>Ga0210399_10002742_pt1 | contig 13718 bp, 15 predicted proteins | sample IncBWC14MmetaG_FD_150865 | JGI IMG/M metagenome (GOLD analysis project Ga0210399, IMG submission 150865) | Forest soil microbial communities from Barre Woods Harvard Forest LTER site, Petersham, Massachusetts, United States - Inc-BW-C-14-M | ecosystem: Environmental > Terrestrial > Soil >... | reverse complement strand
TTGACGGCATAAGCCTCTTCCTCGTCATCCTAACGACGTTTCTCACGGTAGTCTCCATTCTCTGTTCGTGGAGCAGCATCCAGAAGCGCGTCAAAGAATTCTTCATCGCCATTCTGATGCTCGAAGTCGGCGTCGTCGGTGTGTTCCTCTCGCTCGACCTTTTCCTTTTCTTCCTTTTCTGGGAAGTGATGCTCATTCCGATGTACCTGCTCATCGGCATCTGGGGCCACGACCGCCGCATCTACGCCGCCATCAAATTCATCCTGTACACCATGGCCGGCTCGATCCTGATGCTGGTCGGCATCCTGTGGCTCTACAACGCCACCGGCACCTTCGACTTGCCGTCGATCCAGAATGCGCTTCAGACCGGCGCACTACTTCTGCCTCGCGGCACGGAAACTCTTCTCTTCCTCGCCTTCTTCGTGGCTTTCGCGATTAAAGTTCCGCTCTTCCCGTTTCACACATGGCTGCCCGATGCACACGTCGAAGCTCCCACCGCCGGTTCCGTGATGCTCGCCGGCGTGCTCCTGAAAATGGGCACGTACGGCATGATGCGCTTCTGCCTGCCGCTTTTCCCGGATGCCTCGCGCCGTTTCGCGCCGGTGATAGCGGTTTTGGCCATCATCGGCATCATCTACGGAGCGCTCGTCGCGCTCGTTCAGCCAAATCTGAAAAAACTCGTCGCGTATTCCAGCGTTAGTCACTTAGGTTTCGTCGTGCTCGGCATCTTCGCCTTCCATCAAATTTCCATGCAGGGCGCCGTCTTCCAGATGCTCGCCCACGGCATCTCCACCGGCGGCCTCTTTTTACTCGTCGGCATGCTTTACGATCGACGCCACACTTTCGAGATGTCTGAGTTTGGCGGCCTCGCCACGCCCATGCCGCGCCTCGCGGCCTTTTTCTTGTTCGTTGCGCTCTCCTCGCTTGGCTTGCCCATGCTCAACGGCTTCGTCGGCGAATTTCTGATCCTGCTCGGCACGTATCAGGTGCACTGGAACTGGGCCGCCTGGGCCGCCACCGGCGTCATTCTCTCGGCTTGCTACTTGTTATGGTCTTATCAGCGCGTCTTCTTTGGTGAAATTACGGTCGAGAAGAATCGCACGCTGCCGGATGTCTCCGCCCGCGAGCGCGCCATTCTCGTCACCATGGCCGTGATCACTCTCTGGATGGGCATCGGCTCTGTCTTCATCACCGGCCGCACCGCTTCAGCGAGCGAGTCCGTGATCAAACAAATGGACCGCCCCCCGCGCGCCGAAGAAGCGACAGCACCGGCAAAGCTCGCGCCACAGGTGGGCCAGCAGTCCAATGGCTCGGCAGCCATCGCCGCTCCTAAATCAAACTCATTGGAAAGGCTCGGCACCCGCTAAATGTCCGCGTTCCCCAGCTCCGCCGATTTGCTGCTCGTTTTGCCGGAACTCATCTGGTGCGGCTTTGGCGCGCTGCTCATGCTGCTGCAGCCGTTCGTCAGAAGCCGCAAAGCTCTGACGGCCATCGCGGTGATCGGAGCGCTCGCCGGCATCTGCGGCAATTTTTACGCGGTGCACAATCCCGGTTCGGCGTTCTCCGGCCTTGTCGCCGCCGACCCGTTCAGCATTTTCTTCAGCCATCTCGTTGGATTGGTCGCTATCCTCGTGATTCTTGCTGCGGCGCCTTACCTCGATCGCGAACACCTCGCCGACGCCGAGTTCTACGCGCTCATTCTCTTCGCCACCGCAGGCATGGGCGTCCTGGCCTCTGCGCAAGAACTGCTCACGGCGTTCATTGGCCTCGAGCTAAGCTCCATCTCCAGCTACATCCTTGCCGGCTACCGTCGCGACACGCTCAAGTCCGGCGAATCCTCGATGAAGTATTTCCTCCTCGGCTCCTTCGCGACGGCCTTTTTTCTGTACGGCATCGCGCTCGTCTACGGCGTCACCGGCACCACCAATCTTCTGCGAATGAACGCCTCCGATCCGACCATTACCCTTGTGCCGAGCCCCATGCTGAAGCTCGGTCTGGCGCTGATCCTCATCGGCCTCGGCTTCAAAGTCGCCGCCGCCCCGTTTCAGATTTGGACTCCGGACGTCTACGAAGGCGCTCCCACGCCGGTCACCGCGCTCTTCTCCGCCGGGCCGAAAGCCGCCGCATTCGCGCTGCTCCTCCGCATCTTTGCCGACGTTCACGCCGCCACGCAATTCTGGTTCTGGGCCTTCTGGATTCTTGCCGCGCTCACCATGTTCGTGGGAAATCTCGGCGCGCTGCTGCAAACCAACGTCAAGCGCCTGCTGGCCTACAGCTCGATCGCTCACGCGGGCTATATCCTTGTGGCGTTCGCCACCGTCACGAAACTCTCTGAGAATCAGGAAATCGGCGCGAGCCCCGCGTACGCAGCCGTCCTCTTTTATTTGCTGACCTATGCGCTCGTGAAAGTCGGCGCCTTCACCATCGTCTCGCAGTTCGGCGGCGCCGGCGAAAAGCACCTCCAGCTCGACGACTTCGCCGGCCTCGGCGAGCGCCAGCCCGTGGTAGCCGCGGTATTCTCACTTTTCCTGCTTTCGCTTCTCGGCCTGCCCGTCACCGCCGGCTTCCTCGGCAAGTTCTATATCTTCAAAGCCGCCGTTGATTCGCACCTCATCTGGCTCGCCGTTCTAATGGCCGTCAACAGCACCATCGGCGCTTACTACTACATCCGCCTCATCGTCGTCATGTACATGCGCGAACCCAGCGCCGAAATCGCCACCACCGCTCCCGCGCGCTTCCCTCTGTCGGTCAATGTCGTCCTGGCCATCGCCGCCTTCGGCACCATCTTCCTCGGCCTGCTCCCCAGCAAAACGCTGAACTACCTCCTCCAAGCCACCCTCATCAACCGCTAGCCCGCTGCAGCGCGCTGCCGAAATCCGCGTCGAGCTCGTGCTAGGGGGTAACTTGGTTATTTTGTGACTAGCTCGTTCGAGTTGATGTTGTAGCCATAGAGAGCTGCGCCGTCGTCTTTTATGTGCCAGACAAACTTTTCCAAGCCAGTTCCCTGAGCGAACTTCGTTTCGTACACAAGCGTGACGGTCGCTCCCTGGCCCGCGTACCACGCGACTCCTGTGTTACGCAGGTTCGACTGCTGAACGTTGCCAAGCTTCCGGTGAACAGCGTCCAGGAGTTTGACGAAATCGGACTCGCTGGTAGCTTGATGGAATTTCTCGTCGGTTGCTGCGTAGAGGGAAGTAAAACGTTCAGAATCAAGCTGGGAGTGGAATTGCTCCACACTTTGTTGCGCCAATTCCACGCTCTTTATGGACGACCCGCATGAAGAAAGCAGGAAGCACGTACTGCATAGCAACGCAAAGACGGATTGCACTAGCTGAATCGGAACATTCCGACCTTTGGAATTCGCCATGAAAAACCTCCAGTTTCGACTGTAGCCTCCCAACTCAGGGTGGGTAACTGGCCCAACGAGCAGGTGCAGTCCAAGTAGTAACCTTAACGCCGTCATTAACCAGGTCCCGTTTAACACTCAAGAGTGGACTCGCACATGCCTCTCTCGGGGAGGTGCTGTTGGATCAGGCTATTAGAAAGTGTTGCGTCGGCCGGTTGAGCTGGCAGCCGTAACCGGGCATCAAGTGATTTTCAGACGCTTGGGACATCCAAACCAAGGGTCCGAAACCTAGCCGCTCAGTCAGAGGCAACCATCCAACTTGTGAAAGATGGTGATTTCTTTCAGGGTGTCCGAATCATGCGCCTCTAATCCCTTTTGTGGTTCGACGCTGACGAACTGGAAGGCAATATAGACATTGTGTTCTTCGCAGTACCAAGGGTGCTTCTCTTTTCCTATTTTCACAAGGTCGGAAAAGACGGACTCTTTGTCAACGCAACACAGTTTCCCGAATTCGACACCCTTTGCTCGAAGATAGTCTTCCACGTTCTTGCGCGTCATTCCCGGTTTGAGGACATCAGAGTAAGACAGGAGCTTTGCCTGATAGGCAGCCTCCCGTTTTTTCTGTTTGCTCTGCCCCCGGGCATAGCCGTCTCCACTCGCTAGAAGCACAAGAAGTACGAAACATCGAAAAATCAAAAGATTTCTGCTCATGCTGGCTTAATTATATGAAATTAGCTGCGCGGCTGTTGCGACGGACCCAAGTTCCGTCAACTCTTGGTTAACGCGGTAACCGGAATCTGGGTACTAATCATGCCGATTATCGGTAGGCTTTTTATCGTCTCCTTTGTAATCTTCATCAGGCAGAGTGAATTCAATCCTTGTCTGATTCATTGTGCGCATCAGTTCCTCGATTTCTTTGGGGTCCATCGGACTCCCAAATGATCCGATAGCCATCATTGCCAACACGAGAGCTTTTAGACATTTGCGATTAAAGGACACTGAAGCTCCAGTAGAAACCAGGATCGCGTGGGAATTCAGACGAACATAAATTGGCCAATTAGCCCTCAGAGTTATGTGCCAAAGAGCCGTGAAGAAGCAGTTGGGTCGTGCTTTCGGCTAGAGTGCGGGAGGAGGCCGGGGAGAAAAGGCAGGCAGTGTTAAGGCGTGCAGCGGGTAACTCTGGGTGTCCGCATGAGGCAGGAGAGCAAACACGACCTGCACGACGAAGAACCAGAAAATAATTAGTATGGCGAGTGGGAGGCTAGCGGAAGTCGGTGTAACCGCTGCAAGTAACACTAGCAACAGACAGAAACAAACCGCCAGACGATGAATAACGGATGCTCTACGCATACTGCCTATATCAATCATACGATGAAAACCTGCTGGTGCCCACAGTCGATCACTCCCGATTAACGCTGACCAGACAATTTAGCCACGACCACTGGACGATTTCCCTTGCTTTTTTTTCATTTTGTGATATGGTTAGTGACGTACAGTTTTGCGTATATTGCGCGGCAGACCCTCTGCCGCCTTTTTCATTTTGAGGACCATCCTGTCCGCCATTCAGCTAAGTCTTTTAGAATGAGACGATCGAAAAACATCGCGTTTCGCCGTGTTTTACAGGCTTTTCTGGCCCCGCAACCCCTTTAAAATGAACACTTCCAAGAAGTCTCTGCAAGTGCTGATTCTAAACGACTTATTGGAAACGTCAAATCCTTTAGAATCAACACTTACGAAAAAAAGGGGGAGGGGTAAGTGGCAAACAAAAGGCCCGGAAGCTTTCGTCTCCGGGCCTCGGAAATTCCGTGTGATGGATACCCGACTACAGCTTCGAGTAGAGGAGGAATCCCAATGCAAAGGTGAACAACGTCAGCGTCTCGACGAATACCAGACCGAGAATCATGGCCGCTCGAACACCGCCAGCCGCTCCCGGATTCCGCGCAATGCCTTCACAGGCCGCTGCTGCGATCCGGCCTTGACCTAGCCCGCCGCCAAACGCCGCGACTGCCACGCCGAACCCTACCGCGATCACCAGAGTGGTCGGGTTGATCGGCGGCTTGGCCGCTTCCGGCGCTGTCTGCGCGAACGCCCCCGGTGCAAGTAGCAGCACCGCGGCGATCGCAACGAACAAAACAACTGCTAGCTTCTTCATAACTTCCTCCTCATGAATTGCCGCCAGGAGGTGGTTCCCGGACACCGTGCAGCCGGGCTCACGCTGGAGCGGCTAACAAATCCGAATCGCGAAAATCGTCTAGTGCTCGTCCGCCGTGGCCAAGCCGATGTAAACGGCGGGCAGAATCGCGAACACGTAGGTCTGCACGACGGAAACGAATACGTGCAGAATAATAAAGGCGATGGGAGCCAGCGCCGGGAAGATGCCCAACACTATACCCGCGATCGCGGATTTCGTTCCCGCCCAGACGGCGAGCCCGGTAAACAGGCCCAGGAACAATCCATAAATCAAATCGCTGGCAAAAATGTTGGCCCAGAGACGCACTGTGAGCGAGAGCAAACGCGCCGTGGTGCTGATGATTTCCACCGGAAACATCAGCGGAGAGAGCCACTCCACGGGTCCCGAAAAATGTTTCGCATATCCCCCCGGACCGTGGTGCTTGAGGCCTTGCCAGTTGAAATAGACAAATGTGATGATCGCGCACGCCAGTGGAACGGTCACGTTCGCCGTTGGCGCGCTCAAGAACGGAAATGCGCCGAAAAGATTCGCCAGCAAAATAAACAGCGCAACGCTTCCGACCATCGGAACGTACTTTTGCCAGTGATGGCCCGCGTTCTCTTCCAATACGTCGTTGATGCCGAACCCCATTGGGTTCGTGAGCAAGAGTTCCGCGATTTGCTGCGAAGCTCCCGGCCGCTCGACCGATAAGCGCGCTCTCAGCAAAAGCGCCAGCACCGTCCCAACCACGAGCACCGTCATCGCCATCACCACGTGCTCGGGGATCGGCGTGTCGGGATAGCTCGGCGTGATGTGCAGCGCCTTCAGCAGCGCCAGGGCCGGCGCTCCCAGGATCTGATTTACAAAATGTGTCAGCCAACTTACGTGATGTTCCATTCCCTATTCCGTCGGACGCAGGATTTCGTACACACTTGCCGCGACTGTCGCGGCTCCTAAAGCACACAAACCCACTACCATGCTCGCAAGGGGAACTTTCAGATATTCAAAAATAACATAGACGCAGAAGCCTATCAAGCCGTAGCGGAACATCAAGCGAAACCATGTTCCAACCGGAATTCGCGGCTTGGCCGCTCCTTCTTGCGCTGTCGCGACGGCAACCAGAGCGTCCAGCCCGCGCTTCAGCCAGCGGAAATTCAGCCAGGCCAGCACGGTGCCGATGGCCAGGCCCTCCGCCCACGTGGGGTGGCGCAGGATTGCGACGATAATCGCCGTTGCTCCGCCAAGAACCAGCGTCAACCAGGCGATCCGCTGCTCCGTGCGGGCGAAAACCGCCGCAGTGGCCGGTTCCATCTCGCTCGGCGCGGATTGGTCAGTCCTTTCCATCGCGATCAGCCGGGCAGGCGCCGCAGGATCTCGCGCAATCCCGCGAAAAAACCCAGACCACCGAAAACAAACATGAAAATAAACTTGGTGTGCAGCCAGTGGTCGATAAAATAACCCAAGCCGCCGCCCAGGACGACTGCCGCGACGAATATGATTGGCAGCTCTATCGCCATGGCAAACTGAGCGTTGGCGCCCGTTCCCTTTTGGCCGGAAGAAGACCCTGAGTCCGTCTTGTTGGGATTATCGTCCAAAGTTATTGTCCAAAGGCGTAGCGCGCCAGGCGCAAGAATGGTTCAGGATACAACCCCGCCGCGAGTGATACAAACACGGCCACCGTCAGGGCGACCGTCTGGCCGCTGCTTATGATCAATGCCGCTGCATCGAGCGGCGGCGCGTCCGCGCCCGGCTTTTTCCATGCATGCGCTGCGACACGGCCGTAGTAGTAGACACCCAGCAACGCGTTGACCACCGCAAACGCCGCGAGTTCGGGATGCGACGCGATCAGCGCTTTCACAATCTTGTACTTGGCCACGAAGCCCGCCGTCGGCGGTATTCCCGCGAGCGACATCATAAAAACAAGCAAGAGCAAAGCCGCCGCCCGGCTGCGCTGGAACAATCCGTTCAAATCTGCCAGCTGAGTAATCCCCGCGCCTCGCTGCTGCAGCACAATCAAAATTCCGAACGTGCCTGCCGTCATGAAAACGTGGACGCCCAGGTAGTACATCATTCCGCTAAGGCCAGCCTCATTCCCAGCGACCAAGCCGAGCAAAATGAATCCCGTCTGAGCGACGGATCCATACGCCAGCAGCCGTTTCACATTGGTCTGCCGCAGCGCCGCGATGTTGCCCCAAAGCAGTGACACGATCGCCGCGGCGCCCCACACGTGGATCCATTTTTCGTGCGCGAAAATAAATAGGAAGGAGAAAAATCTAAGGAGGAGCGCGAACCCTGCAGTCTTGGCAGCAATGGTCAAGTAAGCCGCAACCGGCGGCGCGGAGGAATCGTAGATCCCCGCCGCGAACCAGTGAAGCGGTGCGGTCTCCGTCAAAAAGAAAACGCCGACTACAAGCAAGGCAAGCGCCAATGGAGCGGGCCAAGCCGTCAGTCCGCCAAACGCAACGCCATTATCCAAGCGCGTTTCGAGGATCGCTCCGATGCGCCCCAGATTCGTCGTTGAATACAACCGGTAAAGCATCAGAAAACCGCCCGCCAACGCAAACGAACTGCACGCCCAAAGAAACGCATAACTCCGCGAAGGCCCCGCGTCGCTCTGTCCTGAGCGCGCAAACCGAGTCAAAAGAAAGTAGCTCAGCGATGTGATCTGCAGGCCCAGAAATACAACGAGCAGGTCCACACCCGAAATCATCAACATCGCGCCCGCGCACGCGAACAAAAGCAGCGCGTGGAAAGCCCCGCGTGTCTTTCCGGCGATCTCAAGGTAGCGCACCGAAAGCAAAACAATCAGCGCAGTTGCTGCCAAAAACAAAGCCGCGAAAAACAGGAAGAAAGGATCGACCAGCACACTTTGACGGAAGCCGAGAAGCCCCGGCGACTCGGGGTTCGCCGCGCGCAGCGCCTGCATTTTCCCGTGCTGCACGTACAACGTGAAAACGCTGAATGCCGTGCCCGCCAGCGCAAGCAGCGCGTTCCAGTGCTTTTCGTTCGCCGCAAGCCAGCGGTCAATCAGCAGGATTCCGCAGCCAAAAAGAACCAGTTCCATCTCCGGCAGAATGAGCGCGCCGTCTCCGCTCAGAAAACCGCGCACAACATTGATAAGCGTATGGATCATTCGGAAGGATTTTCTCGGCCGGGAAATCCACGGCGCGAATCGAGAAGTGAAAGGGTCGGTCTCAGATTTATTTCTCGAACAGCAGTTCTCCCGCGCGATGCGTTGCCTTGACCACGGCCTTGATCAGCGTGACGCGCAGCTTGCCCTCTTCCAACTCCAAAATTCCGTCAATCGTGCAACCCGCCGGTGTGGTCACCGCGTCCTTCAACAGCGCCGGATGATCACCTGTCTCGAGCACCACGCTCGCCGCTCCCTTCATCATCTGCGCCGCCAGCAAAGTCGAAACGTCGCGCGGCAATCCCACCTTCACGCCCGCTTCCGCGAACGACTCCAAAATAATGTACGCAAACGCCGGCCCGCTCGCCGAAAGACCAGTCACCGCATCCATATGCTTCTCATCAACGACCACGGTCCGCCCCACCGCGTCAAACATCGCCCGCGCCGTCTCCAAATCCTCCGCGCTCGCGTGTGCCCCACCGCAAATCCCCGTCATCCCGATGCCCACTCTCGAGCAAGTGTTCGGCATCGCACGGACTACCGGTACATTCGCGCCCACGTGCTGTTCGATGTAATTCGTCGGCACCGATGCCGCCACCGAAATCACCAGCGTCTTCTCGCTCAACTCCGGCGCAATTTCCTTCAACACCTCGCCCACCACTTGCGGCTTCACGCCTAGCAACACAATGTCCGCGCCATGCACCGCTTTACGGTTTTCCGTGGCCACGTTTACGCCAAGCTCTTTCGCGAGCGCCGCTGCATCCTCGGGGTGCTTCACGGCGGCCGTCCCACGCTTCGCTTGCTTGAGGTACGCCCGCAGCAAAATTCCGCCAAGCTTCCCCGTCCCCAAGACCGCCAATTTTTTGTCCGCAAGTTTTTGCGCCATGGTCCAAACATTGTTGACGCGAACAGCCCTTCGGTCAACTCAAGAATTAAGTCTAAGCAAAGATGAATCGAGATAGAGAAGCGTGGGACTAATCGTGCCGCGCCCCATGCAACACATGCACCGCATGCGGCAAAAGATGCGCTACCGCATCCAGCGACTCCGCAGCGCCTTTGGGACTTCCCGGCAAATTCACAATAAGCGCCTTCGACCGCACCGCCGCCATCCCTCGCGAAAGCACCGCCGTCGGCGTCAGCACCGCTCCCTTGCGCCGCATCTCTTCGCCGATTCCCGGCACAATCCGGTCCGCGACCGCCTCCGTCGATTCCGGAGTATTGTCTCGCGGCCCAATCCCCGTACCGCCAGTCGTCAGAATCACATCCACGCGCCCGGAGTCCGCCAACTCACGCAACTGCTCGCGAATATTCGCCGGATCATCCGAAACGCGGAGCACCGAAGTCACTTCCCAATGCAATCCCCGGCATACCGCAACTACCGCGGGCCCGGAAAGGTCTTCGCGTTCCCCTCTTGCAACTGTGTCGCTGATAGTGAGCACTGCGACGCGCATCAGGCAGGTTACTTCGTTTCCACAGGGTCGCGGTTGGCTTCATCCATTAACCGCATCGCTTCCATCAGCAGGCCAGTGGTGTTCTTTGTTGTGGTCGTCCGCGTCGAGGCATTAGCCGCGTTGAAATCAATCTCAAACTCGCCCGCCGTCCACAGCACCACGCGGTACACCGCGTCATCACCTTCTACTTTTCCGCTCTTCGCATCCTTGCATTGGCCGTTCGCAAAATAAAGCTCACCCTGTTCGCCGTTGTGCTGCACCACGAGCCGGCAAGACTTCTGCCCCATCTCCAGCGACTGCATCAAATCGATCATGCTCATCTCTTCCAAGCGCCCTTGAATCACGCCCGGACGTGAAGCCCGCTTCTGCAATTTCTCGAGGTGCAAACGGTCCACGACTTTCTTCGCGATTCGCACCAAATCCTTCACCAGAAACGGTTTCGTAACAAAATCTTCGACGCCATCCACCAGCGGCCGCAGCCGCTCTTCAATATCCGCCCGGCTCGCCATGAACAAAAACGGAATGTGCCGCGTCGCCTCCCGCCCGTGGAGCTTTTCGAAAAGCTGGCGCCCGTCCAAACCCGGCATTTTGTAATCGCAGAGAATCACGTCCGGCGGCGTGTCAATCACCCTCAGCAGAGCATCCGCGCCGTCCGAAGCCGTTTCCACTTCGCAATACGGCTCCATCCCCTTGACAACCAAATCCCGCACCAACGGATTGTCATCCGCCACCAGCAACTTGACTGTTTTCGCGCCCGCCCCGGTCATCGACCCCGGCTCCGCGTTGTCTTTTTAGGATTGTTCTTATGATTGCCCGCAACCGCAACGTTCGCGCGGCGAAAAAAGTCCCCGCTCTTCCCGCCAGTCTTCTTGACGAGGACAATCCCACTGATTTCCATCCCTTTATCGAGCGCTTTGCACATGTCGTAGACCGTGAGGGCCGCAGCGGTAACGGCGACAAGGGCTTCCATTTCCACCCCTGTTTGAGCTGTCGCCGTAACTTCGGAGCGAACTTCAACGCCATTTTGGCACAGCCGCGCAGTCACATCAATGTGCGTCAGCGGCAGCGGATGACAAAGAGGTATCCACTCCGCGGTCCTTTTGGCCGCCGCAATCCCTGCAATGCGCGCCACTTCCAAGGGATTCCCCTTAGGGTTCTTCAAGCGCTTCACCGCCCGCACCACAGCCGGCGCCATCTTCACAAACCCCTGCGCCACCGCCGTCCGTGTCGTCACCGCCTTCTCCGACACGTCCACCATCCTCACCTCGCCCCGGCTTCCGTAATGCGACAGCTTTCCCATTCTTTTCTTCTCTGCGACCTCGGTGTCTCTGTGCCCTCTGTGTAAAACCCTTTTCTTAGTCTTTTTCTTCCCTCGCCTCAAATCAAATCTCTTCGCACCATTACCTGGACTTTATCTCCAGCCTCAATCTTCTCCTTCTCCGCCGGCACCACAACAAAACAGTTCGCCTTCCCGAGCGCTGCCACATCCCCCGATCCCTGCCACTTCAACACGAGAACCTCCCGATCCGCTCCCTGCCCCTCCATCCGCGCCGGCAAAAAATGTGTCACCCCCGGCTTCTCGTGCAAAGCCTCGCCCAAGCGCGCCTCCACGATCGGCAACTCTCTCGCTTCCGCTCCACTCAACAAATCCACCGCTGGCGCCACAAACAACTCAAACGTCACCATCGTCGACACCGGATTCCCCGGCAACCCAAACACAAACTTCTCCCCGCATTTCCCAAACACCGCCGGCTTCCCCGGCCGTATCGCCACGGCATCAAAATAAAATTCCGTCCCCATCTCCCGCAAAACTTTCTCGACCAAGTCGTACTTCCCCATCGACACTCCGCCAGAGAGAACCAGCAAATCTTCCTGCAACCCCCGTCGGATCTTCGACGATAAATCATCCTCGCGGTCCATCGCGTTCCCAAGCAAAACAGGTTCGCCTCTCGCCAGCCGCACCTGCGCCGCCAAAGACACGCTGTTACTATTTCGAATCTGAAAGCGCCCGGGAATGCTGTCTACCGGCACAATCTCATCCCCGGTGGAAAGAATCGCCACGCGTGGCTTCTGCGCGCATTTCAACTCCGCCGCGCCCACCTGCGCCGCCAAAGCCAGCTCCGCATAACCCAGCCGCATCCCCGACGCTAAAAGCGTCTGTCCCGCGCGCGCTTCGCTTCCCCGCGGCACAAAATTTTGCCCCGCCACCGCGTCGCGTTCGAACCGCACCTCGTCTCCATCGCGTTTTGTGTGCTCGATCATGACCACGGCATCCGCGCCTGAAGGCACCGCCGCACCCGTCATAATCTGCACGCACGTCCCTGCCGACAATTCCTTCGTGACGCGATCCCCCGCCTTAATTTCTCCCGCGCACTTCAGCCTCGCCTCCGCCTTCGCATCGGCAGCAAACACCGCGTATCCATCGCGCGTAGCCCGGTCAAACGGCGGATACTCGCGGTCCGTCTTTACCTCCTGCGCCAAAACGTATCCCAGCGCATCGCCCACGTGCACCTGTTCCGTCGCGCGGGGACCTTTCTTCTCTGTTAGTTGTTCGATGACTTTCTGGCGTGCTTGCTCGTAGCTCAGCATGAGGCAAACTCTCTAACTTCACAGGCGCAATCTCTTCTTCCTCGTCGTAAACTTCCTTTACCTCCTTAACCTCCTCTACTTCCTTTTCCCTATAACCACCGCGCCAACAAAGTCCCCGCGGGCACAATCGTCGCATCCCGCTCCGGCCCGGTAGAGATCATCCCGATCTCCACCTGCAAAAAATCCCCGATGAACCGCAAATAGTCCAAAGCCGCCTTAGGCAATTTCGCTCCATCCTTCACGCCATAAGTCGTCTCGCACCACCCCGGCAAAGTCTTGTACTCCGGCACAACCTGCTCGTACTCTTCCGCCAGAGCCGGCATCTCCTTCAGTTTTTTCCCCTTGTAGGTATAACCGACGCAAACCTGAATCTCGCGCTGCGTGTCAAACACATCCAGTTTCGTCACTACTAGCGAATCAATTCCATTGATCATCTTCGCGTACCGCAACACCATCAAATCCAGCCAGCCGCAACGCCGAGCCCGCCCTGTCACCGCCCCAAACTCTTTCCCCCGCTCGCGCACTTCCTGCGCCTCCAACTCCGGCATCTCGGTAGGAAAAGGCCCGCCGCCCACGCGCGTCGTATAAGCCTTAGAAATTCCCAAAACGTTTTTGATCTTGGTCGGCGGCACACCCACGCCGGTCGTCGCCCCCCCAGAAATGGCGCTCGAGGACGTCACAAACGGGTACGTCCCGTGATCGATATCCAACATCGTCCCCTGCGCGCCCTCAAAAAGCACCGACTTCCCTTCATCCAACGCCCGATTCACCAATTCCGCGGTATCGCAAATATATCCGCGAATCTTTTCGCCCAACTTCAACGTCGCTTCCACTTCATGCGAAAAATCAATGTCCGCGCCATAAGCGCCCTTCGCTAACCGATTTTTCTCCGCCACAACCCGCGCCGCCTTCTTGCGAAACAATTCCGGTTCGAGTAAATCGCACATCCGCAAACCGCGGCGCGCCATTTTATCTTCGTACGCCGGCCCGATCCCCCGCGAGGTCGTTCCTATCTTGTCCGCCCCCCGCGCT
>Ga0210399_10002741_pt1 | contig 13721 bp, 28 predicted proteins | sample IncBWC14MmetaG_FD_150865 | JGI IMG/M metagenome (GOLD analysis project Ga0210399, IMG submission 150865) | Forest soil microbial communities from Barre Woods Harvard Forest LTER site, Petersham, Massachusetts, United States - Inc-BW-C-14-M | ecosystem: Environmental > Terrestrial > Soil >... | reverse complement strand
GAGGGTTGCGTTGGCATTCGCCACCCCGGTACACTTCCCGGTTAGCCCGTTTCCGTGACCGAATATATTCAGGCACTGGAATCCAACACCTTGGGCAAAGTTATAGATATTTCCGCCAACATCGTAGAGCGTGCCTTGGTTGAAGCTATTCTGCGTGCAGGTCGCGCCAGTGCCGACCGCCGATAATTGAGAGTTGGCAAGATAATTTACGGACGCCGTGCTTGTGTTGGATAGGCCCGTAATAGTGCCCGAACCAGCACTGGCCTCATTGAGGAAATCGGCGCGTAGAGTTCCGCCATTGTTTTGAATCAGGTTCGTGCCGGTTGAGGAAAAGCCGGGAACTGGGGACGGACTGATTCCCGTACCGAACAGGCTAAGTGAGCCGCCCGAAGCAATGGTTATTACGTTATTTCCTCCAGTTGGCGATTGCGCAGCACCCAAGAACAGGCAGCCGGAACATTGAAACGTATAGAGGCCGCTGTTAGTCTGGACTGTCAGATTATTGATTGGGGAGTTTTCGCAGACTACCTGGAATCCTTGCGCGTATGGTCCCACCGCATTGATGCAGTTTTGTCCCCACCCTGAACTATTGAACATTCTGACTTGGGTGAGTTGGTCTACTTCGAGTCCAGTGACTATGCTTGCCGACGTGTTAACGAAACATAAATTCTCAAGGGTCACGTTCTGGATGGTAGCGACGTTTGCAACAATAAGGGTCTTACCGTTGGCAACTTGGCAGGTTGATTGCCCGCCGCCGCTCATTCCGAGGTCAGACCACTTGCCCATTAGAGGAATAGCAAAACAACCACCGTGGGCACTGGAACCGGAGAAGGTGTTGCAGGAGTCTCCGTTCGGGAAATCATTGCCAATATAAATCATTGTTGAGCCAGGGCCCCTTCCTTCCAATTCAAAGCCCTGTGGAAGCGAGACGCCTCCAAAAGTTGTCGGAGCCCCCACCAAACTTGTAAGGGCCGCACAGCCAGTCGGCTGCGTAGAAAAATGAGGGCTGCTAAACCAATAACCTCCAGCAGCAAGCATGACTCTAGGACAGTACGCGGTGACTGCGGCATAGGCCGTCTCTAACGTAGAAGCGTTGGTATCGTCAGGATTTCCCCAGATTAAGCATCCAGCAGCACCGCCCGCTGCCCCTCCGGGGTTTTGGCTCACGGTAATCTGCGTACCGCTGACATAAGTTGCGATTGTGTAGGCGGTCGCCCCCGTAATCATGGGCGTGAAGGTAATTCGATCGGCAATACAACCAGTCAGAGGAGCTTGCCCAGTCGCGGGGATATATCCCATGACGCGCTTGCCTACATCTCCAGGTACGAAATGCGAGCCAGTGCAGGTTACTGTTGCTGCGCCCGTCCCCCAAGTGCAGTCATTCACTATTTGGGTGTTCGCAGCCGTGAAGAAACATTGCCCCGTATTTGCTACTGGGCAGGCATTCGTGAAGTAGAAGCCCATTACAGGGGAGGCCCCTGAGCCCGTGGTTCCTGATACAGAGCCTCCCAAAGTAGTGGCTGCCTTACTCGCCTGAATCGTTACTGTTACAGTGCCGCTTACGAAGGCCGAACATCTGACGCGGACATAGTTAAGCCCTACGATACTAGCCTGCCACGTGCCCGTTCCGGTCGCGCTTGTTACAACCGTTCCACCTGCGAGCGGTGCGGCACCGAGGGCGTTATAGTTAGTGCCATCCGCTGATCCTTCAAACTGAAGCGTTGCGGAGAATGTGCCCGATAGCGTTATAGTCGCTCCGCCGAAATCCTGATTTGGCAAAGTGAGCAGTACGCAGGTTGTGCTCGAGGAACAACCGCTGCTCGAGGCTGTAATGCTCCCCGATGCCGACTGCTGTGCCCAAGCAGGCAAAGCAGCCAGCAGGAATAGAAACAGTAGCTTACGCATTCTCTTGCTCCATCCCAGGCTCAGCTTGCGCCATGCTTGGTTCTGCTGGCCCCGCGCCCAAATGCTGCATCAAGGCAGAAGCCGCCTCGTGCATCGACGCGTGCGGTGGTGCGTGATGCTCTCCACCATCCGACATCTTCACGTGCCCGTGGAACTTGTTGTATTTCTTGACGATATGCATCTCGTGAGGCTCGGCTACTTCTGTGTGCTCAGGAGACACAGCTACGCGCATTTCCTTCATTGCCATTGGTAATTAGCTCCTAGGCGGGACTTTCTTGGATTTTTCCTGTTGAATCATCAATGCTATCTTGCGCTTCATACGGCAGGGACCATCACAAGCTGGACAGATAACGATGCCCCTCATGACATCCAGGATTGGCCCATCTCTTGGGTAAATGTCGGTTGCGGTGCCGGTGCTGGTATCGCTCTTACATTGGGCTGGAAAGTCATTGCAAGGCAGTCAGCACAGTCAGGTGAGTTCAGTCCGCGAGCCTTCATGTCTTCCTTAGCCTCTAGCTGAATCTGCTCATTGCTCGAGAAGAAGTATTCGGGGCCTATAAGGTCAGCGGCCAGCTCGGGATCGTCAGGTATCTCAGCTCCTGCCTTAAGCCAATCGCGCATCTTTCCCCACATCTCAGTGCGGGCATTACGATAGGCATTAGCCTGATTAGCGGTTTGGTTTGGAGTGTAGTCAAATAGCCTGTCTCTGAATCCCCTAAACCTAACGCCGTCAATGACTCCCCCACCAACGCCGGTTGAGTCAATGATCGTGGCGTCGGGCTTCTCTAGTTGCATGAACTCGATAACGCGGAGGGCTGTCTGAACGGTGTCTTGGTTTCTCAACTTAGCCAAAATGCGGAATTTACGTCCTTGCCTAACGCCGATGACCGTCTGGTCATCCCCAAAGCGAGCGACATCGACCGACAGCACTTTGGGCAGGTCGGTAAATCCCTCAGCCTTGTATTTACGAGCAGCTTCGACAATATCGTTTGGAATGAATTGGGAAGAAGCGGAACGAGGAAACTCTCCCCGCACGCGCACGCGAACAAAGTCGCTATCCTCCCCATAATCCTCTATCCATTGAGCAATCTTCTCTTTATTGGTGCCTTCGACTTTGCGGGAGTCAATTTGGAAGGTCTTCCAGCGATGCCTGAACTTGCCAAAGCACTCCCTGAATCGGCCGGTGTTCTGCGTGGGGTTGCCAAAGGCGAGCCAGATAATCTCTGTTTCTTCATCTAGGAGTGCGCCTTCCGTGACTTCCCACACCGTGTCCGCAATGCTGGACGCCTCGTCGAATATGACGATAATTCGCTTGCCCTTGTTGTGGAGGCCAGCAAATGCCTCAGTATTCTTCTCTGACCAAGTGATAAAGTCAGTTCGCCATAGGCGTTCATGTCCTGGATCGCGGACAGTAATGCTTTGAGCCTTGACGTCGAACCAGTGAGCATTTATCGCTGCTTTGAACCACTTCGTGACTTCTGGGACCGTCTTGGTCGCGAGCTGCGTGCCGGTGTTCGCTGTAACGACAATTTTGCAGTCCTCACAGGTTGACATCCCCCAATTAGCAACCATTGAAATGAGCGCGGACTTACCAATGTCGTGACCGGAAGAGACTGCAATTTGGCATGGTGTGAAGCGTGTTGTTGGGTCACAGAGATGGTCCCCAAGAGCCTGGAGAATATTCGCTTGCCAGATTCTTGGTCCTGAACCGTCTCGTAGTTCCTGCGCTGTCCAGTACGCATATCGAGCATATTCCAGCGGCCTACGAGAGAATCCGCCAATGTCGTACCTGAGTTCAGCTTCCGCATTTTCAGGGGTTACGATACGGCTAGCCACTTCTCAATGCCTTCGGCCATGACCTCGGGAACCATTGCGGCTTCGATAATCTCGCGCTCATTGCGCTCATTCATGAATGCCCGCGTTATGTCGGCTAACTTCTGCTCTGTTTCCATAAGCTTATTTTGTGCGTTATAAAAACGCTGCCTGTCTAGCTTGCACGCCTTGCGTTGGCATAGTTTCTTCATTATTCGCCTTCCTGCTGCCTGCGTTTTGCGATCGCTTCGGCCAGGGAGATTGAAAGCTCACCGCTGATTGCCAGTTCCTGCTTAATAGGCCCGTCTACGCGCTCCTGAATGTTGCGCCGCTCTATCACGCCAGCCATTCCCTTGGAGCTCTGCATGGAGGCCACTGCTGCCTTGACAATATTCTCGACTGTCTCGGGATTGTTTAATTCTTCCTCTAAACGGCGTTGAAGCAAGGACTTAGGTGGACGCCCTTCGGGATTGCCGGACACACCTGCTGGCCATGCGTAGGGTCTGAGCTGAGGAGGTACACGTTCGAGGTGTTGGTTGCTGTTTCCAGCTAGTTTCTGATAGCTCATATGATATAGTGCCGAATCGGAGGGGAGACGGGCGTGCAACTCGCTCCTTGGGAAGCGCTTCCTAGGTCAACAAAGCGTGCAACTCCCATATAGCTCAACAGTAGAGCACCCTCACCGCATAGCCCCTAAACGCGCCCACTTCTGATAGCCCTCGCCGCGCTTACGTGCATGGCGCATAATTTGGGTTGTCTTGGCTGTCTCGCGCTTAATCCGCTCCTCTTCGGCTACTGCGTCAAGGTCTGCGGAGGAGGGTAGGCTGTGCATCTCGGGGCCGTTTTCTAGGATGGAACGGATGGTGCGGTTGCTCACTTATCTGTTCGCCTTACAATAAGATGCGGGCCATTATTGCGGCGGAATGTCCAGTTAAGATTTGCACTTTTCCATTGCCGCCTTTCGACTCTCATGCTGATTCCATTTGCATCACAAGTGGGCCATATTCACCGGATTGCGCGACATGCCAAGCTGAATGGCAGTTAGCTGAAGGGCTGCGCCTGTAGAAGTTTGTGCCTCGGATGCGCGAGATTCGGCCGTCCGAATTGAATACCTTGTGCGCTGCTAGGTGGCTATGGGCGGGAAGCGATTGGCAAGTGTCGTTACTGGTTGCGCTGGTGCCGGCAGGAAGAACGCAAAGACGTGAGTTATCTTTCAACTAGGCTGGTACACCAGATTATCCCCTGGTGAGCCGGGATAGTAAGGGCGGGTAAACTCACCGCCCCTAGAGGTGCAGCTTGGTCTATGCGCAGTTTCGCTTTAGATTCGATTCGTGTCAAGAGGTGGGGCGCTGATCAGCCATAAATTGTTGAGTGGGCACTTCTACGGTGCGCTGCTCGTATAGGCATTTCGGATTTAGGCATACTCTCGTTCGGTACGTGCGGGAATGTCCAGTCTTAGAAAAATAGGTCGCAGTGTCGCGTATCTTAGTTGGGGCATGGCACTTTGAGCAGATCATCCGGCTAGCTCACCCCACAAACGCGAGACCTTGAGGACCACCAAGCCAAAGCACATTATGGCGATTAGAATTGCTAGCGGCCTGCTAATTAGACAATTCATCCCACCCAAATGAAACCCTCCAACCGCTGAGTACAAAACCACCTTGATAAGCTGTATCCTGTCGCTCACTTCGCCCTCCAGTTTGTGTACCGATTTAGGCATTCGGCAAGCTGCTCTCCGCGTATCCATACTGAGCCACCCAGTTCGCGTGTGCAGCCGGACTGGATTAACTGAATGTCTTGCAATAACCGCTCAAACTCCTGGCGCTCCTCAACATGCTCACCAACCATGAAGTTGTGCCATCCCGCTAGGAGCGTATAGCGAAGAATGGTCTTCCACAGCGCTTCATCCATTATGCTCATCATCACATCGCACTCAAATTCCAGCTTTTCATTCGCTACGGCCATATCCAATAGCTCTTGGCATTTCTTATAGCAGCCTGCGCACTGCTTGGGTTGCAGCGTCCGCGTCCGCTTCTGCTTCGATTGGGCTTTTGTGGCAGGCATGGTTACTTGGGCCATTCCTTGCAGGGAACCCACATTCCTACGACCGTCCCAGCAACCCTTTCTGATTGCACATAAGCTAGGCAGTATCCTGCCGGAATGTATTTGATATTCGTATCGGCTGATAACCCTAAGATTTGACGTGCATGGGCCGCGCACCACTTATCGGAAACCTTCTTTCCTTCTTCATAACCTACGGCAAGTCCCGAGAGCGTAAAAGCAATTGCTAGCACAATTATTCGAGCATCTTTACTCATGCCGCCTTCTCCTTTAGCTACCCTATCTCCTTCGTCACATCTTCAAGGCATCGCGCCAATATGTACTCCCCTCCCGCACGGGTGAAATCTTCCTGGAATTTCTTCTGATCCTCGGACTGTTCGCCATCTTCGCCCTTGACCTCGATTCCATACATTTCGGCACCGTAGGCCGGGTCGCATGTTGGGCGCATCGCGAAAATGTCTGGCGCTCCGGGCTTACCAAATCTCACCGCCCACATCTTTCCCTTGTGCTCCCCGAACATCGCGCCCGTGTTATTGCGCCAGTGGAATATGCGGTGAAGGGCCAGCCAGTCTAGAATTAGCTTCTGCAGGTCACGCTCTTTCACGATGCAATCGCCTCCACGAATGTGTGACCAACTGGCCGGCCATGCTTGAGTTCGTTTGAGTGCCAAGAGCCAGTGCGCCCGCAGATAGCACAGAATCGTGGTTGTGGAGTCACCACCTCGTGCGCCCCTTGCCCGATTTCATCTTCCCAGCGCCGACCATTCAAGAATGTGGCAGGATGAGGTATAAATTGTGGGTTGCTCCATTCTCCCGAGAGCATATAGCGCCGAACTCCAGCCATAATGCTTGAGCACTCGCCCTCGCTAGGACTGAGCTTAGACCATGCCCTTAATGCAGCTATGCGGGCCTTTTTCTTAGGATAACGCTCCCAAAATTGCAGGAACCTTCCTTCTAGTTCAGGTGACATGTTTCCTCCAAGTACACCAATTCCCTTATGCAGTTAGAATTACCTGCCACTTACGACAGCCAGAGCGAATCTTAGTAAATAGCCCTTTCGGGCTCTGCATGTAAGACCGGGACGTAATGGTTAAAACGAGAGATAAAATTTACCCCTGAGTGCCACATCAACTAGCGGCCCGTTGCCCGGAATTTCGACCCTTCTGACTGCACAGCGATCTGGGGTGTTTCGCCCGAATTTCACGGGACAGGCATAACCCAGCTGAACGCCTCTCTCGATCACCGCCCATTCCTCTTTCCCTGCGTCTCCGCCCGCCCAAGTTTACAAATCCCCGTGAAATATCCTGCTAGCCAGCCACACAGGAATAAGCCGATGCAGGCCCAAAGTATTGCCGTTTCGCTATGACTCATTTGCTGCCCTTGGTTTTGGTCTTTTGCAGAAGCTCACCGCACATCGCGCAATATTCCGGGTACAGCGTGATTGCATACTCCTCGCGGCACCTTGGACACCGCACTTCATAGGCTCCCATGCCTGTACTCTTAATGCTCATTTGCGCCACGCTGGAACGGGATGGTCTTTCATGATGTGGACTATCATTTCGCAGCCATCGCGATGCTTAAATGCGCACATCGGGCATTTGTATTTAACTCGGCGTTTAGCGCTCATGGCTACTGAACCTTTGTGGTTACATCTCTAGAGATGAGACGCCCACGTTCTTCGGCGTCTGCGATTGCCCGCGCTACCAGTAAAACCGCATCCCCACCGTTGAATCGGGAGTCATTTACTATGGCCGTTGCAAGTTGCCAGTGTTCTTGTTTTACGAGCGCCATCTACATCCTCCCTCGCGGCCAAGCGGCCCGCCAAAACTTCTCTAATGGCCTTACAAATCTTGCATTGGCAAATGTTCTCTGTGCTCATCGAAAGAAGAATGTGTTGCGAGCAAAAATCGTAAGCCTCGGGCCATGAGCACATGTCCTGGCTCTCCGGGCGTCGTTCATCCTTGGAGATAAACTGGATGTTGTAGTCAGCGACAACCTTTTCAGCCATCGTGTGCGCTTCGCGCAGGGGCGTGCGTGGCGTCGCATCCTCCCCTCGAATGCGTTGATCCGTTTTGCTGGTCACTGGAATAACTCCTCCTGGCTTGCAGCGTCCGCGTTTAGCGTGGCATCGGGCTCCTCGGGAGGCATAGCGTCTTGGTTGCTCGTAGGCGGCAGCAAGCGGTACTCATAGAGCCTCTCTGAACCTATAACTAGCCGGCGCTCCACTCTGTACCTGCCATACTGCTCTTTCCTGAAATCACGCAGCCGCGCAGACAGCGATGTGATCATGTAGCGGTTCCCCAGCGCAGAGGATAGCTGTGGCAGGGTGTGCCATTCGCCGTCCGCCATGATGCGCAGCACTTCCATGCGCTGTAGTTTGTTGTCGTCCACTAGGGCTTCCTTACCCTGTTAGGCGTGATGATGCGTGGTAGGCCCAGTTTGCGTGCCTCGATTCCCACCCGCCGCATCACGCTGTTGCACGGATTTGCGCGATGGATTCCTTCAACAAGTCTTCCATCTTCTCGTCCTGCTCTTTGAGCCATCGGTCTGTCTCCTGCATATCCGTCCACAGCTTCTTCGCCGCTAGAAACACTTCAAAGCATTGCTGCTCGTCACGTGCTGGCGCAGCCTCAAAGCCAGGTTCTTCTTTGGTCTTTGGCAACCGTAGAATCAGCCCAGCCTTGGGATCGGCAATCCCCATCTCCCGCACAGCTACCCTGTAAGCCGCATTCTGCAAGTGGGCTTCGTAATAGACCGCTTTGCCTGTCTTCCAGTCGCACTGCGTCACTACGCCATCAATTTCAGCGGAGAGGCAATCCTGAGTCCCAGCAAATCCATGGACATGACTCACCACCATGCTTTCTACTGCCAACGGCCTGAAATTAACCTTCTTGCGCCACTGCTGCCATGCATCTACAGCTATTTGCGCTTCCGGTCCTATCGGTGGTTCGTAGCCGACTTTCTGGCACAGTTCGCCCCGCAGCAGCCATTCAATGCGCTGGTGGGCTTGTGAGCCTATGTCTCCTGCCTTCTCCAGCAGCTTCTTGCTCGCCTGCTCTTTGCCGATTCTCTGGGCCAGTTGGGTGACGAATCCAAGCTTGCTAACGGGCAAGAACGCTGATGGCACTTTCATGTAAGCCTGCATTAACTGCTCGTAGAAAGTGCCCGCCTGATCGATGACCATCTCCCGCTCGACTTTCGCGCCCCAGTACATGAGCGCTGGTTTTGAGATACAACTCAAGATGGTCGTGACGCTGGGGTACTTCTTGCCGTTGGCGTCGTAGAACCGGCCGCGATGTGTCTCTGTGCGTTTCATTAGAATGGGCAATCGTCGTCTGTCGCTTGGTATTTGGTGTCTTCTACATACTCCGGTTCTTCTGTCGCTGCTACCGCTGGCTGCTTGTAATCCGGGCGGTCTTTAACGCGCACATATTCCTTGGGAATCTCGATGCGCTTGGCACCATTCGCCTTCAGGACAACCTGTGGAAATGAGAAAGGGCCGTCGTCCCCGATGCCCTCTGCAACCTGAATCTGACATGGAGTTCCTACAACACCCTCAACGTCGAACTCCTCAAGCTGCTTGGGGGTCATCTCCTTCTGCCCCCACGTTTCGAGCATGATTCGCAGGTTTGCTTTCTCATGGAGGGAAAGCGTGTATTTCTTTGAGACCATGTAGGGCTTGCCGTCGATTCGAGGCGGCTTAGCTTCCACCAGCCACTTAATCTGAATCTTGTGCTTAGGCCCCCATTCGCCAGGAACAATGCCCAAATCCACCACGTCACAACACACCCCGGGCCACAAACCTTTAGGCGTGGGAGTGAAATTGCTCTTTTCTTTTCTCGCAATAATCGCCATACTCTCCTCCTAAGTTGGTGTGGGAGCCCCCAGGAATCCCCCGGAAGTAATTGAGCCGGTTCTAGCGGCTCGACGGGCTCCCATCGTGGTTAATCTCTTGTTGGTTCATCGAACCCCTTATCAGGTTCATCTACCGTTACAAACTTCGTGACATGTTCCCGCTCGAATCCTTCTGTCCTGTGCGCATGGCACTTCCGGCCCGTGGTGGTATCGCAGCGCAACTCTGAGCAGCCCACGCAATCGCAGTTCTTGACGTGGTGCCATGCGCCGCACCATGGCATCCAAGCCGCCGCATCGGGATGCAGGAACGTGTGACAGACCACGCACTTGTTGTGGTAGCGTGCGAATACCAGTGGGCGCACCTTGGCCTTGTCTTGACCCTCCAGGAATAAGTGCCCGTCTAGCGAAATGAATGAGCGGTTATCCTCAAGTATTCCTGCCTCTTGTAGGTTCTGCGTTACCGTCTTGTCCCGCTTCGCGCCCCTAGGCATTTGGTGGTTCTCCACGAGTTCCAACAGCTTGAACATGTCATCTGCCTGCTTTGCAGCGTCCCGTATCTCTCGTTTGGGCTCCGAGGTAGGCATGGCTACGACTCCTTCCTAGCTTTGCCCTTGTGAAACATTGAGCATTGTTCGTTGTACAGACCGTTCTTCGAAAGCGGAATCAGCACATGCAGCGGGCTTTTGGCGTTGTTGCAATCTTCGTAGTTGCTAATCAAATGCAAGAGCCAGACCGCGCATCCGCTCTTTCCGTCTGGCCCGTTGATGTGCACGCACTTAGAGCAGTACCGAGCCTCATAATCAGCGCCTTCACTTCCGTTAGAGAAGTAGCCCACTACATCCTCCTTGCCGCTATGCCCCTCACGGGCTAAGCTAGAACCCTTCAGTATTGCTGCAAACACTTGGCCTCCTTTAAAACGGCTCAGCTCGCCACCCTTCCGCCTGGCTCTAGGGAGGCCAGATGAATCGTTACGGCTCACTCCTCCGATTCCTTCGTTTCGCACGAGTGCACAAAGATGTAAAACAGGAGCAGGCCAAGAAACCACCAGCCCTTAATCCCATCGCACAGCCACGCGATAATGAGGAGCAGTCCCACTCACTTACTACCCGCCGCCCAGGCCACTGCCGCAATCAGCAGGCAGGCCAGCAGGAACGTGATTACCTCTATGCGCCGCTCTGCCTTCTTGCGCTGCCTTGCCATGTCCATCCGCTTCCATAGCATTCGCATCTCGTCAGTAGTCACGGTTTTGCAGCGTCCTCTGCCTCCTGTTTGGGCTCCTCGACAGGCATAGCGACGCTTCCTCTGGTGCCTACAAATTCAGGGAACATCTCTACCCCGTCACCACGGTAGAAATGAGATTCCCCGAGTTGAGCCCACTGCTTTTGAATGCTCATATTCCACCGAGCCTGAGTACATTCATGACATTCACATTTGCTGTGTTGGTCTTCAAAGTTCACGTGTGTGCTCCCCAGACGTATTCATAGATTTTCTCTGCTGTGGCGATTATGTTTTCCGAGCGCGTCTCATCTAGGCAACAGGCTTGCGCAATGCACCATTGACGCCTTTCCCGCTCGATGGCCATAAGGTCGTCAACCAACACTGTTACGCGGTCTTTCTTCTTGGTGAAAATGCTCACATGGCCCTCGCAAACAGCAGAAGAAACCCGCACACAATCCCAAACCCGATGACGCAGCCCACGAAGAATGCAACTCTGTGGTCCCAGCCCGACTCACGGCGCTCTCGCACAGCATCACAGGTGACGTATTCGGAAGCGGCAATTCTGATGGGGTCGCAGCAGTACGCTGTCTGCTCCGTTGCTTTCGTTTCGACAGGCATGGTTACTTCTCCTCGGCTGGATGCCAACAGAGGTCTTTACCCCAATCTATTGCCTTGCAGATTTCACCTGAATGCTTAGGCCATGCTGGAGCTGGAAAAGGACCATAGCTGACAATTATGTTTGGGTCTGTACCAGGCCCCTCAATTTCGGCCTCGGGAGCAGTCCATCCAGGACATCCCGGAGGATTGAGGATTATCTTTGGCTCCGGCTTAATCTTTGTATAGTCCGGACACTTTTGTTTGTTCTGACAGCCGCTTAGCAGAAGACCCGCTAGGCTATAAGCGACGTAGAACTGCGCAAACCTAAAAGACTTCATCTTTCGCTCCATCGCGACCAATAATCCTGAATCGCTTCTTCCTCAGTCCTTCCGTGCCCTACAATCGGCTTGCAGTCCTCGCATCCGCAGTACCCTGGTTCCCAGGAGGCGTCAAAGCCCACATAGACAGGCACGACGGTTAGCTGTGCGTTGCGATCTGGCGCTTCGCTGGAGAGCCATTCGAGAATGCGTAGGCCAATCATGACTTCCTCCACGATGGGAGCGGGGGTTGGTTGAGAGATTCGAGTAATTCAAGCTGTGGCTGCGAGAATTCGAGATACTGCTCAGGGGTTAGCCAGCGATGCGTCTTATTGGTGAAATCCAGAACCAGATACATCCCCTCTGGCTCGTTCTCCACTTGCCGCAGGTACATGAATGCGCCCATCTTCCCGGACGCTATAGCTGCCACGGGCTGAGCTACATCTCGTTGGTCGCTAGCAAACCCAACCTCCTGAGGGGCCGTTTCGCTCTTATGGGGAAGGCAATCGGCCCCTCTCGGTGTTTCTGGTGAAGGCTTTCTCTTCGTAACATCCTCCGTGAACGTGCATCTGCGGCATTGAACTCCCGGCGTGTAATCTTGAGCACCGCACCACGGGCAGCGTTGGTCATTCATAAATCGGCTCCTCCACTACTTGCTCCATCACCTGCAAATCCGGTAGTGCTTGCCGCGAGAGTTCCCGCTGCGAGCTATTCAGCTTGTGCGCGAGCCCCACAGCCATAACCAAAGCGAGTGCGATTGGCACCCAGTCAAATCGCGCAACGGTGCGAAGGTGCGGCTGAACCATCGAGATCGCGTAAGCAAATCGGTAAGCGCCATCGAGTGTCCACAGCAGGCCAAGCCCTACCCTTATTGCGCACTCAATGTCGCCAGAAGGTGCAGCCAGAGAGAGAAGCGTTGCGCAACCTGCCGCAAGCAGCACGGAGGCAAGGATGAAGTGGTTGCGGATTACGGGGGTTAGCGAATCAAGATGAAATACACGGCGAGTATAAGAGCCGAGCAGCATATCCAACCAAATAGAAAACAGCCCACACACGGCGATAGAAACCACCCCATAAAACCTCCCATGCTCCATCGAATGCCGCCCTGCAATCGCCACCATGAACACGATAGGCAGGATGGCTGCGAGGCCGTAAAACAGCTTGTATTCGTCAGTGTCGGGCGCAAGCCTGCCGATTCTCCAGCACGCCCACTGCGTTGAGCCGATGAACAGTATTTGTGAAACGAGATACCCGATAACTGTCCAGTGAATGCGCCCCGGTGCCTGCTTGAGTGTTGCGACAATCAGCCAGCCGAGAGCGCACATTGCTGCGTAATTGTTGAGGTTTCTCACTTCAAACCCCTGCGAATTTGTATCGTGTCCCACATTATCCAGCCCGATACCCAAACGTTAAGAAAGGCTGCAAACAAGAGCACAATTAGAATTTGGTGGTCACTCACGCCACACGCTCCCGGTTGCTATAGCTGTCGAGGCGTATACTTCGAAGCTGGGTGTACCTTGCAAACCCAAGAAAGGAGACCTGCGATGCGATACGAAGACGACCTGTTCGAAGGTTCGCCGATCCCGCACTGGCCGTAAAGTAAGTAGACCCAGGCCGCCGCTCCCCAGCCTCACCCAGAGACGGTAGCTTGTGCGGCCCAGGCTTCGCGGCACGTTGGGCGTTATCCGCGAATTTCGCGTCATACGAAGTCTTACTCTGTAAGCGTTGTAGTGTGTCTCCGAGAGCGTCCATAATCTCGGGCGTGACGACCTGTGAATGCAGCATCTTCAGGCTTCCCAAAACAGCCTCCGAGAACGTCTCCCACATAGGGTCAAAAGCGTCCTTCAACTCCCACACCCTTCGCAGGTCGTCAGACCCGAACCGAATGGAACAAACCTTTTTGTGGATTCCCATGAGCGCACCCCCAATAGGAAGTACCGCGACAAACTGGTACGGT
>Ga0210399_10002739_pt1 | contig 13727 bp, 10 predicted proteins | sample IncBWC14MmetaG_FD_150865 | JGI IMG/M metagenome (GOLD analysis project Ga0210399, IMG submission 150865) | Forest soil microbial communities from Barre Woods Harvard Forest LTER site, Petersham, Massachusetts, United States - Inc-BW-C-14-M | ecosystem: Environmental > Terrestrial > Soil >... | reverse complement strand
CGATCTGCGGCATGGACCCGATGCTGAGCGCGCAGACGCTCGGCGTCATCGGCGGCTTCAACGTGCTCGGCAGCCTGTTCTTCGGCTGGGCCGGCGGGCGCTGGAACAAGCTGGCGCTGCTCGGCGGAATCTACTTTTTCCGGTCGCTCGCGCTCGGCTGGTATTTTATCCTGCCGCCGACGCCGACCTCGACGCTGGTGTTCGGCGCGATCATGGGATTCCTGTGGCTTGGTGTCGGCCCGCTGGTCGCAGGCGCCGTCGCCGAGATGTTCGGGCTGCAATGGCAGGCGATGATCCAGGGGCTCGCCTTCATGAGCCATCAGCTCGGCAGCTTCATGGGCGCGTATGGCGGTGGGCTGATCTACGACGCGCTCGGCTCCTACAACATGGCCTGGCGGGTCGGCGTGGCGCTGGGCCTCACCGCAGGCATCATCCAGGTCGCGTTCGCGCTGATACGGCCGACTTCGTCGCCGCCGGTGTTGCGGACGGCATAGCTTGGGTGCTGTTATCGTTCCCCGGATGCTGCGCAGCGCTCTTGCGGTGCGCTGCTGATCCGGGGTCCACTCTCTTGATGGGTCTGATCGGTCCCGGCTCTGCGGTGCACCGCTGAAGAAGCGCTGCACCGCGTCCGGGACACGGAGCAGGTGCAAAACAAAAACGGGGCCGCAAGGCCCCGCTGCAGTCAGTAGTGTTCCGCGATTCTTACTTGATCCAATTCTTATTTGATTTTGGACTCGCGGAATTCGACGTGCTTGCGCGCCACCGGGTCATACTTCTTCTTGACCAGCTTGTCGGTCATGGTGCGCGAATTCTTCTTGGCGACGTAATAGAAGCCGGTATCCGCCGAGGAAACCAGCTTGACCTTGATGGTGACCGCCTTGGCCATGTCAGAACCTCAAAATATTCGAAAAATTTGGCGCCGGCCCAAGGGCCCGCATTTGCGGCGCAACCTAGCCGCTGAACGCCCGAAGTCAAGGTTTTGCATGCGAATAATCGGGTAAACCCGGCTATTTGCCTCTCAAGCTAGCCGCTTTTGGGCGGCTGGCCGGGAAGGCTGGAGTGTCAAGCGGGCCGTTCCGCCCGTCGCCCAATCCGCCTGAGTTGGCGGATTGAAAGCGCATGCAGAAGGATCGAACTCGGGACTGCGAACGCCGGAATGAGCACGGTCGGGTAGGTGCCCGCGAGCGAGGCCGGGATATCCAGGCCGAAGATCTGGAACGGCCCCGGGGAGCTCAGAGTGCCCAACGTTACCGCAACCGCAAAATCCAAAAGCCCGAAGATATTCCAGGCCATGGCGGCGCTTCGTCCTCGCTCGCTTCCAGACGCAAGCAATAGCGCCACCGGCAACGCCATGATGCCCGTGAGCACATCGCCGATGCCGGCCGGCACGGCGAAAATGCCTGCGGCGGTTCCGTGCATCCAGTTGACGAGAAAAATGCCGCCGAAGATGCGATAGACCTGCAACGCAATCAGCCAGGGAGCCGGTATTGCATCCAGGAACGCCGCGATCGATTTCGAGCGCAGCACAAAGAACAGACCGATGATGACAGGCGCGAAAATCGCGATCGGCAGCCTCGGCAGGCGCACCACGCCGGGGATCGGCTGAAAGGCGCCGTTGACGGCCAGCGCCCAGACGACGGCGAGCCACAATGTGAAGGGGATGGTGATGGCAAGCCAGATGGTGATGCGCTTGCTGATCGAAAAATCCGTCCGCGACAGACCTAGCCATAGCCCCGCCAGGATCGCGGCATGAATCGCCAGACGCGTGACGGCCGATGGAATTCCCGTCGGCGCGAGACCCGGGAACATCAGATTGATCGCGACCCAGAGTGCGGCGAGCACTGTTCCCAAAAGAAGCAAACCAACCGTTGCCGCGTGTGATTCCTGGGGCGCGGATCCGGCAGAGAGGGTTGTGCTCATGGCAGGGTCTCCCGTGGCTATAAGTTATGCGTAGACTATAAAATATATAGTCACAGGAAATGTGATCGTGTCAACTCCGGCGACGACAACGATGTTGTGAGATTCTTTCCCGGACCCCGCGCCGACGGCGTTGCCTCAGGGTCCGGCGCAGGGCCGGCTATGCGGACGGCGACAGACGCGTCGGGGCGATCCTGACCCGAAAGGGGATCTCGGCGAAGCCTTGGTTACGCCCGTTTGCCGAAAGCGCCGTCAATCACCACGCAAGCCTGGGCCGTCAATGTTCAAAGAAGCGGTTTTTCGGCCGCGGCAGCCCGAGATTTTCCCGCAATGTCCTACCTTCATACTCTTTGCGGAAAATCCCGCGCTTCTGCAGCTCCGGCACCACCTTGTCGACGAAATCATCAAGCCCCGCGGGCAGGAACGGGAACATGATGTTGAATCCGTCGCTACCAAAGCTGGTCAGCCATTCCTCCATCTGATCGGCGATGGTGGTAGGCGTGCCGACAAAGGCAAGCCCGCTAAAGGCGCCGACGCGCTGCGCCAGCTGGCGCACCGTGAGCTTGTCGCGCGCGGCGACGTCGACCAGGCGTTGGCGGCTGGTCTTGCTGGCGTTGCTTTCCGGTATCGGCGGCAATTGCCCGTCGGGATCGAAGCCGGACGCATCGGTGCCAAGCGCCACTGACAGCGAGGCAATGCCGCTGTCGTAATGCACCATGCTGTCGAGCTTTGCGCGTTTTTCCTTGGCCTCCTCGACCGTATCGCCAACGACGACGAACGCGCCGGGCAGGATTTTTAGATGCTCGGGGTTGCGGCCGACCTTCTCCATGCGGCCCTTGATGTCCGCATAAAGCCTTTGTCCATCCGCAAGGCTGCCGCCGCCGGTGAATACGGCTTCCGCCGTCTCCGCCGCAAGCTGCCGGCCGTCGTCCGACGCGCCGGCCTGCACGATCACCGGCCAGCCCTGCACCGGACGGGCGATGTTCAGCGGCCCGCGCACCTTCAGATATTTGCCGTTGTGGTTGAGCACGTGCATCTTTTCGGGATCGAAATAGAGGCCGCGCTCGACATCGCGCACAAACGCGTCGTCGGCGAAGGAATCCCACAGGCCTGTGACCACATCGTAGAATTCGCGCGCGCGGCGATAGCGCTCGGCGTGCTCCATGTGGTCTTCCAGCCCGAAATTCAGCGCGGCATCGGGGTTCGACGTGGTGACGATGTTCCAGCCGGCACGCCCGCCTGAGATATGGTCGAGCGAGGCAAAGCGGCGGGCGACATGATAGGGCTCGTCGAACGTGGTCGAGCCGGTTGCGATCAGGCCGATATGCTCGGTGGCGCTTGCCAGCGCCGAGAGCAGCGTGAACGGCTCGAACGATGTCACGGTGTGGCTGCGTTTCAAGGCATTGATCGGCATGTTCAGCACGGCGAGATGATCGGCCATGAAGAAGGCGTCGAACTTGCCGGCCTCGAGTTTTCTGATCAGTTGCTTGATATGCGCAAAGTTGAAATTGGCGTCCGGCCAGGCGCCGGGATAGCGCCAGGCGCCGGTATGAATGCTGACCGGGCGCATGAAGGCGCCGAGCTTGAGTTGACGTTTTGGCATCGCCCCATTCCGTGCTGTTGTTGTTAGGGAAGACATAGGCACGAAGCGCAGGCCCGCCATCGCGCGGGCTGCAGAAGATTATTTTGTTTTTGCATTCGCCACCAAAATAACCGTTATTCCGGGGCGCGCCACTTGGCGCGAGCCCGGAATCCATACTCCCGATCGTGGTTATGGATTCCGGGCCTGCGCCATCCAAGTCGGCTGTTGCCGACTTGGACAAATGATATGGCCGAACTCGGGTAAACCCGAGTTCGGGCGGCGCATCCCGGAATGACCAAGAGGGGATTGGGGCTAAGCCTCGCCCAAAATATCCTTCTGCATCTTGCCGCCGTAGAAATGGAAGAACGGCACCGGCGCGTCGTGGCGCAGCGGCCCGGTGGCAAGGCGGCGTTCCAGTTCGCCCAGAACGCTCCGCGTCATCGCATGCAGATCGGCCAACGGTTTTGACCCGATCTCGACCCACACGAGTTCGACCAGCTCCGCATCAGGATGGATCACGCCCTCGACCCGATGGGTGATGGCTGAGGCATCCGCGGTGAAGAAGCGGGTATCGAAGCGCCGCACGCGGCCCGGCGGCGTGATCGCGCGCGCGATCAAGAACAGTCCGGAGGGATCGGGCAACAGGCCCGCATCCGAAAAAGGCTTCCACGGGCCTTCGAGTTTTGGCGCGGCGCCACCCGCCTTGCGGCCGAGGCAGAGGCCGGTCTCTTCGCAGGCCTCGCGGATCGCCGCAATGGCGAGCGATTTCGCACGCGAGGCCGTGATCTTCGGGTTGCCCTTCAGCAGATTTTGTTCGAGCTCTCTTGGGATCGACGCTGCCGCCGGCACGCGGTTGTCGGATTTATCGACGCGGCCGCCGGGAAAGACGAATTTTCCCGGCATGAACACCACCTTGTCGTGGCGCTTGCCGACCAGAACCTTGGGCGTGGCGGAGCTGCGATCGACCAGGATCAGGGTGGCCGCGTCCCTTGGCCGGTAGTAGGGATGGTGATCGGCCTCTTTTTCTTCCGGCTTTTCCTGTGTTGCGGCGTTGACGGCTTCGGTCATTCCTTCCCCATTCCGTTTTTTCTTGTCGTCAAATCAAACCGGCGGAATGTCGCCGGGTGCATTGTCGTCAAACCCGTGCATGCGCAACGCCCATTGCATGCCGACCACGGCGCCCTTCACGGGCTGGAGCAACGCGAGTGACAGAACGAGCGTAAGCGGCAGATAGGTGGCGAGTTGCAGCCAGACCGGCGGTGAATAGTCGGTTTCGATGAGAAGCGCCGTCGGCACCACGATGTGGCCGACGATGACGATGACGAGATAGGCAGGCAGGTCATCGGCGCGGTGCGGCGTAAAATCGAGGCCGCACACCGAGCAATTATTGTCGACTTTCAGAAAGGCGCGAAACAGTTTGCCTTCGCCGCAGCGCGGGCAGCGGCCGCGAAAGCCGCGCTTGATCGCGGTCCAGACGTCGCGCTTTTCGGTAACGCCGGTCTCGCGGGTCCATGTTTTGGGAGCGGTGTTCATGGTTTCCATGATTTCCCTCTCTTCGACTTGCTGGACTTGCCAGCCTTGGACATATCAGCCTTGGACGTATCAGCCTTGGACTTGCCAGCTTTGCCGATGTCCGGCTTGCGATGTTTTTCGCGCGGAGCTCGGCCCGGATGCGCCTTGCTCGCCTTGGGTTGGTGCCGGCGATCCGCCCTGGAAGCGTCGCGCTTTCTGCCGCCCGCTGCGACCTGGCCTTGCGAAAGCAGCTCGAAACGCAGCGCGCCGGCTACAGGAGCAGCTTCTACCAGACGGACGTCGACCACGTCACCCAGCCGGTGCATGGCACCGCTGCGCGAGCCGACGAGCGCGTGGCGGGTCTCGTCATAGTTGTAATATTCTGATCCGAGCGTGCGGATCGGGATCAGCCCGTCGGCGCCTGTGTCTTCAAGCTTGACGAACAGCCCGGCGCGGGTGACGCCGGAGATGCGGCCCTGGAAGGTCGCGCCGATACGGTCGGCGAGATGATGGGCGATAAGCCGATCGGCGGTCTCGCGCTCGGCCTTCATGGCTCTGCGTTCCGTGACGGAAATCTGTGCCGCGACCTCACTTAAGCTTTCCGGCGTCTCGGTTTCCGGCAGCGCGCCTTCGCCAAGCCCAAGGGCGCGGATCAGCGCGCGGTGCACGATCAAATCGGCGTATCGCCTGATCGGCGACGTGAAGTGCGCATAGCGCCTCAAGTTCAGGCCGAAGTGGCCGTAATTCTCGGCGGAATATTCGGCCTGCGCTTGCGAGCGCAACACCACTTCATTGACCAGCGGTTGGTAATCCTGCCCCGCGACCTGCGCCAGCACGCGGTTGAACAGCGCGGGCCGAAGCGCGCCGCCTTTCGCGAACGGCAGATCGAGCGTCTTCAAAAATTCCTGCAAGGCATGAACCTTCTCCAGCGTCGGTTCATCGTGCACCCGATAGATCAGCGGCAGCGCCTTCCTCTCCAGCATCTCGGCCGCGGCGACATTGGCAAGGATCATGAATTCTTCGATCAATTTGTGAGCGTCGAGCCGCTCGGGCACGATCACGCGATCCACGGTGCCGTCGGCTTTCAGCAGGATCTTGCGTTCGGGAATGTCGAGGTCGAGCGGGTCGCGTTCGTCGCGCGCGCGTTTCGCCACGGCATAGGCCGCATAAAGCGGCTTCAGGATCGCCTCGAGCAGGGGACCGGTGACATCGTCGGGCCGCCCGTCGATCGCGGCCTGCGCCTGTGCATAGTTAAGCTTCGCCGCCGAGCGCATCAACACGCGGTGAAAGCTGTGCGAGCGCTTGCGGCCGTCGGGGCCGATCACCATGCGCACCGCGAGCGCGCCGCGCGGCTCGCCCGGCACCAGCGAGCAGAGATCGTTGGAGATGCGCTCGGGCAGCATCGGCACCACGCGATCGGGGAAGTAGACCGAATTGCCACGGGTCAGCGCGTCGCGATCGAGCGCCGATCCCGGCCGTACATAGAAGGCGACGTCGGCAATCGCGACGTTGACGATATAGCCGCCCTTGTTGTTGGGATTGACATCGGCTTGCGCATATACCGCGTCGTCATGGTCCTTGGCGTCAGGCGGATCGATGGTGACGAGCGGGATGTCGCGCCAGTCTTCGCGCCCCTTCAACGCCGCAGGCTGCGCCGCTTCGGCTTCGCGCAGCGCGGCGGGTGAAAACGCCTGCGGAATCTCGTGGGCGTGGATCGCGATCAGGCTGACCGCCTTTTCGCTCGCGAGCGAGCCGAGCCGTTCCTTCACCTTGCCGGAGCCAAGCCCAAAACCGCGCGTCCGGACCAGGTCGACGCTGACGAGGTCGCCATCCTGGGCGCCGCCGGTGTCGGCCTTGGCAATGTTGAGCTCGCGCCCGGCCTGTTTCTTGTCGACCGGAATAAGGCGTCCGCCGCCTTCGGGCCGCGCGCGGAAGATTCCAAGCACGCGGGTCTTGGCGTGATCGATGATCTTGATGACGCGGCCGCGATACGCGGCGACGTCGCCCGCGTCCGACCGCTCGACGCGCAGCAGGGCCCGGTCGCCGACACCGGCCGCAGTGCCCGGTTGCGGCCGGCGCGGGACGTGAATGCGAATTCTTGGCGCGGCGCCGCTTTCCTCTTCATCCCACTCGGCAGGGGCCGCGATCAATTCGCCATCGGTATCGCGCCCGGTGATGTCGGCAATCACAGTAACGGGCAGTGCGGCAGGCTCGTGGATCTTCTTGCCGCGCTTGTCGATCGCCCCTTGGTCGGCGAGTTCGCGCAAGATCCGCTTCAGCTCGGCGCGGTCGGCATTCTTCAAGCCGAATTCACGCGCGATCTCCTTGGTTCCGACGTTTCCGGGATTGGCTCGGATAAAGGCGACAATGGCATCCCGGGCCGGAAAGCCGTTGTCAGTTTTCCTGTTCACTTACCCTCGGGCCTTTCCAGCGCTTTTCTTGGCGGCCGTCTTGGAGGCGGGCGCGGCCTTCGCCGCCGAAGTCTTCGCGGCCGCAGGCAGCGGTGCCCGCGCCTTGCTGACGGCATCGGATTTCGGCTTGCTGGCTGCCTTCTTCACCGCGGCCTTCTTCACTAGCTTCGGTGCTTCCGCTTCGCTTGCGGCGGGTTTTGCCGCCGCCGTTTTGACTGGCAGGATCTTGACTGATTTGGCCTTATTGCCCTTCGGCTTGCCGCCGCCCTTGGCCGCGCGCTCGTCGATCAGCGCAATGGCTTCGGAGAGCGTGATGGCATCCTTGTCCTTGTCGCTTGGGATCGTGGCATTGACGCCGCCGGCGGTGACGTAAGCGCCATAGCGACCGTTCTTCATTGCAACGGCGCCAAGGGTCGGGTGATCCCCCAACGGCTTGCCGGGATCGGCGCCAAAGCGGCGGCCGCTCGGACCTTTTGCGATTTTCTCCGCGATCAGCGTCACCGCGCGGTTGAGGCCAATGTCGAAGACCTCGTCACCGGCCTCAAGGCTCGCGTAGGTCTTCTCATGCCGCACGAACGGACCGAAGCGGCCGATGCCGGCCGTGATCGGTTGGCCGGTCTCCGGATGCTTGCCGATCTCGCGCGGCAGCGACAGCAATTTGAGCGCAAGCCCAAGCTCGATATCGCTGGGCGAGATGTTTTTCGGAATCCCGGCGCGCTTCGGCTTCTCGCCCTCCGCATAGTCCTTCTGCTCGCCGAGCTGGATATAGTGACCGAACCGGCCGGCTTTCACCGTGACGTCGAGGCCGCTCTCGGGGTCCTTGCCGAGGACGCGGTCGGCGCTGGCCTTGCTGTCGGCGGCGAGCGGACGGGTGTAGCGGCATTCCGGATAATTCGAGCAGCCGACGAAGGCGCCGAACTTTCCGGCCTTGAGGTTGAGCTTGCCGGTGCCGCAGGTCGGGCATTGCCTGACATCGCCGCCGTCGGTGCGGGGCGGATAGATGTGCGGGCCCAGCATCCCGTCGAGCACGTCCAGCACTTGCGCTACGCGCAAATCCTTGATCTCGTCGACGGCGCCGATGAAATCACGCCAGAAATCCCGCAAGACCTGCTGCCAGGAGATTTCGTTGTTGGAGATGCGGTCGAGCTGCGCTTCCAGATCGGCGGTGAAGTCGTATTCGACATAGCGCGCGAAGAAGTTTTCCAGGAACGCGACCACGACGCGGCCCTTGTCTTCGCCATGCAGGCGCTTCTTCTCGAGCTTGACGTAGCCGCGGTCTTTCAGGACTTGCAGGATCGAGGCGTAGGTCGAGGGACGGCCGATACCGAGCTCTTCCATGCGCTTGACCAGGGAGGCTTCGGAAAAGCGTGGCGGCGGTTCGGTGAAATGCTGGGTGACAGCAAGGTCCCGCCGCTTCAACGCTTCGCCCGCGCTCATCGCGGGGAGGCGGCGGCCGTCTTCATCTTCCTCGTCGTCGCGGCCTTCCTGGTAGAGCGCCAGAAAACCGTCGAATTTGATCACCTGGCCGGTCGCGCGCAGTTCCAGCATGCGCGAGCCGGCCTTGGCCGCGATGTCGACGGTGGTGCGCTCCAGCTCGGCGGATTCCATCTGGCTTGCGATGGTGCGGGTCCAGATCAGATCATAAAGCCGCGCCTGATCATTATCGAGCTTCCGGCGCATATCGGAAGGGCGACGCGACAGGTCGGTCGGGCGGATTGCCTCGTGGGCTTCCTGCGCATTCTTGGCCTTGGCCTGATACTGGCGCGGCGCATCCGGCACATAGGCGTTGCCGTAGTCTTCGCCGATCACCTTGCGCGCCTGCGTGATCGCCGAAGGGTCGATCTGCACGCCGTCGGTACGCATATAGGTAATGAGACCGGTGGTCTCGCCGCCGATATCGATGCCTTCATAGAGCCGCTGCGCGATCCGCATGGTGTGCGCGGGCGCGAAGCCGAGCTTGCGGCTCGCTTCCTGCTGCAGCGTCGAGGTGGTGAAGGGCGCCTGCGGATTGCGGCGCGCCGGTTTGGCCTCGACGCTCGAAACCGTGAAGTTCGCGGCTTCGATCGCTTTCTTGAAATCTTCGGCTTCCGCGCCCGAGCCGATGTCGAGCCTTTGAATCTTCTTGCCATCGGCGCCGACCAGGCGCGCTTCGAAAGTTTCACCGCGCGGCGTCGCCAGCGTCGCAACCAGCGACCAGTATTCGCGGGGCACGAATTTCTCGATCTCGAGCTCACGGTCGCAGACGAGCCGCAACGCCACCGATTGCACGCGTCCGGCCGAACGCGCGCCAGGCAATTTGCGCCACAGCACCGGCGAGAGCGTGAAGCCGACCAGATAATCCAGCGCGCGCCGCGCCATGTAGGCGTCGACCAGCGCGCCGTCGATCTGGCGCGGATGCTTCATCGCGTCCGTCACCGCCTGCTTGGTGATGGCGTTGAACACCACGCGCTCGATCTTGTGGTCCTTCAGCGCACGCTTTTCCTTCAAGACCTCGAGCACGTGCCACGAGATCGCCTCGCCCTCGCGATCGGGGTCGGTCGCCAGGATCAGCCGGTCGGCGCCCTTGAGCGATTTGGCAATGTCGTTCAGCCGGCCATTGGCCTTGGGATCGACCTCCCAGATCATTTTGAAATTAGAGTCCGGATCGACCGATCCGTTCTTGGCTGGGAGGTCGCGGACATGGCCGAACGAGGCCAGAACCTCATAGGACGAGCCTAGATATTTGTTGATCGTCTTGGCTTTCGCCGGAGACTCCACAATGACGATATTCATGTCATTCCAATGGCTTACGGGAAAAATAAAGGCCGGTTCCGCGAGACTCGCGCCAGCCGTTTCGACCCGAACATGGGTGCGCAGCCCGCCCCTGTCAAATCGACAGATGTTGAAAGCAGGTGTAACCAGGACGAATTAGCGTCCTCTGGGTTGTAAAACATGTACCAGGGGTTGTGCTTGCAAGGGGTGAGCAACCCTCAAGCCGGCACGCTGCGGCGGCGTTTGGCCGGCCTCGGCTTCAGTGCCGTGTCGGCCGAGGTGAGCAGCCGTCCATCCTGCGAATGGAGCTCCAGCTTTCGCACCGGCCGGCCGTTTTCGCGATCGACCAGGATGGTCGCGATCTGCTCCGGCCGCTCATCAAACTCCTCGCTCCATTGTCTAAGCGCGACCAGGATCGGGAACACGCCGCGGCCCTTCGGCGTCGGCACATATTCCTGATAGGCGCTGCCGTCGGACGCCGGCGCCATCTTCAAAATGCCCTGATCCACCAGCGTGCGCAGCCGCACGGTCAGGATATTCTTCGCAAGCCCCAGACTTCTCTGGAATTCGCCGAAGCGGCGCCGGCCGACCAGGGCGTCGCGGATGATGAGAAGCGACCACCAGTCGCCGATCGCATCCAGCGACCGCGCGATCGGGCATTCGGCGTACTCCAGGCTTGTCCGTTTCACCATGGCGGATCTCCCAGCCTCATCTTCGGACGCGTTTTCCACCGCAGATAAGTCTACGCAATCTGCGTAAACTTGATTGCTATGCGAACCGCTATCCACCCCGGATCGCGTCCGGGGCAGGCTTTCGCTCGAAAACGCTCGGTCGGCGCAAATCACGGCCTTGTGTAGTTGCATCATAAAACCAGATTCCTTAGCTAAGCCATCTAGTTTAATAATGCAACCACTCTGGAGGCTATCGTGAGACTTACAAACAAGGCGGCGTTGATTACCGGGGGCAACAGCGGCATCGGGCTTGCGACCGCGAGGCTGTTCGTGGCCGAGGGTGCGCGGGTCGCCATAACAGGCCGAAATCAGGCGACGCTGGCGGCTGCCGCGAAGGAACTCGGACCAAACGTGCTCTCGATCGTGGCTGACGCGACCGATATCGCGGCCACCGAGAATGCGGTTGCCCAGGCGGTCGAAAAATTCGGCAAGCTCGATATTGTCTTTGCCAATGCGGGCATCAGCGCCAGCACGCCAGTCGGCGGCACGTCGCTGGCAGTCTTCGAGTCCGTGCTCAAGACCAACATCACCGCGGTCTTCTTCACCGTACAGGCGGCGGCGCCGCATTTGAGCGATGGCGGCTCCATTATTCTCAACGGCTCGGTGATCTCCGTGCTCGGCAATCCCGGCTACGCCGCCTATGCCGCCAGCAAGGCCGGCGTGCGCGCCATGGCGCGCGTGATGGCGTCAGAGCTGTCGCCGCGTGGCATCCGCGTGAACGTGGTCTCACCTGGCGGCACCAGCACGCCGATCTGGAACCGCACCGCGCCGACGCCGGAGGCGATCGTGGCTTTGGAAGCGCGAATCGCAAAAACCATTCCGCTCGGACGCTTCGGCAAACCAGAGCAGGTCGCAAAAACCGTGCTGTTCCTCGCCTCCGACGATGCTTCCAACGTTCAGGGCGCGGAGATCTTCGTCGATGGGGGCGCCACCGCCTCTCCTGCGGGCGCGCCGATCTATCGCGGATAAAAGGAACTCGCGCCGACAAGTTGAACTTTGAAAAAATGCTGCATCCGATCAGCACGATTGGGCGCGAAAAGCCGCATCGCAGTTGTGCTGGTCGGTCCCCTCAGTCACCGAGTTTTTTAAAATTCCGCGTGATTGCGTTGAACCCTGATCGCAGCAGGCTCGACATCTCCACGGCAGGGCTTTGACCCTAGTGATTGGAGAACTCGATATGTCCAGGGTTGCTCACATTTTCGCGCCGATATCGGCATTCACATCCTCATCGGAGAAATCGGACAGCGCGCTTGATCCGATCGTGTTGTTTTGCGGAATTTGTTTCCTGGCGTTCCTGATTGCGATTCTCACGGGCGTGCAAGGCGTTTGGTATTGATCCCTTCAGCAGGTCGGATTTCCGGTCAGCGCTTTCGAATTTCGCAAAAATGAGTTGCGCTGGCTGGTTCCCTCGTCCCCCGGAGGTATTTTCAAGAGCCGTTGAACCTTCGCCGCAGCTGCGAAGACTCTCTTTTTTTAAGGGCAGGGGTTTTTCGAACTTTCTTTTTTTGGAGCCTGATATGCCGAATGGTGTCCATATTTCATTTCCCGCGTCCAAAATTTCCTCGCAAAAGTCCGACGGTCACGCGCTCATTTCAATCGCGATATTTTCCGGGCTGGGTCTTTTGGTATCTCTGATTGAAATTCTGTGTGGCGTGCAGGGCGCCTGGTTCTAGTCTTCGACGGCTCTTTCGAAACCGCCCGCCTCCGTGACAGCGGCAGGCCGCGTCTTTTCAACTCATGCCGCGCGGAGATTGGTCGCGGCGTGCAACGCGCTCGCCAGTGCCTTCTCGCGGTGCTCCGGTCCGACCTGAACCCCATCGGCGAAGATGAATTCGGGATTGGCGACGCCGATGAAGCTGAACACCCCGCGCAAATAGGTCTCGAGATGTTCGAGCGCCGCCGCGGGCGTGCCGGCGCCATAGAATCCGCCGCGCGAGATCGCGATGATGACCCGCTTGTTGCCGGCCAGCCCTTCGGCGCCTTGGGCACCGTATTTGAAGGTCTTCCCCGCCACTACGATGCGGTCGATCCAGGCCTTGAGCTGGCTCGGTATCGTGAAATTGTACATGGGTGCGCCGAGCACGACGATGTCGGCGGTCAAAAACTCGTCCAGCACGGCTTGGCCGGCGGCGAGGTCCTGCAGCAGTGCAGCCTCGGGCGCAGCCCCTTGGGCCGCGGCAAGATGCGAGCCCGTGAGATGCGAAAGCGGCGTCGCGGTCAGATCCCGATAGACGATCTGAAGCCCGGGCGTCGCCTGGCGCAGGCGGTCGACGATCGCGGCGGAAACTTTTCGGCTGACGGAGTGGGAGCCGAGCACGCTGGAGTCGATATGAAGCAGTTTCATGGCAGTCATCCCTGGTGGTATAAGTTTGTAACTGAGACTATATGAGTGACTGTCCGCAAACCCCGCAAGAACGCACATTTTTGAAACCCGAGCACATCCGTGAAACCCGAGCACATTAAAGTGCCTGCCCTGCCACCCCAGCCCCACCTCGACAGCGATTGCCGCCGGTTTGCATCGATCCTGGCGCGCGTCGGCGACAAATGGAGCGTGTTCGTCATCATGCTGCTCGGCGACGGCCCGCGACGTTTTAACGAGATCAAGCGCATGGTCGGCGGCATCTCGCAGCGGATGCTGACGCTGACGCTGCGCGGGCTCGAGCGCGACGGCCTAGTCACCCGCACCGTGTTCCCGACCATCCCGCCGCGGGTCGATTACGAACTGACCGATCTCGGCCGCGGGCTGTGGCAGCCGGTGGAGGCGCTCGGCAAATGGGCACACGATCATCAAACCGAGATCGAGGTCGCCCGCGCCCGGTTCGA
>Ga0210399_10002738_pt1 | contig 13731 bp, 18 predicted proteins | sample IncBWC14MmetaG_FD_150865 | JGI IMG/M metagenome (GOLD analysis project Ga0210399, IMG submission 150865) | Forest soil microbial communities from Barre Woods Harvard Forest LTER site, Petersham, Massachusetts, United States - Inc-BW-C-14-M | ecosystem: Environmental > Terrestrial > Soil >... | reverse complement strand
CACGTTGGCGTCGGCGAAGAAGTCGTGCCCGGTGAACTGCAAGTTGTTGACGGCGCCCTGTGTGTCGAAGAAGAAGGGATCACTGCGCCAACCCGCGAAAAAGCGGTAATCGCCGGCCTCCGTCACCTGTGGCTCTTGACGCGTCGATACAGGCACCCCCGCAACGATAATCTCCCCGCCCTCGCCCATGCCCGCGGCCTCCGCACCCTTAACGCGCCGCAGCGTCGCGGTCTGCGCCCCGTCCGCCGACGCCGAAAAACGCACCCGGTAGGCGATATCGGCGACGGCATCGCCGTTCGTGTCAATCTTTAACTCGTACAGCGCCTCGGTCGCAAACGGCACGGCGGTAGTTGGCCCCGGAGGGTTGTAGCCAACCGAGGGGTGCACGTCCATAATCAAAATCGACTTGCCACTATCTCCCGGCTTAGGAAAAGCATACAAATCGGTAAGATCCAGCCGCGCATCCCAATGTGGAAACCCAAGGTTAGGCCCAGAATAATGGTGCGACATAACTCACCTCCTAGGGCCGTTCGTACCGTCGGCATCTCGCCGGCGCCTTTGCCTATTCTACGCCCGGCTTGTCGGGCGAACCGTCTGTTCCGAGTGTTGGGCGCCGCGTAAGAAGCCGACTATTTTGACCTCGAAAGCCTTCCGCACAATAAGGGGCAGCACGTCATCAGCAAGATGTCGCAAGTATTGACTGTTCGTTCCGAATCTCTTGCGGCAGGCTTCGCAACCGGAGACGACTACACCCGTACCGCCGAGTGCAACCGACGCCTTCCCCTCGACGAACGTGCCCCAAACGTGCCTCTCAAGTTCGGCCTTCGCTGATTGTAAAATTCTGACCTTCGTCTCATTATCCATACGATATCACTCATCGATAACTACGAAATTCGCTATGGAATATTCGCCTTTCAAGCGGACGGATGGAATGGTAACGCCAATTGACAACCTAGGCCGCGAAGCGCTGATTTTATTGCGATTCCTCTTGCGCGGAACGTCCGCAATAGTAGTCACCACAATCCTCATTGGCCTCGGCGCTACCATGATTTACGGATACGACTTTGCCCCGTGGATTGCATGTCTTTTCATCGCAGGCGTCTGGGGAGTCGCTTCATGGATGTTTTCCGATGAACTGAAAAAGCAAAAACCACGAACACCCAAGAAACAACAATACCTAAAGGTTCAGAAATATAAGCAAGCTCAAAATAGGTATTTGCTCTGGAAATTCGGCATTTCGTTCTTGATCTTTGTCCCGATAGTTTGCGGCGGAGTCTGGGGCATCCATAAGCGAGAAGAGACCATCCTGAACGAATACCAAGGATTTCTCTTGCCTGCAGATGAGCCGGATCCTCCCAGTTTTTGCACAGGAAATGACACGGTGCTTGGTCGTATCAATAAGGATGTACTGAAAATCTTTATTGGGCGAAACGAGGCTTTCAGTAATGATTTTCCGTACGTGGTGTTGCGGGTACGGAATAAAGACCGAATCATCATGAACCGCGACGATACGGGAAAGATTGCGCTTACGGTCGATATCCTCGATAAACAGGGCAAGGTGATTGTCACTTTTGAAAATGGCCATTTCACAGTATTGCAGGCAAATATTTTGGATATGAGACGCCCAGACCGTAGCACGCTAATTGTGCGAGATCAATTCAAGAACGAGGTTTTGAATGTGCATTATCTCAACAGACGTAGCATCCTATTTTCGGCATTTCTCACATACCCAGAGTATGGCTCTGTTTGGATACCCAAAAGCTCAGCTGTTGACGGCATATGTGCAGGAAGGAGCAGGGTCGCATACTCTATCGAGTGAAGCCTGCTACGTCCTCCTGTGTGCAGCGCGTGGGATCGAGACGCCGTTGAACGTGCAGTTGCCGGCGGTGGTTGAGCCTACGCTGTTCGACATCTCGCCGAACTGAGGGAACGCATGACAGCAAAGAGAATTGAACCCCCACCATTGGAACCACGAGAATTCCGATCGATCGACGAAATTGATGTCGCGAGCGACAAGCTTCGTAGGCGCGTCAAGGAATTGGAGGCGATCGATATTGTCGGGTCAGTGCAGAAACACACTGGAGCGATTACCGTCGCACAGAGCAACATCCGCGACACGATTCGGGAGGTTTTCGGCCCAAACTCGCCCGAATACAAAGAGCACGAAAATCTAAGGATTTGGGTTGGCGCTAGTCGAAGAGGTATGACATTGACACAGGTTGTTGCCCAGACCCAACGGGGCCAGAGTCAGGTGATCAGAATACTCAATGACCTCATCGTCAGACTCCAAGAGAAAAAGACAGATCTCACCGCGAGGACGGTGCCGCCGCGAGCAGTTCCTTTCGATCGCCTGAATATGCATCAGCGAATTCATGGGGTATCCCGCGAACTCTTTCTTGGCGGCCACCCGTGGGAAGGGGTGCTCGCAGCTTCCAAGGCACTGATCAATTATGTTAAGGAACGCTCGAATCAGTACGAACTCGACGGGGCAGCTTTGATGAGAACCGTGTTCTCTTCGAAAGATCCGATCTTGGCATTTAACGATCTTGCTGATCAAACCGATCGCGACGAACAGGAAGGAACCATGCATCTGTTCGAAGGGGCTGTGCTGGCGATTCGGAACCCCGGTGCTCATTCCTTTCTGGAAGGCCCTGAGCAGCGAGCGGTCGAGTACATTTGTTTTCTAAGCTTATTGGCCTACAGGGTTGAAGAAGCGAAGAAGATCCGATAGACAGCACACTCTTCGACGTTCGCCGAATTGATTTCGTGATATACCCTCCGCATGAAACCCACACTTTTTGTCGTAGGACTCGTGCTCACTCTGGCTTTCTGCGAAACCGCCCGTCCTCAGGCGACGACGGGAAATGATATTCAGAACAAATGCAAGCAGGCCATACACGACGTCGAAAATAATTCACCCTCATGGAGTGGCGGGATCTGTCTTGGCTTTATCGATGGTGCGACGGAAACTCACGTAATGTGGGAGGTTTTTGACGCACACGTTGGGAAGCAATATCCCAACATGGACTATTGCCTTCCAGCGGGCGCAAACAAAAACCCAAATCCTACAGGGAGTAGTTAAATTTCTCGATGATCATCCTGAGAGGCTCCACGAACCTGCAAACATCTTGATTTTTGAAGCCCTGCACAAAGCGTTTCCGTGGGGAACGTAGCCCAGGTATAAAAAACCACTGATTTCGGAACCGTCAGAGCCGTTCCAGGCTAGCTGTGGAATCAAGCACTTAGGTCAGAGAGTGCAGCGGGGTTTGTTGAACCCTGCTGCGCAGCGCCTTGAGAACGATAAGCGGTCGCTCGCCAGCGGCACAAGCATGTTCGCCGCACCTTGTCGGACGCTGTTGGAGAAAAGAACCGGCGCCAGGTTCAAGCGTTGGATTGTAATTGTTAGCTGGGATAGTCGGGAGTTCCGCTTAGCCTGTAACCCAAATCGCTTGCGAGGAAATCGCGCTGTCACCTTTTGTAGTCATCACCCAGCCGGTGATCTCAAAATCCTGCTTAATCACCTTCTAACTTCATGGATTTGGTGTCCCAACTGCTTGTGAGCTGAGGGGGAGGTGTTCTAACGCTATACTGCTTGACGGTCGGGCGCTGCCGCGCTATTTTTCGCCGACGTCCCCAGTTTGAAATTCCCCGATCTAAAAACACTGGAATGTTGAATGCCGGAGGAGCCTCCGATGAATGTCGCTCGGAACCCTGGGCTTGTCATTTGGATTCTTGTCCTTTCGCTCTACGCTTCAGCGACGGCACGGCAGAAAATGCTTTGGCAAGGGGTTGTGAAACCTGAGGCCATAAATGTTTACCAGAGCGCGTCAACGAGCGAACACGTGACCGCCACGCTCAAGCAAGGCGATGTGGTGGACGTTGTCCTCCAAGTGTCCATTTCGGGCAGTGAGTGGTGTCGTGTCTCACGCGCAGGAACGTCGGAACCCATCGGATTTGTCCTGTGTCTAAATTTGGAGAGGGCGGGTTCCGGACCGGGGCAGATTGCTCGCGCCCAACAGGCAGCCTCGCAATCGCGCCCGCTGGAAACAGTTCCGGCGCCGCCCGCTGCTACATCCGTTCCAGCACCTGACCAACAAGATGTTCTCGATTTGCATGAGGCAGGACTTCCAGAACAGGTGCTAATCGCAAAAATTAAATCGAGCCAGTCCAATTTCGACACATCGCCGTCACAGCTCAAACAGCTCAAGGCGGCAGGCGTGGCTGACGCTGTTATCTTGGCGATGGTGCAAGCCCCCGTGGGTCAGCCGCAAGCGCCGTCGACCTCAACTGACACTCCACCTGCGGAAAACGCCAAGCCAATTCCATCTACGGTGGCCGTTCTCTCAGCTCCAAAACAGCCGAGCGAACAAGGCGATTCTGGAATTCTGAATAAATCAGTGTTATCTCCGAAAGAAAAGTATCCGCTCCACGTGCGGGTTATAGTTTCTGGGGTTTCGTTCGTATACGACAATCCGTTTACGTCGATGTCCGAGTGCTGGCACCTTTTCAATACTTCGGTGTGCGCAACGCAGGGGAGTGGCCCGCAAACTTATGGCATTGCCATGATGAGAGTGAAGGTCGAAGAAACGGGAGAGGAAGCGGACGTAGAATGCGGGGGGCGGCGATTGCCCGGCGCGTATTGTAAAGCGCTTCCTCCGGGACTCTATGCGGCGCGGTTCTTTTCCTACCCCATGAATAGGCAGAGGGTCGCTCTGGTCATTCCGGCACTGCCCTTGGAAGGGAAAAATAAAGATAAAGAAGTGGCCGCTTATTTCACCAAGGATCTGCACCACCCATATACGCTCTTGCCTGAGTTCGACCCAGTCAGAAAATGATCTAACCCACGGAATGAATCGGTGAAACTCAGACGCGATCCATCGGGAGGGGAGAAATGCACAGAGCCGTCTCTAGGAACCAAGCCCAGTGTGATAGGCTACTTCGGGAATTGTTAGAGGCAACAGCACACACGTTCAAGCCAGGGCTTCAATCCGCACTGCCTGAACAACACGGGGTGTATCTGATTTCCACCGAGAACGGTGAAGCATCTACGCTGCTTTGGGTCGGGCGCACCCACGATAGTAAGGGTGGTTTGCGGCGGCGAGTCTGGAAGGATCATTTCAAGGAGCCAACGAACAGTAGCGACTTACCTCGGCGCTTGTTAAGAGAAGCCCTCTCATGGAGTGTAGCAGACGCCAAACGGTGGATTAGCGAGCAGTGTAAGGTGCGCTGGATTATTGTCGAGGACATTCAGGTGCGCCAGTGGCTTGAATGGTACGCTCAAGGCGTGTTGAGGCCCGTTCTGAACAGTGCCGTCACGCCTCCCATGTCAACGTGGCAGATTTCATAAACGTATTACTACGATCCCTGTAAGACAAAAGCTTCAGCTGCGGCTACTGCGATTATTTGAAATGAGAGGCACCCGTCAGTAATGCGGTTGTGAGCGCCCTCGAAGGTCTCACTTCCTTCAATCATTCCAAAAAAGCTAACCGACTGCCATTACAGTCCTAATCGGCAATCATTCTCAAAAAGCTAACCGACTGCTATAGCAGTCCCAATAAGACCTTTAGTATCAGTTGATTACAGCCAATTCCGCTTGACACGCCCCGTAGCCACGCTGCACACTTACGGTTGAACGTCGGTATTGCAATCGGCTGCTTCAAGCAAACGCCGGAGGAGTCATGAAACAGGCAAAGGAAGTACTAGAACCAAAGCTGGCTGCGTTCGAAGCGGAGGTTTTTACTCAGCAGGTCTACCGAGCGATCGCGAACAAACTCTTGGCCGTTGAGAGGAGAGGGGAACGTGTTTTCATTCGCCGGAAGTCCTTCGAACGCTGGAAGGCCAACTTAGAAACACGCCGCCGAATGCGGATCGAAAACCAGCAGGCGCAGACGGCCCATGCCTGACTGAAAAATAGTTTGGGCTGGCCGACGTGAAGGCTCGCCAGCCCGGTGGTTTTCCGGAGAAAACCTTGCGCTCTCAAATTAAAGCAGATCACGAAGATTGTCGCAACAACCAACGCACCCCAATCCTCCGCATTCTGATCGCCGCTCGTGGGGGTTGGGTGCCGCTACCTGAGATCATGGCGTGCGCGGCTCAGTACAACGCTCGAATCCACGAGCTGCGCCGTCGCGGGTTTCCGATTGAGAGCCGCGTAGAGCGCATTGATGGGGTCACGCACTCGTGGTTTCGGCTCGTCAGTAATCCGAAAGGGACCGTTGGTGATTCAATTAAGCCTGAGACTCCCGAGCCTGCTTGGAAAGACCGTCCGCGAGTCAAGGGCCTGCCGTTGTTCGGTCTGGCGGTGCGCTGGTGAGCGTGCTGGTGATGAAAGCAGTCTTCGAACTCCAGATTTCTGCCAGCGAAAAACTAGTGCTGCTCGCGATGGCCGATCACGCACACGACGACGGAACGAGCTGCTATCCGAGCATCGAGACTCTGGCGCGAAAGACGAGTCAAACCCGACGCGGCGTCCAGAAGATCATGTGTAGGCTCGAAAAATCGAGGCTGATCGAGCCGTCGAAGCTTTCGCATGGACGCCGCACCACCGAGTACCGAATTGTCCTCGGGAACCGCGAACCGGGTTCGCCGTTGGCCGGAACCCAACCGCGAACCACAGAACACGCAACCGCGAACCGGAAGACACGCAACCGCGAACCGGGTTCGCCCGAACCGTTAGGAACCGTCAATGAACCAAAAGAACCTAAGCGCGATCCTCCCTGTGGAAATCGCAACTGCGAACCGGGTTCGCCCCAAAGGCAGCGGCAGAATGCGCCGCTAGTTCCCAACCCTCCTGTTGAGATGAAGAGAAAGAGCAAACCCCTTCTCCCCCAACAGCAGGATTACCTCAATGTCCAAAGACTCATCGAGGCAGCGATTGAGATGCGAAAAAAAGCAGAACGTTTGAGAGTTGTGCTGGATGCAGTTTCTTGGAAGGAGGATTTGAAATGCTATGCGGCCAAACACGGCATGCCATACAACAGCGATTCGATTGCGAAGGCGCTTGAGATTGCCGAGCTGAGGATGAGCGCAGGGACTGCAAAGCGCTCCCGTCCACGCAGACATGCACAGCACCCGTCGCCGGGGAAGGTTTCAGAAGAAACCAAGAACAACTGGCCAAAGACTAGAAGCTCACACGGAAACATGCTGTGAATGCGGGCCGGGGAAGCACGTTGCACGCGAACTGCACGAAGGGGAGTGAGTCATGAGTCATCACACGAATCGCAAAACCATCACGCTGCCAGAGATCACGCCGCCGATTGCGCCAGCAAGCCCGCCCGGGCTGCTGCTCTCGCCAGAACAGCTGGCCGAAAGGTTGAACGTTCCCGTCAGCTGGATTCGGGAGCGTGTGCGCACTCGTGCGCGTGTTCGGGACGCTGACCCTATCCCGGTTGTGAAATTAGGAAAATACTGCCGATTTTTTTGGCCAGATGTTGAGGCTTGGGTGCGAAGACAGACTGAGGGGGCGACAAAATGAAATCCGCAGAGAAAATCAGACCGTTGACCGCGAGCGATTGGCGACGGTTGACAGCCCACGTCGTGAGGTATATATGCCTATATCACAATGCGAACCTACTCCACACCCGAAGTTGCCCGAATGCTCGGACTACACCAACCAAACCTACAACGGCTTATTTCACGGAAGCAGATTCCGTTTCCACGAATGCAGCGCATTGGGCGGCTGAAAGTCAGACTGTGGACAGCTCGGGAGGTGGCGCGAGCGCGAAGAGCGTTGCGTGAAAGGCGTCGCAGCAAAAGGAAAAACAACAAATGAGGACAGAAACGAAGCATCAGAGTGGCTACATCTTCAAAAGTGGAAAGTTTTGGTTCGGTCGGTGGTGGCGTGACGAATTGGAAACTCAACCGGACGGATCAAAAACAATTATAAGAAAGCAGCACGCCGAAAAGCTTTGCCTGCGGTCGGATCGCTACCGTTCGGCAAAAGATGTGCGTCCAATTTTAGAAGAACGGTTGCGCCCGCTGAATGAAAATCGCGTCACCGCTGAATCGACGCTTCCGATCGCGGAGTACATCAACAAATATTTTCTCCTCTACGCGAAGGCCAAGCTGAAACCAAGCACCGCGCATGGATATGCCGGACTCGCACGGATGTACTTGTCTCCGCGCCTTGCGAAAATCAGTCTGCGCGATTTTCGGCCCGTAGATGGCACGCGCTTACTCGAAGCGATTCACCGCGACCACAGATTGGCGAGAAAAAGTTTGAGGCATTGTAAGGGGCTGCTCAGTTCAGTTTTTGCTCATGCGATAGCGGAAGGCGTGCTAGACGGCATTAACCCAGTGATCGGTTCACGGATACCAGTTGAAGCTGACGGCCCTGAAGAGTGCCATGCTTACACAAGTGAAGAATTTTCCGCGATGCTTGACGTTTTGCCGGGAGCAGCGAAGCTCGCCGTTGCGCTAATGGGCTTTTGTGCGCTGCGGCCGGGTGAAGCGCGGGCGGCCCGGTGCAAGAGAGGGGGACGGCTCGGCACTCCTCAGGCGAGTCGTTCCCCTTCCCAATCTAGTTATCAAGTAATTTAATTACTCTCCTTAATTAACGAATTGAATAGGGCTGATAAATAAGTCTCACACTGGGGTTTGGTCTGCCGTCCTTACATGGTTCGCCCTAGTAACTTTCCCTAGTTTCACACGCCATCACTAACGCGCTACGCTCATCACCGAGGAAGTTAGCTCCCACGCAAGGAAGGGGGGACGGCTTGGGCACCGCTGGCGGGTCGTCCCCTCTTTCCTATCTCCGTTAACAATCTCGAACGCCTTCGAGACCAAAAACTCAGGGTATGAAAAGGCGTTTACTCCGAAGGTTTCTTGAGGCGCTCAGTTTTTCCGGGAACGTCGGGAAACATTCGCTTGAATGCTGCGCCTCTGGCCGTATCGGGGTCTTCCTGCGGTTGGCCTATTTCGCTCTTAGCGGAAGGTTCGGTCTCAGTAGGTTTCACTTTCTCAGGAATCACCGGAGCACCATACGTATCTACGAACGCAGCAAGCCTTGAACACAGTCTGCCACTCTGCACCGTCCGCTTTATCAATTACCGCTCAGTATTCGTGCGGCGCGGGCATGGTTAGGCTCTCCACGTCTGAGCCATCACCAATGTCGGATACCCTACAGAGATGAAAAGAGCTTGTTAATAAGGCGAACACTGCATAGCTACTTCGGGGAACCCCTTAGGTATCGTGCCCAGCTTCGGAGTCGCACGAGCTTCCCAAACAGAAACAGCAATCGCAAAATCAGACGGCTCGTGAGATGATGTGCGGCCTTTCGTTTCAAGTATCAACGGAAGCGGACTCAAAATCTTGTACGGAGCAGCGGCCAAAGGAGAGCATCTTGGATACGGGGAGAATCGTAGCGGAACTGAAAAGGGAAAGAGACCGACTTAATCGAGCCATAGCAGCACTGGATGGACAGGAACCGAAATCCGCTACAAGGACGAGCGCTCCTCCCAATCAAGCCACTCGCACCCAAAAGAAGGTTGACCGGCTCACCCCAGCGGGTAGGAAACGGCTGTCGGAGATGATGAAGAAACGATGGGCGGAGCGAAGAAAGAAGGGTTCCAAGACGCGTCCATAAGACGCTTCCGCGACCAGCCGCTCGAACTAGTGACCGCCGTAAGCACGTCCAAACCATCGGGCCAACTGGATTCCCATCAACAGACCCCCGGCTCCAAGAGCGAGCACATCGGGGATGCTACGGGCGTTGAACTCTCCGACGTGGCACACAAGTAGGTATCCAACTGCTAGGTTGAGAGTGCCCCAGAGCACGTTGACTGTTGGCGAAGATTGCCCCTTGCCGGGTGGGGAAGCGAAAGGACTGGGGAATGAGCGCCCGGACAGGCCGTTTGTGAAGTGCGGAACCGCATTCACGAGAAAAGCGCCGCCCAAGAAGTAAGCGACATACGTATACCACTGCATGATTGCTCCTTTGCTACAGAGCTGGGCAAACAAAAGCAGAGCGACGGCTGGAGGATAGCACGGGGTAAGGTAAGACCTGCGAGACGCTGCCCATCAGATGTCGCTCTTGGTCACTCTAGGTGAGGACCACTGGAAAATCTGCGCAGCGCATCATCCCATCCCAGCGGCAGCTGAGAGCCCGTGACCGTCCAGCGAACGAATTTTGTCTCGCCCATGTGAAGAGTGAGGGCGGTCATGATGCGCACGTGCGGAGGATGCTGTACGAAGGTAGGTAGTGCCGCCTCGTCTTTCCACGCTGACAGCGTCCAGAATTGCTTCGACAGCGGACGGGCAAGTACTGAATAGCCCAACACGCCTTCCGCTGATGCCAGCTGCTTCGTCACTTGCGCGGTATAGAGGAAGAAATGAGGAATCCGCCAGTAACTTTTCAGCGGGAGATAGGAGAGCAGCGCAACGTACTCGCCGTTGGGGTCAGCAGCGCCGAGCGCTCGCCATGGGCTTGCAGGCATGATTCTGTGATTTTATCGCACCATTTCCTCGGCGAAGTACGATGCCCCGGACCTCGGCAGCATCCACGCCATCAACAGCCCGCGAAGCGCCTCACCGAATGAACTGGCCCGTGCTGAAGTATGCCAGCTTCAGTCCGTCTTCGTATAACCAGCCTGCAGTAGCTCAGTTATCGAAACGAAGGTCAGCCCCCTTCTCCGGCCCTCGACAAGCACCTGTGAGAGAGTCTCAATGCTGCGACTGGCGTCCGGGATACCGTCGTGCAGGATTACGATTGTTCCGGGCACGAGATTCTTCTTAATCAGCCATTCCATGTACCACACCGGGGGATGCATCGGGTCGTGGGGATACGCTGTTCCAAGGACGCGAGTGTAGCCTTGTGTCTTGGCGAGCCTCAGTTGGCTAGGTCGAGCCACGCCGCCGGGTGGTCGGAATAGTTTCGTTGTTTCCGCAAGACCTATCGCGCTCTCGGTCTTTTCCAAATAACTGAGGAACTCTGCATTCGAATGACCCAGAGTAGAGCCATTCTTAGAGTAATGGTTGGCGAGTTCGTGCCCCGCCGATTTGATTTGGGCAATCATCTCCGGGTAGCGCAGCACCCGTTCACCGATTAGGAAGAACGTCGCCTTGGCGTTGTGACTCTCAAGGATTTTGAGTACTTGCGGCGTGAAGACGGGGTGCGGACCATCGTCGAACGAAACCGCAACCAGCGGGCGATTGGTTCGGACTCGGTACACAACATTGGGAGTGAGCCACTCGAAAACCCCGACGAGACATATCGGCTCTACCCAAAACACGAGCAGCCCAAAGGCTGCACAAGCAATCCCTATCAGGATGAGCACTTTGATTATCCGCTACATCTTCGCAGGCAATACCTGACAACGAGTTCCAACCTTTGTGTCAGCGGGTTGTACACGCCAGCGCGCGGACGCCTACTTATTCTTCACTTTCAGCCTCTTCATCCCATCCAAATTCCCGCAGCTCTTCCTCGTCCAACTCCATCCGCTCGATAGCTGACAGTTCCCCATAACAAATCTCGATAGCCTCAACGCCAAAAAATACGTCTTGATGCCCACAGTCAGGACAGCTCGGCATGTCGTGGCGATTCTCGGTCGGATTGTCAATGGAAGCAAGTTCGAGCACTGCATTGCTGGTGGCTTGTTAACAAGACGCAGAACGCAGGGAAGGAGAGGTTAACAACTAAGACGTGGCTTTACGGCAACGGATGTTCCTTTTCCCATTGCTCTGCCAGATGTTTCGCCGCAACGATTTGCTCCGGTGTCATCATCGGCTCGATGTATTTGAGGTTAGGATTGTCAGAGCCCCTGACCGAAAACCACATGTAAGCCTGAACATAATCTTTAGGGATACCACGCCCACTCATGTACAGGAGACCTAGTTGGTTTCTGCCTTGTCCCGCACCGCCCAAGTCGGGAACGTGTTCCGCTGCTTTCCGATACCACTCAGCCGCAAGAGCGTAGTCCTGCTCAACACCGTCGCCATACTCGTACAACATCCCGAGGCTGGCTTGAGCATCCGGCTGTCCTTGCTCTGCGGCTTTACGGTACCATTTCGCTGCTTCTTTTAGGTCGGTGGTTCCAAACCGATTCTGTTCATATGCGACCCCCAACCAAAGCTGCGAGTCCGCGTTTTCTTGCTCAGCTCCGCGCAGCAGATACATCTCGGCCTTGACGAAGTCCGTGTTCGTGCCGAATAAATTCCTGTTAACGAATCCTTCTAGCGTCTCTTGGGCTGGTGCATAACCCTGTTCCGCAGATTTATTCAACCAATCAAGAAACTTAGCAGAGTCTTTCGAAACGAACTTTCCATCTCCGTTGTAGAGCACGGCTAACCAATACTGCGCTTCTCGGTCGCCCGCCTGCGCCTCGGACGAAAGCTGTTTAAATTCATTCTGTGTTAGGACGGGCAGTTGAAACACACCCGCGATACGAAAATGCTCGGAGGCAGCGGAGTGTTGCGCTAGGAGCACGGAGGGAGCGAGAAAAAAGAGCACTAACGGTGGGAGCAGAAGCCGCAGTCTCATATGGGCTCCGATGCCGGAATTCTACCGCTAAGCCAGAGACACCGTCCAGCAATTCAACAAAACCGCATTACGTTCTTCCCGCGTTATGCGCCTCACTCGGCGCAGGGGCGCTCGCAGATGTGCCCGCGAAGCTAGTCCAAAAGGCTCTGTTTCGGTTCTGAGATGCGGAAACGAGCGTTGGTATCAAAATTCCAATGCGGCGCGCCGGAAGGCTACCAGCGCGGTTTCTTGCGATTCTCTTCCATCGCTGAATCCGGTTCAGCGGATAATTACCCCTAGCTCGCGACGAAGAGGTTAGCCATCCATTCTGCGGCATCTGTTCTCGCGGAAGCCGTTCTGTTCCTGCACCTGCTTTGGTGCGGTTGGGTGTCGCTGGGCTGGGTAGTAACGCGCTACCGTCCTCTTCTGCGGACATTGCACATCGCTTCGCTCGTCTACGCCATCGTCATCGAATTGGTTCCGTGGCCGCCATGCCCGCTCACCTTAGCTGAAACGTGGCTTGAAGCTCGCGCAGGAATCGAACCAACTCACGGGCCGTTTTTCTGGATGCAGTTGTGTATCCCGACCTGCCGGAGTGGGTCGTGGTTGGATGCGCGGTGCTTGTTTGCGCGGTGGTACTCGGTGTGTATGTGCCGCGATATCGTTGCCGGGCTGCAGACGGTCGGTGGTGACGGAGATTGCCGCCGGGAATGCCAAGGATAATGGGGATGTGGTTGGGATGATTTACCAATTTAATGGCAGCTCACCGTTGCGTCGTGCCGTTTCTTGTGGCTTTCGCGAACCGCCCTTTCAGCTTTCCCGCATTTTTTCTCTGACGCGCAGTCCCCTAGCGACACAAGTGCGAGCCAGTCACGCCGGAAGGTTGGCGCAACTTGTCGCCTGCACCTAACTTTATGAGCGTATCGCAAATCGTATCGCAGTTAGTGAGAGGGCTGCACAGGGGAACTTGAGCCAATTCAACGGCTTAGATTTTTATTGCTCTGGTTCGTAGCCAGACGCTCTATCCAGCTGAGCTACGGGCGCGCAGAAGTGCAAATGCGGTGAGGATAGATTACGACACGCCGCCGCGAAGTTCAACCAGTCGAATTGCGGTCACCCTGGTAAAGAACGGCATTTGCACAGCAAACTCTTACCGGCTTCGCTTAGTGAAAATCGTGCGATACGGTTTCGGCGCGCGTGATGGATAGCGGCCGGATGCTCGCAGCTTTTACGGAAATCACGTTGTCCTGATTCTGTAGCGGCCCTTCGATAAGCAA
>Ga0210399_10002737_pt1 | contig 13734 bp, 11 predicted proteins | sample IncBWC14MmetaG_FD_150865 | JGI IMG/M metagenome (GOLD analysis project Ga0210399, IMG submission 150865) | Forest soil microbial communities from Barre Woods Harvard Forest LTER site, Petersham, Massachusetts, United States - Inc-BW-C-14-M | ecosystem: Environmental > Terrestrial > Soil >... | reverse complement strand
TCCCAATCGGATCTATGCGTCTCAAACCAGCGGCTGGTTTGGCCAGATCATCCAGCGCTCCGATGACGGCGGCAAGACATGGCATCAGCCGGGCACGCCTCCCGGTGACGCCGCCAAACCTCCGGAGATGCCCAAGGGCGAGAGCAACAAGTTTGCGTACGATACTTCCCCTGAAACCGGCAAGCCTCTTACCACGCACCAGTGGTACGACGGCACCCAGCATCCCTGGGAGTTCAAGCGCGTCTGGCACCTGGAGCCGTCACTTACGGATCCGAACACAGTCTATGCGGGTGTGGAGGATGCTGCCCTGTTCCGTTCCACTGATGGCGGCGAGAGTTGGAAGGAACTCTCCGGACTGCGCGGCCACGGAACTGGCCCCAAGTGGCAGCCCGGCGCCGGCGGGATGTGCCTGCACACCATCCTCCTCGATCCCAAAGATCCCAAACGAATTTACATTGCCATCTCGGCGGCCGGCGCCTTCCGCACCGATGACGGTGGCAAAACGTGGAAACCCATCAATCGCGGGCTGCGCTCGCAGTTCATTCCCGATCCCAATGCGGAAATCGGACACTGCGTGCACCACGTCGCCATGCACAAGGCACGACCGAATGTCCTTTACATGCAGAAGCACTGGGACGTCATGCGCAGCGACGATGCCGGCGACAACTGGCGCGAGGTCAGCGGCAACCTGCCCACCGACTTCGGCTTCGTGATCGATGTCCACGCCCATGACCCGGAGACCATCTACGTCGTGCCCATCAAGAGCGATTCCGAGCACTACGTGCACGAAGGCAAACTGCGAGTCTTCCGCAGCAAGAGCGGTGGTAACGAATGGGAAGCGCTCACCAAAGGCCTGCCGCAGAGCAATTGCTACGTGAACGTATTGCGCGATGCCATGGCAGTCGATTCGCTCGACAAATGCGGAATCTACTTCGGAACCACCGGCGGGCAAGTCTATGCTTCTGCCGATGCCGGTGACAGCTGGGCTCCCATCGTGCGCGACTTACCCGCGGTGCTGTCGGTTGAGGTGCAGACGCTGCCATGATTCGAGTGGTGCTTCCCCCGCATCTTCGCACGCTCGCGCACGTCGGCAGTGAAGTGACGGTCGAGGTTGAGGGCCAGGCAACACTCCGCTTGGTCCTCGACGAACTCGAAGCCCGCTACCCGATGTTGCGCGGAACCATTCGCGACCACGTCACCCTGCAACGCCGCCCGTTCCTCCGCTTCTTCGCCTGCGAGCAGGACCTCTCGCACGACTCTCCGGATACACCCTTGCCCGACGCCATCGTCTCCGGAAAAGAGCCTTTGATTGTGCTGGGCGCAATCGCCGGCGGCTAGCAGGTTCCGATAGGGCGCTCAATGTTCATCCCTGGCGGTGGACCAACCGATACTCCAGCCGCGCAGCGGCGGCATTCATTAGCCCACCGCGTGAGCGGTGGGTAGGGAAATCGGAAGAGATCCAGTCCGCTTTAGCGGGCGACACTAAGTCGGGCAGTCCGCATAACGGGCGAGAAAAGATCCTCCCACATTTTGCGCGCCAAAATTATTTTCCTGCACCATGTCGATTCCGCCGCGCCCCACTCGACGTGCTCATAGAAGCGAATTTCGGGCGAACAACAAGCCCATTACACCAAAGGAGGCATACCCATGCGAGTCATGGTCATCGTCAAAGCCGACAAAAACTCCGAAGCCGGGATTCTCCCCAAGAAAGAGCTCTTCGAGAAAATGGGGAAGTACAACGAGGAACTGGTGAAAGCCGGCATCATGCTGGCGGCCGAAGGGCTCCAAGCCACTTCCAAAGGCAAGCGTGTCAAGTTCTCCGGAGCCCAACGCACAGTCATCGACGGGCCGTTCACCGAGTCCAAGGAGCTCATCGCGGGCTTCTGGCTATGGCAAGTGCGCTCCATGGATGAAGCCGTTGAGTGGCTGAAGCGCGCTCCCTTTGACGGTGGCACCGAAGTGGAAATCCGCCAGGTCTTCGAAGCGGAAGACTTAGGCGCGGAACTTGCCCCTAAATTCAAAGAACAGGAAGCCCGCCTGCGCGCCCAGGCCTCGAAGAAATAGCAGGAAATTTTCGTAAAGTTGTCGATTCCTGTATTTCCGTTCGTCGTGTTCACAGAGCGAGATTTCAACCGGCGAAAGCTGGATACATAAAACCGATGCAGAAAAAGGAGAAAGATCATATGAAATTCCTGTGCGTATACAAGCCCGCCAAACCCGAAGGCACGCCGCCAAACCAAAAGGAAATGCAGGAAATGGGTAAGCTGATCGAAGAGGGGATGAAGTCCGGATGGCTTTTGTCGACCGAGGGATGCCTGCCCAGTGCGCTCGGCGCGCGGGTCCGCTTGTCCAACGGTAAAATTACCGTCACCGACGGTCCGTTCACCGAAGCCAAGGAAATCATCGGGGGATTCGCGCTGATCCAGGCAAAATCGAAGCAGGAAGCCATCGAGCTAACCCGAGACTTCCTCAAGATCGCGGGCGATGGGGAAAGCGAGATTCGCCAGATCTACGAAGCACCCCCGAATGCGGGCCGATAGTCGAACCGAAATAAAATCAAATCAAGGAGTAACGCTCATGCGATTCATGATGCTGATGATCCCCAAAGGCTACGAACAAGCCAAGCCCGGGACCATGCCCGACGCCAAGGCAGTTGCCGCCATGATGAAGTACAACCAAGAACTGCAAAAGGCCGGCGTGCTGCTCGCGCTCGAAGGCCTGCATCCGCCCTCGATGGGCGCGCGTGTCTCCTTCGCGGGCGGCAAGCCGAAGGTGACTGATGGCCCCTTTGCCGAGGCCAAGGAAGTGGTTGGGGGGTACTGGATGATTCAGGCGAAGTCGCGGGAAGAAGCGATTGAGTGGGCGTCACGCTGTCCCGCTTCCGACAACGAGGTTATCGAGATCCGCCAGGTGCAGGAGATGTCCGATTTTTCTCCTGAAGTGCAGAAGGCAGCGGAGGGATTTTCTGATTTGCAATCTAAGGCAGGGCGCAAGACCGCTTAGGCTGGGACCACCCCGCGTCTCTTCTGAATGGCAAACGCCGAAATGGAAACCCACCCTTCCCTCGAAGGGTGGGTACCGGCGCCGGCAATGCGATCGATTTCAGAAAATCTCCACAAAAGAAAAAAGCTTCCGCAGAGAGGGGGCTCTCCGCGGAAGCGTTGTCCGTTCACTCGCTACGGTAGGTAGTAGCGGAACGACGTCCAGACCATGTTGTCCACCGCCTTGGGAATAATCGAGATCGCGGAGTTGTTGTTGCCAGACCATCCCGTTCGGGAGAAGTAGGCGTACTGCACTCCCCAGCGCATGCCGCCCTTGGGACCCTGGTAGACGCGATGCCAGAATCCGATGGTGCCTTCCTGCAGGAAGCGGGTATCGCCGGCGCAGGTGCCGCCGCCAGAAGGAGTGAGCTGATTGGCGGGTGGAAGCTCGGTCGAGCAACCGCTGTTGTTGGCGAAGGGCGAGCCGTACCCACCAATCTGGTTCAGCTTGATGCTGGTGGCCGTCGTGGCCGGAATTGCCGGAGAGGTTAGGGTCGCAGGAATCGCCGGGGTCTTGACGATGGCGATGCTGGTGTAGCCCTTGTAAGCAGCGCGGGCAGCGTACTCTCCGCCGTAGTAGGCGTAAATGTCGAGCTTCTTGCTGGGGTGAATTTCGAGCGTGGCCAAGCCGTGCCCGCCACGAATCGGGGCTTGCGTGCCATTGGGGCGGAAGGTCAGATCGGCAAGCTGTCCCGAGCCGTAGCGACCGATGCCATCTCCATAGACTCCCTTGCCCCCGATTTCAAGCTTCTTGGCGAAGAGTGGAACTTTGAAAGAGGCGCCACCGCCACCGCCGCCGCGAGTATCGTTGTATGCCCCAGCCGCACTCACTACAAAGGTACCGTTCACAGGGCAGGGGACCAACGTGGGAACCGCCGGCTTAACTGTATCGGCGGCGTTCGTACCAGCAACGCCGCAAGGATAGACACGATTGCGGAACGCGCTAAAGATACCGAAGATTTCATAGTGGCCCCATCCGGGATCGATTGCCGCCTTGAAGATCACGTCGGGCGATTTGTTGACGGAGTATCCGGTCGTATCCACGAAGTTGTACAAGCCGCCGCCGTTGCCCGGAGCGTCGGTGAAGGTATTGCCGGTGGTCGCGACGGAGGCAGAGCCAATCGTGGTGGTGGTAACGGAGGAGAAGCCTCGTCCGCCGACGGTCGCCTGGGGTGCTTCGATCGAGAGACCCAGAGCAAACTTGCCGCCGAAATCTTTCACGACGCGGAAGCCGTATTGGCGAGCCCAGGTGAAGCCAACCACGTATTGCGGGTCAATCTGCATCGGCAGATCTTCCTGGCGGTTTTGGATACCCTTCTTGTCTGTGGTGGCTAAGGTCCACATCTGGCCGCCAGTGAAGCTCCAGCCGTTATCGAAGGCCGCCTGTGCGTAAACCTGGCGCTGGCGAAACACGTAGCTGTTGCTTTGGCGGTTGTTCGAAGTGACGCCTGTGCCCAGGAAATCACCTTCGTAGTAGCCGGTCAGCTTGGCTGGACCAACTTTGCTTTCTGCCAGCAAGGTGAGGCGGCTCTGGCGAGCTGTGAAATTTAACTCGTTCAGCTTCCCGAGCGCTACGCCCGAGTACGGAATTCCGTTGAACTGCGTATTGATATCCGCGCTCTCAGCGCGCTGCCGCCACACAGTTTCAGCGGCGACGAAGCCCCCCGGAGTGAGCGAGACGCCTTTGTAGTGGATGGCGAGAGGGCTTTCGATGGCTTCCTTGATGCTCTTCTGCGTTTCTTGCAGCGTCAACGCGGTCGTGCTGGCGTTCTGCTTGAGATCGTCGACGTCACCGCGCAGAGCAGTGACGGACTGCTCCTGCTTGCCAGCTTCAGCGGCGGCGGAGTCTGCCTTGGCCTGCGCCTGAGTCGCGACCGCCTGACTCTGATCAAGGCGCTGTTGCAATTGCTGGACTGCCTGATCGCGGGTCTGGATTTCCTGCCGCAGTTCCTGGATTTGCTTCTGCTGAGCCTCCAGAGCTTCGGACATCGTCTTCAATTGGGTGGAAACGCTGGGAGCGGAAGCCTTAGGTGCTGCTTTGCGCTTTTTGGGGGCAGGGGCCGCAGTTTGTGCCTGGGCTACCAACGTCCCCACCAACGCACACAAAAGCACTTGGGCTAAGAGTCGTTTCATTCTCATTTTTCTCCTCAAACAGTAGTTCCAATCTTTCAAAAAGCGCGTACCTATCCCGACAGGACGGTCAACGAGCGAGTGAGGCTTAAGAAAGAGGGATGCTAGTGGGCATTTGTTACAAAGATGTAAATCTTCGATGAATATCGCATGAATTGAGGAATTGGCCCGCGCCTGCAAACGTTGAATCCGGGGGATTTATGTGCATTTCTGGATGGATGGGCCGCGCCGTTTCGGTGCTTGCTGCTCATCGCAACTGCGCCGAAGTGCTAGTTCGTTTGGGTCATGGAAATGCCTCCGAAGGCCGTGGCATCGTATGCTAATCTGTTACTGGGTGGCGATGTTCCTGGTTTCAAAGAATCGGTACGCAAAAAGAGAAGTGTCCTTCTGGCACTGCCTCGTGGTGTCGCTGGCGATTCTGAGCCTCACCATTAGCCTGGCGGGACGCACCTTCGACACGAATCTGCAGAGTCACGCCGCCGTCAGCTCGCAAGCAGAAAAAGCTAAACTTCAGCATCGGGACAAAAGCGGATCGCAATGGACGCCAGTCTTGAACCGCATGGAGCCGTTTTATGTGGCGGTTTGTTCGGATGCAGTCGAACCCGAACAGGAACCGTTGCTGTCTCCGCACGTCGACGATTGCCTTTATAATCGGCCCCCGCCTCTTTCCTAATTCTTTCGCAAGATAGTTTTCTAGCGCACAACATGGTTGTGATTTGTCCTGTGCTCGTGCTCGCAGCGCTCCACCACTAAATAGCTGGCGACTCTATGCGCGGATCATTGGACAGAGTACAGAAAGGCGACGATCGAATGTTTGCCCACTTCCTCATAGTGGGCGGTCCGCTCGCCCTCCGCCTTTTTCTCAGTCTCATGACTGGGACCGTTGTGGTTTGAACGACCGAATGGAAACGCGAGGTCGCCAGAAGGATAGGAACTAATCAAAAATGGAGCTCAACCTCAAACGAATCGTTGTCGTCGTAATCATCCTCGTGGCGGCTGTGGTCTTGGTCATTACGTACGGCCACAAGGCCAAGGCGAATGAGGAAGATCCTCAGATCCCTCCCGCTGCTGTGGCCATCGCCGAGAAGCACCCACTTTCGAACACGGTCACACTCTCGGGAGAATTTCGGCCGTTTCAGGAAGTGGATGTACACGCCAAGATTGCCGGCTACATCCGGGTGATTCACGTGGATGTCGGCGATCACGTGCGGCAAGGCCAGGTGATGGCCGTGCTCGAAGTTCCCGAATTGAAGGCGGAGTTGCAAGGCAGCGATGCGGCCGTTCGTCGGAGCAAGGACGCTGTGCGTCGTGCCAAGAGTGACCTGCAGCGGGTGCAATCCGTGCACGAGGCAAGTCATCTGAATTTCACGCGCCTGAAAGATGCGTCGGCTACGCATCCCGGCATCATTGCGCAGCAGGAACTGGACGACGCCGAGGCGAAGGACAAGGAAGCCGAGGCGCAGATTTCCGCCGATGAGGCGGCGCTCTCCGAAGCCGAGAACCAGTTGGACGTGGCCGTCGCGAACCAGCGGCAATTCACCGCGATGACCGACTACACCAACATCATCGCTCCTTTCGACGGAGTGGTCACAAAGCGCTACGCCGACACCGGAGCGCTGGTGCAGGCGGGAACTTCTTCAAGCACTCAGGCTATGCCGGTAGTGCGGGTGGCGGAAACGGACGTGTGCCGGCTGATCCTCCCCGTGCCGGAGTCGGCCGTCCCCCAGGTCCACCTGGGAAGCACGGTGCAGGTGCGGGTGCAGGCTTTGAATCGCACGTTTGAAGGGAAGGTTGCCCGCTTCGCGGATGCCGTTGACCAGGAAACGCGAACCATGCACACAGAAGTGGACGTGAAAAACACCAATCGAACCCTCGTACAGGGAATGTACGCAGAGATTTCGCTGGTCCTGGCCCACAAAGACGCGGCCCTCACGATTCCGCTGCAAGCCGTGGTACGCAACGGCTCCGAGGCAACGGTTCTGGTTGTCAATGCGCAGAATCGCCTGGAAGAGCGGCGGATCCAACTCGGTCTCGAAAGCAATAATCGGGTCGAGGTGCTCTCCGGCTTGAAGGAGGGCGATCGCGTGTTGATCGGCTCGCGCAGCGAGTATCGCGTCGGCGACCAGGTAGAACCGAAACCAATTGCAGAGAACCAAGGGGCTGAATCCTAATGTCCGGATTTTCCATCAAGTATCCGTTTTTCATCATTGTCGCCTGCCTGATGGTGGCGATCGTGGGCGTGGTGACGCTCGTGCGCATGCCGGTCGATCTGTTTCCTCCCATCAACATTCCAGTGGTGGTAGTCGCGACGTTTTACTCCGGAATGCCGCCGCAACAGATCGAGACCGATATCACCAATCCTTTCGAGCGCTTCTTCACGCTGGGCAGCGGCATCGATCACATCGAGTCGCGATCGTTGCCGGGCGTGAGCCTGATCAAGATCTATTTCCAGGCGGGAACGAACGCCGATGCCGACCTCAGCACGATTTCAAATCTTGCCATGGCTGATCTGCGGCGACTGCCGCCTGGGACGCTGCCGCCCGTCGTTCTCAAGTTCGATGCGTCCAGCCTTCCCGTCTGCCTGATCACGCTCAAGGGACAAGGACTGAACGAAACGCAATTGCGCGATCTTGGGCAATACACGGTGCGAAACCAGATCGCCAACGTGCCCGGCGCTTCCGTTCCGCAGCCCTTTGGCGGGCGTTATCGCCAGATCATGGTGTACGTCGATCCGTTGAAGCTGGACGCGCATGAGTTGTCGGTGATGGATGTGGTTCGCACCGTCAACCAGAGCAACCTGATTCTTCCCGCCGGCGATGTGAAAATCGGCCCCTACGATTACAACCTGTACACCAACAGCCAGGTACCGACCGCGACGGCGATCGATGATATGCCTTTGAAGACGGTGGGGCAGGCCTCGGTGCTGGTGCGCGATGTCGGCAAGGCTCTGGACGCCCAGGCGATCCAGACCAACATCGTGCGGGTCGACGGGCAGCGCTCCGTCTACTTACCGATCCTCAAGCAGGGAGGTGACACCAATACCATCGCCGTCGTGGACGGAATCAAAGAAGCAATTTCGAATCTCGTGGACATCCCGAAACAACTCATCGCCAAGGTGGTGTTCGATCGGTCCGTGTTCGTGCGGATGGCGATCGAAAACCTGCTGCACGAGGGTGCCATTGGACTAGTGCTCACCGGGCTGATGATCCTGCTGTTCCTCGGCAGCATGCGAGCGACGGCAGCCGTATTCCTGTCCATTCCGCTTTCCGCGCTGGCCGCATTTCTTGCGCTGAGCGTGAGCGGAGGCACCGTCAACACGATGGTGCTGGGCGGCTTGGCGTTGGCCTTCTCGCGCTTGATCGACAACTCCGTCGTCGTGCTCGAAAACATCTTCCGGCACCTCGAAATGGGAGAGTCCCCCGAAGTGGCTGCCCAGAAAGGCGGACAGGAAGTGTCGCTCGCCGTTCTGGCCGCAACCATCACCACCGCCATCGTGTTCTTCCCGGTCGTCTTTCTGTACGGCGTGAGCCGGTTCCTCTTCGTCGCACTCGCCATGGCAGTGGTCCTCTCACTGGCCGCTTCCTACATCGTGGCCATGACTGTGGTTCCGCTCTTCTGCGCCAAGCTGATCCACAAGCACGAGGCGGACGAAGAAGTGGGTGAAGGCGCAATCGGTGCACGATTCGGCATGGTTGCGAAAAAATTCAACGTCTATTTCGAAAACATGCTGGCCGGCTACGATCGTACGTTGGCCAAGACCTTACTGCGACCCGTAGCAGCGACGCTGGGCCTCGCGGGCGTCTCAATTCTGTGTCTTACGCTGTATCCGCTCATGGGCGTCGCATTCTTTCCACGTACCGATCCCGGACAATTTGTCGTCAACATCAAGGCCCCATCGGGAACGCGCGTCGAATTGAGCGAGCAGTACATCAAGCAGGTGGAAGGCATCGTGCGCGAGATCGTTCCTCCGAACGAGTTGGGCATGATCGTCTCCAACATCGGGATCACGACCGATTTCTCCGCGATTTACACTCCCAACTCCGCTCCCCATACCGGGTTCGTGCAGGTAAGTCTGAAGGAAGATCACAAAGTGGGCAGCTATGAATACATGGCGAAGGTCCGACGAAAAGTCGGGCAGGAGTTGCCGCAGCTCAGCACCTACTTTCAGTCCGGCGGTCTGGTGGATGCGGTGCTGAACATGGGAATGCCCGCGCCCATCGATATCCAGGTCAGCGGAAGCAGCTTGAAGCAGGCTTACGCGACCGCTACTGACATTGCCGGGCGCGCTCGCGCACTCTCCGGCGTCAGTGACGTACTGATCCCGCAGGACATCGATTATCCCGCTCTGCGCCTGGATGTCGATCGCGAGAAGGCCAGCCTGGTGGGACTGAATCAGCAGGAGGTCGTCGATAACATCATCACCGCTCTGACCTCGAATGGCATGATCGCGCCGGATTATTGGATTGATCCGAAGAGCGGCAACCCCTACATGCTCACCGTGCAATATCCCGAGGACGCAATCAAAACTATGTCCGACCTGCGCCAGATTCCGCTCCGCGGTCCAGGCATTAAGGTCCCCACCACGCTCGACACGGTCGTGAACGTAGAGAACATTCAGTCTCCGACCGAAGTGGATCACTACCAGTTGTTCCGCGTGATCGATGTCTACGTTTCGCCCAAGACGGAAGATTTGGGCAAGGTCGCCGGTCAGTTGGAAAAGATCGTGAAGGGAACAAAGCTGCCGGAAGGGGTGCGCGTGAATCTACGCGGATCGGTACAAGGCATGCGTTCTTCGTTCAAGAGCTTCGGCATCGGACTCATCCTGGCGATCATTCTTGTCTACCTGGTACTGGTGGCGCAGTTCGCCTCCTTCCTCGATCCTTTCATTATTCTGCTGGCGATTCCACCCGGTTTGGCGGGAGTGCTTTTGTTCCTGCTGGCGACCGGCACCACGCTGAACGTGATGTCTCTCATGGGAGTGGTCATGATGGTGGGCATCGTGGTCTCGAACAGCATCCTGATCGTGGAATTCGCACGGAACCTGCATCGCGAAGGAAAACCGGTGAGGGAAGCGGTCTCCATAGCATCGCGCTTGCGACTGCGGCCGGTTCTAATGACTTCGCTCGCTACGTTGCTGGGTTTGATTCCCATGGCGATGAAACTCGGCACCGGCGCCGAGGCCTATGCGCCCCTGGCGAGGGCGATTATTGGCGGTCTGCTGGTCTCGGTGGTGGTCACGGTCTATCTCGTGCCTGCCGCTTACTTGTGGTTCCACTCCAAAGAGGAAAACCACACGGGGGGGATCGCGGCCTGATGCGAGCCTGCAAACTTGCCCTATCGGTTGTAGCCGTTTCCCTGTGTGCTTTCGGACAATCGTTGCCAAAACCGGCGAGTAGTCTGCCGGCGGCGCCCGCCCCGCAACGGTCGCCGATCTGGCGCACCGCTTTGTCTTATCCGGAAGTTTCTCAGTCACCTCAGAACCAACCCGCGCCGCCGCCGGCGGCTCAATCCAATCCAGGGAATCCAGCTGGCCAGGCGGTCCCCACCCTGCCGGACGCGAATAATCCGACCGGCAATCCGCCGAGCACCCTCACGCTCAAAGACGCGGAGAACATCGCCAGAAGGAGTAATCCGCAGATTTCAGTCGCGCGGCTGCTGGCGCTTGCCTCCCAACAGGTGACACGGGAAACGCGATCGAGCTTGTGGCCTACCGCGAACCTCGACATCACGGGCGTCGACTCGCAAGAAAACAGCCGCATCAGCGCCGGAGGATTAAATAACCCGATCATCTACGAGCGCGCCGCCGGTGGCGTCACGGTCAGCCAACTCATCACCGACTTTGGGCGCACCAACAACCTGATCGCCAGTGCAAATATGTCAGCGCGGGCGGAAGCGCAGAATGCCATCGCGACGCAGGAGCAAATTCTGCTTGAGGTGAACCAGGCATTCTTCAATGCGCTGCAGACGCACGCTGTTCTGCGGGTGGCGGAGGAGACTGTGAGTGCCCGCGCCCTGGTCGCCGATCAGATTGGTGCGCTGGCAAAAAACAAACTCAAGTCGGACCTGGATCTGAGTTTTGCCAATGTAAATCTGGCGCAAGCCAAATTGTTATTGCTCGACGCACAGAACAATGACAAGGCCGCGCTAGCGAATCTTTCGGCTGTCCTGGGCTTTTCCACCAAGCATGATTTCATCCTGATCGAGGATAAGGAACAAGCCACTGTTCCCCCGAGCGACGTTGATAGCCTGATTGCGGAAGCGTTTGCGAAGCGGCCGGAAATGCTCGCGCTCAATTATCAGTTCCAGGCCAGCCAGAAATTCAAGAACGCCGAGCGCGACTTGCTGCTGCCCACCATCCGGGCCCTGGGCGTCGTTGGCGGCGCCCCGGTTCGCAATGACCATCTCTCCAGTTGGTACGGTGCGGTCGGCGCCAATATGGATATTCCGATCTTCAACGGATTTCTATACACGGCTCGGGCGCACGAAGCTGATCTCCGGTCACAAGCGGTGCGCGATCGCCTGGCTGATCTGCGAAATCGAATTTCTAGGGATGTTCGCACCAGTTGGCTAAGTGCGAACAATGCTTATCAGCGTCTGGCGGTCACACAACAACTGTTGGAGCAGGCGCAATTGTCTCTGGAACTCGCGCAGGCGCGCTACAAACTGGGTCTCGGCTCGATCGTGGAATTGAGTCAGGCACAACTGCAAGCCACGCAGGCGGAGATCACCAACGCCCAGGCTGGGTACGATTATCGTCTCGCGAACGCGGTGTTGCGATATGAAACAACCGGTCTCTAACCCGTGCTGGAAGCGGGTTCCGGCAGATTCGTAAAAATTGGAATCGCTCGTGAACTCGCGTAGTCCGGACTGGCACAATGCTGGCAGGAACGGCTAAGCGCCTTGCCAACTTACCTAAGTGAGCGACGGCACGATACCGGTCTAATAAGTTCATATTTTACATTCGATATCTAGCTGATAACTGTTATCTCGTTGCCTCATTTCCTGGGCAACTGACCCAAGAAGTGTCTTGACAGCCCTGGAGACTTCCCCTACCCTTCTGAACACGATCTACATCGAGACACCGTGCAATTTGCCGTCACCTGTGTTTGTGATGGCTGGACAAGACAGCGCTGGCAGTTCTGCTATATACGTGAACGGGTTCTGGAGAAATGCGAAGCCGCCGAGTCTGGCCGATTGGCGGATAAGCTCCCTCACGTTGTACGGATGAAGGTGTCGTCGTATGAGTGGTGAGCAGTCTGCCGTAGACGTTTTTCTTTTGGCTGAAAACCGGCTCTTGCGGGATGTATTCGCCCGCTTGCTGGCACGGAAGAGCGATATTCACGTGGCTGGAGTGGCGGCGATTACAGCACAGATCGTGCTGGAGGTGGTGGCCGCCGAGCCGGACGTGATTTTGTGTGATTCGCTCGCTGCCGCTTTATCGAGCGATGGACTTCTGCTCGACCTCCGGCGCAATCTCCCGAATGTGAAAATTCTGATGTTTGGAATGGACTGTGATCCGGAAAAGTTTCTGATTGCAGTTCACCATGGCGTGACTGGCTACGTCTTAAAGGACGCCTCGGCGGCGGAGGTCGCGGGCGCGATTCGGGCCGTCGCCCAGGGCGAATCCGTTTGCCCACCCATCCTTTGCCGCGCGCTCTTCGACCATGTCGCTGCTTCCGGGGCGTGGCAACCCGGCATGCAGGTTCGAAAGAACCTGGGCTTGACTCGGCGAGAGCAGCAACTCGTTCAGTTGGTCAGCGAAGGCCTCACCAACAAGGAGATCGCGGCACGGTTGTATCTCTCCGAACAAACCGTGAAGAACCATCTCCGCCGGATGCTGCGCAAGGCAGGCGCATCCGACCGACTGGAAGCCGTGGAGTGGTGGCGCTCCCAGGGCTTCTGGACCTGACAGTTCCACTTCGGCAGTCTGTTTTGCCTCCGCGCGAATTGATTTCACCATCGAACATCCAGTGTGCTCCGACGTTGTGGCTGCCTTCGCTGAGCGTGACAGTCGTTAGTTCGGTTCACCTTCGTGCCACCAGCTTCTCGATCCGTAAAAAGCAACTCGCGCACTCTTACTCCCGTGGTGCTGCAGGTGGCGGATGCCAACGCTGATGCACATCCGCCGCGGAAGCAAATTGTCATGGAGCCGTGCCTTACTGGGGAGTTCCGAACCCGCACTGCTTCCAGAGTTTCTCCCAGCCCCAGATCCCGTAGTCGGCCTTGTCCGGCAGCCGGAACCCCAGTTGATGAGCCAGCATGCAAACCTGACCGCGGTGGTGCGCTTCGTGCACGATCATATACGCGAACATGGCCGCGCCCGGGGGCCACGGCGAGAACCAGCTGTCGCGCTGAAACTTCTTGATTCGGCCCTCGGGCGCGAGAGCTTCGGCCAGCATCTGCGAGCAAAGCGCAGCACTCTGCGCGAAAGCGTCCTTCGTTTGCTGCTGCGTGCAGCGGGTACGATACAGCCGTGGAGGGGGCTTCAGGTGAGGCGCCGACAAGCGAAGCCACTTGCAGCGAATGTTGTGGACGTGGGCGAAGATGGCGGCGATGGTGCGCC
>Ga0210399_10002736_pt1 | contig 13735 bp, 11 predicted proteins | sample IncBWC14MmetaG_FD_150865 | JGI IMG/M metagenome (GOLD analysis project Ga0210399, IMG submission 150865) | Forest soil microbial communities from Barre Woods Harvard Forest LTER site, Petersham, Massachusetts, United States - Inc-BW-C-14-M | ecosystem: Environmental > Terrestrial > Soil >... | reverse complement strand
TGAACGAGTTGTCGCCATGGGAAGAAAGATAGTCGGAGCTTGAATGCACCAAGCCGGGTGCCCCAGGTTCGTTTTTTTGAACCTGGGTCTTGGGGTTGACGTTTCTTTCGGCGGTGAGCTTCACCCGCTGTTTGACCGCATCGTGAGGCAACGGTAGAATTTAGATTCCACGCGTAGTCTCTCGCGTTCAGTTCCGCAAAGGACCAGACGAACAGCAAAGCGACAAGCTTCAGGGATTGAGGAGGAAGTATGGCTACGTCAGTTGCGCCTCGGATGTTCAAGAACTTCATCAACGGTGAATGGGTCGATTCGCGGAGTGGGAAAGCCTACGAAAACCGCAACCCGGCGAACACCGATGAATTGGTAGGCATGTTTGTTTCCGGATCGGAGGAGGACGCCAACCAAGCGGTTGATGCGGCCAAAGAGGCGTACAAGAAGTGGCGGCTGGTGCCTGCGCCGAAGCGTGCGGAGATTATGTACCGCGCGGCGGAGTTGCTGGTGCAGCGCAAAGAAGACTTTTCGAAGGACATGACGCGCGAGATGGGCAAAGTTCTGCCGGAAGCGCGCGGGGACGTTCAGGAAGCCATTGATATGACGTATTACATGGCCGGCGAAGGGCGGCGGCTGTTTGGGCAGACCACTCCTTCGGAACTGCCGAATAAATTTGCGATGAGCGTGCGCCAGTCCATCGGCGTGTGCGGCCTGATTACACCCTGGAACTTTCCGATGGCGATTCCGTCGTGGAAAATGATGCCAGCACTGATTAGCGGCAACACTGTGGTGATCAAACCGGCTCAGGATACGCCGCTCTCGGTCTACAACCTGGTGCAAGTGCTGACGGAGGCGGGCGTGCCGCGCGGGGTTGTGAACCTCGTGAGTGGAGGCGGCTCGACCGTGGGTGCCACACTGGCGGGAAGCCCCCAAGTGCCGGTGGTTAGCTTTACAGGCTCGACGGGAGTGGGACGGATTATTTCGCAGGCCTGTGCACCGGAATTCAAGCACTGCAGCCTGGAAATGGGCGGGAAAAACATCATCATCGTGATGGATGACGCCAACCTCGATTTGGCGGTGGATGGAGCGGTGTGGGGCGGCTTTGGCACGAGCGGGCAGCGCTGCACTGCGGCGAGCCGCGTGGCTGTACACAAGAGCCTGTACAAGGAATTTGTCGACCGGTTTGTGGAGCGGGTGAAATCGCTGAAGGTTGGCAACGGACTGGACGCTTCCACGGACATGGGGCCGTGCATTAATGAATCGCAATTGAAGACCGTTATGTCCTATGTGGAGATTGGGAAAAATGAAGGCGCCAAGCTGCTGGCGGGCGGGAATCGGCTGGACGGGGGAGCCCATGCTAAGGGCTGGTTCCACGAGCCGACGGTGTTTGGCGATTGCTCGCCGAACATGCGGATTGCCCAGGAAGAAATTTTCGGCCCCGTCGTTTCGGTTATTCCCATCGACAGCCTGCAGCAGGCTATCGATGTCGCAAACGGCGTGATCTACGGCCTTTCTGCTTCCATTTACACGCGCGACGTTAACCGCGCATTCCAGGCCACGCGCGACATTTACACTGGAATTGTCTACGTGAACGCGCCAACCATCGGCGCAGAGACCCACTTGCCCTTCGGTGGCACCAAGCAAACCGGCAATGGCCACCGCGAAGCCGCCATTTCGGCGATTGATTTCTTCACCGAGTGGAAGACCGTTTACATCGACTACTCCGACAAGCTCCAGCGCGCGCAAATCGATAACAATTGAGGTGCGGCACGCATGCTGCCCGTTCCATCCTTATAAGCAATAAGCAAGGCGGGAAGGGACTCACGTTGACCCCGCTTGACACGCTTTCTACAATATAGGTAGCGCCCTTTGGCACATAGAGTAGAGTGCTGCTATGAGGAATTCAGCCCTTCAGGAACGGCGGAACCGCCAAATATTGGCGGACATCGTGCGTGCATACATTGAGACGGGTGAGCCGGTGTCGTCGCGCGCGATCTCGAAGGGCTTCGAAGAATCGCTGAGCACAGCGACGATTCGCAACGTTATGGCCGACTTGGAGGATGGCGGATTTCTGTATCAGCCGCACACTTCGGCAGGGCGCGTGCCGACGGCTGCAGCGTACCGTTTTTTTGCGCAGGAGATTGCATCACAGGCCACCATCACCGCGGTGGATCGCGAATGGATTCAGCGGGAAATGGGCGGAGCCAGCAGCGCAGCGGAAATCACCGAGCGCGCCGGACACGTGCTAGCAGAGGTTTCCAACGGGCTCGGCATCATTGTCTCGCCGCCGTTGAGCAAAACAGTTTTGGAACACGCGCGCATGTGGCTATTGCCGGACGGCCGCGTCGTTGTCGTGCTGATCTCGCCGGGCGGAAACACGCGGGATAAAATTCTGCGGCCCATCCGGTTGTTCACCCAGACCGAGTTGGACGCGACGGCCGACTTTTTAAACCGCCACTATTCCGGCTGGACGCTCGAAGCGATTCGCGCCGATCTCTTGCAGAAACTTGCCACGGAGCGCGAACGCTACGAAGGCATGGCGCAGAGCGCCCTGACCTTGTGCGACCCCGCGGTGTTGGGCGACGAATCGGCTTTGCACGTGCACGTGGAAGGCACCGCTCAGATCATCGGCGCTACCGAATTTGTGGACCAGGCACAGTTGCGCGATTTGCTCGCCGCCATTGAGGAAAAACACCGGCTCGTGACCGTGTTGAACGCTTGTATTGAGACGCCGGAGCCCGTGCACGTGCAAATTGGCGTCAAGGAAATCTCTGAAGCCGGCGAAAACCTGGCGCTGATTAGCGCCGCCTACACGCGGCATGATTTGGTGCAGGGGTCGCTCGGCGTTCTCGGGCCGACGCGCATGCATTACGAACGGGCCATGACCGCCGTCGCCTACGTTGCGCAGCTCTTCAGCGAAGCGCTGAGCAAGCCTTGAAGAACTTTTGGAACAGGAGAAGTGAGAAAGTGAGTGACCCGGAAGTGAAGATCAATGTGAACGTTAAAAAGGATGATGACGCGAACGTCGAGCAATCCGCGGAAGCACAAGCTGTCGCCGCGGAGACCGCGAAGGCCGACGCAGAGGTTGCCAAACTTGGCGCCGACCTCGATGAATTGCGCCAGACATTGCTGCGTCGCCAAGCGGACTTTGACAATTACCGCAAGCGCATCGAGAAAGAGCGCTTCGAAGACTCCAAGCGCGCCACCGCTCGCGTGATCGAAGGGCTCATTCCGGTAATCGACGGTTTTGAGCACGCTCTTGCGGCGCACCGCGAAGCCGAATACGACAATTACCGCAAAGGCTTCGAGCTCATCTACAAGCAGCTTTTGGAGAACCTCACCAAACTTGGCGCCGAGCGCATCGATCCCGTCGGTAAATCATTTGATCCGCACCTGCACCAGGCCGTGGATCGCGCTGAAACAACGGACCATGAAGACGGCACGATTTTGCAGGTCTTTCAACCCGGATATGTTTTTCACGGACGCGTGCTGCGCCCCGCCATGGTGCGTGTAGCGGTGCATCCGAGTCCCGCATCGAAGGAAGCAGTAAATTAAAGGAGATCGATCGTTTCCATGTCCAAGGGGAATCAAAGAGACTACTACGAAGTTTTGGGTGTGACGCGCACCGCGGCCGTCGACGAGATCAAGTCCGCTTACCGCAAAGCCGCGCTGAAGTGGCATCCGGACCGCAATCCGGAGAACAAAGCCGAGTCCGAAGTGAAGTTTCGCGAATGCACCGAAGCTTACAGCGTGCTCAGCGATACGCAGAAGCGCCAGATTTACGATACCTACGGCCACGCGGGCCTTTCCAGCAGCGCCGGCCAGGGATTTGACAACACCGTCTTCCAGGATTTCCACGACATCTTCGGAGATTTCTTTGGCTTCGAAGATTTGTTCGGAGCAGGCGGCGCTCGCCGCGGGCGTAGCCGCGCACAACGCGGCTCCGATTTGCGCTACGACATGACGCTGGCGTTCGAGGAAGCTTCCGCGGGTGTAACCACCAAGATCAAGCTGCCGCGCCAGGAATTCTGCGAAGCCTGCAACGGCACCGGCGCGAAAAAAGGCACCGGCGTGCAAGCCTGCCAAACATGCGCCGGCCGCGGGCAACTGGCCTATCAACAGGGATTTTTCACCATCACGCGCACGTGCCCCGCTTGCCAGGGCGCTGGTCAAATTGTGAAAGAGCGTTGCGCGGAGTGCCGCGGGCAAGGGCGCATGGAACGCGAAAAGACCATCGAGTTGCGCATTCCGCCGGGCGTGGATACTGGCACGCGTTTGCGCGTCGCCGGCGAAGGCGAGCCTGGACCAAACGGCGGCCCGGCCGGCGATCTGTACGTTGTGCTCGAAGTCAAGGAGCATCCGTTCTTCGAGCGGCGCGGCGCGGATTTGTACTGTACGATTCCCCTGAGCATCGCTCAAGCGACTCTCGGCACGGAATTGCAAGTGCCCGGACTAACCGGGGAAGAAAAACTGAAAATTCCCGAAGGCACGCAGAGCGGCGCCGTTTTTCGCATCAAGGGACGGGGACTGGCCGATCCGCGCGGCGGCGGCAAAGGCGATTTGTACTATCACGTGCGTGTTCTGACTCCCACCAAGCTGACCCGCGAACAGCGCAAATTAATGGAGCAACTCGGTTACACCATACGAGTTGACAACAAGCCCGCGGAGCGCAACTCAACGATCTTCGACAAGGTCAAAGACATCTTCGGGTAGACGCGTTCGAGATTGTTTCTCTGTGTACTCTGCGTTTCCTTTTTCTTTGGTCCAATGTGGGAGCCGCATATCTAAGATAGAATCACCCCGTGCGAAGACGATTCTTCGTTGAACAATTTGTCGGTGAGACTGCCGTGATGGAAGGCGAAGCCGCCCACCACCTCGGGCGAGTCCTGCGCGCGCAAACTGGCCAGCTCTACGAACTGAGCGACGGCGAACGTGTGTGGCTCGGCCGCATCGAAAGTGTCGCCCGCGATCGCGTTCAATTCGCGCTTGTTGAAGAACTGCCCGCGATCCATCCCAGTGTGGATATCACCTTGCTTCTTTCCGTGGTGAAATTTGACGCCTTCGAATGGGCCATCGAAAAAGCCACCGAATTGGGAGTCAACACAATCGTTCCGCTCGCGGCCGAACGCAGCGAGCACGCGCTCGTCGCCGCAGCGAAGAAACGCTCCGAGCGCTGGAAGAAAATTCTCCTCGAAGCGTCGCAACAGTCCCGCCGAGTCCGGACTCCCGTTCTCCAGGATATTCGGCTTCCCGATGACGCGTTCTTTGACGAAAAGGCTGGCCTGTGCCTGTTTCTTTCGGAACGCCCCGATGCACCTCCGTTGCGTGACGTTCTTGCCGGAAAGAAGGAAAAGACAGTCACATTGGCGATTGGCCCCGAAGGGGGTTGGACAGATCGTGAGCTGGAGGTAGCCAGACAGTCGGGATTCAGCGAAGCATCGCTCGGAAAACTAATCCTTAGAACAGAGACCGCAGTTGTCGCGGCCCTGGCTTCACTGAACTACGCCACTGGCGGAGATTAATCGTTGTGCCAGCTTCCAGAATTCCTTCCTCCATCGTGCAAATATCCTCGGTGCGCGAGCAACGGACCACAGGACTTGGTGAATCTCAGTAAAGGCTAGAAGCCACGACAACCTTCGCCGTCCCGGATTCGGCTCAAGAAATCGCATCTGGCGCGGGTCGCGATGGGCATGCTATAAATACAAGGCAGCCAAAAATGGATAGACCGGACGAGAAACAACCCGCGAACCCGACCCCACCAGAAACCCTGGTTCCGGCCGCATCTTCTGTTGTGACCACCCAGTTTGCTGCCCCCAATCTGAAAACCGGTCCGACGGATTCAAGCGCGTCCGCTGAGCGCTCTGCGCCGCTTCATTCCTTGCGAAACGAAATTCGCGTCTGGACTCGTGACCTGCTCATCGCCATCGGCCTCGCCCTGGTCATCATCGTCTTCTTGTACCAGCCGGTCAAAGTCGAAGGCACCAGCATGGCGCCGCTGCTCTCCGACCAGGAACGCATCTTCATCAACAAATTTGTTTACCGCTTCGAACCCATTCAACGCGGCGACGTCGTGGTTTTTTGGTATCCGCTCGATCACACGAAGTCTTTCATCAAGCGCGTGGTCGGCTTGCCGGGCGAAACCGTGGAAATTCGCCAAGGCGCTGTGTACGTCGATGGAAAAAATGTGCCCGAGCCGTACGTCCCGCCGCAGTACGAGGATCTCAGCGATTTCGGCCCCGTGCACGTGGACAAAGACAAATATTTTGTCATGGGCGATCACCGCATCAGCTCGAACGACTCCCGCGTGTTCGGCGCGGTCGCCAGCCACTTCATCTATGGCCGCGCTGTTTTTGCTTACTGGCCCGTGGATCATTTCGGTTCGCTTTCGACCACCGAAGCCAACACCAAGTGAATGGCACATTTTGATGAAAATCATGGGAGGACCCACTGACCGAAGTTCAGCACCGACCCGCGATACTCGCGCTGGAAGACGGGCGCGTCTTTAACGGCCGCGCGGCAGGCGCGATCACGCGCCGCGGCGGCGAAGTCGTTTTCAACACCAGCCTCACCGGATATCAGGAAGTTTTCACCGACCCCAGCTACGCCGGGCAAATCGTCTGTTTGACGTATCCGCACATTGGAAATGTTGGTGCGAACCTCGAGGATGAAGAATCCTCGAAGCCGTACATTGAATCGCTCATCGTGCGGGAATTCTCGCAGGTTTCTTCCAACTGGCGATCGGCGGAAACGGCGCAGTTGTATCTGAATCGCCACAAGATTCCCGTCATCTGGGACATCGATACGCGCGCGCTGGTGCGCCACATTCGAAATGTCGGCGCTTTGCGCGGCATCGTGGCGACGGATGGAACTCCCGCCGAGCAATTAATTTTCGAAGCCAAGCAATTGCCCAGCATGGCCGGACAGGAACTCGCCAGCCGCGTCACCTGCGGCAAGTCGTACGGCTGGGACAAAGGCTCCGTTGAAGTCGCCATTTCGCCCTGGTCGGAACAGATGGGCGAATCCGACGCCAACGCAGACACGCACAAACATCGCGTTGTAGCCTACGACTACGGCATCAAACAGAACATTTTGCGCTTGCTTGTGGACCACCAATGCGAAGTCTTCGTCGTGCCGGCGCAAACTTCCGCCGAGGATGTGCTGGGAATGAAGCCTGACGGAGTTTTTCTTTCCAATGGGCCAGGCGATCCGGAGCCGATTACCTACGCGGTGGAAAACATTCAAAAACTGATCGGGCGCGTCCCAGTCTTTGGCATCTGCCTCGGCCATCAACTGTGCGGCTTGGCGCTCGGCGGAAAAACATTCAAGCTGAAGTTCGGCCATCACGGTTCGAACCATCCGGTGAAGAATCTCCTCACCGAACAAGTCGAAATCACCGCCCAAAATCACGGCTTCTGCGTCGATCCCGAATCGCTGCCGTCGAGCGAAGTCGAAATCACTCACGTCAACCTCAACGACGGCACCAACGAAGGCATGCGCCACAAATCGAAGCCGCTCTTCAGCGTGCAATACCACCCGGAAGCCTCGCCCGGCCCGCACGATTCGCACTATCTGTTCTCGCAGTTCACCGACATGATGAAGGAATTCGCGCAACCTGGCAGTTCGCGCCACTAACAAGGTTCACCGGAGAATATGCCGAAGCGGAAAGACATCAAAAAGATTCTGATTATCGGGTCGGGTCCGATCATTATCGGCCAGGCTTGCGAGTTCGATTATTCGGGCGCACAGGCGTGTAAGGCGCTGCGCGCGGAAGGATACGAGGTCGTGCTGGTCAATTCGAACCCGGCGACCATCATGACGGACCCGGAGCTGGCGCACCGCACCTATATCGAGCCGCTCACCAAGGAATATCTCGAGGAAATAATCTCGCGAGAAAGTCCGGATGCGCTTTTGCCCACTGTCGGGGGACAGACGGCGCTGAATCTGGCCGTTGAACTTTCCGAGAGCGGTATCCTCGAAAAGTACAAAGTGGAAATGATCGGCGCATCGCTGCGCGCCATTAAGGTCGCGGAGGACCGTCTCTGGTTTAAGGATGCGTGTCGCAAAATTGGATTGGAAGTTCCGGCGTCCGCGCTCGTGAACAATGCTAAGGATGCATTGCGACTCTGCGACCAACTGGGATTCCCGCTGGTGATTCGCCCGTCGTTTACGCTTGGGGGAACGGGCGGATCCATCGCCTATAACAAGGAAGAGTTTGGCGAAGCCATCGCGCACGCTCTGGACATGAGTCCCGTGCACGAAGCGCTCGTTGAAGAATCGGTCCTCGGCTGGAAAGAATACGAGCTCGAAGTGATGCGCGATTTTCGCGACAACTTCGTGGTGATCTGCACCATCGAAAACTTCGACCCGATGGGCGTGCACACCGGCGATTCGATCACTGTGGCACCCGCCCAGACGCTTACGGACAAGGAATTTCAGCGTATGCGCGACGCGAGCGCCGCGATCATCCGCGAAGTCGGCGTCGAAACGGGCGGTTCGAACGTGCAGTTCGCCGTGAACCCGGAAAATGGCAAGATGGTCGTCATCGAAATGAATCCACGTGTGTCGCGGAGCTCCGCGCTGGCCAGCAAAGCCACCGGCTTTCCTATCGCTAAAATCGCCGCTCGCCTGGCCGTGGGGATGTCGCTGGACGAGATTCCGAACGACATCACCAAGAAGACGCCCGCGTGTTTCGAACCGACTATCGACTACGTCGTGGTGAAAATCCCCAAGTGGCAATTCGAAAAATTTCCCGGCGCCGATAGCACTCTCGGAACGCAGATGAAATCCGTCGGCGAAGTCATGTCCATCGGCCGGACTTTTAAGGAAGCGCTACAGAAGGGAATTCGCTCGCTGGAGCCGAGTACTCCGTGGCGCGCCCCATCCGAAACGCCGGATTCACTGCTGCGCGAAAAACTGGCCACGCCGCGGCCGGACCGCATCCACTGGCTGCTAACGGCGATGGAACGTGGTCTGCCAGCCCAGGAAATTTGCGAGATCACCAAGATCGATCCCTGGTTCATTCACCAGATTGAAGAGCTGACGGCGATGAACCGCCGAGCGGCGGCTGTGACCGTCGAGACAGCTTCGAAGGAGTTGCTGCGTGAGGTGAAGCGCAACGGTACCAGCGACGAGCAATTGGCGCAGATCTGGCGAACGACGTCCGCTTCCGTGCGCTTGCAGCGCGCGCGTTACGGCGTGACTCCCGTGTTCAAGCGCGTCGATACCTGTGCCGCGGAATTCGAATCCTTCACGCCGTATCTTTATTCCACTTACGAAGACGAAGATGAGTCGGACGCCCATGCGGGGCCCAAAGTCATGATTCTGGGCAGCGGGCCGAACCGCATCGGGCAGGGAATCGAATTCGACTACTGCTGCTGCCATGCCGCGTTTGCGCTACGCGAAGACGGCTTCGAAACCATCATGGTGAATTGCAATCCGGAGACAGTCTCGACCGACTACGACACTTCCGACCGCCTCTATTTCGAACCGCTGACGCTGGAAGATGTACTGGCTATCGTTGAGAAAGAAAAACCGCAAGGAGTAATCGTGCAATTCGGGGGTCAGACTCCCCTGAATCTTGCGCTGGAACTGAAGCGGAACGGGGTACCGATCATTGGTACCGCTCCGGAATCGATCGACCTTGCGGAAGACCGCCGCCGTTTCGGGCGCCTGCTCGACGAGCTAAAAATTCCACAGCCGCGCAACGCCACCGCTCTGGTGCCGGAAGAAGCAGCGCGTGTAGCCGGTGAAATTGGATTGCCAGTTCTGGTCCGGCCAAGCTATGTGCTCGGCGGCCGCGCCATGGTGATTGCGTACGACGTGAACACTGTGCAGGAATACGTCGCCCAAGCCGCGTTGATGGGACCGGCGAGGCCGGTGCTGATCGATCAATTCCTCGAGGAAGCGACGGAAATCGATGTGGACGCGCTCGCTGACGGGACGGACGTAGTCATCGGCGGAATCATGGAGCACATCGAAGAAGCCGGAGTGCATTCAGGCGATTCTTCCTGCGTACTGCCTCCGGTGAGCTTGTCGCCCGCGATTCTCGATACGATCCGCGAATATACGCAGCGTCTGGCACTGGCGTTGAAAGTGGTTGGTTTGATGAACGTGCAATACGCGATTCAGCGTGACACGGTCTTTGTGCTGGAAGTAAATCCGCGCGCGTCGCGCACTGTGCCGTTCGTCAGCAAAGCGACGGGAGTGCCGCTGGCAAAGGCTGCCGCGCGCCTGATGACCGGGAAGAGATTGGCAAGCATGGACTTGCCGATTGTCTGGCACAAAGGAGTTGCTGAAATCGCCGTCCACGAATTCTACTCGGTGAAGTCGCCGGTGTTTCCTTTCAATAAATTTCGCGGCGTGGACACGATTCTTGGCCCAGAAATGCGATCCACCGGCGAAGTCATGGGAATTTCGAAATCGTACGGGCTGGCGTTTGCGAAAGCGCAACTCGCGGCCGGGCAGCGCTTGCCGCGCAAGGGTACCGTTTTTCTGAGCGTCAACGATCGTGACAAAAAACATCTCGGAACTCTTGGAAAAGAGCTTTCCTCACTGGGTTTCCGTTTGCTTGCCACTCGAGGCACTGCGGCATCGCTCGAATCCGCCGGCATCGAAGCCGAATCGGTATTCAAGGTAAATGAAGGCCGGCCCAACATCGTGGACCTGGTGAAAACGGGAAAAATCGATCTGGTGATCAACACGCCGCTGGGGCGCGAATCGTTTTACGACGAAAAATCGATTCGGCGCGCAGCGATCCGCTACAACATTCCGTGTATCACCACGCTGGCCGCCGCGAATGCGGCCGCGCGCGGAATCCGCGCCTTGCTCGAGCAGGGAACCGAAGTTGCCGCGTTGCAGGATTTACACCGCGGGCAAGCCGCCGCTTCCGGCGTGCCGGCTTCAGGAGACTAAACCGTGATCTTCTCCGGTGTTTTCGCCGCTCTAACAACCCCGTTCGCGCAGGACGGGTCTGTTTCTCTTCCCGACTTGAAGCACAACGTTCAGCAATATAACCAGACCGATCTGGCGGGTTACGTCGCGGTGGGCTCGACCGGAGAATCCGTGCTGCTCTCGCGAGCGGAGATGGATGGAATTCTGGTCACCGTCAAGGAAGCGGCGAAAGGAAAGAAGATTCTTGCGGGCACAGGCGCGGAGTCAACTGCGGAAACGATCGAACGCACCAAGCGCGCCGCTGAACTCGGATATGACGCCGCGCTGGTGAAGACGCCCTACTACTACAAGACGGCGTACAAACCAGATGTGCTGTTAGCTCATTACCGGCGCGTGGCAGACGAATCTCCGATTCCCGTGATGCTTTACTCGATTCCGCAATTCACCGGGATCGCTCTGGCCGCCGCGGACGTTGCCGCTCTAGCTGAGCATCCCAACATCATCGGTATTAAAGACAGTTCCGGGAATGTGCAGGGAGTCGCGGAAACGATTGCCGCAACGCCTACAAAATTTCAGGTTCTGGTTGGTTCGGCAGCCTCGGTGTATCCGTCGCTGGCGATTGGCGCACGTGGCGCAATTCTAGCGCTAGCATGTGCGTTGCCGGAAAAGTGCGTGGCGCTCTTCGAATTGTTCCAGCAGGGCCACCACGAAAAAGCGCGCGAACTGCAAGCCATCCTGGTCCGCGCCTCAAAATTGATTGTTTCCGAGCTTGGCATCGCCGGGGTAAAGTACGCCATGGACCAGCGTGGCTACCGCGGCGGCATTCCGCGTCCCCCACTTCTACCCCTGCACCATGAACAAAAGAAACGTCTTACCGATTTGCTGACGGCGTTGGAACCTGCGGCCGTTCGTGCTTAGGATCCAAGATTCGATTCAATTGATGAGACGTTTTGTCGCGAGTATCATCTAACCGCTCATGGATTGTCGTGCCCTCACCTTCCGCCAGCTCCCCCACCAGCCGAAGCTTTTTCTTGAGTACCTCGATCATTTCGAAAAGGTGAAGTCGTTCTACGTTCATCCACCGGCCATGCAGGCTGTCGCGCGCTCTGCTCGAAAGCTGGATTGTCCAGACGATCGCAGGGCGGAAGTTAGTTCCATACTTCGCAAGCAGAACAGCGCTCTAGGGGCGGGAGCGGATACGTTCTCTAATCTAGACCGGCTCGAGAAGGGCGCGGTCGCGGTGGTTTCCGGGCAGCAGGTGGGATTGTTCAGCGGGCCGGCGTACGCCATTTATAAGGCACTGACGGCGGTGCAGATTGCGGAGGAGTTGACGCGGGGCGGAATTCCGGCGGTGCCGGTTTTTTGGATGGCGACGGAAGACCACGATGTGGATGAAGTACGCCACACAACGTGGTTCGACAACGGAAAGCTAGTGCGGTTTGAACTTCCGGCTGCGGCGGAAACGGGACGGCCGGTCGGACAGATTCAGCTCGGCGCGGAGATTGAGCCGCTGGTGCAGGAAGCGGCAGAATTGTTGGCGAATCAAGGCAGCGACCTGCTGGCGCAGTACCTGACCGAAAGTTACCGGCCGGAGGAAACGTATGGGAGCGCGTTCGGAAAATTATTTGCGCGCTTGTTTGCGCAGCAAGGGCTGATCTTGATGGACCCGCTGGATGAGGGATTGCACAAGGTGGCGGCGCCGCTTTATCAGCATGCGCTTGCGGAGCGCGACGCGCTGAATGAGAAACTGCTGCAGCGCGGGAAAGATCTGGATCGTGCGGGATTCGATGCGCAGGTGAAAGTGACTTCGCGCAGCACGCTGCTGTTTCGCATGGATGAAGGCGGGCGGCAGGTGGTCACGGCGAGCGCGGGGAAATTTCAGTCCGGTGAAAAGACTTGGCCGCGCGAAGAACTGGTGCATCTGACGCATACCGAGCCGGAAAAATTCAGCCCCAATGCGATTTTCCGGCCGGTGGTGCAGGATTTTCTGTTGCCCACCGCGGCGTATATCGCAGGTCCGGCGGAGATTTCCTATTTTGCGCAATCGGAAGTAGTTTATCGGCAGCTACTTGGAAGGATGCCGGTGATGCTGCCACGTTCGGGGTTCACATTGGTGGATACCAAGGCCAGCAAGCTTTTGCGCCGGTATGAATTGACGGTGGAAGATGTTTGGTCGGGCTCGCAGGGGTTGCGGCACAAGATGGAGCGGCAGTCGGTTCCTGGCTCGCTGTCGAAAAGCTTTGGCCGCGACCAGAAGCAGATCGCCAAGATGCTGACGCAGCTGGGCAAGCAGATGGAAAAGCTCGATCCCACTTTGAAAGGGACAGTGGAACGAGCGCGCACGAGAATCGAATATCACATCGAAAAACTGCGGCGAAAAGCGGGCCGTGCGCAGGATCAGAAGAGCGGGCTGCTCACGTCGCACGAACAGCACCTGGAGTCGCTGCTGAATCCGCACAAAGTGTTGCAGGAGCGAGAATTGTGTTTACTGCCGTTTCTGGCGCGATGGGGCAGCGGCGGACTCGGCGAATTGCAAAAGCTTTCGAGTGGAAAGAAAATCGGGCATCACTTCATTCTTCAACTTCCGTAAGACAGAGAACTCCAGGCCGACAGGGGTGCCAGCGCCGGCAGCTTTCGAGAACCTCCCATGCAGACCCTGAGCGTGAAGACGGATCGGCGAACGCAACTTGTGGATGTGACGCCGCAAGTGCAGAAGGCGGTTGCGGCGTCGGGCGTGGTCACCGGGATTTGCCATTTGTACGTGCCGCACACGACAGCGGCGATCACCATCAATGAGTGCGCGGACCCGGATGTGGCTCGCGACGTCGAAGGGGCGCTGGACCGGCTGATTCCG
>Ga0210399_10002735_pt1 | contig 13736 bp, 9 predicted proteins | sample IncBWC14MmetaG_FD_150865 | JGI IMG/M metagenome (GOLD analysis project Ga0210399, IMG submission 150865) | Forest soil microbial communities from Barre Woods Harvard Forest LTER site, Petersham, Massachusetts, United States - Inc-BW-C-14-M | ecosystem: Environmental > Terrestrial > Soil >... | reverse complement strand
GGCCGCCGCGACTGCGGCAGCGATCTCCTCGTCGCTGCCTCCGAGAATCCCGACTCCCTTGGAGCGCAACACATTGCTTTCGCCGAAGCGCCGCGCTAGCTCGCCAGGAAAAGATAACGCTCCACTTTTCGCCGCCGTTCCCGCGGTCACACCCTCCGGGTCGGAAGGATTGTCAGCGAGCGGCCCGATAACCGCCACCCTCTTCACGTCCTTCGAGATCGGAAGCAGAGGCCCGCCATCCGCCACCGGAACATTCTTCAGCAGCACAAAAGAGCGCTCCGCAATGGTTTGCGCCAACTGTAGGCTCTCCGGCAGAAAGAACGCCTGTTTGGCCCGTCCTTCGTCAACATATGGATGTTCGAAAAGCCCGAGCGCCAACTTCACGCGCAACACCCGCCGCACGCTCTCATCAATTGTTGATGCCGGCACCGCGCCCGAATGCACGAGTTTTGCAAGCTGATCGTGGTAAAAGCTGCTCGTCATATCCATATCGACGCCGGCAAGAAACGCCTTGCGCGCCGCAGTGGCGGCGTCGGCGGCAATACCATGCGCCACCAGTTCGCCGATCGAATTCCAATCGCTGACGACCATCCCTCTAAATCCCCACTCTTTCCGCAGCACCTGCGTAAGCGTAAAAGGATTCGCCGAAGACGGCACCGCGTTGAGCGAGTTAAACGCGCTCATCAGAGTCGCCGTACCCGCATCCACCGCCGCATGAAATGGAGGCAGATAAAACTGACGCAGGGTGTGCTCGGAAATCTCGGTCGGGTTGTAATCCCGGCCAGCCTCCGCCGCACCGTAGCCCACGAAGTGCTTGGCGCACGCCGCCATCGTGTCCGGCGCATCCAGACGCGAACCCTGGTAGCCGCGCACGTACGCCGCAGCCATCGCTGATCCCAGATACGGGTCTTCTCCTGCGCCTTCCGCGATCCGCCCCCAGCGGGCATCTCGCGCGATGTCCACCATCGGAGAAAACGTCCACCGAATGCCGATGGCGGAAGCCTCGAAGGCCGCCACATGAGACGCCTTCTCGACCAATGCCGGATCCCAGGTGGAAGCCATTCCCAGGGGAATCGGGAACTCTGTCCGGAATCCATGAACCACGTCGAGCCCGAACAGCAGCGGAATATGCAATCGCGACTTCTCGACCGCAATGTGCTGGTACTCGTTGAGCAGCGGAGTGTCAACGACATTCAGCAGCGCCCCAATCTGTCCCCGGGCAATCATGTCCTTGTAGTCAGTTCGTCCGGTCCCTGGTCCTGTCGCCTGTCCGGCGGAGTATTGCACCAACTGTCCAATTTTTTCTTCCAGGGTCATGCCGTGGAGGAGAGACTCAACCCGCGCATCAAGTTTCGGATCCGCGATGCCGATTCCGCTCGCGCTGTGCCCGATTGCCCCCGAAGTCTGCGCCGAAGTTTCTGCCGAAGCCGCCGCCACCGCCTGAGCCGACAGCCGTAGCGATGCACTCCCCAATTCCGCAAGAAACACCGAGAGCAGCAGCACGCCTCGCACCGGGAACCACATGGAGCAGCACCTCACTCAAAATAACGATTTTGTACTCAACTAAATCGCGTTAGTAGAATGTCGCCGGTCTGTATGAAATACGTTTTCCCTGCCGATGTCAATAGCAGAAAAGAAAGTAAAGAAGATAGTAGAGAAAAAAGCAGAGCAGCAGCCGGATCGATATCTCCGCTTGCCCCCGCGATTTCCTTATGCGAGACTGCGCTCCGTGGCCACGAAGAAGTCCAAACCAGGCAGCGCCAAACCAGCCAGCGATGGAGCCGGCCACGCCGCCCGCAAGCCGATGAGCCTGAAAAAGCTCGCCGAGCACCTCGACCTCTCGCCCGCCACCGTCTCTCTCGTCATCAATCGATCAAGCGTAGCCGATTCCATCCCGCAGGACACCAAGGACCGAATCTTCGCCGCCGCCCGCAAATTCAAGTATCGTCCCAACTTCTTTGCCCGCTCGCTACGCACCCAACGAAGCTTCACCATCGGAGTCATCGTCCCCGAAGTGAGTGACGGCTACTCCGCATCCGTCATGAGCGGCGTCGAAGATTATCTTCTGCAAGAAGGATACTTCTACTTTGTCGCCAGCCACCGTCACCGTGCCGATCTCATCGACGAATACCCACGGATGTTCCTGGAACGAGCGGTGGACGGCCTGATCGCCGTGGACACCCCCTGGCACCTGAACCTCTCCGTGCCGGTCGTCACCGTCTCCGGGCACAACGACGTGAAGGGCGTAACCAACATTGTGCTCAACCACCAGCGCGCCGCCGAGCTAGCATTAAAGCACCTGTTTCACCTCGGCCACCGCCAAATCGCATTCATCAAGGGACAGGAATTCAGTTCCGACACCGAAGTGCGATGGTCGAACATCGAGCGCGTTGCCGAGCATCTTGGTTTGACCATCAATCCCCGCCTGGTAACGCAACTTGAGGGCGATTCGCCGTCTCCTCAACTCGGATATATGGCCGCCAAAATGTTGTTGGCCTCGGGAGAAGCGTTCTCCGCTCTTTTTTCTTTTAACGATATTTCTGCCATGGGCGCAATTCGCGCCTTGCGCGAGGCAAGCCTGCTTGTTCCCGAAGATGTCTCCGTGGTCGGATTTGACGACATCCAAAGTGCCGCCTTCCAGAATCCCGCCTTAACCACCGTGCGCCAGCCCTTGCGCGAGATGGGACGAGCCGCTGCAGAAATCCTCCTGAAGCGGATCAACCGCCCAGGTTCCGAACTTCACGACAAGCACACCGTCGAACCCCAACTGATAATTCGAGAAACCACAGGTCCGGCGCCAAATGGGCGGCAAGTTAAGGGCAAACACAGGCATTAACCGACCTATCGTTTTTCATACTCGCCTCTGGATTTTCATAGACGCAACTGGAAGAAGCGCGTTCCATTTAAATCCTTGACTGCCGAAATTCGGCCGTGCTATGAGTAGGCGAGCTAATATTACTAAATCGCTTTTTCAGAGATTTAGTATGCGATTCGTGGCGTGGCTGTTGAGCTTCTAAAAGGAATCTGAGGAAGTGAGCAATTTTGAACAGCCACACGATTGGTGCGAAGACTATTGTACGGAGTCGCCTTAATCCGGCCTTCCCGGAAAAGGCGGACTGCCCTTTTGGGCAGGCATGGGATTTAGCAGGAGATCCATTTCAGATCGAAATCAGAGTTCGCAAAAAAGTCCGTAAAAAATTCGCAAACAGCACTTATTGGCCCGAGGAGATTTCATGAGGCGTTCGAGTCTGGCAGTCCACGTTGCACTGCTGATCGTCAGCATCGTTGCATTGACCACGTTGGTCCAGGCCCAATATGGAGCGAGCTTAGAAGGCACCGTGACCGACAAGAGCGGTGCCGTCGTCGCCGGAGCCACTGTCACGATCACCAACCAGGAAACCGGCGTCGTGTACCCTGCCGTTACCAGTGACTCCGGTTTGTATAGGGCATCGGCCCTCGTGCCAGGCCGATACTCGGTAAAAGTGGAGGCCGCTAATTTTAAGACCAAGAGTGTGACGAACATTGCTGTTGCAGCGGAGGAGAGCAAGAACCAGGACGTGGCCCTGGAGTTGGGTGCAGTGAGCGAATCCGTGACCGTGACTGCCGATGCCGTCGCGCTACAAACAGAGAACGGCGATGTCTCAGGATCAATCACGGCGCAGGATGTCCAGCGTCTGCCGCAGGTCGGACGCGATCCCTTTGAATTGCTGCGCCTGGCACCCGGTGTGCTCGGAGATAATGCACGCCAGGGAACAGGCAACGCTGCTACCTTCATACCCGGGACCGAGGCACTGGGTGGCGCCTCGAATGAGGGTATCTTCCAGACCGAGAATCAGCCGCAAATCAGCGCCAACGGTCAGCGCGTTTCCAGCAACAATTACGAGATCGACGGTGTAAGCGTGAACAGCCTCGGATTAGGTGGCGCCGCCGTGATAACGCCGAGCGAGGAATCGGTCAAGGAAGTGAAAGTCGTAACTAGCAGCTACACGGCTGAGGACGGCCGGAACGTTGGCGCGCAAATTAAAGTCATCTCGCAGAACGGGACAAACAAGTTTCATGGCAGCGGCGTTATCGTCTTTGATGACAAGGGTCTGAACGCTTTCAATAAGTACTACGGTCCCCAGAGCATAACCCCCAGTCTCCTTACCTGCCAGGACCATACCAAGATCTTTGCAAGCCAATGCCCCCAACGAGTGGACACAAAACAGCGTCTTTTTGGCGCTAGCCTCGGCGGTCCAATTTTCAAGGACAAGCTGTTCTTCTTTTTTTCTTATGAAGGACTGCGGTCGAACAATAGCACATTTGCCAACGAATGGATTGAGACCCCGGAATTTCGAACTTACATCCACAATGTGCGCCCAGGTAGCCTGGCAGACCAACTCTTTAGTTTCCCGGGAGTCGTACCACGTATTATTTCCGCCGGATTGACGCCCCCGAGTGTACCCAACGGCAACCCTATCCAAGGTCAACTGGGATTGAGCTACGACATTGGCTCGCTTAACGGGGTGGCGATTGGCCAGCACGTTCCTGGATGTACGCTCCCCTGCCCGGGTTTTTTTGACGGCGTTCCGGACGTGACCTTTGCGAACGTGGCGTTACCTAGCTCGAGCGACGCCAACCAATATCACCTCCGCGTGGACTATAACCGGTCCAAGGATCAATTCGGAGTGAGTGGCTATCTCACACTGCTGAACAATGTTGGTACGTTCGGCTCGGGCCGGCCTTTCCAGGACCATCCATTCAAGCCGAAGAACAACGCGGCAATGGTGACCTGGATTCACACCTTCAGCCCAACAATCCTCAATGAAGCTCGATTTAACTTCACGCGATTTTTTGATGACGAGTTCAGCAACATAAGCCAGAACCTGCACATCCCGCAACTCGATACCAATGGATTTAATATCGCTGGCGGCCCAGGCCTCGGGCTGCCTGGCGGCGGAGGCTTGCAGTATGGTGCCGATTTTAACCTGCCGAAGATTCTTGCTGAGAACACCTTTGAGTTTCGCGACATCCTTAGCAAGCAAGTCGGCAATAAGACCTGGAAATTTGGAGCTCAAATAATTCGTGAGCAGGACAACAGCCTGCAGCGGCAACACGCACGCCCCGAGTATGCCTTCGACAACATCCTGTCCTTGGCAAATGACGCACCGTTTTTTGAGAACTCCGCCGACATTGACCCGGCGACCGGCGGTACACCGCATAGCCGCTTCTACTTTCGCGCCACTTCGTACAATTTCTTCGTGCAGAATGACTGGAAAGTGCGCCATGACCTTACCGTGAACCTCGGTGTGCGGTATGAGTACACCACACCCATCAGCGAGAAAAACGGTCGCTTGAGCAACTACATTCCGGGACCAAACGGCATCATCGATGGACACGTTGGGCCGGTCAGCCGGCTCTACGATCCGGACCGCAACAACTTTGCACCACGGATCGGGTTCGCCTATTCTCCGGCCCTGGCCGGTGACAAATTGGTCTTCCGTGGCGGTTTCGGAGTGGGCTACGACCGGCAGTTCTTCAATCTCGTCCAACTTGCCCGTTTCAATCCGCCATTCGCGGCCGCTGGAATAGGCCTGTGTTGCGACGCGAGCGGAGGCATTCTCTATTCTTTTTCCCTTCCGAATGACCCGCTTGATTACCCGTCGAATCCCGCTCTGAAGAGCGGGATTGATCCTGTGACTGGCGGCCTGCTGGCGCCTGCGCCTGTTACTCTGCCGGGGGGCTTTGTTCGCAACGACCAATACATCGAGGTTGATGGATCTCCGAAGCACCTGCCCGTGACCTACGTTTATAACTACTCGTTCGAGATGCAGTACCAGTTACTCCGCAACATGTTTCTTTCTCTTGCGTACGAGGGCAGTGCAGGCCACAAGCTGATTCGTACCATCGACATGAATCGCTTTACACCGGGAGACTCGTTCAACTGCATCACGAACCTTCAGGGAAACCCCTGCGCGAACAACAAGGACATGGTTCAGGAAGCCGACGTTAACGGTAACCCAATCACGCCACGGCTGACGGGAAATCCCAACTTCGACCGCATATTTTTCCCCTTACCGGACGTTAATGCGAACTACAACTCCATGATTCTGCATGTTAATAAGTCGTACGGCCATGGCTTCCAACTGGATGGCAGCTACCGCTGGAGCAAGAGCCTTGATACTTCCTCATTTGGTCGTGGGGCACAGCAAACTGATCCCAGCCAACAGAGCCTTGACTATGGCCCGTCGGATTTCGATGTCCGCCATCAGTTCGTCTTTTACGGTTTGTGGGATCTGCCAATTTACAGGGGGCAACGAGGTTTCGTGGGGAAGGCTCTCGGCGGCTGGCAGATCAATGGAATCCTGACCGTTCACTCGGGCTTCCCTTGGACACCAGAACAAGGCTGCTGCTTCTTTGGAACTCCGGGGGGTGCCGCCAACGATATCAATGGTGACGGAATCGGCAACGACTTTCCTACGCAATGGGACGGGCAGGGCGGGACTGCTTCTTCCAACCAGACTTTCATCAATGGCGTTTTTCCCAAGAATACCGCTCACCCGAATGGTGGGTTCGACTACTTCAACATAATCCCTCCCGGCCCCTGCCCGAACTTCCCCGTGAATTGCATTACCGCCCGGAAGCGTGGAAACAATGGCATTGGGCGCAACCGGTTTCGCGGGCCTGCCTACCACCAGATTGACATGACGCTGGGAAAGCACACCACGCTTCCCGGATTCCTGCACTTGGGAGAGGCCGCTGCCCTCGACCTCCGGGCGAACTTTTTCAACATCTTTAATATGCTCAACCTGCCTCCGTTTCAAACGGGTGGCCAGAGCAATACCGATTTCACCAACACTAATGACTTCAGTCGGGCCACCCAGGGTCTCGCAGGCCGGGTGGTGGAATTTCAGATAAGGCTGAGCTTCTAATCCTTCACTTGCGCGGGTGCCTCACTCATCGCGTTCTTTGAAATGAGTGGAATACCGCAGGCCGTGCCCCATCCTTTTCGCGTACTTTGCGAAAAGGGTGGGATTCCCCGACCGTCTCGCGCGCATGGGATTTTCCGAGTCTCACGACCCGCCTTTTTCATCACATTTTTCTTGTCGAGCCCTCACAGACACCAAATCGCAAATTACGAATGCATTCCACCAGCTTTGAATCCAGCTTTCTCCATCGCCCGCACCGCATCCTTATTCTTCATGAAGGTGTCCGAGACAAATCCGGAGCGCGCATTTTCCGCCATCAGCATCGTGATACCTAAATCGATTCCGAGCACATCCGCGTTGTACCAGCCGGTCAAAGGATTGAATGCGTCGACAAAGCCATATCGTCCCCAAGCTTTCGGATAACACTCGCGGATCGTCCGCAGCACCAGCATGCAATCTTCCCGCAAGAAGGGCAACGAACCGCCAGCCGCGCACGGAACGACGCTGCCGTCCTGTCGCCCGATCCGCGGAGGCCCACCCCAAGCCTGATAGCCCGCCGCCGAATCGGAGGAAGTAATCCCCCAAAGATGCGCGCTGTAATCGGGAAATTCATCGCGCAGAGAAATGCAAAACCGCTTATGCGCCTCGGTCGCCGTAACCGAGTTCGCAAAGTAATCGGCATATGCATCGCGCTTGTGGCGAAAATCGAACCATGCTTGCGAGTACTGATGAGTAAACAGCGGATCGTGCCCGGAAATATATTCGAATTCCTGAAATTTCACTGTGGGACGTGTCCATGCCTTCCACGTTTCGCTCGGAACAGAATGCGTAGGCGAACCAATGGCGAGCAGGTAAATCATCATAAGCTCGCAATAATGTTCCCAGCGCGAGCGCAAGAAACCGCTACCCGGCTTCCATCCCATGGAGAACGTTTCGCCGCCATTGAGCATCCACGGCCAATCCACGCGCTCGTAGATTGCGGTTGCGAGATCCTGGATCTCGGCATCATTGAAATGTTGCCGAGCAGTCAGCACGCCGCAGAGCAGAAGCGAGGTGTCGATCGAGGAGAGCTCGCAGTTCCATACCCGCTCTCCGGTTTCTATATCGATGAAGTGATAAAAGAAGCCGTGTTCGTTGGGCATCCGCCGCGCGAGAAAGCGAAGCGTCTGCCGCGCCCGATCCCGGATCGCCGCCGCCTTCCCGTAGCCGCGCGATTCCCCGATGCACAGGCCGCTGAGTCCAAAGCCCGTTGCCGCAATACTGGCAACTCGCCGCTGGTCGTTGCCAGTCAGCAGCGCGCGATCCCTGACCTGGCCAGTCGTGGAGCTGGCTTCGTTCCAGAAAAAGTCGAACGCGGCGCGCTCGATTTCGTCCAGAAGTTGATCGTCCGAACCGCGATATGGATTCCTCTTCGGCTCGTCAAACGTCTTCCGCCGCGACGCCCACGCCAGCGACGCAAGCCTGGGCAAACTCAACAGCCCCAAGGCTGCCGAGGTCAGCATCTCGCGCCGCGTAACCGTCGTGCGCTGGAACATGGTTGGAGTCAGTTTACCAGCCGCTTTCGCAACTCAGGCCGATAGCCGGCCAAACGGTGCTTTATTCCCCCCTGAAATTATTGTTATCCAAGGGAATAAAACTCCTCCGCGCTGGTTTAATCTTGTGTGGATGTCCGCAGTGGGCCATCAATCCGATTCCTTCGAAGAACTGGCGATGCCGCTTTTCGATCAGTTGTACAACTTCGCCCACTGGCTGACGCGGAATCGCGAAGAGGCCGAAGACCTGGTTCAGGAGACCTACGCAAAGGCTTTGAAAGGATTCCCGTCTTTCCAATTGGGGACTAATTTCCGGGCGTGGATGTATCGCATCTTGCGCAACACGTTTTTGACCTCGCGCACTGGATTGAAAGTGACCATGACTGTACCGCTCGATACCGAGGACGACGGACCTGCACTGGCGGTGGAGAGCGACACGCCGGAAACGATCCTATTTGAGCGCTCGAACCGCGAGCTGCTGCAGAAAGCGATCGATGACCTGCCCGTATATTTCCGCGAGATCATCCTTCTATGTGAGGTGGAGGAGATGTCGTATCAGGAAATTTCCGAAACGCTTTCCATTCCTATAGGCACGGTGATGTCACGCTTATCGCGCGCCAGAAAAACGTTACGCGATTGCCTGCGGCCACAGTTGCAAGTGCAAGAAGGATCAGCGACAGCGGCGATTACAAAGGGGACGAACCGTGCTTTGTGAGTCTTGGAAGGTAAAACTCGACGCCTACCTAGATGGTGAGCTTCCCTCGGAGGAGATGCGCGCCTTTGATACTCATGTGCACAGCTGCTCCTCGTGCGCGGCAGACGCTCTTGCGCGGGTGCAGATGAAGCGTGGCATTCAAGCAGCCGGAAAGCGATTCGCTCCGACGGCTGAATTTCGGCGCCGGGTACAAGGCACAATTGCAACCAAACCACAGCGGAGTTTTCGGCTAACGTGGATGCTTGCCGCAGCGCTATCCATTGTCGCGGTCGCGAGCTTGCTCACAACCTACGTGGAAATGCAGCGATCCCATAGAGAGCAGGCTTACGGCGAAATCGCGGACTTGCATGTCGCCGCGTTGGCCAGCTCATCGCGAGTCGATGTGGTGTCCACGGATCGCCACACAGTGAAGCCCTGGTTTCAAGGAAAGATCCCCTTCGCCTTCGATTTGCCGGAAGTCCAGAACTCCGAATTTACCCTCCTCGGAGGCCGAATGGCCTACGCCGGTCAATCACCCGGCGCACATTTGATCTACACCGTGCGCAAACACGAAATTTCCGTGTTCGTGTTCCAGGAAGGAGCGTTCCGGCGTGGATGGGACGAAAGCTCTTCCGCGACAAAAGAGCTGTCGTTCAACATTGCAACATGGAATCAAGGTGGACTTCGCTATTTCGTGATCGGCGACGCAAGCGCTGCCGATATCAACAATCTTGTGAAATTGTTCAAAACCATCTAGGTGGCCGCCTAAGTCTTTGAAAAGTCGTCAGAGACGATTGTGGTTTGAAATCACGTGTTCAAGAACTCGTCGCTCGTGTTTGGTCCCTCCGCGAACGCAGTCAGTTTCTTTGGCAAATCGACACTTGGAGGCACCTCGTTCTCATCCCATCTAACTGATTTCAACAATTGAGCCAGAAGCGGGTCTTAGAATGCGCGATTTTGAACAGACTCCCACCGGGCATCGTCGGTAAGGCCAGTAGGGTTCATTTCTTCGCGAATATGTAGGCCTCGCCGGGCGGACCACTTTTCGTGGCGCCGCCGACGATATGGCCCGCCCTCACCGCTGCGGAAACACCCAAATTGTCATTCGCTGCTCCGTCAGAGGCTGTAAGTTCGGCGGCGAACTTGTTGGTTGTTTGCCAGCCGCTATCCGGCTTGACGTAAACCAGCACGGCACCCTGCCCCTGGTTTGATCCGACGGTCGTGCCAGGCGCGCCAAGCGCAATCGTCTTGCCGCTTATCGAAATACCCTGGGACAGCCCACTTACTCCAGATGAAATCGGAGCGCTGAGTCTCGCTGTGAACGTAGCGGTACTTGTCCAACCGCCCTGGGGCTTCACATACAGATAAGCCGCTCCAACGCCCTGATGAGCGCCGACCGCGCCCACAATCGCAGTGTCCCCGCGGACCGCGACTGAGAATCCGTAGATCTGATTCGCTCTTGGGCTGCTGAACTCCGCGGTTTGCGTCGTGTCCTTCCAGCCCGTACGAGGCATTACGAATAGGTAAGCAGCACCGCGAAAGTTGTTGTGTCCATAGGCGCCGGTCAGGACCGTGTCGCCACTGATAGCAACCGAACCCATGTTGTCAAAATTGGTCGAGTCGGAAGCGGTTAGTTCCGCGGTTTGAGTCATGCTGGACCAGCCACTCGGCGGCTTCACGAAAACATAAGCTGCCCCGGCTCCGCTGTGCGCGAAAAGCGCTCCGACCACCGCCGTGTCTCTGCTAATCGAGACGTTGTACCCAAACGCGTCACCGTCCGCCCCATCGCTAGCGGTGAGCTTGGCCGTTTCGGTCATGTCTGTCCATCCCATAGAAGGTTTGACGAACACATACGCGCCTCCCGGGCCCTGCTGTTGGGGAGTTTGGAAGTTCAAATTAGAAGCATTCGCCGCGCCCACAATGATTGTGTCGTCGCTGATTGCAACCGATGTCCCGAACCCGGCGCCGCCGTCGGAGGGAGTCAGGATGGCTGTTTGAGTCATGTTTCTCCAGCCACCCGATGTTTTGACGAAAACATAGGCAGTGCCGGTCGTCTCGATATTCGAATCGAAAGCCCCAACCACCACTGTGTCCCCGCTCACGGCGACGGAGACGCCGAACCAGTCCTGATTATTCCGGTTCGTAGGAGTCAACTCGGCCAGCTGCGTCCACCCATTTGGCTTTGCTGTGTGCGGGGCGGAGGCAGCGAAACACACGCATGAAATCACCCAAACTATGATCGTGAGACAGGAGCTTACGCGTCTCATAGGCAAACTCCTTGAAGAATCGCCGCCGTAAAGTGCGTTCCCACGAGGTGTGCGAACTAGGATACTTTCCGCACCCCACAAGGGTTCGGCGCGATACAGAGCGCGATTGTTGCACTGACATGACTGGAAAGCAAGAAATTTTCGGCTTGAAACAGGTCACATTGACCGGCAAGCAGTAGTCTTCCCGACTTGACGTGGTCCGGAGACCAAGGCCATCTGGCGATGTCTTCGGAGGTGGTCGATTAAGACTTCGCTATAGAGACGCGGACGTTCGGACGTTCCTTCACTAGGACCATTATCGCGTATATCGTAAAATAGTACAGACCATTTTACGACAGAGAGGAAAGGTTTCCTCAGGTGAGTGACGAGGAATTTTTTCCCAGGTGCAATGAGAGAGAATCCACACAAGCCTGCAAGGAGGCCCGTGATCACAGTACGGACGTTCTACCGCCTGCGGAAAGCCTACCGCGGTTTGAAGATGGACCAGGCAGGCGGCTGAAGGAGGCACAGATTCTGACGGGAGACGCGGCGCGCGGAATACAACACGAAGAGAGCTGACATTGGGCGGACTGAATACCCGGAAAAAAACGGGGGATGCTGTGGGTCGACCGAGTTGCCAGTCGTCGCTCCTGAGCGATCCTATAATAACGCAAAATTTTCTGTGGAAGTGTGGCGAAAGGCACAAAGCACAAGAAGTGTTTAAAGAGGTTGTTTCTTGAAGTGCGCGACATCTTCAGTTACTGCGGTATCGCGTTTCTTGTGGGGGGTATGGGTTGCAAACTGCCTTCGCTTATCCGGGAATGACGCTAGTAAGACAACACCGCTGGCTTGGATACTGGATACTAGCCAGCGCTTTTGCTGTAGCTGATCGTATTCGCACGGCTCGAAGAGACGTTGGTGCCAAGAGAGAACAGGCTCTAGCAAAACGGTTGTTGAAACAGTGCGCCGTGAAAGGCGCTGGACTCTAGCGTGTGAAACTCCTGCCCGGGAACCATTGACCCTGGAAATTTCTAGCCATCCCCTCTTTTTTGCCAGTTTCGTCGCCGCTTGAGGTCATAGGTGACATCTTTCCCAGTAGCGATGTCTTCCAACAACTGATCGAGTCGAGCCCCCGCGCTCCTTAACACTTGCCCGTCCGCGTCCACTGCGGCCTTCAACATCTGATCGAGTCGTGCCGCAGCAGCCTTCAGCGTCTGCACTTCTTCATCCGTGATCGGCTTCTTCAAAGCTTGCTCGTTCGCCCGAATCAGGCTCACGATGCGTTGCCGGAGATCGTCTTCCCTGCCTTTTTCGTTTTCGTTATTCATGGCCCGAGCAAGAAGCAAAACACAGAAAACGGCACCGACAAAACTTGCCGCCCAGCTGACAATCAGGCGATTATCACCCGTCACCCCGTACAGGACCAGATGTTGAAAGTGCGTTGCTAGGGTTCATTGATTCCAAACGAGTTACCCCGCGACTTTCGACGGAGTGTTGTTGAGTCCCGAGCACGCCTGGGCTGATCCGGTGTTGAACTCAATAGCCACACGAATGGGTGACGCTAAAGCATTTGGTCAAGGGGCAGAGGGTCTCCTGGCCTTTGTTCTCAGGGCTTTTTCTTGAGCGCACTTGTATGACTGGCCACGCACACCCATTTGCCGCTCAAATAAGCCCACATGTCCGTGAATCGCCCATAATGATCAAAGGGCTTACCTTTGTTAAGACCCTTGGCGTGATAGATTCCAGCAACCACGGCTGCGTCTCCGTACAGGAAGACCTGCTCGTCACGATTTGTCATGAGGCTGGGAGCGTAGGAGAGGTCCTTATTGTCATCCAGGAACTGGGCCTTCGTCATGAAGGTACCGTCATTGTCCGTGCTGATGAAGGTATCGGCCACCAACCCGTCCAGCGCCTTCGAATCGTGATGCAGCTGTGCCTGGTTCCAGCCATTCTCCAGCGCAATCAGTAGGGTCTTGTTTCCGCGTTCGGACGCAGTGGTATTCTGAGCGCCGGCCAGAGAACCCGCGAGCCACAGCAAACACAGTACAAATCTCGTCTTCGTCATCCCGATGGGCACCTCTTGCCGGCAACCACGCCTCTATAATACCGAAGCGTTGACTGATTCCAATTCTGCTTTGTGGAGCAGTCTGCGTAAGGCGGTATCCGGGATGGAATACGCCGAAGCGGATTGTTGCCAGGGTGTCCGATGCATCGCTCACACGGAAAGAAAAAAGTGGTGGAACGAAAAAGTAGTTCAGGCATAAGAAAGAAACCAGTGAAACAACCGCCGATGAAAGAAAATCGCCAATCAATGACTGGAGTACGACAACGATTAGGAAGCAGAAGCTTACCGGGG
>Ga0210399_10002734_pt1 | contig 13742 bp, 20 predicted proteins | sample IncBWC14MmetaG_FD_150865 | JGI IMG/M metagenome (GOLD analysis project Ga0210399, IMG submission 150865) | Forest soil microbial communities from Barre Woods Harvard Forest LTER site, Petersham, Massachusetts, United States - Inc-BW-C-14-M | ecosystem: Environmental > Terrestrial > Soil >... | reverse complement strand
CCGTGCTGCGAGAACCATTCACGCCATTTCCTGATGATAGTGGTCTGCGCGTCAACGGGCGCGACCCAGACTCTGTCGCGTGACATCCAAGTGCCGAAGAACTGGACTTCGTCTGTCTTCGGATTATGGTCGAGAAAATGGGCTTCATCCGCTGTCAGATCGGCGTGTGTGGGGGCGCGAAAATCCAGCCCCGTGAGTGACCGCAGTGCGCGAATATTCCATACGACTTGCGGATGCTTGCCTCCTACGTATTGGCCGCGTCGAACTGGCTTCAACGTCGCAACCAGCAGTTCGGTTGAGCGGCGAGGGTACTCGTAGAGGATTTCAAATTTGGTGAAGCCCTTCTCATCGGTGTTCTCGCCTAATCTCGCTATCGCCGCTTTAATTTCGGCATCTGACGGCCGGAGCCGCTTGGCCTCGAAATAGAGATTGCACACTGAGAAAACGATGGTGTTATCGTTCTTGAGTAGCACCTCGTCGCCGGGTATTTCGGTTGTAGCCTTCGTGATGTCCGCTGGTTGATGAGGAATGCTCACGTGTTTCGCATCCCGTGCATTTATTCCAAGCTCACGAAACGACACGTGAGAGCCATTCACACTCGGAGACGAGTTCTCGCGCTCAAACTCCTCGGCGCTAACGACCCGCACTTCGACAGCAGGATGTTTAACCACGGTACTTTTCCATCTGAACGAATCAGGCGTGTACTCGATCTTGCTTCCGACGATTCCTTTAGCCTCTTCTTCGCCCCAACAGGAAATCGTTTTTGTTGGCAGTTCCCGTTGAATGACCCATTTTCCGACGAGTTGTGGCGGCATCTGCTGTGCGCTTACTGCACCGCCCGCCAGCAAGATAAGGGAGCAGAATAGATATCGCATTTGAGTTGCCGGAATAGAGCTTACAACATCTGGACATTTGGGCCGCAGTGACGGTTGGCGAAAAGTGCGCCGTGAGGCTGCTGGACTTCAGCCAATGAAAACTCCCGACCGGAATTGTTTCGCTCCACCTTCACTCCCTTTGCCATCGGGTGTCGGCCAATCTGCTTTCCATTTCGTTCGGCCTGCGTTTGCAAGCTTCGTGCTCAGTTGACGATTACAGTCATTGACTCCATAACGGCAAAGAGACGGCGCAGACTTGTGACATCTGATTACAACAACGAGGAAGACACTCTCCGTTAAAGGCCAAACTCCTTCATCGGGGTTTAGCTCCGGAGCATAGGCGGGAAAGTGTTCCAGATACAGCCGGGATGTCATGGCAGCAGTTGTTGCAAGGGCCCCGCTGGCGGGTGGAAGAATTATCCGGCAAGACGATGACCCAGCCGAGCGGACGGCCAATAGATGAACATGGGACGTCCAATCACGTTTTGTCGCGGGATGAAGCCCCAATAGCGACTGTCATAGCTCACGTCGCGGTTGTCACCCATGGCGAAGTAGCTGTTCGGAGGAACCACAATGTCATCGCCCTCTAAATGAGAACGGAATTCCTGTTGCCACCTCTCGTTTCGCACGCCGTACATTTCCGACGGCGGCACGGCCGGAAAATTGTCCCGGTAGGGGTTGTAGTCTCCCACCTTGTGCTGGGCATACTGTTCATCCAATTTCTGGCCGTTGCGGTAGACGATGCCGTCCCGCAGGTGGATGCGGTCGCCGGGAACGCCTATGATGCGCTTCACGGCGAAGAGACGGGGAGTTTCGGGCGAGAGATATACCACAATATCACCCTGTTCGTGACATTCGCGTCTATTCTCCCGATCACCATAAGGCCGTTCACGTCGTGAACGACCACTGGTTCGTCGAGATTGGGAAGAGTACGATGCGGCTGAGTCCAGAGGAATCTTACGTCTCGGACTACCCGGCTGAGTTATCTTGGGCTCCTGACAGTGCCGCCTTTTATATCACCCAGAGTGATGCAACTAGCGAAATCAATGGTTTCCATACTGAACTGTACCGTGTGGACGAGCAAACGGTACGACGTGTGCAGGATGTCTCGCCGGTGGTGAACGACCACTTCGCCAAACGCCATGAATGTGTCACCGAAGACCCCAATGTTGCCGGGCTGAAGTGGGTGGGCGGGTCGAGCCAGATTGTCGTCCTTGCTGAAATCCCTCCCGACAGCGTATGCGCTCCGAGGGAATATTTTGCGGGCTACCTCATATCCACCGCCGAGTCCCAAGTCATCCACGAATACAGCCCTCGACAATTGTTCCGACGCTGGGGCGGCGTTTTCGGCATCAGGCTAAGGATCGACTACCATGGCTTGAGCCGCCCACAAAGGGCAACGGAGCCTTGAGCTTGAGTCTCTGCCCGGAACGTTCAGAGCAGGCGAAGCGGACAACTTCAATGCAAACAAGCGATTTCACTCTTGAGAATTGGCAGTGGTCAGTGAGCGTAATGGGGGCTATTTTGTTTTGGCGGTGTAGTCTTCTGTGTTTCGCTTCTTGCTCGGGCCATGAATAACGAAAACGAAAACGGCAGGGAACACGATCTCCGGCAACGCATCGTGAGCCTCATTCGGGCGAACGAGCAAGCTTTGAAGAAGCCGATCACGGATGAAGAAGTGCAGACGCTGAAGGCTGCTGCGGCCCGACTCGATCAGATGTTGAAGGCCGCAGTGGACGCGGACGGGCAAGTGCTAAGGAGCGTGGGGGCTCGACTCGATCAGTTGTTGGAAGACATCGCTACTGGGAAAGATGCCACCTATGATCTCAAGCGGCGACGAAACTGGCAAGAAAGAGAGGATGGCTAGAGATTTCCAAGATCAATGGTTTCCCTGCGGCAGCTGCACCCGTTGGAGTCCAGCGCCTTTCACTGCGTACTGTTACGCCAACCACCTAGACCGTTTGGCCGTATGATGAAGACGATGCACGGCGCAACCCCTTCGACGGTACGCCCGTATGGCCGCCTGAAACTGGTCGGTGCTGGTCTTGTGTTGGCTCTTGTCGGTTTCCTTAGGATGGCAAAAGGTGTTCAGGTCGTAACGCACGGGAGCGGCCAGCCAATGTTTTCGTGGGGACTTTTGGCCGCTGGCGGACTGTGCATCCTCCTCGCCCTCATCCCGACATCATGGATTGCCAAGGCTGCGGACACACGCTCAAAAACTCGTCGGCAAGGTCGATGAGTGATAAGGGGATTTGGACGAAGCCGCTGGCGCGACGGACGCTATCGCGTGTTCGCGTCTTCCCGCCGATGCTCCTCGTCCGGGGGCACTTGTCGGTGGGGTACGAAGATTTAACAACAGTAATGAGCTTTCATTTCAGTTGTGGGTAATTGGGCGGGAACGGAACCGGATCGCGAAAGGCTTCGCTCCAAGTCCTAGCACCTTGGAACCAGCCAACGATCACAGACAGAAACACGAGTTTCCCAATCTCGGAGACCCAGCCGTGAGAGATGCGCCCTAGGAAGTCGGCAGCAGCAATTGCCAATCCGACAGCAAGTCCAGAGCCAGCCACTCCGAAGATTAGGATGTACCATAACTTGCCCATCTGCTTTATGCGTTCCCGCCTGCGGATGCGGTCCTCGGGCCGTCGGCTAAAAACTGCAATACCGAACGAACGCAGCGAGAGAGCCCAAATTGCCAGCCAAGCAATGCCAACCGCGATTCCAGCGACGATGGAGACAAACCACGGCACGCCCGGATTTTACTCCGAACCGACACCTTTAGTTGACGCCAACAGGCGTCAATTGCGCGTTTTGACCGCGATCCCAGAACGAACTATGGGGCAACGGCCAGCAGAAATTCTTTGTCGCCAGACCGCCTGACCTCGGAGCGCACGATTGAGTCAGGAGGGAATTCCCACACTTCATCTTTGGGGTCGTAGTTGGAGGTCGGAAGAACTTTCAACAAACAGTGCCCCAAGTCCAGCGCCTGAGTTGGACGTGAGCACTCGGTTCCTTCATCCAGCAATCGAATGTGAATCTCGACGGTTTGTGGCATGTCGACGCCCACAGCAATGATAACTGTCGAAACCAAGGCGATTGCGCTCATCGACCTAATTTGTGTCGCATACCAACTTCATCATTCCCGCTCAAACTCTGGACAACCCTGGATGCTCGAATGCTTGCAGCCCGGCGCGGGCACTCTGGAGATTGCCGCAGATGCCCCAGTTGTTTTGAGGCTACCGGAGGGAGCCAACCAGTTCCCGCGCGGGAGTTTCACCCGCTGTAGTCCAGCGCCCTTCACGGCGCACTGTTACGACAAATACACGAAATCAGGACAGGACACTGTTCTCACGAAAGTGTTTTCACGGCATCGAGAACGTTGGCGAAGAGAGTTTTGTTCGCGCTCACGAAAGTCAGGTAGTCGTTGTCCGCCACGTAAGACTCTGGGCGAATCCGCGCCATTTGTGGCCAGAATAGAGTAGCGAGGCTAGCCCTCTCGGGCGGATGCAAGGCGAAGCCATAGTTCACAAAAATGCTTACGTGTCCCGGCTCCTGTGGGACTTCAAACACATTTTCGCCGAGGTGACCTGTGCCAAGCTCAATGAGACCGCCGAAGATGTACCACTCGTCATACTCGGCACGCGGCAGGTTTGTGGCGCCTTGAATTTTGGGGCTGTATGCGATATTGCCCCGGCTCTCCCAACCAGCCGCCCTCTCTTCGTCGGTCGGCACAAACGGCCCGCTATCAAACGAAGTGATGGCGATGTATTTGCCAAGCACGACATCGGGGCAGATTTGCAGAAGATCAAATTGTTGATCTGTGACAAGCCATTCGTACTGGTCTTGCGATCCAACTGTAAGCATTGACCTGATTGTACTTGAGCTAAGAGGCAGCCCTTTTTTGTTGAAATCAGAATGGAATGAGAATGCCGGTCTCCGGCGGGATGCCGTAGGCTGTGCTGTGTCACTCCGGAAAAAGGACACTGGGAGAGCAAGCGGAACCTGTCAGCGTTTGCCGCTACCTGAGGTCAAGGCGACGACCAGAACAAACGCAGGCGTAAGCGATGGCAATCGGAGCGGCGGTGGAACGAACCAGTTCCCGGGCGGGAGTTTCATCCGCTGAAGTCCGGCAGCCTTCACGGCGCACTATTGCGCCAACAATCGGAAACAGTGTCATAATGCTCAGCCGTGGGCTACCGGAATTTATTGGTGCTGCCGGTGATTGCGTGGCTCTACGCCCCGGTTCTTGCCCGGTTGTTCGCAGTGTGGATGCACGATCCGTTCTTCTCCCACGGAATATTTGTCCCCGCCTTTGCTTTGTTGGTTCTCTGGCGGGATCGCGAGAAGCTCAAGGTTATTGAGGCCGCCCCGTCATTGGCTGGTCTTCCGCTGGTTGCGTTGGCTCTTCTCATGCGGAATCACACAGTTCTGAAGGGGGGGTTGTTCTACTCCGGTGTGTCGCTGCTGCTGCTTCTCGCGGGATTGGTCATTCTGCTTTACGGATGGGAGTTCTTTCGCGCTGTCCTGTTCCCGTGGGCTTTTTTGATTCTGATGATCCCAGTCCCAAGCGTGATCCTTCAAAAGGTCACGTTTTCGCTTCAGGTGCCAACCCTCAGGCTTTCAGCTTTTCTGCTGCAACTTGCCGGAGTTCCGCTAGTGCGAGAGGGGAATTTGATCACGCTTCAATCCAATTTGGCTCTGCTCAGCTTTGAAGCAGGAAGTGGAATCCGCTCCCTCCTGACTCCGTTGACCGTGGCCATCATGCACGCGTATTTGGCGGACAATCGCAAATGGGTGCGAGCCGTGCTGGCATGCTCCTCAGTGCCAATCGCAATTGTTGCCGACAGCTTTCGGATTGTTGGTAAATGTCTTCTTGCCTGGTTCTGGGGTCTAGATGAAGCAGAGCTATTTTTCCCTTATTCGGGCTGGCTAATCTTCGCGGTCTCGCTAATCATGCTGTTCATCTTGCATCGCCTCATCTTACGCATTTGGGGAGGTAGCCCAGAGGCGAAATACTCTATGCAGCTACCCGCAACGACTACGAGCACATTTGGCAGCCGATAGTTGATGAAAACAGTTAGCACTTTATCGCAGGTCCCGCCGAGCATCGGCTACCGGGTGGAGCGAACCAGTTCCCGGGCGGGAGTTGCACCCGCTGAAGACCAGCGGCTTTCACGGCGCACTGTTTCGCCAATTGACCCCTCGTGCTCAGTCGGTGAGTATTACCGCTGGCCGTAGGAGATGCGGTTCAGGATCGCCGGGAAGTTGGTTCCCGTAGGGCGTTTTGGAGGAATAAACCTCATATCGCAATCCAGAGCCATCGGTGTACTCGTCCCATGCCGCATCTACGGCAGTGACACGCTTCCTTACAAAGTCGCTGGGAAATTCGACCTGCACAAACGGAGTTCGTTTGTGTGGTAGCAGATCAACACTGCACAGTCGCGGGGTCCCGGCACCCACACCACATGAATTACGCAAATAGATCAAGACGTCCCACCCCCTCATTAGTCGCGTGTACGTGAAGACGACGGAGGTGACATGCTCATCGCCGGGATACGGGGCAGCAGCGCTGGCCAAATCGGTAGCATCGTCAGGATTTCCCAGCAGCCCCCGCACATCAGCGACCGTCGAGAGGGCTGGCGTTAGCTTGCGCCACTTCGCCGTCTGATAGAAGCGATAACCGGGCAGTTCGGTTGGGTATAGAGCCGTGCCTTGTGCCCATACACACGTGCTCATCACCAGCAGCAGAATGATTCGGCTCATGCAGATAGAGACACACGACAATGTTGGCCAGTTCCCAGATGTCGAGAACTGGCGATAACGCTCAAAACTCTCGATGAGCGTTATGCGATTTTCAACAACTATCGTTTTTTATAGCCAAGAATCGTAATCGGTTTCCCGTCGGGACCGAGCTTCGCCTGCAATAAGAACTCCAGCGTGAACTCCTTCCCGTTCGGTCGTTTCAAATACACTTTGTTCTTTTTCAAGCGAAACTGCACATCATCCCCGACTCGCCACTCAGCTTTGTAGTCGCGCTTTTCACAGTAGCCGATGTAGACAATGTCTGCTTGTTGGACCTCGAATTGGTATGTCAGATGCAAAGGAAGGGCAAGCGTTTGACCAGAAGGGAGCGGCACGGAGAAAGGTATTTCAGGCGACTGGACAGAAAGGAGTTTTCCAGTCTGATACGTTCTCTGTGCTGCGCAAACCAAACTGAACGACAAACTCACAACCACAAGCAAGAGTATTACGATGCGTCGCTTTGTCACGGACACAACTTTAGCCTGAAAAATGGCCCGGCACAAACAACGTCGTCGGCCAAGGCGGATTGCTGTCGAAATAGCGGAAGCTTGCGCGGTTTGTTCGCCGGGAACCGGGGCGATGAGCGTTGTCGCGATTCATCAACAGTTGATGCGTAAAATGGTGGTCATGCTCAAAAGCAGCGACCTTTTTCTTCGGAACTCCCGGTTGGCTGGGCTGTTGACTAGTTTCTTTATCTTCGCCGTCGTTCTAATTTCTGGCACCCCTGTTCCGGAGGCTTGGCTTATCGTACCGGGCGGAGCGAGCGGAGCAATCACAGCATCTACGACGAGAAGGGAACTGGTTGAACGCTACGGTGCAGCAAACGTTCGCGATCAGGATGTTGAGGTCGGAGAAGGAGAAACCGAACCCGGCACCGTGCTTTTTCCGCGAGACCCGAAGCGATCAATAGGAATTCTGTGGAAGGACCCAGAGACAAAGCGCTCACCACGGTTCCTAACGATTCGCGGCAACACCAGCCGTTGGAGGACGGTGCACCAAATCACCCTCGGAGCCTCCTTGAAACAGTTGGAGCAGATCAATGGTCGTCCCTTTTCGCTGTCCGGTTTTGGATGGGACTACTCCGGCACGGTGACCAGTTGGCAGGGTGGAGTGCTCGATAAGGACTTGGATGCGAATGGGCGTGTCTTTATCAGGCTAGATTATTCGGCAGAGCAGGCGAGGAACGCGCAGAACCTCGACCAAGTGCAAGGCGACAGACCCTTTGCCTCGGATCACCCGGTAATGCAAAAAGTCAATCCTCGCGTTTACGAGATTATGTGGGAGTTTCGATGATACTTAACTGTTGAGATGTTGAGATCAGATGGGATGAGAATGCCGGTCTCCGGCGGGATGCGATAGGCTCCCAAGTCATCGACGCGCTCGACAGGAACCAACTGGACGCAGGAGTACCCCCGGGCGCGAGTTTCACCCGCCGAAGTTCCCCGCCTTTCACGGCGCACTGTTTCGCCAACTAGCGATTCTCAGCGATATCCGGCCACTGTTTGAGAATTGCCGCTGCAAGATCGCGATCCGCGTCTGTTCCCTCTGCAATACTTAACGAATACGCCTCGCTCGCATATTTCTGGGCAAGATCGACCTGCCCGTCGCGCAATAACAGTTGTGCAAAATTGTAAATTGCGAAGCGATAATCCTTGGCATACGGAAGGGCCTCTTCCGCATACCGTATCTCGCGGTGACGATCTCCCACAGCATGAGCAAGGACAGCGGCGTGACGGCATAGGATAGCGACCCACATGCCGCGATTTTCCTCAGTCGCTTGGGCCAATGCACCGTCCAGAAGGTTGAGCGCCTGCTCGTGTTCTCCTGTTCCTGCAAGGTCCAAACTTTGATGGATCGCCTGCCGCCCCCGCTCCCAAAGACCTTCCATGCCCTCGCCCTCAGACCGCACGCCCGAAGCATAGCACCGCAAATGAGAAATGATTGACGAGAACAGTCAGCACTTTATCGCACGTCCCGCCGAGCAGGAATCCGGCGCGACGGTGCCACCTTCCGGGCGGGAGTTGCACCCGCTGTAGTCCGGGGAATTTCACGGCGCACTATTTCGACAGTTGACATATCAGAGCAGAAACCGCGCCAATGTGAAGCGATCCCAACCCTAATCATCCTTACGCGGCGGGTTGTCCTTATCTTTCATTGGGTAGTTGAATCGCTTCTGCATTTCCGGCTGCCCCAGTTTACGTAAAGTTGCAACAGGATCATCGACAAATTTCTTTGCGGTCGAATGCTGAATGGTCGCCAGAACCATCGATTCATCAGGCACCAAAATCTCATAGTCAGCGGTCATTAGAACGCACCCTAATTGCCTTGCCAGTATGCAAATCTGTTTCACTAATTCTGGCGAGATCGCATTGGCATCGATGCGGAAGGCGATCTCTTCGACCTTGCTCTTCGTTTCGTCGACGTAGAACACGTGCGCATCATCGCGGTCCTCGTGCCCCCACATTCGACCACTGGTAGACCATGAAGCCCTTCTGTGAAAAATCAGATCGATCTCGTCCTCGAATCCGGTCGGTGGTTGAACATCTGCCCACCACGAGAAATCCTCCGCCAGTTCCTGAGGGAGTACGGGCGGCAACACTTCGTATTTGCTGAGAACAACCCTCTCAGGAAGAAAAATGACCCGGAATTGCCAAACGGCCATATCTTGCCAACCTGCGGAGAGATTGTAGCTGAGGTTGTCGGTCTGTGATGGTTGAAATCGCTGCCGCTTCGATTGATACCGCATGGAGCGAACCAGTTCCCGGGCGCGAGTTTCACCCGCTGAAGCCCAGCGGATTTCATGGCGCACTATTACGCCAGCTACCCGGCTACTCTGCACCCAAAGCACCAGTTCGGTCGTCCGCGATGCCTTCTGACACCGCGCTTAAGTTTTGGATAGTAGGGACCATCATGGCGCAATTGGACTCTGGTGTTGGTTGGCCGAGAATTTCGCTAAGGAAGACAATTCTCTCTGTGCCGACCATCATAAGCGGTCGTGAAAGATGCCCGGAATCCGATTCCTCAACTGCGGATTGCTTTGGGTAGTAGTACACGCCGCTCAATGGCGGACTCTTGCCTTTCAATACTCTTATTAAATTGTAGTCAACGATTGTGTCCCCGCCGTCCGTGTCCACTTTCTTGACTCGTACCAGCCCTACGACATCACTGTCACGGCCTAAAATACGTGCCATCCGACCGTCGCAAGGAGTCTTTCCCCAGATGCCTGTCACTTTCTGTGCGTAATCTTCTTTGAGCACTTGCGCGGCTGTGGGGAGAAACTCTTCGGGCATACGGCAGTCGTGAAATCGCGTGATGCAGGATAAGTCAAACCCAAGTGCTCGTTCGTATTCTTCCCGGCTTGCCTGCCATGTGAAATGAACGGAAATCGCCCCGCTGCATCCGGTACACGCGTCCGGCTGTGAAACAAGCAAATTAGGGTGCAGATAAACCTGAGGACGATTCACCCACCGACGAAAATTACCGACTGTCTCAGCCTCAACAATGAAATTGGACAAAAAGCCACCTTCAACATCGGACTTGTGAGCAATGTAAGACATTGGACTGAACCAGACCGATATTCTGCGAAGTCTTCCGCTCTCGATGACCAGGCCCACAGTGAAATCGTTGATTCGCAATCCGAAGAAACGAAGCCCATTCACCAGATAGTAGGTTGGACGTTCGCTCCACGGACGGTATGTGTACGCCCTCCAGAGCGATTCCCACTCGGTCAACTCAATCGAAAACGCACAATGCTCTTCTGAACAGGGGCGCCCGTCGTCCACTACGTTGTGAGAATAGTCGCTGCGCAGTTTCAGCATTCTTGCAGCGGGCGTCTCTTCGACGCGAAGGCTTTCCAATTGTGTCAAGAGATGCTCGACCCGCCATCGGAAGACTTGTGCGTAGACGTGGATGCCGATGACCATTAAGAGCAACAAGACGAGTAACCATACCGCAATCATCCGCGCTCGCCGCATGGGTCGAAGTATAGTCTCCAGTAGATAGAGACACCGCTGCCGCGTGGAATGGCTCACAGACAATTGTTGTAATCAGGCGATGTCACAAGCTTGCGCCGTCTGTTTGCCCGTTAGCTGGTCTTGAGCCTAATTGACGCGATTTATCAACAGTCAGACTCGGTCGTGCCACATATACCAAACGCCAAACTCATAGGTGCCCTCTCCGTCGCTCCGCGACTGGCACTTTGTCTGCAACACACAACTTTCCGCGTTCACTTTCATTTGCGCCTTCAGTCCGCTCTAATAAGCCATTCCAGAGGTGGTCAAAACCCAATCGTCTTTTGTTTTCTTCCAGACGTCTACCCACCCTAGACCCCGTTCGTTCGGTCCCGGCCAAAACATCAAGACTGCTTGGGTTTCTTGCAACCGTATTTTCCCAATAGCCCGTCTAATCGGGTAGTGTTCCCGTATTTGTTCGGGAAGTTGGTCAAAAGTCACTTCGACAGAGCTACCGCAATCCTTATACCAAGCGCCAAACTCATACGTGCTGCTTCGTCGCTCCGCGAATGGCACGTCGTCTATGCGCCAAGGATACCAGTCGAACCCCCACACGTTCATTCCTTCGTGCCCGTCGGTCCCATTGTTGCCCTCGTTGTCGAATCGCATGGGTACTACCCGCCCCAGCAGGTCAACGTCGTAGTAGCGCTGCGATAGAGTTTCAACACCTAGTATGTAAGAAGCCGTTAGCACCTCCACGTCTTCCGGCGTGACCTTAGTCACTTTGCCCTGCATAAAGTCTTTGCCGGAGTTGCTCACCACGTAAACGTCCTGTCCAACCGTCAGTTTCGTTGTGTCCATCGTTGTTTAGTATAACTACTCTAGACTTAAACCCAAGCAGCTAAGAAGCCGCCAAATCGTTAGGCAAGTTCCACGACTGGCGATTACGCTCACTGAGAATTGCTGCCCCGCTGGCCGCGTTCGTTCGAACACGAAGAACTTGACGAGGGGGCTTAGGAGTCGAGTCGGCTGATCTGAGCGATGGCCGCATACAGGTTAAAGGCTTTGCTCCTGACCTCTGATAACAGTGCGTCGACGACTTCGCTGTCGGCGGTGGTTACCAATAGTTGAGCCTGCCCATCGGGGCTCTCCTGTCTGAAATACCGCCTCCCTTTGTCTTCCCAGACGGTCATGACGAAATGGCCTTTCATCGCTGTCGTGAAGGTTTCGTTGTGGTCAGCGGTGCGCTTCCACCTGAACACACCGAACCTTGTTAGCTTGAGCAAGTACCACAGTTGGGAGTCGTGTTTGCTGGTTTCCATGTTGAATTGGCCCACGTGGTCAGTGGTTGGGAGCTTGGCCGCAAGGGGTTTTTATTGCTTGGAGACCGGGACGTCCAAATAAATCTCCTGCCCCGGTTCAAGCCGCACGGGAGTGTCAAAGGGTCGCCGCGTACTAGATTGCGGGGACATAGCTGTCACCATCAGGATTAGATCCTTCCCCGGTGGCAAAGAAACGCGAAACGACCCATCGGCCAAAATTTCACGACGGTTTCCATCTTGATCTATGAAAACCAAGAGCGCTTTCGTCGCAGCACCACTGTCAGCGTCGATGACCTGTCCAGTCACCACTCCGACTTTTTTGCCCAACGTCACTTTGACCGGTGCTGAGCTATGACGTTTGGTGAGAACAACTTTTGGAACTTCGAACTTTGGGTCCGCGTCGAGGCTCTTAAACGGATCGGGGTAGCCATCCTCATCTTTTTGGGAATATAGCTTATAGGCCCCCAGTCGGAAGCTTCCGCGAAAATCGAACTCCCCTTTCCTGTCTGTCTTCACCGAGCGGGGCTTGACATCGCCAAAAGCGAGGAACTGTGGAACGGCATAAACCGTAGCACCCACAACTGGGCTTCCGCTTTGGTCTGTGACAGTACCTTTGATCTGCCCGTCCAGGTGATTCTTTGTCTGGGAGTTTGAATAAAGACTTGTCGCAATCAAGGCCAAGGCGAGGAAACACTTCATAGGGCCCCCTGAGTGCCTAATGATAGATTGGGATGGCGTTCGTTCTCAATGAGCCCGCCACGCATGTAAAGTTCAAAATCTCCCGGCTTCCGCTGGCATACCTTCCAGAGTTGCTCGTGCGTTAGCTCAGCCATGTTGTTCTCCTCCCATAACGCTCGCGTGCTCGTCGCACAAAGTCTTAATTAAACGCTCTTCCCGCAGTTTGCCGGCTGTCCGCAAACCTCGCAGGTGTGGAGCGATTCTTGTATGGCGGCTTCGGCCCCTGTTGCGTTGCAACAGAGGTGTTCTTTGCCAATGGCAGCGCGGTCTCGCGCCTGCGATGCCCCTTCAAGGTGGCCCAAAAGGTCGCTTTGCGCTTGTGAACGCTCCGACCAACCGAAACCCCTCCCGGCAACCCAAACCCCTGCTGAATCTCGTTACCTAATGGATCATCTTGGAACGGCGTGATCTTCACCACGGCAGTCGGGCACTCCTCCCAAAGGCTGAGCGGAACGACCCTTGTCCGTGCGGCTCCGGCAAGAAGTACAAGCGGTGCTGCGGCGGGGCGGGTGAACTGAACCGCACCGCGACATTCGGTCAGAGGGGACTTCACGCCCCCAGCCATGTGTCCCAAAGTGTCCCAAATTGTCCCAAAATTGGGGGTAGTAGAGGACTCCTACGATTTTTCAGGTTTGTGAAATCTGTGACTTACAGAAAAGGCTTGACCTAAATCAGTACTTTCGTAACTCTCAGTCGGACACTTGAAGGCGGTATTCTAGGTTCGATTCTCCCCTGTGCTAGTCACTCGATAAATTCAGGGTGTAGTGCGGCTTGTCACCGCGAGGACAACTGTAATGGCAATGATGTTTGGCCGGTTCGATATCCAGAGTGAACTTTCCCAGTCAGATACAGCCGTGATTTACAAGGCGGTCGACGCGGAAACCAATCAGGTCGTGGCGCTCAAGACGCAGAGTCTGGAACCGCTTGGCGACCGCGCGGACGCGTTTGTGGACACGCTGATCGCCGAGGGCGAGAGCACGCGTGATCTCGCCAGCCAGAATATTGTCCTTCTCTACGGCGCCGGCGAGATCGACGGCCAATTCTGCGCCGCGATG
>Ga0210399_10002733_pt1 | contig 13744 bp, 12 predicted proteins | sample IncBWC14MmetaG_FD_150865 | JGI IMG/M metagenome (GOLD analysis project Ga0210399, IMG submission 150865) | Forest soil microbial communities from Barre Woods Harvard Forest LTER site, Petersham, Massachusetts, United States - Inc-BW-C-14-M | ecosystem: Environmental > Terrestrial > Soil >... | reverse complement strand
TCACGGCCCCCGTATACCTCGTAGCCCATAGCCAGGAAGATGTCCTCCAGCTCCTCCTGAACGACGGAGAGGGGGTGCCGCCGGCCGAGGTCGAGGGGACGGCCCGGGAGGGTGATGTCCACGCGGTCCTGGCGGAGATGCTCCTCGCGCGCGCGCGATTCCAGCGCGCTACCGACCGCGTCCAAGCGGGCCTCCAAGTCGGCCTTGAGGGCGTTCAACTCCCGGCCCGCCTCCCGGCGCGCCCCCTCGGGCAGCCCGCCCACCGACTTGAGGAGGGTGGTCACGGACCCCGCCTTGCGGCCGAGGTACCTGTCGCGAAGGGCTTGGAGGCCGGAGGGGTCCCGCAGGTCCGCCAGCGCGAGCTCGAACTCCTCGCGCAGGGCGTGGATTTTTCCCCGCAGGTCGTCTGGCGAATCAGCCATGGATGCCGGACGGGGTTCCCGGCGTGCCGGACCCCGCCCCTCTAGGAGATCAGGCGCTCGCCCGGGCCGCCTTGGCCGACTCCACCAGGCGGCCGAAGCCCTGGGGGTCCCGGACCGCGAGGTCGGCGAGTGATTTGCGGTCGAGGTCCACCCCCGCCCGCTTCAGCCCCGCGATGAACTGGCTATAGGAGAGATCGTGCAGCCGGGTGGCCGCGTTGATGCGGATGATCCATAGCCGACGGAAGTCCCGCTTCTTGTTGCGCCGACCGACGTAGGCGAAGTTTCCCGCGCGCTCGATGGACTCCTTGGCGGACCGGTAGAGCTTCCCCTTGGTGAGGAAGTACCCCTTGGCCAACCCCAGGATCTTCTTACGTCGCTCCCGGCGCTTGCTTCCCCGTTTGACTCTGGGCATCACGACTTCCCTTCGAAGGCCTGGCCGGAAGCGGCCAGCCCGTCACTCTTCCAGGCGGCGACGAAGCCCGGGCGGTGCGACGACCGCCCCTTGACCAACCATTCCGCCGACTACCCCAGCAGCATCCTCCGCACGCTCGGCGTCTCCGCCTTCGAGACCAAGGTCGACTTGCGCAGGCCGCGCTTGCGGCCGGTCGCCTTCTTGGTGAGGATGTGCCGCTTAAAGGCGTGGCCGCGCTTGACCTTTCCGCTCGCGGTCAGCTTGAAGCGCTTCACCGCCCCCCGCTTGCTCTTCAGCTTGAGGTGCTTCTTGGGCTTTCTCATTTCTCGCTTTCCTTGCTCCCCGCCTCCACGCTCGGAGCCGGTTCCGCCTTCCGCTTTTCCTTTTTCTCTCCGACCGGCGCCCGGAGGGCCTTCTTTGCCTTTGCCGGCCGGGCCGGGGCCTCCTTCTTGGGCCCCAGGATCTGCACCATCGTCATGCCCTCCTGCCGGGGAGGAACCTCGATCAGGGCCACTTCCGTCAGCTCCGAGGCCAGCCGGTTCAGGATCCGGCGGCCGATCTCGTTGTGAACCATCTCCCGGCCCCGGAAGATGACGGTGGACTTCACCTTGTTGCCGTCGAGCAGGAACCTCTCCGCGTTGCGGCGCTTGAATTGGAAATCGTGCTCGTCGATCTTGGGCCGGAATTTCACTTCCTTGACCTGGATGTGGCGCTGGTGCTTCCGAGCCTCCGACTCCCGCTTGGCCTGCTGGTAGAAGAACTTCCCCGAGTTCATGATCCGGCAGACGGGCGGGGCGGCGGTGGCTGCGATCTCCACCAGGTCCAGACCCTTCTCCTCGGCGATGACCAGGGCCTGGGCCGGGGGCATTATCCCGAGCTGGGTGCCGTCGTCGTCAATGACCCGGATCTCCTTGGCGCGGATGCGGTCGTTGATGCGGACGGTCTTGTTGTCTATGAGACACCTCCGGAAGAGGGCGGCGTTTCCTCGTGGAGCGCGCGCTCGGCCGCCAGCCGGGCGATGCGTGCGGCCAGGGCGTCCACGTCCGCGGCCCCGAGATCCCCCGCCTGACGGTGCCGGAGGGCCACGTTCTTAGCCTCGATCTCCTTGTCCCCCACCACCAGCATGTAGGGAATCTTCTGGACCTGGGCCTCTCGGATCTTGTAGCCCATCTTCTCGTTGCGATCGTCCACGGTGACGCGCACCCCTTGGGCCCGCAGCCGATCGGCCACGCTGCGCCCATAGTCCTGGTGACGCTCGGCCACCGGCACCACCACCGCCTGCACGGGGGCCAGCCAGAGGGGGAAGGCCCCCGCGTGGTGCTCGATGAGAACGCCGAAGAACCGTTCCAGGCTTCCCAGGAGAGCTCGGTGGATCATGATGGGCTGATGGGCCTTGCCGTCCTCTCCGATGTACTCGAGCTGGAAGCGGTCGGGGTTGTGGAAGTCCACCTGGATTGTGGAGCACTGCCAGGCCCGCTCCAGCGAGTCCCTGATCTTGATGTCGATCTTCGGACCGTAGAAGACCCCCTCCCCGGGGTCCACGGTGTAGGGGAGGCCCCGCACCTCCAGCGCTTTCTTCAGGGCGGCGGTGGCGACTTGCCACTGCTCGTCGGTGCCGCTCGATTTCGGCGGCCTGGTGGAGAGGTAGGTGTCGTAGCGCTCGAAGCCGAAGGTGCGCAGGATCATGGTCACGAAGTCCAACACCCGCACCAGTTCCGCCTCCAGCTGGTCCGGGCGGCAGAACACGTGGGCGTCGTCCTGGGTGAAGCCCCGCACCCGCAAGAGGCCGTGCAGCACCCCCGAGCGTTCGAAACGGTAGACCGTGCCGAGCTCCGCGAAGCGAAAAGGCAGCTCACGGTAGCTGTGGGGGCGGGCCCGATAGATCGTGATGTGCCCGGGGCAGTTCATGGGCTTCAGCTGGTACTCCACGTTTTCGATCTCGATGGGGGCGTACATGGAGTCCCGGTAGTACTCGGTGTGGCCGCTGGTCTTCCAAAGGTCGAGCTTGGCTATGTGGGGGGTATAGACGAGGTCGTATCCCCCCTCGAGGTGCTCGTCCCGCCAGAAGTCTTCGATCTGCTTGCGGATGAAACCGCCCTTGGGGTGCCAGAGGATGAGCCCCGCCCCGGTCTCTTCCGCGACCGAGAAGAGGTCGAGTTCGCGGCCGAGCTTGCGGTGGTCGCGTCGCTTGGCCTCCTCCAGCCGCTGCAGGTGCGCGGTCAGCTCTTCCCGGGTAAAGAAGCTGGTTCCGTGGATGCGCTGGAGGGCGGGGTTCCCCTCCCGGCCCTTCCAATAGGACTGCGAGGGGGTCGGGAAGAGCTTGACGGCCTTGATGCGCCCGGTGGAGGGCAGGTGTGGGCCCAAGCAGAAGTCGATGAAACTGCCCATCGTGTAGCACTGCACCTGCGGACCCGCTTTCTCCTCGATGAGCTGGCACTTCAGGGTCTGCCCTTTGCTCTTGAAGAGAGCGAGGGCGTCCGCCTTGGGCAGGATCTTCTTCTCGATGGGCCGGTCCTGCTTAATGATCTCCCCCATCCGCTTCTCGATGGCCGCGATGTTCTCGGGCGTGAAGGGCTTGGCCACCAGGAAGTCGTAGAAGAAGCCCTCCTCGGTGGGCGGGCCGATGCCGCACTGAGCCTCGGGGAAGAGCTCGGTCACGGCTGCGGCCAAGAGATGGGCCGAGGAGTGGCGGTAGATCTCGATCGGGGAGTCGGCCGGCTTGCTCTCGCCCGAAGGACCGGTGGTATCGGGTGGCTCCAGCGCGGTCGACATCTTCAACGGAAACGCGGCCGGTCGCGCAGGCGCGAGCGAATGCGGCGGGCGAGAGAGGTGAAGCCCCGCTCCGGCGCCCTCATCGCGTGCCGCCCCGCGGGAGGGGAATCCCGGCCGGGCGGAAACGATCGCGCCGCGGTCGGCGCTCTCGTGACGCTCTCCTCACCTCGAAAACCACGCTCCTCCGATTCCACTCAGCCCTGGTAGGCGCGGGTGGAATTGAACCACCGACCTCTTCCGTGTCAAGGAAGCGCTCTACCACTGAGCCACGCGCCTACGACAGGCGAAAGTCGCATCGTACCGGAGGGATACGGGACTGTCAATGCTCTGAGTATCTTCAGAGTATCTTCTTGCCCAGCAGGGAGGCTAGGAGCCCCACGCCCAACCGGGCCGTCCCGTTCTGGTGGTCCAGGATCGGGTTCACCTCGACGAACTCCGCGGAAACGACCTTGCCCGAGTCGGCCAGCATCTCCATGGCCAGGTGGGCTTCCCGGTAGGAGAGGCCCCCGGGGGATGGGGTGCCCACTCCGGGGGCGAAGTCGGGGTCCATGCCGTCGAGGTCGAAGCTCACGTGGATGCCCGCGGTGTCGCGGCTGGCCCGGGCGATGGCTTCCTCCATGACCGCCCTCATGCCGCGTTCGTCGATGTCCCGCATGGTAAAGGCCCCGATGCCCAAGGCCTTGACGTTCGTTCGCTCCGCCGGGTCCACGTCGCGGATGCCTACCAGGGCCGCCGCCGAGCCCTCGACCATGGGAGAGAAGCCGGGCAGGTTCACGAGCGCGGGGGGGCCGAGCCCGAGGGCGACCGCAAGCGGCATCCCGTGGATGTTGCCCGAGGGGCTGGTCTCGGGGGTGTTGGAGTCGGCATGGGCATCGATCCAAATGAGGCCGATCCTCCCCCCCCGATCCCTGAAGAAGCGCGAGAGCCCGGCCAGGGTGCCCATGGCGATGGAGTGATCGCCGCCCAGGATCACGGGCCGCTTCCCCTCCTCCAGCACTACCCCCACTTTGTCGCGGAGGGTCTCGCAGACCTCTTTGATCTCCTGCAGGTACTTGGCCCGGGGGTCGCCCGGGCTCTGGGTCTCGGGGATGCGGACCGGGAGGTCGCCCGCGTCTTCGACCCCGTACCCCAGGTCGCGGATCTTTCGCTCGATCTCGGCCACCCGGAAGGCGGAGGGGCCCATGTCCACCCCCCGCCGCCCCGCACCCAAGTCGAGCGGTACTCCGATCAACGTGACCGCGCGCTTCGACATGGCGGCAGACGCTAGCATGCGGCGGCGGGCGGCTTCAAGCCGGGTTTGACTTCGACCGCCACGCGTCCGGATAATCTTCTATTCTTGGCCATGAGCACCCCCTCGCATCGTAAGCCGAGCCCACCCGCCGCCGCCCCCGACGCGATCGACATCCTCCCCCTGCTCGTCTCCCGCAAGGTCCTGACCTCGGAGCAGGCGGACCGCGTGCGGCGCACCCTCAAGGTGGGCGGGGTCTCGCCCGAGCAGGTCATCATCCAGCTCGGCTTCGCCAACGAGGTCCAGATCGCGCAGGCCCTGGCCGCCCACGCCGGGCTTCCGTATGTGAAGCTCAACCCCCTCGACCTGGACCTTGACGTGGTGACCAAGGGGATCGCCGGTCCCTTCGCCCGCAAGCACGGGATGGTGGCCATCTCCAAGACCGCGGAGAAGATCACGATCGCGGTCTTCGACCCCTCTGCTCCCTTCCCTGCCGACGACATCAAACGAGTCACCGGGCTGGACGTGGAGCGGGTGGTGGCCACCCGCACCGACGTGGAGACCATCAACAAGGGCTTTTACGACCTCAAGACCAGCCTCCAGACCGCGGAGAAGCAGCTCACGGCCAGCCGGCTGTCCACCATGGACCTCGGGAACCAGGAGTTCCTCTCCGCCGAGGCCACCGAGCTGGACCCCGCGGCCGCCCCCGTGGTGAGGGCCCTCGACCACATCCTCAGCTACGCCTTCGAGCAGCGCGCCTCCGACATCCATTTCGAGCCCAAGCGCGACCTTACCCTGGTGCGGCTGCGCATCGACGGGATCCTGCACGATGTCCACCTCATCCCCAAGATCGTCTACCAAGCGGTGGTGTCGCGCATCAAGCTCCTTTCCGGCTGCAACCTGGCCGAGAAGCGTCGCCCCCAGGATGGACGGATCAAGAGGGACCAAGGCGGCAGGGAGGTGGAGCTCCGGGTCTCGACCATGCCGACCGCCTTCGGAGAGAAGGCGGTGCTCCGCATCTTCGATCCCGACATTCTGCTGAAGAGCGTCGACCAACTCGGACTGTCCGGCCACGACCTGCCCAAGTTCCACGACTTCATCGCGCGCCCCACCGGCATCATCCTGGTCACGGGGCCCACGGGGAGCGGCAAGACCACCACCCTCTACTCCGTTCTCAAGCACCTCTCCAAGCCCGAGGTGAACATCGTCACCATCGAGGACCCCATCGAGATGGTCTTCGAGGACTTCAACCAGGTGTCCGTGCGCCCCCAGATCGATATAACGTTTGCCAACACCCTCCGCACCGTCCTTCGACAGGACCCGGACATCATCATGGTGGGTGAGATCCGCGACGCCGAGACCGCGGATCATGCCGTCCAGGCCGCCCTCACCGGCCACCTGGTCCTCTCTACCCTCCACACCAACGACGCATCCTCTGCCATCACCCGACTCCTGGACCTGGGCGTGCCCCACTTTCTCATCACCTCTACTTTGATCGGGATCCTGGCCCAGCGCCTCGTCCGCGAGAACTGCACGCATTGCGTGGAGGAGTACGCGCCTACGCCCGCGGAAGGGGTGGCCCTGCGCATCCCCATGGAGAAGCTCCAGCCCTACAGTTTCAAACGCGGCAAGGGCTGCCTGCACTGCCGGGAGACCGGCTACATCGGCCGCACGGGCATCTATGAGGTCCTGCCCATGACGGAGAAGATCCGCCGCCTGGTCAGCACGCAGGCCGGCTCCCTCGATATCTTCAAGGCCGCACGCGAGGAGGGGCTGCGCACGCTCAAGGAGGCGGCCATCGAGAAGGTCTTCCGGGGCATCACCACCACCACCGAGATGGTGCGGGTGACCGGCAAATGACGGCCGCGCAGAGGACCGCGGGCCCCCTCTCTACTCCTCGCTGAACACCTCGGCCGTGAAGGCCAGGACCTGGACCCCCGCCTGGCGCCAAGCGCCGGCGGGGAGCCCGGCCTTCCCGCAGGCCCGGTCGAGGAAGGTCTCGCGGTCCCAACCCTGCTCGAGGGCCACCTGGGGGAGCAGGACGCCGTGCCGCTCCCCCGATCTCAGGAGGAGCCCATGGCGCCCGACCTCGATCTCCTGGGGCCGCACTTCACAGAGAGGACCCAGAACCGAGACCTCGAGCTCCAGCCCGGCCAGCTCCCCCGGGGTCACGGGATCGAAACGCCCATCCGCGCTGGCCGCCATCACCGCCACGCGCGCCACCGTCTCCGAGAGAGGGGCTTGCGCTTCCATCAAGCCGACACATCCCCTAAGCTCCCCCCCCTCGCGGCGGCGCAGGGTGACAAAGGCGCCCCGCGGCACGCGCAGGCCGAGGGCCGGCTCCTCCCGGCCCGGCCTCTCCCCCGCCAGATGGGCGGCAATGGCACGCCGTGCGATGAGAAGGAGACGACGTCCGTCCTCTGCCGAGAGCTCCACCTTCTCAGGCCGAGCCCGCCACGAGGGCGGCGGACAGGTAGCCCACGACCTGGCTCTTATCCCCTTCCCTCACGTCGCCGCTGTCCCCGTAGCGCAGAACGGCGGCGCGATCCGCTCCGAGAGCCCGGGCCGCCTTCATCACCGCGGCCAGGGCCCCCCCCCCGCAGGCATGGCCAGGCGAGGACTCGAGGCGGTCCAGGAGGCCGTCGGCGTCGAAGCGTTCGACATCGCCGCTCACGAGGGCGTCCAGACGGTGGGCCACGGGCGCAGGCTGATAGTGGCTGAGATCGGTGGAGGCGATGAGAAGGGCCTCGCGTCCGGCAAGAACGCGAGCGAGGGCCCGGGACAGGACCTCCACCTCGGCCCGGGCTTGACTACCCATGAGGAGGGGCACGATGCGCAGGCTGGGAACGAGGTGCTGCAGGAATGGCAGCTGCATTTCCAGGGAGTGCTCCTGCCCGTGGGGCCCGGGCAGGTCGCGGATCGCGGGCTCCGCGGCCAAGAGGGCGGCGGTCAGGTCTTCGGCAATGGGGACCCGGCCGAGCGGGGTCTCGAACGCACCCGCGGCAAAAACGCTGACGCCGGGGAAGGCCGCTCGGTGGGAGGGGCCCACGAGGACGGCGGTGAGGGAGGACCGGCCGCGCAGCAGAGAGTAGCCATGGGCGGCCACCGGACCCGAGTAGCGAAGACCCGCGTGGGGGCTGATGAGGCCCACGAGCCGCCCGTCGACCTGGGGCCTCCCCGCGGCCGCGAGGTACTCCTCGACCTCGGCCACGATTCCCCGGGGGCTGCCGGGATACCAGGTCCCGGCCACGGCTGACCTGCGGACGGCTCCTGACATAAAGTCGGGCGACTCCGCCGCCCTTTCCTCTACCTATACATCCCTTTGGGTCGAGCCTGCCACCCCTGGGTCGTCACCCGCCCCCGCCATCTCCACCCCGTCTAGATCACCGTCGCCACTACCCCAAGGTCAATTCCTCAAGGAGCCCTGCCCACGTTGAAGCGCTTGATCGAAGGTGAACCCCGGGAGGAGGTTGAGTCCGAAGGGAGGCGGGTCATCGGACCTCGACTCGCAGAACCTCTCCCCCGACCTCTGCGGCGTTCGCCGCTTCGGAACCACCGGTCGCGCTCTCCGCTACCACCTGGCCCTGAACGTCGCCTCCCCTGGCGATGAGCACGACGGCCGCCCCCGCTTGGAAGCGTCACCCGCGGCGACTCTTAACAAAAAATAACAATTAGCCCGGCGCCTGTCGACCGCACCCCTTGCGCGACCGGGCCGTGGCGTAGGAAACTGGCGTGGGGGCATTGCGGTCGAGTCTGGACGGTGGCCATTCGGGGATTGCCGTCGAAAACCGCCTATGCTACGTTGTCTTGCTTCGCACGCGCGCCCACGCGCAAGGGAGCAAAGGGTAGGCAGCCAAGAATCGCCGACGTACGCGGTTCAGTCTTGAGTACAAAGGCACCATCGTTAACGCACCCCTTCCCTGATAGGAGCCCTTTCTGAAGGGGAGGGTGCATTGGACATGAGGGCACGCCCGTTGGTGGAGGACTTACAGTTTAGGGCCGAGGAGGTCTACGCGTCGTTCGGCGCCCGCGTGGGCGCCGCGGTGGAATCGGCGCAAGCGTACCTGCTCTCCCTGCAAGCAGCCGATGGCCACTGGTGCGGCGAGCTCGAAGGCGACACGATCGTCGAATCGGAATACCTGCTCACTCTCCATCTGCTCGGCCGTAGCGGTGAGGCGCGGGCGCGCAAGGCCGCCGAGTACATCCGGCGCCGGCAGCTTCCCCGGGGGGGGTGGGCCGTGTATCCCGGCGGTCCGCCTGAGGTCAGCGCTTCCGTCAAGGCTTACTTTGTCCTCAAGGTGATGGGCGACGATCCCGGTGCCCCCCACATGGTCAGAGCCCGGGACGTGATCCTGGGTCTGGGGGGCATCGACGCCTGCAACTCTTTCACTCGGATCTACCTGGCCATCTTCGGGCAGTGCCGCTGGGATAGCTGCCCCGCCGTGCCACCCGAACTGATCCTGCTGCCCGACTGGTTCCCCTTGAACATCTACCGGATTTCGTCTTGGTCGAGAGCCATCGTGGTCCCCCTCTCGATCATCTGGGCCTGTAGACCTTCCTGCCCGGTCCCGGACCACGCGAACATTCTCGAGCTTCATCGCCCGGGCGCGCCCCTCGAGCCCCGCCGCCCTGCGGGCGGGCTCCGGCAGCGACTGTGGACCACCTTCTTCCGTGCCGCCAACTGGACTCTCAAAGCGCTGGAGGCCGCCTCCCTGACCCCACTCCGGGCGAGGGCCCTCAAGAGGGCGGAGTCCTGGATCCGGGAGCGGCTCGAGGGCAGCGATGGCCTGGGGGCGATTCTGCCTCCCATCATCAACACCGTCATCGCATTCCGCTGCTTGGGCTACCCCCTCGACCACCCGTTGCTCGTGAGCCAAGTTGGCGAGCTGGAGAAGCTGGAGATCGAGGACGAGGACACGCTGCGGATTCAGCCCTGCTTCTCGGCTACCTGGGACACCTCCCTCGCCCTCCAGGCTCTCCTCGAGTCGGGTTTGCCCGCCGCGCACCCCGCGCTCGAGAAAGGAGCGCGATGGCTCCTGGACCGAGAGGCACGGGGACCGGGCGACTACCAGCGGAGGAGTCCCCAAGCGGAGCCGGGGGGTTGGTTCTTCGAGTACCGCAACCCCTTCTATCCCGACGCCGACGACACCACCGCCGTCCTGACCGCCTTGAGCCGCCTCCGCCTGGCCCATCCGGCCAGCGATCAGGACCGGAGGGAAGCCCTCGATCGGGGGCTTCGCTGGCTTCTCAGCATGCAGAACGCGGACGGGGGATGGGGGGCTTTCGACAAAGGTTGCGACAACGAGGTCCTCACTTTCATTCCCTTCGCCGACCACAACGCCATGATCGACCCCAGCTGCGAAGACATCACCGGCCGCGGCTTGGAGGCCCTGCACCACTTGGGCATTTCCCCCCAGAGTGCCGCCCTACGGCGGGCCATGGCTTTTCTGCGGGCAAAGCAGGCGCCGGACGGGACCTGGTACGGGCGCTGGGGCTGCAACTATCTCTACGGCACCTGGCTGGCCCTGCGCGGCCTCGCGCAGGTGGGTGAGGACCTGACCCAGGAACGCTACCAGCGGGCGGCGACCTGGCTCTACCGTTGCCAGAACGACGACGGAGGCTGGGGGGAGTTGCCCACCTCCTACGACGATCCCGCCCAGAAGGGGATCGGCCCCAGCACCGCGTCGCAGACGTCGTGGGCCCTGCTCGCGCTCTTTGCCCTAAACCATCTGGACTCCCCCGGGGTCCGGCGTGCCCTCGAGTATCTGCTGCGCAACCAGGGCCCGGAGGGAGGGTGGCGCGACGACTACTGGACGGGTACCGGGTTCCCCAAGGTCTTCTATTTGCGTTATCACCTTTATGCGGTCTATTCCCCGCTCTTGGCCCTGGGGGTCTTCCAGAGCCTGCAGGCGCTCGAGGGCACGACCGCCCCCTTCGCGCTCATCGAGGAGATGCGGGCATGAGATACCCCCTGCACATCACGACGGACATGATCCGCAACCAGGTCCGCAACGCCCTCCGCGGGAACAAGAGGTTCCCCTACGTGCTGATGCTGGAACCGCTGTACGCCTGTAACCTCGCCTGCATCGGCTGCGCCGTCGAGCGTCACACGGGAAAACTCAAGGATCGCCTGCCCGTGGCCGCGTGCTTGCAAGCGGTGGAGGAATCACGCGCACCGGTGGTCTCTCTTTGCGGGGGGGAGCCCACCCTTTACCCCGAGCTCCCCCAGCTGGTCACGGAAATCATCGCCCGCAGCCGGCACATCTACCTCTGCACGAACGGCCTCCTCCTGGACGAGAGCGTCTACGGACGCATCCCGCCCAACAAGAGGCTGATGATCAACGTGCACCTGGACGGCCTGCGGGAGACCCACGACCGGGTCTGCGCCCGGGCGGGGGTCTTCGACAAGGCGCTGGCCATGATCAAGCAGGGGCTCGAGCTGGGCCATCACGTGATGGCGAACATGACCGTCTTCAAGGACACCGAAGTGGACGAGGTCGAGGAGCTCTGCCATCTCCTGAGCGAGCTGGGAGTGGAGGGAATGCTCGTCACCCCCGGCTACCACTACGAGTCGGTGGAGCGGGACATCTTCATGACGAAGGTCGAGATCCAAAAGAAGTTCGGGAAGATCTTGGAGATCTCGAAGCGGTACCGCTTGACCTCGACCCCGATGTTCCTCGAATTCGCAGCCGGCCTGCGCGACTACAAATGCTCGCCCTGGAGCACGGTCACCTTCACCCCCCGAGGTTGGAAGGGGCCCTGCTACTTGATCGGCCAGACCTACACCTTCTCCTGGGAGGAGTTCTGGAACGGCACGAACTGGCCATACTGGGAGTCCCGCACCAACCGGCTGTGCCAGAACTGCGCGATGCACTCGGGCTTCGAGGCCTCCGTGGTCCGCGAGCTCCCCAAGAGCCCGGGGGACATGGTCCGGCTCGTGGCCTGGAACCTGTTAGGCTGAAGAGGGCCCTCGACCAAAGGGGTCGAGGCTCGGGTCCATGGCCTCGTCGTCCGGCCCCACCCTCGTCACCGGCGGCACCGGCTTCCTGGGAGCCCACCTCGTGCGCGCCCTTGTGGGGCGGGGCGAGCGCCCGCGCTGCCTCGTCCGCCCCACGAGCGACCGGCGCAACCTCGCGGGCCTGCCCGTTGAGATCGTTCCCGGCGACCTCACGGATGCGGCATCCCTCCGGCGGGCGACCCAAGGCGTGGCCACGGTGTTCCACTGCGCCGCCGACTACCGGCTCTACGTGCGCGATCCCCGAGAGACCTACGCCAACAACGTCGAGGGAACCCGGAACGTGCTCCGCGCCGCCGCCGAGGCGGGGGTGTCGAGGGTCGTCTACACGAGTTCGGTGGGGGCCCTGGGCCTCAACCGAACTGGGCGGCCCGCCACCGAGGAGACCCCGGTCGCCCTCGCGGACATGGTCGGTCACTACAAGCGCAGCAAGTTCCTGGCCGAGCGGGTGGCGCAGGAGTGGTCCGTCCAGGGGCTCCCCCTCGTCATCGTCAATCCCTCGGCGCCGGTCGGCGAGCTGGACATCAAACCCACCCCCACCGGCCAGATCCTGGTCCGGTTCCTGAACCGCCGCATGCCCGCCTACGTGGAGACCGGCCTGAACCTGGTGGATGTCCGCGACGTCGCCGAGGGCCACCTCCTGGCCGCCGAGAAGGGCCGGGTGGGCGAGAGATACATCCTCGGGCATCGGAACATGACCTTGAAGGAGCTCCTGGACACGCTGGCCCGGCTGACCGGCCTCCCCGCGCCGCGCCTCCGCGTCCCCCACTGGATTCCCCTCGCCGTGGCGGCGGTGGACACATCGTTTGCGCGCCTGGTCGGGCGCTCCCCTGAGATACCGATCGAGAGCGTCCGACTCTCCCGTCATCGCATGTTCTTCGATGCCGGCAAGGCCGTGCGCGAGCTGGGGCTTCCGCAGACCGCCATCGAGGACGCGCTCGAGCGGGCGGTCCGCTGGTTTCGAGAGAACGGCTATGTCCGTCCCCGCTAGCCGGCCGGGCACCGAGGGTTGGGAAGCGTCGACCCCTCTCCTGGGCATCGTCACCGCCCTCCCCGAGGAGCTCGCTCCCCTCCGGCGGCGGGCGGCGAACGTGCGCGCGACCCGGGCCCGGTCTTCCCGCTTCCTCCTGGGAGACCTCGCGGGAAAACCCGTAGTCATGACCTGCACCGGGGTCGGACAGCGCAGGGCGGACCGGGGCGCACGGGCGTTGCTCGATGCCTTCTCCGTCCGCGGACTCTTGGGAGCGGGGGTCGCGGGGGGCCTCTCCCCGGGCCTGGGCGCGGGAGAGATTCTCGTGGGCGACCCTGTCCGGGACTCCTCGGGCGCGGTGGGGGCACCGGACGCCTCCTGGGTGGAACGCGCCCTGCGCTCGGAGGGGGCCCCCCGGCGGGCCACCCTCGTGACCGTGGACGAACTGCTCTGGAGTGCGGAGGGCAAGGCCTCCCTTTGGAGGACGTGCTCCCCCGCCCAACCCGCGGCCGTCGACCTGGAGTCGGCGGCTTGGGCGCGGGTGGCGGCCGAGAAGGGCATCCCTTACCTGATCCTGCGCAGCGTCCTCGACCGCGCCGAGGAGAACCTGCCTGAGATCCTCGCCCGCTGCCAGGACCCCGACGGTGGCCTGAGCCGGGCCAAGGTCGTGCGCCAGGCCCTCCTCCGCCCCCGGCTCGTGTCCGACCTGATCGCCCTACGCGCCCGCACGCGATCCGGAGGGGAGTGTCTGGCCCGCTTTGTCGAGGGGCTCCTGAAGGCGGAGGCGGCGCGCGATCCCCGGGGGCGCGGGGCCGCAGAATTGAGCGACAATACTGAGTCTCGAGCGAAGGCCGTGACGTCATGACCGAGCCGCGCTCCCGCCGGATCACCGTGTATCAAGCCCCCCCATGTTGACGCTTTGGCT
>Ga0210399_10002731_pt1 | contig 13748 bp, 15 predicted proteins | sample IncBWC14MmetaG_FD_150865 | JGI IMG/M metagenome (GOLD analysis project Ga0210399, IMG submission 150865) | Forest soil microbial communities from Barre Woods Harvard Forest LTER site, Petersham, Massachusetts, United States - Inc-BW-C-14-M | ecosystem: Environmental > Terrestrial > Soil >... | reverse complement strand
AGAATATGGAGGCGCATTGTGTCGCGGGCGGGGTCGTGCAGAATCAGGCCGAGAAAATCGAATTGCAGGACGGAGTGGAGGCGATTGGAAAGCTCGTGGAAGAGTAGCTTTAGGTCGCGCTGCTGGGCAATCGTTTCGCTGACTTCGAGGAGGGCTTCGAATTGCCGCACGGGTTGCGTCAGGGGCGAAGAAGGGGCGATTTCGGGAGTTGTGTCTGACAGCTTCGCCATGAAGACGAGAATAGCATCCGGTTCGCCGAGCTCACAACCGAAGGCGGGTTGTGCGAGAAGAGGGCGGTTTTCGTATACTTTGTGCTTCGACCGAAAATGGAAGAGGAAGTTGGGCGGAAAAAGGCGTGTTGAAGAAGCTGTGGAATTGGGATTTCTCTCGCCTGGCGTTTGCGTTGGGAGTGGCGCTCGCATTGGCCTCGAGCGGCGGATGCGGATCCGAGTCGCGGCCGGAGAATTCACAACGTGAGGAACGCCGGAAACCTCCTGGACAGCCGCGTGGCGCAACAAACCGCTACGACCTTTCGCGAGATGAAGAACGGAGCGGGCATACGCTCGCGAGGCATGTGGCGCGCACGGATGATGAGTTGCGGGAAAGACTTGCCCGCGAACGGAATATCTCGGCGGCTTCCACGTGGACTGACCGCGAAACTGCCGAGACGGTTGTGGCGGAGGCCCTGGCATCAGAACGCGGTCGCGTGGATAGCTGGATGCGGCAGGGATACCCGCGCGCCAACCTGGCGCTGCACTATAAGGCCGGGCGCGCGATCGGTCACAGCTTGCGGCGCGGGGATGCCCAAACGGTGGAGTGTTCCAGCGCGGTGATTGTATTGCGCGCGGACGGGCCGGAGAGTTTCTACGTGTTGACCACTTACCCGGAGGCGCGTGAATGACAGAAGACGCGAAGAAAACGAATCACTTTGACCCGGAAAGCTATCCGGCGCTGATGGAGTTTTTACCGGCGTATTTGCACGAGGATTACGGGGTAGAGTATGGCTCGGCGGCGCGGGCGTTCGCGGCGCTGGTATCGGACGCAAACGGCGACCAGATTCATAACGTAAAAGAAGAATGGCAGGCGCTGCGGCAAACTTTTGCGGGGCGGCCCTTGCCCGAAATTCAAACCGGTCTGGCGCAATTGGGATCCGCGTGGCAGCCGCAATCCGAGCAGGAGTTGCAGACGGTGGACGAAATTCTCCGGCAGGCCGAGGCGTGATATTCTTAAAAGGTTGCAGGCCCGTAGCTCAGTTGGTTAGAGCGCTACCTTGACACGGTAGAGGTCTGGGGTTCGAGTCCCCACGGGCCTACCATATCTTTCAATAAGTTAGAGCAAGAAAAGCAAAAGCCGAAAACGCTCCAACCCACCACCACGCCCATCGGACTTATCCAGACTCACTTTTCCTAGAGGCCCCGCCATTCATGGCCTTCTTCTTTGGACGTCAATGTCGTCGCTCGGGCCTTCCGAGCGATCCCGCCGAAAAGGCGCCCGCACTTTCGGTTAAATCTGGGCTCTGCCGCCGTCAACGAACAGTTCGATACCCGTGACGAAACTGGAGTCATCCGACGCCAGAAACAACGCCACCTTTGCAACTTCCTCGGGTTCCCCCATGCGTCCCATCGGGATGGTGGACACAATCCGCGCAATCACGTCTGCAGATTGCCGACTCGCCAGCGGAGTATTGATGGGACCCGGACTAACAACGTTTGAGCGGATACGACGGTCCTTCAGATCTGTAGTCCAGGTTCGCACGAAAGAGCGGATTGCAGCCTTACTCGCGGCGTAGACGCCGAAGGCGGCGGTACCCTTAACACTCGCGACAGAGCCGTTGAGAATGATAGAGCCACCATCCTTCAGTAGCGGTAAGGCCTTTTGCACCGTGAACAGAGCTCCCCTCACATTGATGTTGAATAGTTTGTCGAAATGCTCTTCGGTGACGGCCCCAAAGGGAACAAATTCGCCAACGCCGGCGTTGGCGAAAACAATGTCGATTCGCCCCTTCGTCTTGGAAACGGTCTCGTACAGACGATCAAGGTCAGCCAATTGGGCAACGTCTCCCTGAACCCCAGAAACGTTGGCGCCGATTGCCTTCACGGCCTCGTCAAGTTCCTTCTGGCGGCGGCCCGTGATCAAGACATAGGCACCCTCTCTGACGAAAAGCTTTGCCGTGGCGAACCCAATCCCTTCTGTCCCGCCGGTGATGACAGCGATCTTGCCTTCGAGCTTTGCCATTGCCTTTCTCCGTTGTTGCAGAGCTGGGACTCTCCAGCTGCGATGCTTCACGCCCGATTCGGGCCTTCGCATCCCGCGACGAAGGGTCGGTCTGCCAATAGTCAGTTTGTGTGCCAGGGTTTAACATTAGCCTTCGCGCCCCGTTCGAGTGCCAAGAGGAGGTCGGCGGATGGGAATCTTTCCTTCATGGTGTTGATAAAGCTGTCCGGATCTTTGGCCTTTTTGAGTTCTTCTTCAAAAACTACTAAATAGTTTTCTGTAAAATCTACGGCGGTACTCGCGTCAAGGGGGGCTCCAACTTTGCTATGTCCAGGGATAACAACCGAAGGTTTTAATGTTCTGATTTTATTCAATGAATTCAACCACTTCTCTCTAGCCTTACTGTCCGTTTCTGCGGTGTAAACGTGCATGCCGTTGAACAATACGTCGCCAGAAATGAGAATTCTCTGTCCAGGAATCCAAAGCATCGTGTTTTCACCGGTGTCGCCTTGGATGTTTTTAAGGACCTCTATTTGTGAGCTCTCAAATTCAATAAAGTTCGCGTCGAATTTTTCGATAGCAACAACGCGAGAGGTTGCACCTGAGCCCAGGATCTTTTTCCATTTATCTACTTTCTCTTGATAGACCTTGTTGATTCGGTCCGTTACCACAGAATTCGCGATAATCCTCACTCCCGGGTATGCCTCCCTAAAAACCTCCAGACCAAGAAAATGATCGGCGTGCTCATGGGTAATGTAGACGATAGACAGCGGCTTTTTAGTCTCCTTAATTTCCTCTAATACTCTTTCAGCATTGGTTTTTGTTAACTGCGCATCGACCAACATCACCTCATGTTCTCCCTGGATAATGACGGAGTTAGTCCAAAACTGATCGTCGGGAGAGGTGAACACCTTGATTGAAAACCTGCGCTGACCACCCGCAAATGCAGATGGACACGAAATTAGAAATAGGAGACTGATCACCGCTGAACAAACAACAAGACGCTTCATAAATTCTCCTATCTTGATTCATAGAGGCAGTTACTTCGCAGCCAAATTCGGCGGCAAAGCAATTGCCAATGGACGGTCCACCAATTCCGATGATCCCAACTTGACCCGTCGGCTTGCCACGCAGCATTACTACTTTTGCGGTGAAGGCGCGTGCTCGTCCCATCGATCGGTAAATACCACCGGCGCCCAGCTATACCCACTCCCGTCCTTGTGCAAGCGACCCAGGGCGGGAAAATTCATATGCGGCCCCGCGATCACAATATCCTCGCTCGCGAGCCTAGGCAGCAACTGTTGCCGCGTCGCCGCAGCCGCAATCTGGTCGATGTCGAAAATCGCGGTGACCTCGGGATGCTGCAGCTGGACGTGCAGTGCATGGACGATGTCGCCGCAAAACAGGATTTTTTGTCCCTTTGACAAGAATTCATAGCCGGTATGTCCCGGGGTGTGACCAGGCAGCGGGACGAGTTGCATGCCGTCGACGATTGGCTCGGAGCCACTAAACGTGTGCCACTTACCGGCCTTGATGTACGGTGCCGCGATGGCTTGCGCACTCAGGAAGAACGGTTGAGCATCCTTCGGCGCCTGAGCAGCGATTTCCGGCGACAACCAAAAGTCGCTTTCAGCCTTTGCGACGTAAACATCGGCATTTGGGAAGACGCGCTTTCCGTCCTGAGTGGTCAGGCCGCCGACGTGATCGGAATGGAGGTGAGTGACCAAAACGATGTCGACTTGTTCCAGCGTGTAGCCTGCGCTGCGGAGGCTGCCCGCCAAGCGCCCGAGTGCTCCCCCGCCCCACCAGGTGCCGGCACCCACATCGACGAGGATTACTTGCTTGCCGGTGTTGACCAGGAAACCCGTATCAGCAACATCCAGTATGTGCGGATCTTCGTGCAGTCCCCTGATAACACCATCCATCGTCGCCTTCGTTCCGTTCAGCCAGTGCGGATCGAACGCGGCGGTGCCATCGAATAGGGCCGTCACTTCGAGGTCGCCGACTTTCAGCCGGTAGAAGCCCGGCACCTGATCACGACGCTGGGGTGCGGCATCCAGAGCGACGTTCGGTCCGGCGACAAAGCTGGCGAGTGCCGCCAGAAGAGCGGCGACGAAGGGTATCGATTTTCTCTTAAGCATGTTTCTACTCCTTACAATTGGTGCAATCATAGCTCTGCCTCCGTTGATGGTCATCATTCCCTTGCTTGGTTCTCCTGATATATTGTTCTTTTTATCTGCACAATTAGAATCAAAAAAAGTCAATGCGCCTTTTCCCGGATCTGACCAACCAGATCGGCCAGGGTTATTTTCGAGAGCGATCTTTCGAAGCTGTACTGAGCTTGAGAAAGAACCCCCGACATGCATTCCTTGAGGTTGCAGCTGACCGGACACCTCTTGTTGACAGGATAGGAATGAATCGCAAACGCCGGTGGCGCCGTACTGGCACGGTATATGTCCAACAGCGTGATCTGCCGCGCAGAACGCGCAAGCACGCTCGCTCCGCTCTTGCCGCGCCTTGTCGCGACCAAGCCCGCTTTCGAGAGCTTCGAGAGCGACTTTCGAACAAAGGTGGGATCGGCGTTCACACTGTCGGCCAGGGCTGCCGAGGAGATTTCCTCGCCCTGGAAGTAACCCAGGGCAGCCATGATGTGCGCGGCAACCGTAAATTGGACGCTTTTCACTGACATACCTTCTCCCGCGCAATATGTGATGCTCAACAGCACAATCGGTTGTGCCTTTTTTTTGCGAAGTAGCACACAATAACCGAAACCGATCGGTCTCAAACGACATCGAAGGTGGTGTGCGTTTCGATTCGGGTTGCTGCATCGAGGAACTTCAATGACAAAGGAACAGAGCTTCGTCCCTGCCGATCACGCCGATCTTGATCCATTTACAAGGTCCCGGACCCGAGAACGCACCCTAAATAGGGCCATCGTCCAGGCTGACATCAGCGAAAGTTTTGAAGAGTACCTTGGGATCTTCGACGCCTTTTACGATGACGATATCGAGGTAACCAGCGACACCGGAGAAGGACCGATTCGTGGAAAGGCGCGAGTGGGCTCACTTCTGGCTAGCTTCCTGGTTCCCCTTCATGTAATGGCCGAACTCAATGGTCTGTTGATATCCATTCGACAAAGCGCGATTCCTGGAGATGTTGCAGGCGAGACGCAATCCGCGTGGACGCTCGAGTTGGTCGGTGTCTCCGGTAGGGCCTGCACTGTGAGCTGGTGCACTCTCCGGAAATGGAAGGGGTCACGCGTAGTGTACGAGCATCACTATGATCATCAGCAAAGCGGCGAACCGCTGACCTCCGATGACCTTAGCCTCAATGCGGCTACGTCTGCTGCGGAGTCTCGAAGGCCCTCATAATGAGTCCCAACACGCGGCAAGAGCGAACAAACGACTAGGGAGATTCAGCATGGCCCAAAAAACGACTGAAGTCCGCGCGAGGACTCTACGACAAGATGCTGGAGATCTATCCGGATCGGGTCAATCCGGGGGGGGCGTTCTGGCTTTCGGCGCGTGCCGTCAAACCGTGATTTGAGCGGAGTGAAGAACCGCACATCGCTTGCTGAAGGATGGGACAACTATCATGCGTGCAATGAGAGCAGAAGGATTCAGCGGTTACAAGGATTTGAAGCTAGTCGACATTCCAAGGCCGGCACTCTCGGAGGGCCGGGTACTGGTAAGGATTACGGCAGCTGGGGTCACGCCACTTGACCACACCATTCTGTCTGGGGGATACCCACGAGCGAAAGCGCCGTTGGTCTTGGGAAACGAAGGAGCAGGTGTGGTCGAGCAGGGGGGCGGAGCGGACTTCCCTGTCGGTACACGGGTGATGTTCACCGGGCCGTATGGCGTTTCAGAGAATGGAACCTACAGTGAGTGGGTTGCGGTCCGAAAAGAGAACCTTTGCTTGATTCCCGACAACGTCGACGATGTTTCGGCTGCTGGAGTTCCCGTTGCCTATCTGACCGCCCAAATGACACTGAGCTTCGCAGGATTTGCGAAGGGCAAGACGGTGTTGTCGCCCGCGATTGGCGGGTCGGTCGGAAACGCAGTCACTCAGATGGCAAGGGCGCAAGGCGCGAAACACGCGATATCAACGACCACTAGTCATGCGAAGGCGCAACAAGCACGCTCTCTCGGTTTCGACGAGGTGATCGACCTTTCTGCGGAGAAGCTTAGCGACGGCGTTCGCCGGATCACGGACGGTTACGGCGCGGACATCGTGATCGACGCAATCGGCGGAGAGATCTTGAGCGAGGCTCTCAGCACGCTCGCGATCGGAGGAAGCTTGACCACCTTGGGCTACTCCGCAGGCCGTAAGGCAACCATAGACGTCACAGATCTGATCTGGAAGCGCGCGAGCATGAAGAGCTTCTCCCTGTTCTCACAAACTGCGGAGGTATGGAGCACCGCATGGAGCGTCATTTTTTCATTACTTCAATCCGGTGCGGTCAAGCCCATCGTGGCAAAGGCGTTCCCGCTGACTGAAGCGGCGGATGCTCTGCGTTACCTCATTGAGGGCCGTCCCTTCGGCAGGGTCGTTCTCACGATCTGACAGCCGCTGATGAGACGAGAGGAATGCACGAAGAAATTACCGGTGGCCAAGCCGGTAGGGGGCCGTGCGATTCTGCAAATGGAGGGTAGGTAAAGAAATGACCACAGAAATGTCGCTCGTAGATTCGGCACTCCGCGGATGGAAGGCAAACGTAGAACGTGCGGACAAGCTGTTCGGCGCTCTGTCGCCAGAACAACTTGAGAAAGAAGTTGCTCCAGGAAAAAACCGTCTGATCTATCTCTGGGGCCATCTTGCGGCGGTGAACGATGGGCTCTTACCACTGCTCGGGATTGGAGAAAGACTTCATCCCGAATTCGACGGCATGTTCATCTCGAACCCGGACAAGTCCGTTCATCTGACGGTCTCGGTACAATCGCTCAAAGGCTCCTGGCAAGAGATCAACCAGAAGCTGTGGAACGGTTTTTCGAAGTTCTCGGCCTCGGATTGGGCGCAGCGGCATACCGCGGTGTCGGAAGAGGATTTCAAGAGGGAGCCGCATCGGAATCGATTCGCGGTTCTGCTCGGAAGAACCGCACACCTCGCTTATCACTTAGGGCAGGCGACATTGGCACTGCCAAAGGCATTGTGAACTCGCTGGAGCGTTCGAGCAACCCGGACGCGAGAGAATCTTGCTACACAGTTGGCGCACAAACATTTGCGAATGAAGTCTTCCGGCGCAAATGACAGCGCTCCAAGTTATTGAAAATATGCCAATGCCGGTGAGTACGAACAGGGCAGGTTGAATTAGCAAACCGCCAAGACTGCAACTGAGGTGACGTCAGAGCATGTCACAACGGTTGAGAGGATCTAAAATCGGCCACGTGCAAGTCAGAAGACGTGGGGTTTGAAAAACTGCCGCCTGAGTTTCCGGCAGACGCTTCTTCGATCACCTTGCAACTTCTCCTGGGTGGGGACATGTATCAACTGGCCTCCGCCGAGCATCACATTGGCCGGACTCTGCGTAATTCGGTGGTGCTCCACTGTGAACAGCGACTTGGAAGTCCTCGCAGCGCCGACTCTTGCTGTGCGATACGAAACGCTCGCCCGCGTGTCCCAAGCCATCGGAGCGCACGGCGACCCTAAAGAGCTTTTTGGTGTACTAGTCAACGAACTGCATCGAGTAGTTCAATTTGACTTCATCGGTGTGTCCCTTCGTGACCGAGACTCCGATACTTTTCAAAATTACTTCATCGACATGGCGAGTCGATCAGAGCTGGTACCCGAAGAACAGCTAAGGCCCGAGGAGACGTTTGCGTTATGCGTTTACGAGCGGCAAGAACCTCTGCTCAGGTCTACGGACGAAATGGAGCCGTGCTATGGCCGGCTGCAAGCTATCTTGAAAAGGCTCCATATTCGCTCGATCTGCGCGCTCCCATTGACGACAGCGCACCGCAAACTGGGGGCAATCACTTTCTGCAGCAAGCAGGTCGATACCTACTCGCCAAACGATATCCGGTTCGTGTCCCAAGTGGCAGATTACATTGCTCTGGCGTTCGACGACGCATTGAATTTTGCGGCGTTGCGGCGAGCCTCGGAGGAACTACGGAGTAAGAACGACCAACTGCAGCTACTCCTTGACGTCACCAATCAGGTTGTCTCAAATTTGGAGCTCCGCGATCTCTTGCGTGCCATCTCGCATGACGTCCGGCGCGTGATGCAGTGCGACTACGCCAGCTTGTCGCTTCCAGACGCGGAAAACAAGCAACTGCGACTTTGCGCGGTTGACTTTCCGGAGGGAAGAGGGCTCTGGAGGAAGACTTGGTCTATTCAATCGAGGGATCACCCTCCGGCACTGCATTTCGAACTATGAAACCTCTGACTCTCCAGAGCCCCTTCGCCGGCTGGCTCAATTCCCCAATCGTACAGATCGCGATCCGTGAAGGTTTGAAGTCTTTCAGCTTTTTACCCTTGATCAGCCGGGATCGCGCGATTGGCGTCTTGGTTCTCGGCCGACTCCGTGACGACGCCTTCAGTCAGGCCGATATCGGTTTCCTTGGCCAGGTTGCAAACCAGATCGCCCTCGCCGTCGAGAATGCGCTTGACTACCGCGAGATTCGGGAACTGAAAGAGCAACTCTCGAAGGAAAAACTCTATTTGGAAGATGAAATCCGCACCGAAATGAATTTTGCCCAGGTCATAGGAAACAGCGCTTCTCTGCGCAAGGTGCTCAAGCGAGTGGCGACCGTCGCCCCGACCGATTCGACGGTGTTGATTTACGGAGAGACCGGCACCGGAAAGGAACTCATCGCCCGCGCCATTCATGATTTGAGTCCACGGCAGTCGAAGCCCTTCGTCAAGCTGAATTGTGCTGCGATTCCCACCGGCTTGTTGGAAAGCGAATTGTTTGGACACGAGAAAGGCGCGTTCACAGGAGCGATCGCGCAACGGATCGGGCGCTTCGAAGTGGCCGATGGTGGCACGATCTTTTTGGACGAAATAGGAGAAATTCCTCTCGAGCTGCAGACCAAGCTGCTTCGCGTGCTGCAGGAGAGGGAGTTCGAGCGGCTGGGAAGCTCGCGCACACTTCGAACCGATGCACGTTTGATTGCCGCTACGAACCGCGACTTGGAAGCGATGGTGAGCGAGCAGAAGTTCCGATCCGATCTCTTCTTTCGCTTGAATGTTTTTCCAGTCCACGTCCCACCTCTGCGGGAGCGGCAGGGGGATATTCCGCTCCTGGTGCGGCACTTCACGCAACAGTTTTCCCGACATATGAACAGGGCAATTGAGACGATTCCATCTGCGGCAATGGATGCCCTGAGCCGCTATCACTGGCCGGGGAACGTCCGAGAACTTCAGAATGTGATCGAGCGTGCCGTAATCATCTCGACGGGTCCTGCCCTGAGTGTCGATGTGGCTGATCTGAAATTTCCCAAGGCCGGCCCTCCAGGGGGGAAAGTCATGTCTCCGAAACCAAGAAATGGAGCACTTCAAAGCGTTTTGGAGGAAACGGAGCGTCAACAGATTCTTAAAGCTCTCAAAGAGAGCGATTGGGTTGTTGCAGGCCCCCAGGGGGCAGCGGCACTTCTGGGAATGAACCGGTCGACGCTCCAAGTAAGAATGCGCAAACTCGGAATCTCGCGCGGTACTGCATAATCGCACGTCTACATTCCCTACCTCAGCTCCCTCTCCGAACGGCCCGGCTTCTAACACCGCTCTGTAGCTATGCGAGGAAATTGGCAGTCTGCTAAATGCTCGGCAGTAGCACGTGGGCACTCCGATCTGACGAACCTCCTGTGTGGTCCTTATCTCAAGACAAATCAGGGAGTTGCGCTGTTGGCGAAACAGGCCAAGCTCTGGCATCTGTGTTGCATTTCACAGTTCCAGCCGAAGCGCGAGCAGATGAGAGGCAGATGTGCTGAAGATCACCATCAGGGAGACGCCAGCAGAAAGAAGGTGGGTCGTGCAAGGGCGCTTGGCCGGACCCTGGGTTAGCGAGCTGAGGGCAACCTGGAGGAGATGGGGGAGGAGAGACAAGCGCACCTGCATTATCGACCTTAACGATGTCACGTTCATCGACAAAAGGGGGGAACGATTACTGCGGGCTATGTCGAAAAAAGGCGCGCAGCTCGTAGCCAATGGCGTGTACATCAAGCATTTGCTTGAACACCTGAAAAACTCACGGATACCGCCGGCGGAGCGAATGGGACGAAACTCTTGCGCCGATCGATTGACAAGAACGGAGGAACAATGACTACCCGTCCTATGCATCTCTTCGATCTGGATCAAAAAAGCCCCGCGGGGAAGCCGGCGCGGCCTGTTCGTTTGACTCCAACAACATGGAACGATGTTTCTCTAAACGCGTTGCTCGATGCCCCTGCGACAAAGAACGCGCGAAGGAGCCCACTCGAGTGGGCAGCTGCGACAGGTTTGCACATTGTGATTCTCGCGACGCTGATCATCGCGCCGCTGTACACAACCAGGACGATCCAACTGAGCAAGTACCAAGACACTCTTCTGATGGCCCCGCCTGCTGCTCCGCCCCCGCCTCCACCAGCGGCGGGACGCACGGTGGCTCCGCACATAACCTCCAGGCGCCCGCATCTCACTTACACGCAAGGAAAGCTAACTGCGCCGCCTTCGATTCCGAAGACGGTCTCTCTGGATAACACAGCAGCCGAGCCGGACTTGGGAGGCGTCGTAGGAGGCGTCCCTGGCGGCGTGGCTGGAGGACAACTCGGTGGTTCCATCGGCGGAGTTATTGGCGGCACGGGGACCTCCGTACCGATCCCACCACGGCAGCAGGCCGCAGCGAAGCGGATTGTTCGCGTTGGCTCCAGCCTCAAAGCGCCGCGGCAGATCTATTCGGTCCAACCGGACTATCCGACTCGCAAGGGAAGCGCACATCTGGGGCACGGTAGTAGTCAACGCGGTGATCGACGAGCAGGGAAACGTGGTGCAAGCGCACGCTTTGAGCGGGCACCCATTGTTGATGCCCACGGCATTGAGGGCCGTGTTGCAGTGGAAGTATGAGCCAACGCTGCTTAACGGTATGCCGGTGCCTGTCGAAATGGAAGTCACGGTTAATTTCAATCTTCGAAAGTAGCTCTTACAGCGTGGCTGGATGAGCTGAAAAGGAAGCCGGGCTGCGATGCAATTCAGCTAATTCGTGAAGTCGGTCAACCGAGAGCAGTTTTGATACGAGCAGGAAAGGAGCAACACTATGCCAGTAGAACTCATGGACGCGATTGGCGAAGCGAATGCGACGAGCTCTTCCCCCGATCGCTTGGTTGCAGAGCAAGATGCAGTGCTGGTTGCTGGTGCAAAAGCCGGGGATTCTCGCGCCTTTGAGCTGCTGGTCGCGCGGCACGAGGGGAAGATCTTTGCATTGGCTCAGCGCATGACCCGTAATCGTGAGGACGCCGAGGACGTCGTGCAACAGAGCTTCCAGAAAGCGTTCATTCATCTGAAGAAGTTTGAGGGCGAGTCCTTATTCTCCACCTGGTTAACACGGATCACCATCAACGAGACACTTATGCTATTACGTAGAAAGCGTGGATCGCGCGAGGTGCCGATCGCGGAATCAACCTCGGGAGACGAAACTGCCCCGCCTCTGGATATTCCGGACTCGGGCCCAAATCCTGAGGATAGTTGCTTAATGCGAGAAGAGGAGCGAATTCTGTCCGCGGCCGTAAACGAGCTAACACCAGGAACGCGGAAAGCAATCGAACTGCGGGAACTTGGTGAGCTGTCCACAGGAGAAACCGCTCAAGTCATGGGTCTGTCGGTAGGAGCAGTGAAGGGACGAGTATTCCAGGGGCGGAAGAAGTTGCGCGAGACGTTGGAGCGTTATGTGGAGTCCACGCGGACGTACGGAGCCCGGGCGCTGCGAACGCGGAGAGTGGTTCGCGATCGCTCACGGGCGATTCTAGAGCTTCGGCCAGTTTGTTAAAGGAACGCACGACGAGAAGGAGGGATAGCTATGACAAACGAACAATCTCCACCTGAGCCTGCCCCGTTGAGCATAGGCAGGGGCCCGGCTGTTTTGAGGGAAATCGTTGTCTTCATTGATGGGCGCACCGAGGCTGCGAACATCTTGAATTTCGCCGCCACACTCGCCCAGGAACACAGCGCGCGCCTAATCAGCGTATTCATGCAGCCGGAACCCACAGTTACACCGGCGGAGACGTTCGCCCGCGGTAAAGGCATGCGGAGCATGAGTGATGTGCACCAAACTGAACTCGAGCGCATCGAGGCGGGCTACAAGGCCCAGTTTGAGGAGGTCGTCCGTCGCCACGGAATCCGGTCGGAGTCAGAGTGGAGATCGTTGCCCTATTTGAGTAGCGAGGTGGGCGTGCATGCGTACTACGCGGACATGGTGGTGGTCGCCCGCCCGGAATCCGCGGGTCAGACGGCCAGCCCTCCTGGCCTCGCGGAGTCCCTCGTCATGAGTTCTGGCCGGCCGATCATTGTGTTTCCGCCAGGCCGCACGGTATCCCGAGTCCGCCGCGTCCTTGTGGCGTGGAACGTCACGCGTGAGTCGATCCGCGCCGTGGCGGACGCCCTACCTCTGCTTGCGAAGGCCGAGGCGGTCGAGGTCTTGGTCGTCGACCATCAGCGCCGCCCGGAGAGTCACGGCCAGGAGCCGGGGGCAGACATCGCGCGCCACTTGGCGCGTCACGGTGCGCACGTGGAAGTACTGCGCTTGTCGTCCGACGGAAAAGACGTGGGTCGCCTGCTGCTCTCGCAGGCTGCCGCTTTCGGCGCCGATCTACTCGTCATGGGCGCCTATGGCCACACCCAACTTAGAGAGTGGATATTCGGTGGCGTCACGCGGACGGTCCTGTATGAGGCGGGCCTCCCGGTCCTGATGTCCCGATGAGCGTTGGCTCCAGGGCCTCTAACGGATCATGAATCCAATGTGCGAATCGAACCCATGACGACAATACAAAACATCCTGTTTCCTGTGGACTTTTCGCCGTCCTGCGTTGCTATGGCAGCCTTTGTGAAAAGGGCGGCGGCCATCTTCGGGGCCAGGGTGACACTTCTTCACGTCTTCGATCTCTACAGTCACGACCCGATGCAACTCTACGTACGGCCGCCTTCCGAGGTTGCCGAAGAGCAGCGAAACCTTGCTCGAGACAAACTTGATTCGTTCCTCAAGTCCGAGTTTCCGCTCGGTGAGAGCCCGAGAGTCTTGTTGTATGGCGATGCGGCGACACGGATCACTCAGCTTGCCCGGACGAACGGATTCGATCTCATCATCATGCCTACGCACGCCGGCTTCTTCCGCAGGAACTTACTTGGCTCCACGACAGCAAAGGTATTGAACGATGCTGAGTGTCCGGTACTAACCACCCAGCACGTAGAGACAATTTCACCAAGACACCTCGAACACCGGGAATGGGTCTGCGCCATTGGCTCGGACACGGATGCCGAAAGGGTTCTTCGCTATGCCAGCCAGGCTGCGGAGGCTGTCCATGCAAATCTCACTCTCGTTCATGTGATTCCGGCGAGCGGGCCTGGCC
>Ga0210399_10002729_pt1 | contig 13750 bp, 11 predicted proteins | sample IncBWC14MmetaG_FD_150865 | JGI IMG/M metagenome (GOLD analysis project Ga0210399, IMG submission 150865) | Forest soil microbial communities from Barre Woods Harvard Forest LTER site, Petersham, Massachusetts, United States - Inc-BW-C-14-M | ecosystem: Environmental > Terrestrial > Soil >... | reverse complement strand
GAATCCCTGCGAGTAGTTGAAGACGGACCCTTTCAAGACGATGCTGTTTGGGATGCGAGCGATCCGGCCGTTGTATAAGTCCTTGCTGACCCAGTTCCCCGTTTCCATCAACGTGGTTCGCAGGAGTCCGATATCGATCACGTCACCTCGAGTATCACCGATCTGAACTCTGTCGCCCACGGTATATAACTTTGAAAAGCCGATCGCGAAAGCGCCGGCGATGCTGGCCAGCACGTCCTGTAGGGCCACGGCCACACCCGCGCCAGCGACACCCAGGGCAAAGCTCAGACGGCCCAAGCGATCTTCAAAGAGGATGGCGAGGAAAAGTAGAATCGCAAGGTATCCGCAAAAGACCACGAATTTGCGGACCCTGTAACGTGCATCGGCCCGGCCAAAGCGCCTGGGCAGCGTTTGTTCGAGCACCCGAAACGTGGCGTGGATGAACAGGATTCCGACAACTGCCGCAACGCACTTGCCGAGGAGCGAAAGCGAAACAGCTTCTTTTAGGAAAGCATTCATCGAGCCGCCGTCACGCCCCGTCTGCCGCTCCAGGGCGAAGTGAGACTATCGGATCATCCCATATCCTCCGTAAGGCAGGAAACCAATGCCTTGATCAAACGCAAACCGCCCGCGACGGGGTCTTCATTTGATTCATTTCTTCGGTAATCGGTGATGTTCTACCCTTCCGCACGCCAACGACAAGCGAATAATAGACGTCGTTTGAGGCTGCGATGTTGCTCTTTTTGGAGCGGGGTTTTGAAGGCACTTCGATGGCCCGCACACCCTAACTCCTGATTAGTCGGGTAACCGGAAGCTTGGGTACCGGAAGCCAAATGGACGGTTTGCGCGTTGATTGGCCTCGTTTCACGCCTACATTGAGACTCTTGATCGGAGTTGTCCGTATACGATCATGTGAACAACCTGCCTCTGGCACCGACCACACCGGCGGTTCGATTTTCGAGGCGCTGGTTTCTCTTGGTGGAGCTGCTGATCGTAGCTGCGCTCTTTTACGGCGATTTCAAACATCTCGTTCCCTTCAGCAAGACTCCATTCCTGCTGTTGCTTGCCTGGCTCTCGTTGAGATTGCGAAACCTCCGGTGGAAGGATGTTGGTCTGGACGGCAGCGAAAGCTTGTCCAAAACGATCCTCATCGGTGTCTCTGCGGGCATTGGTATCGAACTGCTGGAGCTATTTGTAACGCAGCCCTTTCTCGTCCACCTGAGCGGCAAAATGCCCGATCTCTCCCAGTTCCAAATCCTCCGCCACAACCCGAAAATGCTCCTCATAGGCCTTGTCCTCACTTGGACGCTCGCCGCGTTCGGCGAAGAAATGGTCTATCGCGGTTATCTGATGAATCGCATCGCTGGCCTCGGCGGTGATTCGCGGCTGGCGTGGATGGTCAGCCTTATCCTGGTAAATATGCTTTTCGGTGCCGCTCACATGGGTCAGGGCATTACCGGGATGATCGAAAACGCCATTGATGGCACTCTGCTCGGCGTTCTCTATTTGCGGGGAAATTGCAACCTCGCTACCCCCATCATCGCCCATGGCATCACCGATACAGTCGATCTGCTGTTACTGTTTCTAGGTCGCTATCCTGGCATTTGATCGACGTCAGTTCCGACGTCGCGTCGTTGGCGTCAAGCCATTGGTCGTACTCCGAATGGCAAGTCCCAATTCGTCGGGTTACCGGACAAATGACCGGTTCCGATGGGCCACGAAGCCATCTGATCGGGTTCAAAAAACCTTTTCCCGAATTTTGGAACCGTCTCTGGCGAGCCGATAGAGCGTTCCGACACCAATCCCCATTTCGCTTGTGTGCGTGTTATAGGTCACCCCAAAACCACTTGGTTGTGGGCAGCGAGGAAGTGGGCTCTAAACATTCCGAAATCGGACTAAGCATTTTCGGGAAGATGTGTCTGCGAATCGGCGGCAGGTGTGGCCTCATAATCCAAAGGCATACGGACGACAGTCACATTGCTGTGATTGAATTACCGGTCCGAGGGTGGGTTCGATGATTGCCTCAGTGCCAGGCGGCCGGCCTAGTAAGAATGCCGCCTGCTCCGTCCGGGATTGAGTCGTCGAACTGGCATCGTTCCAATAAAAGTAATGGCAAATCTCTGTGCTTCGTGGCTACTCCACGAAGTTCGACTGCTGCGCCCCGGAGGATTGCGGGTCGGGACATAGACCGTAATTTTCTTTTTGGGAAAGCGCTCGCGGACGACTGCCACTGCGGGGACGAGATCAGAATCGCCGCTGATCAAAATTAGATGGTCGCAGCGATCCTGGTATGCGTCATCCACCATAGAAACCGCGATATTGACATCCGTGCGCTTCTCCTCAGGGATTGAAAACCACTTCTGGGCAGAGTGTGCGCATGCCGTGACACCACACTTCACCTGCTTATTTTTGAATCGACCGAGGATGACCTTCACTGATCCGAGTGTTTCAAGCGCGCGAAAATAGACTTCTTGATTGGGACGCGTTGGACCGCCCACCATGGCACTAAAGAACCTAATTAACTGGATGTCGTCGTTTGGTCGCAAATTGCGACAGAACTTATCGATGTTAAGCCATTTCAGCTTCGGAGCATCGCGGACCACTCCGTAGTAAAGATTAAAACCGTCAATGTAGACGATCACCCGTTCGCGCGGCTTAGTGTTCGTTACGGGTTGGTCGGGAGAAGCCATAAAAAAAGGGCAATCATATAGATTGCCCAAACCGGTGTTTTAAGCCGGGGAGTCGTATAGGGAGTATCCCACAGTGAATTAGCCATTTTCAATAGGTTTCCGGTGGCTCATGCCTGGTCGGTTGGAACTTGGACTTGTCTTGCGCGATACTTGATTGTGTTATAGCCTCGCGCCCGAGATGGGCGATCAGGTAAATCCCGCCAATGATGAGGGTCAACCCCAAAACCAGAGCCATGAAACCCCTTGGGAGTTCTTCATTTCGGAAGAAGAAAGGCATGACAATTTGAATGCAAAGAAAGCCGACAGCGAGGATAGCGACTCCGAGACCAACGTAGAAGAAAGATTCAGCTTTAAAAGAATGCTCTCCGCGCCCAATGCTGCTGATTGGATAATTGCAGGATTTACAATTGTTATTGGCGTCGTTGGTATTTTCCAGTGGATAGCCATTCGTGGCCAATGGAAAGAGATGCGAGCCTCCGGAAAACAAACGGACCAATTGATATGCCTCTACGCGAAACAGGTAGGCAAAATGGCCGAACAGGTCGAGCAGACTCATGCTCTGGTTCAACAGGCGGACTTGGACAGGCGGCCTTGGGTTGGGGTGCAATTCCTCAAATGCAGTAACTGCATGGTTGATGATGGCAGAACCCTCGTTATCGGGGACCTTTCTGTAACACTTGTTAATACCGGTAGAACCCCATCCATCGATATGGTTGTTGAGCATAGCTTTCGGCCTGGACCCGTTAACGGCCCAATTCCAGACTTCGCGACTATTGACAGGGAACGGGTAGCCGCTAACAAAGAACTGGAGGCTTACAATCCCACCATGGCAGCTGACCTCAGAAGAGCCTATCGTGATCGGGCCAGAGAAGTCTTGGCTCCTAACGCCCCGCGCGGAATAACGATAGCTACAGACTACCGTCAAAAGCGCGTTAGCCCGCCTAGACCGGAAAACGGCAGCGTGGTCTACGGATTCGGGAGAATCACTTATTACGACGGGAACCACACGATTCAGCACACCACCACGTTCTGCGTTAAGAACACAGTCGGTGTCGATGCCGAGTTTAGCTTCTGCTCTACCGGAAACCACATGGACTAAGAGCAGTCCCAACACGGGAACGAAGATCGATCTGCGCACCGTTGAGGCCATCGGAAGAAATCTCGGATGCGTTCGCTTCAAGAGCCGGTTCGATGGCTGGCTTTGATTTCGTTTGATTATGTGAGTCATCGCGACATCCCAATCTTAGGCGTCGCGTCGCCATTGCCATCCCTCCTCAGTGATTTCAATTGAGAAACGCATGTTCTTTCCATGGAAAATGGCTTGACACACCGGAAGCGAGCCTTCTAGAGTAATCCTTGCCGTTTTTCTTATGACATGGTGCCGTTTAGGAATAGATTCTTAAATTCGCTTCTGGATGCGGCTCTTTCCGAGTGTGTCTTTCGCTGCGGAAGTAAAACTCAATGACCAAGGAACCTGGAAGCAGTAGCGCGGGCACACCATGAAAATCTCGAACGTTGTCGGTACTCCGGTTACCGTGCCTATGGAAGCTCCGCTTCGATGGAGCATGGGAGTGGAGACTGGAACAACCCGCACAATTATCCGAATCAGCACCGACGAGGGATTGGTCGGCATCGGAGAAACCTACGGTGGGGATGGCACGGTGCGCGCCCTCGAATTTGCCAAACCATTCATTCTCGGAATGGATCCGCTAGAAGTCTCGTCGATCGTTCGTAAGCTACAGTCGTTTCGGATCAGTTACGAAAGCCACTTATCCGCTCATGTTATAGGCGGAATTGAAATGGCGTGCTGGGATGCGGCAGGGAAGGCGTTAAAGCGTCCGGTAGCCAGTCTGCTCGGCGGAGCCACTCGCACGGAGATACCTTTTGCAGCCTATTTGTTTTATCGCTACAAGGGGGAGCGGAATGTTGGGGGGGAAGCTTCTGCTGAGGCCATCGTTGACCGCTGCCAGGAGTTGGTTGACAAGCACGGATTTCAGGTCATCAAGCTCAAGGGAGGAGTGTTGCCTCCGGACGAAGAACTCCGAAGCGTACAGAAACTTCGCGAACGATTTCCTTTGCCCTATCAAATTCGCTTTGATCCGAACGCCGCGTGGTCAGTGGCGACTAGCCTTAGAATAATGAATCACATGAAGGAATGCGACCTTGAATACGCTGAAGACTTGACCGCGAATATGGAAGGCATGAGCTTAGTGCGAAAGGACATTTCGGTCCCCCTCGCGACCAACATGATGGTTATCGCTTTTGATCACATCCCCACCGCAGTGAAACTGCGGGCAGTCGATATCATTCTGGCAGATGTGCATTATTGGGGGGGGTTGTGGAATAACCAGCGGCTGGCAGCCGTGTGCGAGACCTTCCAATTGGGCCTAGGAATGCATAGCGATCGCGAGCTCGGCGTTTCGACTGCGGCTATGCTGCATGCGGCCGCTGCCACGCCTTATATGACGCACGCGCCAGATTCCCATTACCACGATCAAGTGGACGATGTCATCACCAAGCCTTTTCGCTATCAGCGAGGAGCCATGCGGCTCCCGGAAGGACCGGGATTAGGTGTCGAGTTGGACGAAGAAAAAGTGGCGAAATACCACAGCTTTTATGAGAAACAAGGTTCGGTCAATGAGTTCATGGATCCGCATCGCCCCGGGTGGGTTCCGAATCTGCCCATTTTTTGAGATCTGGTCACCGTTGGTTGTCGTCCATCATGGCGTTTTTGTGACTGGTTTCGCCGGTTGACCGCGAGGTGCGCGTGAACTCAGCTACCGTATACGGGCTCTCAATTATCGCAGTGTCTGGGATCCTGCAAGGTTCCGTATTGTCTCCCATGAAGTACCTGCGCAAATGGCCATTCGAAAATATCTGGCTGTTGTATTCGACGTATGCGTACCTAGTGCTGCCTTGGGTTTTCGCCCTGGCCACCATTCCACACCTAGTTTCCACATTCGAGCATACTTCGACAGCGACAATGGAACGTACTCTCCTTTTCGGCGTCGGCTGGGGGCTCGCCGTTGTTACTTTTGGACTGGGATGCGAGCTGCTGGGATTGGCTATCGGTTATGCAATCATCCTGGGCCTCGGCGCCTGCGTGGGTTCACTCGTTCCGCTCATAGGACAACATCGAGACCAACTGTTCAGGCGCGCTGGCCTTGGAACGATTGCAGGAGTTGCTCTTCTAGTAGTGGGGGTAATCCTGTTCTCGATCGCGGGCAAAAAACGCGACGATTTTCGTCTTAGGAGCGAGTCCGACTCGTCAAAAAACAATGATCAGGGCGGAGCAAAACCCACATTCGTGCTCGGTCTCGTTATCTGCGTCGCCTGCGGGGTGTTGAGTCCATTGATCAACATCGCCTTTGCATATGCGAAGGAAATTCAGGATCAAGCCATCTTTTTCGGAGCGGCGCCCGCGAACTCCGCGAACGCCGTTTGGGTGTTGGTAGCTAACGCTGGGTATTTGCCCAGTCTCTGTTACTGCATCCTCTTATTGAAACGAAACGAGTCCTGGAAACGCTTCTCGTGGAAGACCGAACCCTACTGGTTTCTCACACCGCTGATGGGCTTGATGTGGATTTCTGGGACGGTACTTTATGGCATGGGAGCAATTCGGATTGGGCAGCTGGGGCCGACGATTGGTTGGCCTGTGGTAATGTCCATGATGGTGTTGACCGCGAATTTCTGGGGGTTGCTGGGCGGTGAATGGCGTGGAGCTGGCGGCACCGCCATCCGATTGGCGACTTCCGGTTTGGTTACCTTAATCGTAGCGATGTTCGTGTTGGGCTGGAGCAACAGCCTCTAAGTCCGAACCAAGAGTTTAGAATTCTACTCCGCGTCCGGAAACACGAGTAACCGGCCGATTCCCCTCAAATACGCAGGCCCACATTTCAGAACTGACACTTGCCCCACCTGGAATCACTCTCGCGGTACCGTTGCTAATAGCATCAGAAAACTTCAAGCCCATGGATGTCGCCACTTCCAACGAGATAAGATATTCCTCTCCCCAAAATGGATAATCTGGCGCCCCTCGGAAGACCTGGTAATACCATATCCAGGGAAAGATACTGGCGTCCCAGGCCAAGCCAATGCCCACTGCCTGCGATTGATTCCGAAGCGCATACCAACCTTCTTTGAAGCCCGACAAAAAGGCGATGTCATGCGAGCGGATTTCGGGACCAGGAACTTTCGAGAGATCCACGTTCCCCCCATCCCGAAGTCCAAAAGACGGCCATGCTCCTTCAGAGTGCTCTGCTAACCTCCCGCCTTTGTCCAAAGAGGCCAACGTCTTTACTTTGCACAGAGGAAGATCGATGACACAGGAAACATCGAGGAAGGGCCAGCCATAGGCGGGATGATGGCCCCAAACGACTTCCATTTGCTGTTCGCTTTCATTCGAGACCACTTCGTTGATCTGCAAATCCGCGCGGTTGCGGTAGAGCGTGAACGTTTTCTTCAAGAGAAACGGGGAGCGCAAAGTGCGAACCGCGCAGGTGATCTGTACTTGCTCGGGAGTGTCAACATTCACTTCATAATCCCAGCGGGCCAAAGCAACCTCGCCGTGAAGCCCGGTCTCCGCGCCGCGATATACAGAGGCATGTCCTCCCCACGGAAACATTTCCTGCCATCCGCCTTCGTAAAAATCCAGAAAATTCCCACCCTTCCCGGGGATGGTGGGCTGATAACTCTTCATAGACCTCAAGCCAACGGACGATTTCCAAAGGAAGTCGACGTCCTTTGGCTTATACAGGAACTCGTAGACATCCGCGCCTTTGTCCACCAGGATGGTGACCACTATTTTCTCGTTCTGCAGAGTTACGGCTCGGAAATCCTTCAGGACGAACTCCCGCAAGCGGCAGCCGTAGTTGCGATGATGTGAGTGTCTTTGGTACGTTGCCACGGCTCCTACTCTCCTACCTTCCGAAAAGTTGATCTTTTCAGCTAATGCATCGCCCAGCCGGCGTCGACATTGATGGTCTGGCCCGTTATCAGGTCACTATCGGAGGACGCTAGGAATACGGCAGTTCGGGCAATGTCTCTCACTTGAACGCGGCGACGCAGGCTTTGTTGACCCAAAACTGAAGCTATCATCTCAGGTGTGGCTACCTTCTTTTCTTCTTCGCTCTCAACAGCCCCGGGCGTGATCGCGTTCACCTGAATATTGAATTCACCCACGTCGTGAGCCAAGCTGCGAGTGAACCCGATGACCCCGCCCTTTGAGGCAATGTAATGCACCAGATTGTGGGGACGTCCAACTAAGAAGGTCACCGAAGATAAGTTGATGATCTTACCAGCCATCTTGGCTTTGAAATAGGGAAACACTTCTCGAGAACACAGGAAGCAGCTCCGCAGATTCAATGCCTGCGTGTCGTCCCACTGTTTAACGGTCAACTCGTGCCACACGAATCGTGGATACGCACCAGCGTTATTCACTAGGATGTCGACGGAACCGTGTTTGGCGACGACAGTTTTCACCATTGAGACGACAGAGTTTTCTTGGGTTACGTCTACTTCGATCGCTGTCGCCACCCCGCCGTTTGACTCGACTAGCTCTGCAACACGCTTGGCTCCTTCAAAATTGATATCAGCCACAGCCACTCGTGCGCCTTCGCCCGCGAACTCAAGAGCTATAGACTCGCCAATTCCCTGAGCGGCCCCGGTTACGATAGCGATGCGATTCTGTAACGCTCCCATTCATCCTCCCTGCCATTAAGCTGTGACATCCATCGTCCTTTTCGGAGACGCTAAGCTACAGGTTTCGGCATTCTCAATTGGCTGGCGGCTACCCAACGTTATTTCCTGAGGAAGTCCCGAGACGAGAATCGCAACTAAACCTTGGGTTATCGCTAGCATCATAGGGAGGCCGATCTCGAATTGGCCAGGGATTCGAATGTCTTGTCGGCGGCCTGGGCGCAAGACTCGATATCCTCTGCAGTGTGAGCCGCAGACACATACCAAAGGCCACGGCCGATTAGACGCACGCCGCGGTCATGCATCGCATCACAGAAGCTGCGATATTTTTCCCTGCTGCAGGTTAATGTCCCGCGATAGTCCTTGATGCTACCTATCGAACTGAATCCGAGGTGGAACACTGGACCCATCCCTTGTGCGACAACGACCTGACCCCACTTTGACGCAGATCTGATGATCCGCGATCGCAAACTCGCTGCCATTGCTGTCATGCGATTGTAGATTTCCGGAGATTCGCCTTCGAGCGCCTGGATTGTAGCAAGCGCCGCAGCAACGCAGCCGTTTTGTGCGTTCATGGTGCCGGCATGGATTACCTGTCCTGTCGCAAATAGCTCCATCAGCTTTTGACGGCCAACGATCGCGCTTATAGGAAACCCATTGGCCATAGCCTTGCCAAATACCGCTAGGTCAGGCGTGACTTTGAATTGACCTTGGGCGCCGCTCAATCCGAGCCGGAACCCGGTAATGATTTCGTCGAAGATCAGTACAATCTTGTTCTCGTCGCATGCCGCTCGTAATCCTTCCAGGAAGCCAGGCCGCGGCGGAACGCATCCGTTGTTACACATTACTGGCTCGCAAATCACAGCGGCGATCTCAGATGCTCTGCGGCTCAACACCCCTTGCAAGACCTCAAGGTTGTTCCATGGCAACACAATCACGTTTTGATCATTACCCGGCCCAATACCGGAGGTCCAAGGCACAGCGTGGGGCCGGAGCTCGTCGCCAGCTTCTGCGATAGTCGGCGTTATACTGAACGCTGTTTCATCCAACCAACCGTGGTAATGACCCTCAAACTTCACAAACTTTGGTTTTCCGGTGAAGGCGCGCGAGAGTCGGAGGGCGGCGAGGACCGACTCTGAGCCTGACAGGCTGAAACGCACCAGCTCTGCACACGGAATCAGTCGTTTCAAATGCTCCGCGAGCTCGAGCTCCGCCAAGTGTTGCCCCCCAAAAAGCTGGCCCTCAGCGAGCGCCCGGCTCACCGCGTCCGCGACGGCCGGATGAGAATGTCCTAAGATCATCGGGCCTTGCGATAGCGTAAAGTCAAGATATTCGTTCCCGTCCAGATCGCAGATGCAGGAACCATGAGCCCGCGAGTAGAAAAGAGGGTGGGGCCGCTCGGAAGCCCTGAATTGGCTCGATACTCCACCGGCCAGGGACTGTTTGCCTCGTTCAAATAGCTCACGTGATTTCGAATGGTCCTTCAATGTTTTTCCTTAGACTTGGAATCTCTACTCGTTCACTCTCTCCGGGATCGAGGCCCCCTGTAAGATGATTTTCATGATGGCCACGTAAGTCCCTCCGCTGTGATTCGAACGCAACTACAACCAAACGCCCTCGCGAGAACTCTCCCAGGGAAAATCATCCAGTGGATGAATAGGACGATGGATATTTCGGAATGGAATTTCGCGAAGATGCCCGCGACAAACTCCGGGCATATCAAGGTATAGAACGCCGGCGAGCATATCTTTGAACCCAGGCTTAAAGAGACTCGGAGACTTCACACCAACCACGCGTCGGTCACGAGGTTCGATCCCTTGGCTTCGGTACAACTCGGGGTCGATGGTCATGACCGCACGCGAGGCCACAACAACCTCCAGCCCTTCAAGTTCCAGAACAGCCGTCAGGCCCATATCGATCTTTTTTCCAGTGAACACGGGGCCCCGCAGGGTAAACACACCGTCGCTCAGATGACGAACTCGTCCTCGCAGCGAAACTGGTTGAGAGAATCGCTTGTCGAGAGACGCTCCAAGGTGGCCTTCAAATTCACCGCCCACTCCGACCCGTCGTGCCTCTCGCGCGGCAACGGGATCAACTAGGAAAATGCATGCGGAGAGTTTCTCTCTGTGCGGCAGGAGTGTTTGAAGCAGCCCTGAGTGGTCACCGGGTGCCCCACCAGTCGTAGCGTCGTAACCCTCCGAAACAATTACTGGCCCGGCTCGGAATTGTTGTAATTTGCTGACGAGAGTTTCTGGGCTAACCCAATCGACTTCGAACTCGGAGCGCTGCTCCCAAAAGCGCGATGCGAGTCCTCTCACAACCTCTGCAATTTCGGGCCGTTTCGAATTCGCGACTACCAGAAAACCACTACCCATCTCTTCCACATCCAGCCACGGCTGTACGCAGAAAAAAGACGAGGAGATGCTGCCAAGATCCTTCAATTGTTCATCTAGGTTCACGAATAATTCCTGCAACGGGCCGTGTTCAGTCGTCGCCACTTGTGGAGGGGCCAAGAGAGGAATGGGCAGCCAGAAAAAGCCTGGCCGGCTGCCGTCTTTGAGGATCTTGGACATAAGATTAACGGCTTTCCTTCCGGTCTCCGCCATGTCCACATGAGGGTAGGTCCGATACCCGACTGCCCCCCATAAGCCTTCGAGGAGGGCAGGTCGAACGTTGGCGTGCAAATCAAGAGTGGCGACAATCGGGATCTCATCCTTGATCTTTGTCCGGATGCGCCGGATGAGTTCGGCGTCGGCCGAAGTATGAGTAGCGCTGAGCCATGCTCCGTGGAGCGCAATCAGTAGGCCTTCGAATTTCTCATCTTGTATTTGGTTGAGCAGAAGTTCACAAAGTTGATCCAACGTGGTTTCCTCAACGGGGCCGGCCGGCAGCGCCCAGGCGGATAAAAGAGGCAGGGCTTCTAGGCCCAACTCTTCACATTCTTCAAGAAAACCACCCATTTCTGTATTTGTTCCGCGATAGATTTCTGACGCAGCCCCCACATGAATTTGAAAATCACTAAGCAGTGAGCGAGTCGGAGCAAAAGAGTTTGATTCCTGCATGACACTCGCAATGGCAATTTTCATAAGCCAACAGCCCTCTCGAAGCGCGACACTTTGCATCGTTCGAATCGGCAGCGGGCAAGCCTTGCCCGCGAGAATATCCGCAAGTCTAAAGGAGTAAGCCCCTAACCTTACCTTTCGTCAACGCCACCAGACTTGTCTGGTGGCGAAAACAAGAATGTCGATGCGCAGCGTTTCTAGCGCGACTCATCGGATACATTCATTAATTGTCTTCCGGTGCAGAAGCTTGGGCGCCTATCGGAATGAGTCTCGGATGGATCTCCCGCTGGTATCGAAAGACGAAGATAACCCAGGAAACGACTTTGAAGCCTCCTTGAAGACCTGGTGAATTGCCGGTTCCTGGGATCACTGGAGTTTCATCTCCATTTCTCGCCAGCCTCTCAATTCACGCATGCTTTTTCTTACAGCGCCTAGCAAAAATGCCACCGCGTACTTTTCTAAAGTACCTAATAAGTGAGTGCAGGCTTCTATTAACACGGCTAATCAAAGAGTGTCAAGTGATTCTTCCATGGAGAATCTGCTATTTCTCTAATGAAATATAGTATTTGCGCACGAAAAGAACTTCAGCTACAGTACACTTTTGCAGAAAGAGGGAGGCGCGATGGCGCGAACTTATTGGGTGCCCATGGTGGCCAACGCAATACGGATCATCGAGCTGTTTTTTTCGGCGGGGCGCGATCTGTCGCTGCAGGAGATCCATGCCCAGACGAGCGTGGCAAAAACGTCCGTACTCAGAATTCTCTCAACTCTTGAGAAATTAGGTTATGTCCACAAAGTTCCGGAAACCGGGAGATTCTATCTTGGCTCAAAACTTGTCAGAGCTGCGCGACGTGTGGTGCCCAGCACTGACCTTGTCAGAATTGCGCGCCCTGAGTTGGAAAAGCTTCGGGACCAATTCGACGAAACCGTGAATCTTGGAGCCCTGCAAAATGGAGATGTCGTCTATCTAGAGATACTAGAAAGCAGGCAGTCATTTCGAATGGCGGCCGATATTGGCTCCGCGGCTCCGTTACATTCGACGGCAGTTGGAAAGTGTGTATTGGCGTTTCCTCCTGACGGCCAGGATGGAACACCAATCAAGCAGATTAAACTCACCCGTTTCACTCGAAATACGATCACCAGCCGTTTGGCGTTGACAAAGACGATTTCGAGAGTTCGTGCACAAGGTTACGCAACGGACCTTGAGGAGAATGAGCTAGGAGCCTCTTGCATCGGCGTGCCCGTTTTGGACATGAATTTTCGCACCTTCGCCGTATTAAGCGTCTCCGGCCCATCCGCGAGGATTCGGAAGAATCGCAACCAGATCGTCAAGGCGCTGAAGGAGAAGGCGAGCGCGATCGCAGACCGGCTAGGCATCGCCTAGCTGACTGACCATAAAGATAACGTCAGTGTGGCACGAATAACGATGAAGGACGGAATGGGAATGGACTCTTTGGGTGTGGGCATTGTTGGCACCGGTTGGGTATCTGGCGAACACGTCAAAGCATTCAAGGCGAATCCTCACACGGACGTGCGCGCCGTTGTTAGCAGGGACAAGGGACGCGCGACTGCATGGGCCAAGGAGCAAGGGCTGGCCAATTGCCAGGCTCATGATCAGTTGGCAAGTATGCTCGAAGATCCATTGATCAAGATCGTTTCCATCTGCACACCGCACCATCTGCACGCTGCACAGGCTATCGCAGCGGCGAGTGCCGGGAAACATCTTGTGCTCGAAAAGCCGGTCGCGCTTGACCTGGCCAGCCTGCGAGAGCTTCAAACAGCTGTGCGGGCCTCTAACGTGAAGACCGTGGTTAGCTTTGTACTGCGCTGGAATCCGCTGTTCGAAACGTTAAAAGCGCTCCTAGCGGACGGTGTTGTCGGCCGGCTGTTCTATGCCGAGGTAGATTACCTGCACGGGGTCGGGCCCTGGTATGCCCAATATGAATGGAATATCAAGAAATCTATAGGAGGCACGAGCCTGCTCACTGCAGGCTGCCACGCTGTGGACGGCCTGCGCTGGTTCGTCGGTCAGCGGGTCGTAGAAGTGTTCTCTTACGCCAACTGCAGCCACCGCAATCCGCTCGCATATGAGTACGAACCAAACAGCGTTACCCTCGTTAAGTTCGAAGACGGCACTGTAGGTAAGGTGGCGTCCTCAATCGAATGCGTAATGCCATATTCTTTCAATATCAAACTTTTAGGCGATGGGGGAACCATACGGAACAATCAGGTCTTCTCAAAGCGTTGGGTCGGTCAGAAAGATTGGGCGACCATTCCGACTATTCTGCCCGACAGTGGAGA
>Ga0210399_10002727_pt1 | contig 13751 bp, 12 predicted proteins | sample IncBWC14MmetaG_FD_150865 | JGI IMG/M metagenome (GOLD analysis project Ga0210399, IMG submission 150865) | Forest soil microbial communities from Barre Woods Harvard Forest LTER site, Petersham, Massachusetts, United States - Inc-BW-C-14-M | ecosystem: Environmental > Terrestrial > Soil >... | reverse complement strand
ACAATCACTTGCCCGCGAACTTCTCCGCCGGGGAAGTTCACCGAGTGCAAATTCACGTAGCCGGCACCCTGACGGATAGCACGCAGAGCGCTGGCCAGGTCTCCGGCTGTAATGCCCTGCGCCGTCGGACCGGTGACATTCGCCGGAGTGATACTGCCTGCGAAAGTTCCTGAAGTGGCTACCGGGCACGCCGGTTGCCCACCACCTCCGCACAGGAAGACCATGACTCCACCTGCAACGTGATCTTTTCCAAAGTGAATATGAGAGAAGATCGCGTTGCTCGTGAGGTTTTGAAACGTCTCGGTGAAAGTGATGGACCCGTTCTCGTGAATGGTGGCTTTGAACGAAGCCGTCGCATTCGAGTTGATTGCTGGTACCTCATTCGCGCCATGCAATTCGGCGGTGAGGGTGATGACATCGTCATCCCCAGCGACCGTGGCAATGCTAAAGGCCAGGACAAGCAGCACTAACAATAGACTTTTCTTCATAAGGTTTATTCTCCCTCTAGTAAGGACTCATGCAGAATTCTCGAAAGGCATGGGGTGACACAAGCCAGCGGGAACTCTGGATTTGGACTCTTCTCTAGTTGCGCAAGACCATACGGCAGACACTCGCTCCTGTCAATCTCAGACTCTTGGAGTGCCAGCTCGCAGGTGGTCTAGCTATACACGGCTATGGGCACCACTTGTCCGGTAACGCGACTTATCAGGACCTAGCAGTCAATTTGTTTGTTTCGTAGGGACGCAGTCAGTTACCAACCATTTTCCATCCGACTTGTGGAGCGAGTAGTCAACATCTCTCAGTATCACCGCGAGGTCACCAGTCCCTTGATTAATCTCCCGGTTGTCCAGGACCTGTACGCGTATATCCTTGCCCTGCAACAGGTCAAAACTCGGATACTCAATACGAACCTCAAATCCGCAGTCGAACTTCTTGCGCCACTCGGCCGAACTACACACATTCAAATGCTGGCGTAAGGTCTTTACCAACTTAGGGTTTGGGTCAAGTCCTTTAACGGAGAAACAAATCCTTTCGTTTTTGGTCCAATTGTTCGCTTGAAACTCAGCCTTCAACAGTACAGACAGAATCTCTGTTTCATCCGCGTTTCTCGGAGAATAGGTCTCGTTTGAGGTTTCGTTCAGCTTGGCAACTCTTTCGATTGCTTTGTCAACTTGCTGCCGAACACCCTCGACTGTATACGCATTGCCTCTGGCGTCGATGTACGCTGAACCGGTCACGCTTGCAACCAGACGCTTTGCCATCTGGTATTCACGAAGGGAGTCCGACCATTGCTTTTCGGTTTCCAGAATGTAGGCAAATTCAAAGCGGCCCAAAGGATTGTTAGGGTCCCGTTCGAGGGCATCGAGTAACGCCTGCCTTTGTTCCGAGTGCATTCCTTTTCTTTTGTAGAAAGCATAAAGCGTGTAGTAGTTATTCGGATTAGACTCATCCAGCGTGCACGCCAATTTGATTTCTTTTACTGCGTTTTCAAATTCGCCTAAGGCGTCATAGGCTACGCCTGCCTGGTTGTGCCAGAACGATGATTTTGGGTCCTTCTCAATGCCCGCTTTGGCCTTTGCTAGTTCGGCGTTCCAGTCCACTGTGACGCTCGTCTGCTGTGCCGTAGTGGCCGAGCAGCAAGCAATCCAACATAGGGCATAAGTAGATACCAGTCGCAAAACACTTGCTCGTTTCATTTTTCATCCTCACGACACGAGGCCGCTGCCTCAATCTTGATGATGCGTGGTACTTGCGTTGAGCGGAGAACCCCGTCGCTTTGATGTGGCGAACTTGTAATGAAACAAGTTCGGGACTTGGCTGGCAGGTCGCAGGTCCTGATTAACGCGCTTACAGGACGAGTGGAGTCCTAGGACTGGAATTGTCCAGTTTTCCAACTTAAGGAGCCATTGCAACATTCTGACCAAATCGTTACTGTTGAACTCATAAGTGGGGAAACCTTCGATGGATCTCGTACCGCTCGATGAGAAATGTCAGCTGTTTATTTCCCCGTCGATCGATGACTGGAAGTCGATCGAGGATCAAGGCATTACTGCGGTGATAGACTTGGACGGCGATCTCGATTTGGGCATTCCAAACATTCCCAATCACATGCTCTATGTGTACTTTCCCATCTTCGATGAGGGCCTGCCGAATTTGAACAAGCTGCATGCGCTGGCGAAGCTTGGAGCGCGATTGGTGGCCAACGGCGAGAAAGTTCTGGCGCACTGTGGGATGGGTTTCAACCGGTCGGCTCTCGTCGCGGGATTGGTGCTGACTTGTCTCGGGATGAAAGGTGAGGATGCCGTGGCGCTTCTGAGGGAGAAACGGCCCGGCGCGTTGTTTAACGAAAACTTCGCCGCCTATCTCGCGGCGGTGCCGCCCGACACCACGCCACCAGGCCCGTCCTAGAACTTGACTTGTTCCGGTAACGCGACTAACCAGGAGTTGACCCGCAAATTGCGCTTTCCTTTCGCCCTCAAAGATAATCAGACAGTCCGTTTATCGAGCCTTCTATTCGCAGAAAGCGTGTCCTAACTTGCCCACAATCGTATAGCATGGTTTTTGGGCGAAGCATCCTGGATAGACGAGACTTCGATATAATCAACGCTCGGGAGATACGCCATCGTGCGTAGAGCGGAAAAGGAAACCGGCGTATTGACTGACGTTCACGCCAAGCTCGAACAGGCCTACGACAACGTCCTCGAAGCTTTTGGCGGCTGTCTTGGTCTTAGAAACGTGGAAACCGAGGGCCATTCCCAGCGCGTCATGGCCTTTGCCATTTCCATTGGCAAACGCCTTTCCCTTCCCAGCAACCTGCTGGCAGTTCTGGCTCGCGCCTCCTTTCTTCACGACATCGGCAAGATAGCCATCCCGGATGCGATTCTTTACAAGCCAAGCGCGCTCGCCGACGACGAAAAGAAGGCCATGCGTTCCCACTGTGAAATTGGCTACAACACGCTCCAACGCATTCCCTTCCTGCGTGATGCCGCCGACATCGTCCTCGCCCACCATGAGTTCTTGGACGGGACGGGCTATCCGCGTGGACTGCGCGGCGAACAGATTCCTCTCCCCGCACGCATCCTCTCCGTCGCCAATGCCTTCGACGCCATGGTGAGCGACTGGCCCTATCGCAATGCTCTTCCTATGTCTCAAGTACGCGAGGAAATTTGGCGATGCGCCGGCACGCAATTCGATCCCAAAATTGTCCAAATATTTCTCGCCATTCCAGAAAACGAGTGGGTCGAACTCCGCAAAAAACTCGGCTCGCCCTTCCCCGACACCTCAGCTGGTTTAGTTCACTAATCATTGCCCTTGCACGCCAATTCTTAGTCTGCCGCGAGATAGGACTGAGCAAGGGAACCGCACAGCGCGCCGCCTTTCACAATCACCAAGTTGGCGACGGCGTGGCCTTTCCACATTCAGGGTAACCTAGATAAGATTTACAAATTTGGGAATACACAATGAACCAAGCTCAGCAAAGCCTTTGCCGTGCTCTCGTGGTGTCCTGCATTGTTATCGGATATACATCGCTTGGATTTGGCCAGGCGAACGATCCAAAGAGCTCTGCCATCATAGACCGGATAATGACTGCTGCTCTCTCACGTTGCTATTCAACGGTAAATGGGGTTAAGAGAATCATCTTTGAGCCTGCCACAAATCAAGAGTTTGCCGAGGTGAAGGCTCTTGGACAGGATGCTGTTGCACCACTCGCAAGATACCTTGACTTACAATCAAAAAACGGCTTCACGCAGCTTTATACCGTTAAGTTTCTCATGGCGATCGGCGGCTCTTCCACGTTAGGTCCTCTAAAAAGAGCCTTTGCTCAAGACCAATGGGAGGTCACGCGAGCTGCCGCTCTTGATGGCATCTTTGGAGTATCACCCGCTGAAGCCAAGCCCTATGTGGAGGCCGCACTCACCGATAGCTCGCAACTGGTACGGCTGAGGGCTCACCACCTGTTGAGTTTGTATCAACAGCAGAACAAATGACCGCCCTGTGATCGACCATATTCTACTGGGCAATTCCTGGAAACTCACAGCCTTTCACTTTGACCCTGAATATTACAAACGGACAGTCATCGTCGGCCTCCGAAAAATTTGGCGACCAGTCAAGTCCTGGTAAACGCGGTAACCGGAGAAGTGGAATCGGCCGACCCTCAATGTCCGGCAATCCGACTAACCAGGCACTACCATCTTTTGGCGTCAGTTTAGACCACTGACCTTCACGGGGGTGACATTGTGGCTTTGGATGTCAAGCAAATAGAGTTCACTCTCGACTGGGGTGGCGTGACGGTCTGAGCGCCACTTGAGAAACGCGGCAGTTTTTCCGTCGGCAAAGACCCTCAAGTCGGTGGCGTAGCCATTCTTCTTCGTCAGCCTCTCGACTGCGCCAGTTTCAAGGTCCAAGCGGTACACGTCGTAGTCGTAAAATCGCCATCCTTCCGTCGCGGCCAAAAACAGAATGCTCTTTCCATCCGGCATAAAGTTGGGACAGTTATATATCCGTTCGTGGCCGGGAACACGAGGGCGCAGCACCCGCGCCGGTTTGTCTGCATACTCCAACAAGTAAATGGCGATTTTCTGCGGAGTATCGAGGTCCTCCGTCATGACCACCATGTTCTTGCCATCGGGTGACACGGAGATTCGCGATGCGTTGTAGAAACTCTCGTTAGTAAGTTGGCGAATGTTCGTGCCGTCCAAGTCAGCCGCATAGAAGTCCCACGCATGATTATGTGGCTGCGCGATGGGTGAGTAGTTGCCGTAAAAGCGTGAGCGGGCAAAAATCAGGGTTTTGTTATCAGGCGAGAAGACCGGCGAAAAGTCCCTGACGTTTTCCGTCGATGGCAACCAAGCATGGAGGTCTGACCCGTCGGCGTTCCCGACCATGATTCGGGAGCGTTCGCCATTCGGTGGAAAGTAGGTATAGGCGACGTGCTTGCCGTCCGGCGAAAAGCTGAGGTCTGATTCTTCTCCCTTATTGTCGTTGATAAGGTGAGTTGCGTTGCCCGTGGCCAATGCAATCAAAAAGATGTGTGATGTCTTATCCTTCATGAAGTCCACTGCAATCGTTTTACCGTCCGGGGAGACGCTAACGGATTCCATCCGGCCTGGAGGAGTTTCGCTCCATGCTGTGAGGGCAAATAACACAACGGAGACCAAACAGCCTGCCAACAGCTTAGCCAAATGCTTGGTCACCATTTCTCTCCTACGAAGTAACCGACAGTTCCGATGCGTCCAATCTTAAAGAGTGCAGTCGTCTTACCGCCGGACCGAGTCAGCAAACCTTTTCTTTTGTTCGCAATTTTACATACCTGTCCCAACGAACGTGCAGGAACGAGGCAGACACGTCAAGCCTTTACCCTCCAGACAAGAAGCAACCTAGCTGGCTCACTCGCTTTTGCTTTAACGGATAAACCCTGGTAAACGCCGTAATCGGAAAAGTGGGTCCCGGTACCGACAGGCCCCGGTCACACGAACGGACGTATCAAACCAAATCCTTTGGTACATGTACACAAAACGATCTGTTGAGACTCAAAAACAAGGACTTACAGAAGTCAGACCAGGGGACCATTTGATACGGCAAGCGTTGCGAGTACCATCTGTCCGCCCACCAGTTGCCTGTCACGAAATGATTTCAATCAGTTTGCTTGGCCGCACTTTTAGCGCGTGAGCCAGGGCGACGATATTTAGGAGAGCGATGTTTCGTTCCCCGCGCTCGACACCACCCACGTAGTTTCGATGTAGGTCAGCAAGTTCGGCCAGCTTCTCCTGGGGAAAGGCCCCGTTCAAGGCGGAGCGCCCTCACACGTCTCCCGAACAATACCCGTGGATCCGAAACTGACACCGCGGCATCATGCGAAGCTTGACCACGATGAGTCTACACACTATAAGTGTGATAGCGCCCTCACTTGAAGGGCTGGGCGCGTGACTGGGACAGTCGCAATGGGCGGGCTCTCGCGGGACCAGGCAACGATGGCGGCGTTCGGATCGCCATGGCATATCATGGCGACGGAACGCAAGGTTAGGATTGAACGTCAGCGCTTAAGAAAACGAGGACAGCCATGAAGCTGCTAAGTTCGTGGGCGGTCGAGGCTAAAAGACACTTGCAAAAATATCGTCCGAAAATGGCAAGTGAGCTCGAGCAGCAAGGGAAGCTGGACGATTGGGCGCAGAAGGCGGCGAACCGCGCGATCGAAGAGTCCGCGCGGAGCATCGAGAACGGAATGGATGCGCTCGAAGCACAGAGCGAGGCAATGCGGAACCATCTTTTCCTGCCGGCCGAGGAGGATATGGAAGAACTCGGCACCGATCCAGACGCACTGCCCGACCCTGCCAGTTTGATCACGGCGCCCGGAGGTAATCCTCGAAATCGGCCTCAGAAACAGAGGCCCAGGGTGAATTAGGACTTGCTGATGAACAATTTCACGTATAAAGGTGCGATCCGGTGTTCCATCAATTAGGACGCCTTGTGCGATGCTTGTGTCTGCTGCGACACTGACAGCCGCGCCACGATCTCGAATCGCAAGCCTCTTACCCCGTGGAATCCTGCTTCCGTCTTTCCTACCTCACGGCTGCGCGTCAACCATTCTTCACGCGGCGACCTGGAACTTAACCTGCGGCGGCATCGTTCCTTCCCTGCCCCCAGCACCACCCGTTCGCGTCCAATTGAGTTTTCGCCTGTGCAATCCGCGTCCAACTGCGTCCAAAACTGTGTAGTTTATGGGGCAATTTCAGGAGTGGAAACCAGTAACGCCAACTGCATCAACAGGAGTTATGGAGCGGGCGATGGGAATCGAACCCAACGCCGAAGCTTGGGAAGATCACGCCGCGGACCTGAAGCTTGATCTGTGGCAGTGTCGTGCGTGCCCTGCCCCGGAAAAGAAAAAGGCCACCCCAGACTCGAGATGGCCTCGTCATCTGTACAAAATTTGGGAACAGAATGGGAACAAAACCCAGGGATAGAGTCCCGTTTTTCGGTCTCTGGCCCCCACAAGGGCAATCGAATCATCAGCAAGTTGGCGGAAGCGTGTGGGAGTCGAACCCACCATTCGACCCGCGAAGGACCGAATCACCGGCTTTGAAGGCCGGGAACGTCACCGGACGCTTTTCGCCTCCGGAAATAGTATAGCGTGAGAGCGTGACTGGTAACTGGTGACTCGTGACTGGTGGAAGAGATCGAGCCGCTTGCGGATGCCGTCCACAGGATGCGAGGAGCGATCAGCCGCGCTGGGAGGCGAGGGCGGCTTGCTGGGTGCGGATCAGTGCGGCGACCAGGTCGTAAAGGGCGGGACTGGTGCAGACTTCATAATAGGGATGAGTGGTAGCCCCGCCGATTTTGCCGTCCGGAAGAAGTTGGCGCGCAAAAGCTTTGCGCAAAACGAGCAATTCAACGGACTCACCGAGGGGCACTTCGCCGTAATAGAGAGTGACGCTCTGTTTTCCCCAGGGCATATCGAGCTTGGTATCGATGGATTCCAGCGAAATTTCTTCGGAGAGCTTCTGAAAACCCTCATCGTTGAGTTCGATACCGTTGTGATTGTAGCGCACCAGGAATTCGTCCAACTCTTCCGCAGAAGCGCCTTCCATGGTGTTCAGAAATTGAAAAACGGAAAAGTGGGTTTTTTGCCCCGCGAGCATGCGCTTGGCCAGCTTGGCGCAGCCGGAAAGACGGTCGGAGAGATTCAGAGCCTTTGAAATCATGATGCGCGAATCGCCATCGGTCCAGTAAGTGGGCGCGGAACCCTGAAAAGCAACGCCGAGTCCAAGTTCGAGAGCCGGCAGATCGCTGGAGGATGCGCGCTCATTGTAAGAGTTGCAGACGGCAAGAATCTGGCGCGAGAGGATGCAAGCCTTGGCCACGGGCCGCGCGTAGGCTACGGTGGATTCCGTCTCGAAAATGGCCAGAATGATGGCGTCGCCTTCGATAAAGACCTTCTTCGCGGAATAGCGGTCCAGCAGCTTTTTGACGGGCTCGTGCAAATTCAAGCTGAAGTGCGAAGCGGGGCTAAGGCCGCGCGAAAGCAAATCCTGCGTCATGCGCGTAGAGCCACGAACGTCGGACTTGATGATTACGTGAGAGATGACGTTGTCCTGCTCCGGCCGGGCTTCCTCAGGAAGAACGCACTCGTAGAGGCGATTGTTCAAGCGCGAGAGTTCGCGCGCTTTTTCGGTGGTGACTAGGTTGACGCGCTCCATGCAAGTAGTCAGATGGTCGGCGTCATGCAAATCCCTTCGCAAACGCAGGAAGTCACCGGCAAACTTCAGTATCATGGCCTGCATTTCTTCGCGGGAATAGCGGTGAATTTTTCTCGAGAGCTCCTCGATGACCTTGAGAGACAATTTCTTCGCGGGAACCTGCTTGATGACCTGCTCGACTTGCTTCAGCTCCTCTTTGGAAACGAGCGCCTTGCGGAGCTGCTGCAAGTGCACGGGTGGGCAGTAATCGGAAGCGATGGGCCGAATCTCGTAGCTGGCCAGAACATGATAGAGAATTTCGTGATATTCGAGACGGTCAACGAGCTGCGCGAGCAAGCGCGCGCGCGTAGGCGCCTCCGCTTCGCTGGCGGAGCTGGCGTCGAAGAGCCGCTTTGCGTTTTCCGGCTCATTGAGGTATTCACCGAGTTTCCCGGCGTGATCCTTCACGAAGAAATCTAGTTTCTGGCGGGCCGAGTCAATCTGCGGACCCATTTCCTCCAGCTTGCATTCCTGATGCTTGAGCCGCTGTTCGAGGTCATTCAGAGAGGCTTTCAGATCGGCCGGATCGCCTGAACTCAAAAATTTCGTAAGGAAACTATCGCCTCGGTCGAGACGCTTGCGCGTGGCTTCCCGCTGTTCCTCAAGAGCGGCGATGTCCGCGCGAATCGTTTGCACCGTCTCCAGGAGCACCGTATGCGACTGGATGGCTTCCGTGTGCGCAGGGTCATGACCGAGGGTCACGCCGGCTTCGCGGATGAATTCCTGGAAGAGCGTGTCCATGGCCTCGAAGCGGTCGGGATCGCGAGCATAGTTGCCCAGCAGGACGTAGTGCTCGAGAAAGAAAACGTCGTCCTTGCCGCCGTCAAGGAAAATCAGGCGATTCTTGCAGAGTTCGTAGTAGGAAGCGAAATCATCGCCGAAGAGGGCGCGACGGGCCTTGGCGATGACGACATCTTCCACATCGCTGACGATCTGCGCCACTTGCTGACCCACGCGCCGGATGACCGCGCGCCGGGCGGACTGGAGCTCCGATAACCGCGCTTTGATGACGTGCGCTTGCTGGCTGCGCTCAAAATGTTCGCCGCGTTTGCGGATCCATTCCTTGCCTTCGAGGATCAGATTGGCGAACTGATTGCCGATTTCGAAAGTCAGAAATTTCAGCAAACCCAACCGGAAGAGCACGTCGATCTCGATATTTTTGTGATACTTAGCTTGGGTCAGGGCGCTTTGCAGAAGTTCGGAGAGCAGCTTGCGAAAGGCGGCGCTGTCCGGCCCACGCGTGGCGCGAAGTTCGATTCCCGGCAAGTAGGTGCTGCTGGTGTACTGGCGAATGACGTCAAAGAGATATTCGCGGGCGGATTGCACGAACTTGGGGCTCAAGAAAACGTCGTGGTGGATGTTATCCACCCCAATCGCCAACGACCCCATGGGAAGGGTGACGTTGTAGCTCTTGAGTTCGGTCCGGGCCTCTTCGGCGGCGCTGGGAATTAGAAGTTCGTTGGGCATCTACATAGCCAGAAACGGCTTTTTTTACGCTAGCAGGCGCAAGAGTACGGGGCAATGGTTCCAGAAGCGTGCGTAGCCAGAGAGTAAGGACAGGTGTGGCTGCGGATTGCGGCGGCCTAGAGGACGGTGATGCGGCGGGCGTCACTCCCGAGATGCTCCAGGCGAATACGGATCTGCGGCCAGGGCGATTGCAGGGGGAAGCGCTCAGACCACTCAAGGATGGCAACAGACGGCGTGGAGAACATGTCCTCCATGCCGAGTGTCTCAAAGTCGTGAAAGCTCTCGATGCGGTATAAATCGGCGTGGTAGACCTTGGCCGGCCTGCCGTAGACATGAACTAGCGTGAAAGTAGGGCTGGTTACGTCGTCTTCTTTCGCTGCGCCGAGACCGGAGACGATGCCTTTGGTTAAGGTGGTCTTTCCCGTGCCGAGGTCGCCAGTGAGCAGGACCAGCACAGGGGGCTGGAGGCGCTTGGAGAATTCCCTGCCCCAATTCGTGGTTTCCTCGGCGGAATGGGTGATGAACTCTTCAGCCACCGAAGCGAATCTCCCTCAACAAGTAGTCCCGAGCCCAAGGGACCGCAGCAGCGACTTCCGTGGCCAGCATCCCCGAAATTTCGTCATCTGCTTCAGCGGCCAGCAGATCCGCGGCAATCCCGTGAAGATAGACTCCCAGGGCGAGAACGCGAGCCCAGTCTGTAGTGCCGAATTGCGCGGTGAGCGCGGCAAGTATGCCTGTGAGCACATCACCGGAACCACCCTTGGCGAGGCCCGGATTCCCAGTCGAGTTTACAAAGAGCTTGCCCTCGGGAGAGGCGATCAGAGTATGGAAACCCTTGAGGATGATATGAGCGTTCCACTTTTTGGCAGAATCCAAAGCGGCGGCGACGCGATTGCCCTGCACCGCGGAGTTCTTTGTCCCGAGCAGCCGCGCCATTTCGCCAGGATGCGGAGTGATGGCAAGAATCTTTGTTTTTCGTTTGCGGAGGCTGTCCGCCTCGCCAGCAAAGGCATTTAATCCGTCGGCGTCGAGCACGACCGGCAGTTCGGTTTGGGTAACGATGGTGCGAATGAATTCCTGGGTCTGGCGATGGGTGCCCAGACCGGGGCCGATGGCGAGTACGCTCTTCCCTTCTTCTAATTCGCCAAAAGTGCCATCCAACAGGCTTCGCAAAGACAGCGCGCCGGATTTCGTGGCCTTCAGCGGTTCGGTCATGTACTCCGGTTGACCCGCAGCGACAATGGGCAGCACTGGCTCCGGCGTGGCAATCGTGACCAGTCCTGCGCCGGATCGCAACGCTGCGCGGCCGGCGAGAATGGCCGCGCCGCTTTTTCCCATTGAACCGGCGAGAAGCAATGCGTGGCCGTAAGTTCCTTTGTGAGAATCGGCTGCGCGGATGAGCGGGAGCGATGCAAATTCGTCCGGAGCAGTCCAGCGGAAGTTACTGTTTCCAAGTTCTTCGACCAAATTTGGGGGCGAGCCAATGGAAACGACTTCCAAGACACCGCACGCTGCCGCGTTGGGCGAAACTAGTTGGCCAAGCTTGGGTGCGGTGAAACTAACTGTGTGATGAGCGAACAGAACCGGACCTGCGGCCGCCTCGCCATCGGAGGGAAGACCGGAAGGCGTATCCACTGAAAGAATCAGGGCTGGCCGAGGCGCAGTAGCATTGCGTGACAGAAGGTTGATTTCCGTGATTGCGCGGGCCATGAGGCCGATGGCTGGGCCACGCAGCCCTGTTCCCAATAAGGAGTCAACTATAACGGTTGCGGAGCTTACGCCAATCCAAGCTCCACCCCAATCCTGTTCGCTGATGATAGATTCAATTGGCTCTCCGCCGTCGCGCCAACGAGCGAGATTTGTTGCCGCATCCCCGCGAACTTCCTCCGACTGGCCAAACAACAGAACACGCGGAGCGTGGCCAGCATCTTTCAGGTAGCGCGCAGCAACAAATCCGTCGCCTCCGTTGTTCCCCTTTCCGCACAGCACGGAAATCCGGATGTTGTCGCGTCCCGCAACGAATCGCCAGACCGCATCCGCGACCTTTCTACCGGCGGTTTCCATCAGTTGCAGGCCGGGGATGCCGTGGCGCTCGGTGGTGAGGCGGTCGACTTCGCGCATCTCGGCGGCAGTGAGGGCTTTCATGGGAGGTTCAAGGCGCGATCACAACATCCAGCCGCCGCTGACATTGACGACTTGACCGGTGACGTATTCGGCTTCTTCGGAAGCGAAAAAAGCTACCGTAGCGGCAACATCTTCGACAGTCGGCGGGCGCCCGATGGGAAAACGCGCGTCGCGAATCTTGCGAGCCTCCTCCAGCGTTAGTTCATTTTCATCGATGCTCGAAGGGTTCACGACGTTCACGGTGATGCCATTCTTGGCTTCCTCGAGGGCGAGGGACCGAGACAACGCCACCACGGCGGCTTTTGCCGCGGCGTAAGCCGAAATTTTCGCCTGCCCGAAGGCGCGCTCAGCGCCGACGGCGCCCATATTGATGATGCGGCCCCAGCGAGCCTTGCGCATGTGCGGCAAAGCGGCGCGGCACATGTACAAGACCGTGTATAGATTTGAAGTGAAGATTCCTTGCCAATCCGGCAGTGAAGATTCCCCCAGCGTGCCCCAGCGAAAATCACCTACATTGTTGACGATCACATCGAGTCGTCCGAAGCGATCGACGACGGTCTTGACCAACTGGTCGCAGCGTCCCGCATCCATGATGTCGGTTTCGACGGCAACGCAATCTACTCCGTTGGCTTGCAATTGGCGGAGTGTTTGTTGCGCGGCAACTTTGTTGGAGCGGTAGGCGATGGCCATGCGCGCGCCATCCTGTGCAAGCTTCAACGCCAGCCCGCGCCCGATGCCCCGGCTGCCCCCCGTTACCAGCGCTACCCGATTGCGAAGCGACATTACTTTCCCCGGTAAAATCACCTGAAAGAATTTTTAGTATAGCCTAGCCGCAGCGGAGGTACTACCGAAGCCGTGCGACGATTACGGTCATGTCATCGGCTTGTTCCGGAGTCCCGGCCCACTCTTCGGCCGCGGCCATCAGCGACTCCGCCACCATCAGGGGCGCGCCTGCGTGCACGCGAACCGCGGCTTCCTGTAGACGGCGAATTCCAAATTCCTCGCCATAAACGTTCTCTGGTTCGATGAGGCCGTCGCTGTATCCGATCAAGAGCGAGTCTGGCGCTACGGTGATCGCTCCTTCCTCGTAGGCGTAATCTTCCAGGACACCGAGGACCATGCCGCCTTTGTCCAATTGTTGCGCGCCGCCTTTGCAGATCAGGAATGCGGGCAAGTGGCCCGCGTTGGTATAACGAAGAGTGCGCGTGGCGCTGTCGTAGACAGCGATGAAAAAGGTCGCGAAGCGGTCGTCACCCGTGTTGCGCACCAGATGCTTGTTTAGCCGGGAGACCAGCTCAATCATACTCAGGCGCTCGCTGCCTTCCACGAGAAGCTGGCTGCGCAGCGCTGCCTGCAGGCTAGCCATCAAAAGTGCAGCCGAAATTCCTTTTCCCGAAATGTCCGCGATAGCGATGGCGATGTGCGTGGGACTGAGTTGAATGAAGTCATAGTAGTCGCCGCTGACGGAGCGCGCCGCCTTGCAGATGGCTTCGATTTCAACGCCTGGCACGGACGGCAAAGTGCTTGGGAAAAGCTGGTTTTGCACTTCGCGAGCGATGGAAATTTCATTTTCCAGCCGCTGCCGTTTATTCTGCTCTGCGATCAATTCGCTGATCGAGCCTGTCATCACGTTGAACGATTCGCCCAGCTCACCCAGTTGATCGCGTCGCGCAATGCGCACTCGGTGTGTCAGGTCGCCGCCTTGAACGTACTGAGTCGCACGGTACAGATCGGAGACGGCCCCCGTGATCGAGCGTGTCATCACGATTCCGGTAATGAGCGCGACAGTCTCAATAAGGAGCAATAGCACCGCCAAGGTGAAGAAACCGATGAAGTTCAGGTAGCTCAGTTCCCCGATCGATGTAAACATCCGCGAATTCAACCGCGACGGTCTCGCGCTGAAGGATGCCACTACCGGGTAGCCTC
>Ga0210399_10002725_pt1 | contig 13759 bp, 10 predicted proteins | sample IncBWC14MmetaG_FD_150865 | JGI IMG/M metagenome (GOLD analysis project Ga0210399, IMG submission 150865) | Forest soil microbial communities from Barre Woods Harvard Forest LTER site, Petersham, Massachusetts, United States - Inc-BW-C-14-M | ecosystem: Environmental > Terrestrial > Soil >... | reverse complement strand
AGTTCAATGCCAACCTTGAACGCTCCAACACCATCCTCGGTCCCGTGTTCCATAAGTGGTGCGGCACAGAAAGCGTGGTGGAACACTTTGGCGGCGCGGCGGTTCACTACCCACCGGGTGCCTTTGGGCAAAACAATCTCGACATCGCACAGGACATCATCGAGCACGTGCGCACGCAAATTCCGCAGGGTGCGCGAGTCACCGAGTATTACGCGGGTGTGGGGGCCATTGGCTTGTCCGTATTGGCCCGCGCCGCCGAGATGCGCATGAACGAAGTCGGCCGGCACTCGTTGCGCGGGCTCGATCTCGGTCTCGCGCAGCTTGACGCGGCGGATAGAGCAAAGGTTTCGGTCATCCCCGGTCCCGCAGGCGCAGCCTGCCTGGCGGCTTGCGACGCTGAGGTGGTGATCGCCGACCCGCCACGAAAAGGTCTGGACCCCGAGCTGTGGCAGTACCTCGGCGAGCGGCCACCCGAGCGCTTCTTGTATGTCAGCTGTGGGCTGGAATCGCTGCTCAATGACACGGAGCAACTCACCGCGCGCGGCAGGCTGCGTCTCACGGGGCTCGCCGCATTCAATCTCATGCCCTTCACCGATCACGTTGAAACCGTCGCCCGTTTCGAGCGTGTTTGATGCCGTCCGCGCATCACCCTAGGTGCTGCGATCGAATGCTGCCCGGTCCCAGCGCCCAAGATCGGCCGCGGCCTCATAAGCGGTTTGGAAGAACCTCAGCAGCACCTCGTCCGGTTGCGCTGTGGCGCGCAGCGCTTCGTACGGCAGCAAAAATTCCCGCGCCTTCAGGTCGAAGCCTGCAGCAGCGGGTTCGACTACGCGCTGCGCATAGCCGGGGGGTTCCGGATAGGCGTAAGCGTAATATGCCGGCGGGTGCGTTTCGTCGCCCGGCCAAAACCCACAACTGCTGCATTCATGCGAGTACGCTTCGATCATGACCCGATCCGGGCAGTGCGGCGCCCCGCCGGGGTGCTTTGGCGCACGCCGTCCCGAGAAGCGCGTGCTCGCGAGATCGAAGCTACCCCAAAAAAAATGGATGGGACTCTGTTTTCCAGTAAAACCGCTGCGAAATCTGGCCATCACGCGCTGCGTATCAACGAGGATTTGCCAACAGGCATGAGCGGCTTCGCGCGCATAGCCGGCATGCGTAAAGTCCTGTGCAAACGGTAGCGCGATTTCGACTTCCACCGGCGATGGATAGATGCCCGGATCGATCCCAAGCTCCCGAAGCGTACCCGAATATCGGGCGAAAAAATCCGCCACCGTCATGGCGGTCAGCGCAAACGAGCGCCGGGCGCCGTCGCTGGTTTGCACGATCAGTTCATGTGAAATGAAATCAAAGTCGACGGCCACCGTGCCATTGGCGTGCGGCATCGGTGATGTCGTCAAGCCGCGCACCGTGACGTAAAGGGCCACCTGCCACCAATGGTTTTCCATGGGCGCCAGCGCCAGGCGGGTCTTACCCACGATCTGCGCCCACATATGCAGCGTATCGTAGGTGGCTTGCCAGCCGGCAGTCGGCAGCTCAGGCCATTGCGGGGACTTTGCACCAACCATGGTCGAATTTTGTATGCTTTCGCCAGGCCGTGCTCGGCTTTTCAGCTAGAACCGCTGCGCGGTGCCGGCCCAGGGATCGAGTTGCGTGCCAGGGGGGTTGACGTAGAATGATCCCACGCAGAGGTACTATGAGCGCGCAGGAGGTACTATGAGCGTCACAGTGCGATTTCTCAGTGTAATCGTCTCGGGACTGGTGCTCTTCGGCTGTGCAGCAACGCCGCAGAACCCGGGTTCAAAACCCCCAGCCTCAGCGGCGATCAAGGACCCTAACTGCCTGACCGAAACAGGCAGCCACGTCGCGTCCAAGTCGAGTTGCCGCGGCTATGGGCGCTCGTACTCCAGCGACGATATCGACAGAACGGGTAAAACTACGGCGGCCGAAGCGTTGAGTCTCTTGGATCCCTCGATCACCGTGCATCACTAGTTTCCGGCTCTAAGTCTCTTACCCGACGTATGAGCGGAATCGGTGGCCTCGTCGGGTACCGACGCTCCCGGAGCTACTCACCCATCTCATGGGCCAGCACGGGCTGACTCGGGCCGATCCTGGTAATCTATGGTGGCGCCGCAATGGGTACGTAGAGACGAACGCAGGTGCCGGCATTCAAGCCCGTCAATACCTCGAACTCATGACCCAATATCTCTGCTGTTTTTCGTGCGATGGACAGTCCGAGTCCCATCCCTTCATTCAGTCCGCCGATGCGTGGGCAGAGGCTGAATGACCGGCGCAAGTCTTCCTCGGAGATTCCGGGACCGGTGTCGGACACTGCCAGAATCAGATGTTTACCTCGGATCGCTGACGCAACCGTCACTTCTCCTTGGGTGGTGTGTCTCACGGCATTTCCAACCACGTTGTTCATGATGACAGCCAAGAGACGCCGGTTACTCTCCACTAAGCAATCTGCCTGATCGACACTAAACCTTAGACACTTCGCTTGAAAGCAGATCCGCCGCGACGCAGATGTAGTCGGCATCGGTAGTTGGCGGACTGCCAGCTGCTCGTCTATGCATGGCTGCGGATCTCATTTGTATGTGGCGGAGGAAAATATACTTAGGCGATCTGCAATTCTTGTACGGCATTGCCGTCGTTGGCAGATTTCCACCAGTAATGAGAAGTGACGCCGCCGGAGCGCTTAAGATGATGCGTCTATGAGATCGGTGACTCATTTCGCTGTCTTGCTCGGGTGCCTGGCATACGCACCCTGGGCAGCGCACGGTCAGGCCACCTCGCGACTTGCGCAGATGGTCACGCAAGCACAAGTCGATCCCGACACTGTCCGTGTGAGCGTGACGGAGGCCCATGACTTGCGCTTCATCCGCCGCCTGAGGCGAGAGGGCCTTTCCCAACAGCGCGTGACACACATCGTTCAGGATGATCGGGGGTTCCTCTGGTTCGGCACTCAATATGGCCTAAACCGCTACGACGGGTATAGCTTCAGGGTATTCAAGAACGACCCGGACGATTCACGGAGTCTATGCGAAGTAGACATCCCTGCACTGTTCAAAGACCGCACGGGCGCGTTGTGGATCGGGTGTGACTACTCGCTCGACCGCTACGACCCGAGCACGGACACGTTCGTCCACTATCCGCTTGACACCTCCAGGACCGCCAACAAGGGCGGCACCGTGAGGCACATCAGTCAGGATCACGCCGGCGTCCTGTGGCTATCAACCGCAAACGGCTTGTACCAATTCGATCCGGGCACGGGACAGGTCAATCGGTTCGAGCACAGCGATACGAACCCTCTTAGTCTCAGCAGCAACGATGTCAAATCGAGCGGCGAGGATCGCTCCGGTGCGTTCTGGGTCGCGACCAGCGAAGGGTTGGATGCCTTCGATCGTGGCCGCGTTACCCTGCACGTGCCGCTGCGGGAGCCGCGGGACCTCTCGTTCTTTGAGGATCAGTCAGGCGTGTTCTGGGTTTTGTACGCATCGGGCAACGGTCTTGCAATCTTGGACCGCAATGCGCGGCGTCTCACGCGGTATTCGTTCGGCAGACAAAATCTCCCGGGGTTCCCTCTGACCGGTGTGAGTTCGATGCTCGAGGAGGGCGATGGGACACTGTGGATCGGCACCTTCTCCGATGGACTCTTGAAGTTCGATCGTGCGCACCGTCGATTCAGCCGTTACCGCAACGACCCCACGAACGGTGAAAGTTTGCCGGAGAACCGAATTACGACGCTCTTCGAGGACCATGAGCGAAACGTTTGGGCTGGTTTCGGCGCAATCGAGCCCGGCTTTTTCACGCGGCCAGCGCCGCCATTTGCGGCATTGCCGTTTGATTCGGGCAATTCTGCCAATCTCGGGGAGACCTTGATCGACGTTATTTATGAGGACCATGCAGGGATTCTCTGGATCGGCGCCACCGGGGCGCTCAATCGCCTCGACCGCAACGCCGGACGCTACACTCACTTTGATGTGCCAGGCCACGGGATCGCAAGTGATGTGTTGTCGATCGCGGAAGACCAGTCGGGAGCGCTGTGGGTGGGAACCTCCGGCCAAGGCCTATATAAGTTGGATGCAGCTACGGGACATATGAGGGCGTTCCGACATTTCGATGGGGACACGTCGAGCCCGAATAGTGAGACCGTCATCCAGCTCCTCGTCGATCGTGCGGGAAGTCTATGGGTGAGTACGATAGATGGCCTCTATCGATTCGATTCAGCGACCGAGCGCTTTACGAACTATCGGCATCGCGGGAATGACCCGTGGGCCTCTTATGAGGCCATTGCAGAGGACGAGCATGGAATGCTGTGGATCGCCGCCAAGGGTACCGATCTGTTACGACTCGATCCTGCCTCCGGCGAAATCACGACGATCGTTCACGGGCTAGGCGAAGGCACAGCACGAGGCGCAAGGATACTGAATTTGCTTCGGGTAGATCACGGCGGCGCGGTTTGGATCGGAACGCAGAATGGCCTGGATAGGTTCGATCCCTTGACGAACACGTTCACGCATTTTTCGGAGAAGGACGGCCTGGCAAGCAATGCGGTGAGTTGCATGCTGGAAGATCGGCGGGGGGATCTGTGGATGGGGACAAGCAAGGGCCTATCGCGACTGGATGTCCGGCGCCGGACCTTCATGAACTTCACTCAGGCGGACGGTCTGCCCGGTCCCGATCTCACCGGCTGGAGCGCATGCTTTCGAAGTCCGAGCGGTGAAATGTATTTTGGAGGCTTTGCCGGAGGCGTGGCGTTTCGGCCGGAGAGCGTCACGGACAGCAACTATATTCCACCTGTTGTGCTGACCGGGTTTCAGCTCTCGGGGAGGACGGTCGCATTGGGGGCGGGATCGCCTCTCCGGCACTCGATCGACTACACGAATAAAGTGAGTCTGTCGCATCGCGAGCACGGGTTCTCATTCGAGTTCTCCGCGCTCAGTTTTCGAAACCCGGAAACCAATCGCTATCGCTATAGACTGGAAGGGTTGGATGAGGGATGGCACGAGGTCGGAAGCAATCAACGACTCGCTAGCTACACTACGTTGCCCGCGGGCATTTACCAGTTTCGGGTCCAGGGGGCAACCAGCCGCGGTCCGTGGAGCGAGCCCGGCCGTACGGTCAGCGTCACGATCGAACCGGCGTGGTGGGACACGTGGTGGTTCAGGGCGCTGGTCGCTGTCGTCAGTGTGTTGCTGGTGCTGGCCATATATCTTTCGCGCGTTCGCCAGATCGCCAGGCAATTCGAGCTTCGGCTCGCCGAGCGCGTGAGCGAGCGCGAGCGCATCGCACGCGATCTACACGACACACTGCTGCAGGGTGTACAGGGCCTGATCTTGCGCTTCCAGGCGGTTGCTCAGCTTATTCCCGAAAGCGAGCCGGCACGAGATTCAATGGAACAAGCGTTAGATCGGGCCGACCAGGTCCTGGGCGAGAGCCGCGACCGAGTCAAAGACCTGCGAAGCTCGGACGGTGGTGGGATTGATCTGCCCGAGGCACTGGCAGCGGAGGGTGAACAACTCGCTGTGACGTACCCGGCACAGTTTCGGTCAAGCGTCGAGGGAGCACGTCGGGATCTGCACCCGATCATCCGTGAAGAAGTATTGCTCATCGGGCGCGAGGCGCTCGGCAACGCCTTCCGGCACGCGCGGGCCCAACACATCGAATCGGAAGTATCCTACGGCGATGCAGCGCTGCACGTTAGAATCCGCGACGATGGCCAGGGCATCAGCAACGATGTGCTCCATGCAGGCGGAAGGCCGGGACACTTCGGTCTAATGGGGATGCGCGAGCGTGCACAGAAGGTTCGAGCTCACTTGGATATCTGGAGCAAGCCGAGCGCCGGCACCGAGATTGACCTACGGGTTCCGGCGGAGGTCGCGTATCGCAGATTGCACGGTGAATCTCGCGGCATGCAGTTGTGGCGCAGACTTTTCCGTGGCCCGGTTGAACCGCATTGAGGTTTAACAAATGAACTCGGGTAAGCGACATTCTGCCGGGCCCTGCGGGCCGTCCAACCAATACCATCGGCTAATAGTGTTGCGGTGATGCCTGTGATGTTATTACTCCAACTTCCGGTGTTGGAGTACCACATGCCTCGACAAGTCTCTTCTTTGGACCTCGCCGATGCTCGACGCATCATCGCAGCCGGCGAGCGCAGGGCGATCGAAATGCGTATCCCATACAACATCGCCGTGGTCGATGCGGGCGGCGGTTTGGTGACGCACGTACGTATGGATGGCGCGTGGCTCGGAAGCGTCGATATCGCGATCAACAAGGCTTGGACCGCACGGGCTTTTGACGCCTCCACCGGGGACCTGGCTCGCATAACACAGAGTGGCCAGCAGGGCTTCGGACTCAATACGACCAATGATTCCAGAGTCGTAATCTTCGGCGGTGGAATTCCAATCAAACTCGACGGCGCCGTGATTGGAGCCGTCGGAGCAAGCGGCGGCAGCGTGGAAGAAGACGAGGCTGTCGCACGTGCCGCCCTTGCGGGGTTTTCAGGCCAAGGCTGACCGATCGTAATCTCGACCCAAGTTTCAGCTCATTTCCAAGATCAGTGGTGGATCGTTTTTGCCTCGTTCGTGCGCCATTGGGGCGACGTGAGGCCCGTTCTCACACCGGAGGCTCTCATGAATTCTTCAGCAAAGACCGCGCCCATACGGCTCAACCGGCTTTCACCTGCCTATTGGCGGGTGATTTTTGACAACCCGCCACTCAACCTCATGGGACCGCGATTTGTTCTACAACTTAGGGACATTGTGACAGCGCTCGAGAACGACGAACAGGTCAAGGTCGTAGTTTTCGAAAGCGCTGTCGACGGTTTCTTTCTGAATCATTCCGATTTCCTCGCCAAACTAGAGGATCTCACCAACATACCGCAAGGCCCCACAGGCCTAGAGGCGTGGCCGGATATCCTGGTCCGCCTCACGCGCGCGTCCGTTGTCTCGATTGCTTTGATCCGCGGACGGGCGACCGGAAACGGAAGTGAGATTGCGCTTGCCTGTGACATGAGCTTTGCAAGCCAGGAGAAGGCCATCCTCTCGCAATGGGAAGTGGGTGTCGGACTCGTAGCGGGCGGGGGGCCCATGGCCCGATTGCCACGGCTCATAGGAAGGGGACGTGCCCTGGAAGTGCTTCTGAACTCAGACGATATTAGAGGGGACTTGGCTGAGTCCTACGGCTACGTGAACCGGTCGTTACCGGATGCTGAGCTCGATGAGTTTGTCGACACGCTCGCGTCTCGGATCGCCTCGTTCGATAAATGGGCGATCAGCAATACCAAGCGCCTGGTAAATGCGGCCAGCTTGCCGCCCGACGTCGAAGTCGCAGCCGGGTGGGATGCCTGCCTCACTTCGATCAACAGGCCCGCAGCGCAGAATAGAATCAAGGCGCTGTTGAAACGGGGCTTCCACGAGCGCGGGGATGCGGAAAATCGGTTGGGATTCCACCTAGGGCAACTGGGTTCCGAGCAATTGTGAATACGAATCCTAACGGAGCTGCGGCAACTCTCTCGGTCTGAGGTTATGCACATGCATTATAAATTGGTGGACGAGGCGCCTAAGACCTTCGTTCTCGTATTCGAGACAAATGATGAATTGGCAGTAAACCTAAAGGAGTTCGCATCCGAACAGAAGCTTGCTTCGGCAAGCTTCAAAGCTATTGGGGCACTGTCGTTCGCGAAGCTCGGATGGCTCAACTGGCAAACAAAACAGTATGAACCGTCGGTTTTTATGGACGAGCAGGTCGAGCTGCTATCTCTAATCGGCGACGTTGCCTTGAGAGACGGTGAGCACCAGGTTCACGCTCACGCTGTGGTGGGCAAACGCGATGGCACAGCGCATGGTGGACACTTGCTGGAGGCTTACGTTCGTCCGACTTGCGAATTGGTTTTAACAGAGAGCCCGACTCACCTGAAGAAAGAATTCGATCCCGCCGCGGGCATCCCGTTGATCAAACTTTAGAAGCGGGCGAGACGCGCATGCCCAATAAATAAAGCGCATGGACCTAAATGGAACCATTGAAAAGAGGAGATGCGCCCATGCGAAAAATTTTTGAAGAGTGCGATCGAAACCGCCGCTCCTTCGCGAGCATGCTGGCCGTGACTCTTGCTGCCTCTCAATTCAGTCCTGTTCGCGGTGCAGCAGCGCAATCCAAAATGCCGGGCCCGTCATCGGTAAAGGCTGGAGAGTTCTTTCCGGGCTTTTCGACTGAATTGATCAAGACGAGCGGAAGCACCATCCATGTATTACGCAAGGGCGTCGGTCGTCCGCTGCTGCTGCTGCACGGTTATCCCGAAACGCATTTGACGTGGCACAAGGTAGCGCCTCAGCTAGCGGAGCAATTCTCTGTAATCGTGCCCGATCTGCGGGGCTACGGGAAATCTGGCAAACCACAAGACGGAAAACGTCACGAGAACTATTCATTTCGGGCGATGGCGCAGGATCAGGTCGATGTGATGCGTCATTACGGTCACGAGCGCTTCCTGGTCGCGGCGCACGATCGCGGGGCGCGCGTGGCGCACCGCCTCTGTCTCGACCATCCCCAGAGTGTTGAAAAAGCTTGCCTGATGGACATCGCACCCACCCTCACGATGTATCAAGGAACGAACCAAGAGTTCGCCACCAAATACATGTGGTGGTTTTTCCTAATTCAGCCATTCCCGCTCCCCGAACATATGATTGGGCGCGATGCGGAGTTTTATTTAAAAGAGATTTTCGGGGGTCTGAACAAAACGCCTGGCGCCATTGCGCCGGAAGTGATGAAAGAATATGTGCGTGAGTTTTCGAATGCGGATGCGATCCACTCTACTTGCGAGGATTTTCGAGCTGCCGCAGACATCGACCTGGAAATGGACAGGGCCGATTACGAGGCCGGAAAAAAGATTGAATGTCCACTCCATGTTCTCTGGGGCGGAAGGAATGCAATCGGCTCTCTGTGGGATGTACTCGCTACTTGGCGGGAGAAGTGCGCCGCTTTGGTGACGGGAAAGGCGCTCGATTGCGGTCACTTTCTGCAGGAGGAACGTCCTCAGGATCTCCTCGCGGAACTGCGCGATTTCCTTTGAGCTGAGAACGTGGCGCTCACGCATCGCCTCCCTTGCGCAAATCTTCGATAGTGTTCGGCCATAAGAAGCGTAGCCGACGCCACCCAAAGTGACGCGAACTTCGAGATCGATAGGCCACTCCGGCCGGCACCCGAAGATCGATTTCCGTACCCGCGCCCGGCTTGCTCCACAGAGTCAGGTCCGCACGAATCTTCTTCGCTCGCTCGCGCATACCCAGCAGCCCCCAGTGTCCGGGCCTGCCCGTGGTCAGCACCTCATCATTCATACCTTGCCCGTCATCGCGGACTCGCACGTGCAGTTCGGCCGCGCCGTACGAGACTTCAACCTCGACCAGTTCGGCCTTGGCATGCTGAAAGGCGTTGGTGAGCGCTTCGCCGGCGATCCGAATGGCCTCTTCACGCACGATCGGATGCAACTCTCGAGCCGTTCCCTCGACACTTGTGCGAGATTGCCCGAGATAAGCCTGGGCGAGCTGTTTGCCCGTGGCGGCGAGCGCCTGCGCTAGCTCAGCTTCGCCGCCACCCGAACCGCGGATGTTTTTGACCGCATCACGGCTTTCGCTCAAGACCTGATCTGCGCGCTCCAGCGCGTCCTCTAACTGTGTCCGCACCGGTTCTTCTGCGGGCAGGCGATCGGCAGCGGCTTGAAAGCGCAAAACCAGACCTTGGATGCCTTGCAACAGGGTGTCATGCAATTCGCGAGCGATGCGCTCACGCTCGGCGAGGCGCTCTTCCAACCGGCCGCACACTTGGGCGCTGACCTGACGTATTCGGATTCGATACAGACCTCCGAGCAGCGCCGCGCATGATAGCGCGCACAGCGAATAAAACCACTTGGTCTGATAGAACATCGGTAGCACGCTGAAATTCAGCGACGCACCGCTGGTGTTCCACAAGCCATCGTTGTTGGCGGCAATCACGCGAAATTTGTAATCGCCGGGCGATAAGTTTGTGTAGTAGGCCACCCCGGGAATACTCGATGACTGCCAGTCCCGGTCGAGCCCTTCGAGCTGGTAGCGATACATCACGCGTTCCGGTACAGCCAAGCTCAGACCGGCATAGTTGAACTGCAGTTTCGATGTGCCGGCGGGCAGCGGCAAACGATAAGAAAGGTCATAGGGCTTTCCATCTGCAATGACTGATTCGATCACTACAGGCGGAGCTATGGCATTTTTCGATAGACTCGTGGGATCGAGCCAGGCTACGCCGCGGGTTGTAGTGAACCACAGCCGTCCGTCTGTGCCCTGGAGCGCGGTCGGGAATGCACTGGATTGAGGCGTGTAGCCGGGAAAGCCGTCGAGCGAATCGAACAGCTCGTAGCGCACGCTGGGCGCATGATGGTTCAGCAAGCTGCGCAACTCGGGTGCGTCGATATGAATGATCCCACGTGATTCGTTCAACCATAAGTTTCCGTCCTCTGTCTCGATGACTCCAGAGACGGCGGCGAATGACTCCTTATCCGAAGGAGTGATAGATCGAAACTTGTTATTCTCAAGCAGGGCCAAGCCGCGCTCGCCACCCACCCAGAGGTGTCCGCCGGATGGGAATATTGCCTCAACGACCCCGACTTTCAGGCCGTCCGCCGCGGAGTAAACGCGAATGGACCCCTTGTCCAAGGACGCAAATTTATCCTCGGCGAACCCAAACCAGATTCGTCCCGTGGCTTCCGTAAATTGGGTGGAGGGTGCCAGCCCGGAGAGTTCAGCCGGCGTTTCATAGCGATTCCAACGACCGTTCTCCAGATAGAACAAGCCCTCTTTATACACGTAGGCCCACAGCCGTCCGGCCTTGTCAGCTGCGATTTTGATCGGGTCGTAGTAGGGATTTCTTTTGCCGGCGGGCAGCCCAATGCCGATGCAACGTTCGTGCTCGACACGACATATTTGCGCAAGATCTTTCAACCAGATGGATCCGCGCCCATCACCATAAACTGCCGTGCCCGGGAAGGGATGATGGTGGATATTCTCGATGCCATCGTGAAGTCGATACACGTGTGCGGAATAGTCGGCGACCCAGACATAGCCGTTATCATCCGCCGCGAGCGAGAATCCGGTACTGGATCGGGGCAGGGTGACGGGCACCAGGGTACTGTTACGAAATTGATCGAGTCCCTCTCGCGTCCCGACCCAGATTGACCCCTCACGATCTTCAATGATGGAATGAGCGTAGTCAGAACTCAGGCCATCCTTGACGGTAAAGCTCTCGAGGGCGTTGCTGAACTCATCAATTGGCTCAAGCTTCAATCGTGCCGGATGGGGCGCCCGCCGCAATCCATCTCCGGCAGTCGTGATCCAGAAGCCGCCATCGCGATCAAAATGTATTGCGGCCGACCCTACATAAATCTCCAAGTTGTCGGGTCTCCGGCAACTCGGTTCGATTTTCCAGCTGTTGGGAAATCTCGCGTAACATTCGGCCCTCGTCGGTCCTGAGAAGTGCTTGTCGCTTCCCGGGCGCTCCAGTGGCCGGACAGCCCGGGTCGAGTCGGCTATCCATATCTTGCCATCGGGGGACTCTGCTATCTGGGTCACCAATCCCGCATGTGTTTCGTCGGTGGGTTCAAATTTTTTGGATCCTTCCGCCAGAACGAGGAAGCGGTCTTCCGTGGCAACCCACAGAGCACCCAAATGATCCACGAGTACGGCCTGCGCTGACCGGCTGGGATAGCCCCAGTCCGCTCCGATGCGATGCCAACGGTCCGCCTCGAGGCGCGCGAGACCGCCCTCCGTGGCCACCCAAGTGGTGCCTTGACGGTCACGCGCAAAGCCCTTGACGAACCCTGCGGGCAGACCCTCGGCGGCGCCATAGTTGGCGACTCGGCCATCCGCCATAAGACTCGCGCCCCCCTGACGAAAGCCGATCCATAGCTTGCCATCCGGCATCGCAAACAGCGCCGATACTGAGATTGACGGAAGATTCACGCCGGAGAACGATTCAATGTGCTCGAAATGCGCACCATCAAATCGATTCAGACCACGGCGGTTGCCGATCCACAGGTAGCCGTCACGCGTTTGAGCAAGTGCCTGCGGCAAGCTCGGCGCGCCCTCTTTTGCGCCCCACGATCTATGGGCTAACTCGCTGATATGCCGGTCGGAATTGAGAGCGCATAGCGTCCCGCTGTTAAGACCGATCAGTGTCCAAATCGCGACAGTTGGAAAGAGACCACGCATGCTTCTAACACCCGGACCTACAACGCGCACGGCCAAAGGTAGAACGCGAGTCGCTGAGAAAAGAATACGCCAATGAGCCTAAGGATACTCGTCATTGGGGGCACTCGTTCTCCCCCTTTCGTACTAGTTACAACAGGTACGAAGTCGTGATGCGCGAAACGCCGAGTGTTAGGTAGGCTACGTCTCTGTCAGGTAGTCGTGTCGTGGGCCGAAAGGTCACGCCCCCCGACAGCTGCCTTGGACGGAATGGGCGAAGCTTGGGGCATGGCACGTGGTTCCAGATACTGGGGTTGCATATGAATATCGAGTGTGAACGTGAATCGTCGCCTGGAACAACTCCGAACGTATTTGTTGTGGACAAAGACGCTTCGGTGCGCGAATCACTGATAACGCTGATCCAAAGCGCAGGTTGGTGCACGGAAACATTTGCGTGTGCGCAGGAGTTTCTTAGTAGAACGAAGGTCCCGGCCCCTAGCTGCTTGATTATTGACGATTCGCTTCCAGATCTCAGCGGGCTCGACGTCCAAGCGCGCATCAACGCCGATCGGGTGGATATGCCAATCATCTTCATCACGGATTTCCCCAACGTGCGCACGACGGTTCGGGCGATGCAAGCCGGGGCAGTGGAATTTTTCACCAAGCCGTTCAATGACAATATGATCTTGAGCGCCATCCGACATGCGATCGATCGCAGCAAGCTGGCGATGGCGCGCCAGGCACAGCTCCTGGTACTTCAAGAGCGCTACGCGATTCTCACCTCTCGCGAACGCGAGGTCATGCACTTGGTGGTCGAAGGCCTTTTGAATAAACAAATTGGGTGTGAATTGGCCATATCAGAGATCACGGTAAAGGCGCATCGAGGCAAATTGATGCGCAAAATGAAGGCGACAACTCTCGTCGATCTGATAAAAAAAGTGTGGACGCTGCGCGCCGCATCGGGATTTTATGATTATACGGTCAACTGGATCGCACCCGCCCGATCCGCACCGCTGGCGCGCGAGCTCCTGGCGATCGAGGCGTAACTAGCTGACTTAGACGTCGAAAATGCCTCGTTTCAGCGCGATAATGACTGCATGAGTGCGGTCGCTCGCATCCAGCTTCGGCAGGATACTCTTCATATGCGCCTTGACCGTGCTTTCGCTTATGTCGAGCTGCGCTGCAATCAGCTTGTTCGACTTGCCGGCCGCGACCCCCCGGAGTACTTCAATCTCGCGGGCTGTCAGTGAGTCCTCAGTCGCGTGCTCGGCGATATCCGTGGCGATTTCTGGCGGGATTCGCCGTTTGCCGGCATGCACTGCTCGAATAGTCTCGAGCAAATCTTTTCTCAGCATGTTCTTGAGCAAGTATCCAGACGCTCCCGCCTTCAGCGCTCCGAGTGCCTGAACGTCACCAGCGTAAGTGGTTAGAACCACGATGCGCGCCGCAGGGAACTCGGAGCGAATAGCCGAGATGGCATCGATGCCATTCATGTCCGGCATACGCAAGTCCATGAGAGTCACATCGGGTAGGTGCCGGCGAAA
>Ga0210399_10002724_pt1 | contig 13759 bp, 12 predicted proteins | sample IncBWC14MmetaG_FD_150865 | JGI IMG/M metagenome (GOLD analysis project Ga0210399, IMG submission 150865) | Forest soil microbial communities from Barre Woods Harvard Forest LTER site, Petersham, Massachusetts, United States - Inc-BW-C-14-M | ecosystem: Environmental > Terrestrial > Soil >... | reverse complement strand
GGTGCCGGGGATTACTTCTGCTTGGCGATGATCAGGTCCTTGATCTTGTCGTAGGTAGCCTGGGGAATAATCTTCTTCTTTACCAGGTCGGTCTTCTTGGCGTACGGGCGGCCGTCGATGATTTTCTTCGAATAGGCCGCGCCGATACCCGGCAAAGCGTCCAACTGATCCTTTGTGGCGCTGTTGATGTCCAGCAGCTTGGCGGCCGCAGGCTTCGCCGCCGGCGCGGTAGCACTCGGCGTCTGAGGTTGCGAGACAACAATCCCGACGCCCAACATGAGTAAGAGCGCCAACATCACGATGCGGCTGATATTTTTCTTCATTTCGATTTCTCCTTTAAGTTTGAGTCTGCTCGGAGCCGGGAAAGGCTAATTCTTTTCAGAAGCGCGATAGCCGGCCTTGACGGCGTCCGCCTCCGACATATATTTGCCCTGCTTGGTCTTCCCGTAATAGCGGCTCCCGGGTTTGTGATAAATCCCGGAGTCCGTGTTCACCCATACCATGCTGTTGCTGTTCGCCGGCGTAGCCGGTTGAGCTGCTGGCATCGCGGCAGGTGTCACCGCAGGCGCTGTGGAAGCCGCAGGCGTTGGAGTCGAAACCGGTGCAGGCGCGGGTTTCGCGGCTGGAGTTGTGGCTGGCGCCTCAGTTGGGGTGGGTTTCGCAGCCGGAGCCTCCTCCGCGGGCGGTGTGGCTGCTGCTGGCGCAGCCGCAGTATTCGCCGTGTCCGATTTCGTGCTCTTCTTGGATTTTGCCGCTGTCGTGCTGCCGCTCGCTGCCGTTGTGGAATCCGCGGATGCGTCGGCTTTCTTCGATTTCGAAGATTTCTTGGCGGTGGACGGATCGGCTGCCGCCGAGGTGGCCGTGGCGTCCGGTTTCTTCGACTTCGGGGTTTTCTTTGTGGTCGAGCTGTCCGCCGCCGCCGGAGCATCCGCCGAATCCGACTTCTTACTCTTGGCAGATTTCTTGGTGCTAGAAGAATCCGCCGTCGTGGTGTCAGTGGATACATCGGGCTTCTTTGATTTCGAAGACTTCTTGACGGTGGCGGTATCAGCTGCCTCCGCGGTGTCCGTGGCGTCCGCTTTCTTCGACTTCGAGGTTTTCTTTGTGGTCGAGCTGTCTGCCGCTGCCGGAGCATCCGCCGTATCGGCCTTTTTGCCCTTGGTGGATTTCTTGGTGCTGGAAGAATCTGCCGCCGCAGCGTCATCCGCCGGAGCGGTCTTCTTCTTTTTCTTCGACTTTGCCGTGCTGGTATCGCTCTGATCCGTTGTCGGGGTGGTTTGCGCCGCCTGAGCCCCCGACGCTGGGCGCAGGGCAAGGTTCGCAAGCACAAGCAAAAGAGCGACAAGCAGGGCTACGTGAAACCGGCTTCGAGTTCGATTCATTTTCGTTGAATTCCTTTCACAGGCCGCGATTCTGGCTCTCTGCCTGGCACAGGGATCACGCGTGCCTTGGGTGGGTGGCAAAGAAGTACAAACAATCGCAGCGCGGTTCTTCCTGCTGAAGTTGGGGGAGATGATGTGTGAGAAAGAACGCGAAGTCAAGCGAAGTCAAGTAGGGGTGGCAGCCAAAACCCTAGGACGCAGGCGAACGGGAAATCCTATCGGGCCACGCCCAGAAGCATCCCCGGGGATCTTATGAGTGTATGAACGACTTGCAGGAAGAGCGTTGAAGGGGAAAACGCAGTTTCGCTCAGTCGCCGGCGAGCTGGACGCGACCGGACTCTACGGATTCTGCCAATCCGCGGCGGACAAACCCGAGGGCCGATGCAGGGGCATCCCGCTCCGGCTCGAGCGAGAGCGCTGCGGCCTTGCGCGGGAATTCATTGCGGCGGTCGAGCTGCAAGCCGGCGTCTTTCAGGAATTCAGCCGAAAAGCCCATGTCCTCGGCGCGATCCACGCCCCAGAACCATAGTTTTTCCTCGTTACGTTGCAGGAAGTGCAGTGACTCTTCGAGTTTCTTCATCGCCCGGTCAAACGAGGAGGCCAGGAAGTAAACGCCCAAGGACCAGGCGTGGCGGGGATATTGCACGCGCATCCGGATGCAATATTTGCCGTTCTGGTTCTTTTCAATGCTGCAGCGGTAGTCGTTGCGAGACTGAGAAGTACGTCCTGCCATGAATTCAACCTTTTATGTGAGGGTATGCTGCGATCCCAATTGGACTGCCGAGCAATCTGGAAGGAGTCTGCACAGCAAACGCCACCATCAAGGCCAGCTTATTGGGACAGCAATAGGTTACCGGGCTGAAACCCGCAGGGCAAGAGGGTGTGTCGTTAAAGTTTAACTGCTTTATTTACTGTGAGATAGGGAAGTTCTTGGAGCTTCCAAAGTCCCCGAATGCGGTCATTTTTTCAGGGTAGAGCTTCAACTTGCCTTCCTGCTTCAAACGGTCATTCAGGGAGGTTTGGAAGGCGCTGAACGCCAATTCGCGCTTCTGTTTGAGCAGGGTATCCGTGATTTCCTTCTTCTGTTTTTCGAAATCGGCGGGATTCGCCTCTTGACGCTCGACTACCTGATAGACCGCCCAGTTGGAACCGAGACGCAGAGGCGGCCCGGGCTGCCCAACTTTCAGAGAGAAGGCCGGTGCGAGCTGCTTTCCGCTGCCGAGATTGGCTACCGAGCCGTTCCGGGCGAACAGATCGCTGGTCTTGGGGTCGAGTCCGATTGCTTTGGCGGCGGAGGCAAGTTTTTCCCCCGCCTTCAGCCGCACCGCAAGCTCGTTCGCCTTAGATTGCGCAAGTTCGTTGGACTTTTGCTGCTTCAAAGCGGTGACGACCTTATCCCGCACTTCCTCGAGGGTACCCTGGTGCGCTGGCAGGGACTGGCGGAGGGATAGCACGACGTAACCGCGGTCGGTGCGCAGGGGAAGACTCAAGTCACCCTGGCGGAGTTTGAAGATTTCGTCCTTCACGTCCTGGCCGTTGCCCAATTCCAAGACCGGCTCGCCCGGTCCCACCGGGTGGGTCTCGGCAATGGTCAGGTGGTATTTTTGCGCCAGCTGATCGAGCGTGGTTTTGTTGGACTGGCGGATGTCGGCGGAGATTTGGTCCGCGGTCTTGGAAGCCTCCTGCTCGACCTTATTCAGCAGGAAATTGGGCCGAAGCGTGTCTTTCACTTCGTCGAAAGTCTTGGTGTGGGCGGTTTCCTTGTCCAGGACCTTGATGATGTGGAAGCCATACTGGGTCTTGATGAGGTCCGAAATCTCGCCCTTATTGAGGCTGAAGGCGGCCTTTTCGAACTCCGGCACCGTCTGGCCCTGCACCAGCCAACCCAGGTCGCCACCCTTGGCTTTCGAGCCAGGGTCCTCGGAATACTTTTTGGCGAGATCTTCGAAGTTCGCGCCCCTCTTTGCCTGCGCCAGGATATCCTCTGCCTTTTTCTTGATTTCGGCGACTTCCGCGTCGGTCTTGCCGCCCACGGTCATCAGCAGGATGTGCTCCGCATGAACGCGATTGGGCACCTGAAACTGCTGGATATTCTGCCGGTAGACCTCTTTGAGCTCGTCATCGGTCACAACCGTGTTCTGGCGGAGTTGCGTCAGGTCTAGCAAGGCGTAGCGCACCACGCGCTTCTCCGGGATCTGGAACTTGGCCTTGTTCTGTTCGTAATAGGCTTTAATGTCGCTATCGGACGGATTGATCTTGGACTCTAGGTCCTCGGGCTTGACTAGCACATAATCCAGCTTCACTTTTTCGTTCTGGAACTTGAACTCTTGTTGAATCTCCGCTGGGCTAGCGCTGATGCCGTCGGTAATCAGCTTGCGGAACTTTTCCTCCACCAGGCCCTGTTTGACGAGGTCTTCGAACACCGGGACGGTTAACTGGAACCTCGACTGAACTTCGCGCGCATAGGCGTCCATGCCCACAAAGGTGTCGCCTTTGAAGGCGGTTGGCACGTATTGCTTGATTCGGTCGGCGCGTTCCTGGTCGCTGACGGCGATGCCGAGATTCTTGGCCTCATACTCAATTTCTTTTTGAAAGACGAGCTGATTCAGGATGTTCCTGGCGTAAAGCCCTTCGAGCGGCTGGGGGATAGGGTTCCGGCGGCGGATTTCGTCGAGCTGTTGGCGCACCTCTCCCATCGTGACGGTCTGGTCGCCCACTTTGGCCAGAACGTCGGTTGACCCCTCGGTGGTGTTGGAGCCCTGGGGCACCAGGTAGAGCAACATGCTAAGCGCGATAAATGCAATCACGACGCCGAAAAGGACTCGCTTGCCGGTTTTCTGGTTGTCAAATACGCCAGCCATTCCAGATGTCTCCTGAGGTGGTGACCAAACTTTAGATTATAGAGGATTGCGGTCGAAACTCCCAAATGAAGTTAACGGGGCGCGGCTGCCAATTTCCGAATTATGCGTTAGGCTCTATGACTTTCTGTAACTGAACAACTTTTGGCATTCTTTTCGGAAAAACTTGCCGATCACGGGGATGTGGTGATTACCCTTCTCGAAGACGAACTGGCAGGAGATCAGGCACGCGCGCCATTTGTAAATTTCGTTGCCGTGTTTTCGTCCGTAGGCATCAATGTCTTCCTGCGAAACTCCGTAAACGACCGCGCCGATTTTGGACCACACGCAGGCGCCGGCGCACATGGCGCAGGGTTCGTGCGTGGAATACAGAACAAAGTCCGGCAGGTAGCGGCCGTAACCGCTGCATACATATTTGAGCATTTCCAGTTCGACGTGCTTGATGCTGGAGCCCGAAGTTTTTACCCGGTTGCCCGCGCTGGCGATGATCGTCTCGCTCTTGCCGATCACGCGCGTAATGACCGCGCCAATCGGATAGTCGCCGCGGTCGCCAGCGCGCTTGGCCTCCTCGATGGCCAGTTCCATGAATTTTTTCTTCGCTTTGTAGGAAGCGGGAATCATGTGGCTAGATTATATGAGATTATCGCGAGTGTCTCTCAAGTTAGCCGCGAAGTGCCAGCCAACCTCCGTGCAGCGACGCGAGCAGGTGAGGGAATCGAATTTCCGCGGAATGATTCGAGTCAGCGGCTTTTTTCGAGTGGCGATTCTCGGTTTGATTCTTCCGTGTTGCGTACCACTGCGAGCGCAACAGAGCACATCCAGCCTGGCAACTCCGACGTTTTACAGGGATGTTTTGCCGCTGGTGCAGGAGCATTGCCAGGTGTGCCACCGCACCGGCGGAATTGCGCCGATTGCGTTTGAGAGTTACGAGAATACTGCGCGCTATGCCGCCGCCATTCAGGCCGCTGTGCAGAATCGTTCGATGCCGCCGTGGTTCGCGGAAAAAGGGATCGGAAAGTTTTCGAATGATCCTTCGCTGACGGATGAGGAGATTGCTCTGCTTGCTGCTTGGGCGGCGGCCAAAGCTCCCGCTGGCAACCCGGCTGATGCGCCGTCGTCAAGAAAGTGGGTGGATCGCTGGACGATTCCCGCGCCGGACCTGGAAATAAGAATGGCGGAGCCGGTGAACATTCCGGCGAATGGCGACGTGGGCTACACCTACGAGATTCTGCCCACGCATTTCAAGGAGGGGCGCTGGGTGCAGGCTTCCGAAATTCTGCCCGGCCTGCCGGAGCATGTGCACCACGCGGTCGTTTACGTGCGCCCCCCGGATTCGCCGTGGCTGCGGCACGGGCCGGTGGGAAAACCGTTCACCGCCGAAACGCTCAATCCTCCCGAAGATAGAAAAGACGCGATGTGGACCGACAGCGACATCCTGCTGGTCTACGCGCCAGGCAGCACTCCGGACAATTGGCCGCGCGGCATGGCGAAATTCATCCCCGCGGGCTCTGACTTGGTTTTTCAGATGCACTACACGACCAACGGCAAGCCGGGAAAAGATACCACACGCATCGGCCTGATTTTCGCGAAAGAGCCGTCGGAGAAGCGCGTGCTTACGCTGCAATTGACCAACGATCACTTCGTGATCCCACCCGGCGCGCCCGATTATCGCGTGGAGGCCCGCGGCACGGTTCCGAACGACGCGCTACTGCTCAGTTTCTTTCCGCACATGCATCTGCGGGGGAAGCGATTCGAATACAACATCATCCACAAAGACAAATCGATCGAGCCGCTCCTCCGCGTCCATTACCACTTTCACTGGCAGATGAGCTATCGGCTTGCCGAGCCGCTGCCGCTCAAGGCCGGCACGGAACTGCAGGGGGTCGCCTGGTTCGACAATTCCAAGGGCAACCCGCACAACCCGGACCCGGGTGCGGCGGTGCGCTGGGGCGAGCAAACTTACGATGAAATGATGGTCGGGTTCTTCGATGTGGCCGTGGATTCCCGCCTCGACAAGCCCCGCTTCTTCCAGCGTGGCAGCCCTTTAAACCCCACAAAGTAACGCAAAAAGCACAGATTTCAGAAAAGCATCGCAACCGCTATTTGTAGATTGACTACGGGGACGCGCGGGACTTCCGCCCCCAGCAAACCGGTGTGCTACATTTCGAAATTGGAGCAATCAAGGCACTTACTCAAGTGACTACACAAACGCCCATCGAACCACGGCGCCCCATCTCGGCCCCCCCGCAGGGACCGAAGATTCACCGCGTGGAAGTGTATTGGCACGCGGTCACGTACAAAACCGTCGTGATTTACAGCCTGCTCATCCTGGTCATCATCATTGCCGGGATGTTTGCCGTTAAGCCGGAATGGACCAACGCCATCAGCAGGAAAGTTTCGAACGCGCTGGGGAATCCGGAGACCGGAAATTCCTCGGCCACACTGACGCAAGCTAAGTTCGTGAACCTGGATGGCCGCGTCCAGGTGAAAAAAGTGAATTCGGTGAAGTGGGTGGAAGCGGACTACCACACGACACTGGACAAGGGCGACCTGATTCAGACCGCGAGCGACGGAGCGGCGCGCATCACCTTTGCCGACGGCACGGAGTACACCATCAAGTCGGAAACGCTGGTGACCGTGGAAGAAAACAACGTCACCCGCGACCGCTCGAATACCGCCGTCCGCATCAACACGGGTTCCGTGGATTTGGCCACCTCACGATTCTCTTCTCCCGATTCCAGCGCGGCGGTCAGCGTCGAGGATGCGACCGCGTACCTGAAACAAAACAGCCGCGCGACCGTGAAGAACGACCCGAAGGAAAACGAACATGAAATCGTGGTCGCAAGCGGTTCGGCACAAGTGCAGCGCGGGCAGGAAAAGATCGAGTTGACGCAATTTGAAAAGGTCAGCTTTCCCTCGGGCGGGCCGACACAGAAATCCAATGTTCTTTCGCCTCCCGGCCTGATTGCTCCTCTGAACCTGGCGCCGGTAATTTCGGAAACTCCAAGGACCGCCTCCATCCATTTCGAATGGAAGGCCGTGGATGGCGGAATCGGCTACACGCTGCGCATCAGCCCGACCACCATGTTCACCAGGCTGGTGAAAGAAGTGAAAGTTTCGGGCACCAGCACGGAAGTTACGGGACTCGAGGCCGGCGATTATTTCTGGAACGTCAGCGCTTCCGACGCCAAAAAAGAAACCAGCGAATTCAGCGAAACATTCAAGTTCAGCCTGGTCGCCCAAGGCAAGACCCAGGAAATGATGCTGGAAATCGAAGCGCCCAGAATCCAGGGCCACTCCGCGGAGCTCATCGGGAAGACCGAACCCGGCGCCGCGCTGATCATCAACGGGCAGGCCGTGGCCAACATTTCGCCGGATGGAAGTTTCCGGCATTTTACCGAACCGCTTGAGCCCGGCCAGCACAACATTGTGGTGATCGGATCGAACCGGCGCGGCGGCACGGCAAAGCAGCAGATTTCGATCGTAATACCAAAGTAGGCAAGGGAGACCGGTTCGCGGTTTTGCGTGGGCCGCGAAATCCGGCGACAATGGATAGTTGGACCGTGGGGAGTCCGTACGCGGAGATCCTACCGGGCAGGATCCTCTCCGCAGGGGGAAAGCAGTAATGAACAAGAATGGTTATAACCTGAGGTCGGTGTTCAGTCTTTTTTCGTCCGACCTGGCAATTGATCTGGGGACAGCAAATACGCTGGTGTTCGCTCACGGCAAAGGCATCGTGGTCAACGAGCCATCCATCGTGGCCATCAACAAGTCCAGCGGCGAAGTTGTCGCCGTCGGCCGCGAAGCGAAAGACATGCTGGGCCGCACGCCAGGCAACGTCGTGGCCATCAAGCCAATGAAAGACGGCGTCATCGCCGATTTCAAAGTCACCGAAAAGATGCTTACGTATTTCATCCAGAAGGCGCATAACCGCCGCGTCCTGGTTCACCCGCGCATTGTCATTGGCGTGCCCAGCGAAATTACTCCGGTGGAAAAGCGCGCCGTGCAGGACTCCGCGTATCGAGCGCGCGCCAGCGAGGTTTATCTGGTTGAGCAGGCGATGGCGGCGGCCATCGGCGCCGGCCTGCCGATTGAAGAGCCATCCGGAAACATGGTCGTTGATATCGGCGGCGGCACCACGGATATCGCCGTGATTTCCATGAGCGGCATCGTTTATTCGCGCTCGGTTCGCGTGGCCGGCAACGAAATGGATGAAGCGGTCATGCAGTATCTGAAGCGCAAGTACAACCTGCTGGTCGGCGAGCGCACCGCGGAACAGATCAAGATGGAGATCGGCTCGGCGTATCCGCTGGAAAAGCCGCTGACGATGGAAGTGAAGGGCCGCAACTTGATCGAAGGCGTGCCGCGCACGGTGACCATCGACGACAGCGAAATCCGCGAAGCTCTAAGCGAGTGCGTAGCGACGATTCTGAACGCCGTGCGCGTCGCGTTGGAGCGCACGCCACCCGAACTTTCAGCAGACATCAGTGACCGCGGCATCGTGCTGACCGGCGGTGGCGCGTTACTCAAGAATCTCGACAAGCGCATTCGCGAAGAGACCGGCCTGCCGGTTTCCATCGCCGATGATCCGCTGGCCTCGGTGGTGCTCGGCACCGGAAAGATGCTGAGCGATTTCAAACTGCTGCGCCAGGTTTGCATCGACTGATTTTAGTCGTCAGTTTTCAGTCGTTAGTTTTCCGTGGGAAGTTCCAACATTGGGGTTTCGCACTCTCCCAGCCGCGAAAGCCGATGTTGGATAAGAGTTTGAGTTTTACTAAAACTAAGAACGATTTACTGAGATTCTTTTGCCATGATCGGAATGCCTTCCAGACACAGATCGTTCGCGCTGCTGGCCGGCGTCCTGCTGGCGCAAGTGTTGATGCTGGCGTTGCAGGTGAAGCGCGATTCCCGCGGCCGCCTGATCCGCGTCTGGAGCATGACCGCTGTGTCGCCATTCGAAAAAGGCGGCGCGTGGGGATTTGGCAAGGTTCGCGGCGTCTGGGACCACTACTTCGCGCTGCAGGGTACAACCCGCCAGAACGAGGAACTCCGCACAGAAAACGACGAGCTCAAGCTGACCATCTCTCAATTGCAGAGCAAAGCGTCCGAAGCCGATCGCCTCGCGGTGCTTTTGAATTTCCGCCAATCGCATGAAAAAGTGCCCATGGTCATGGCCCGGGTGATCGGCGCCAGCGCCGGCACCGCCAGCCACACTGTCGAGATCGACCGGGGCGAGCGCGACGGCGTTCGCCGCAACATGGCGGTCATCACGCCGGATGGCGCGGTTGGCAAAATCATCGAAAGCTATCGCGACACGGCTCAGGTTCTGCTCCTGAGCGACAAAGAGGGCGGCGCCGGAGCGATGCTGGTCAGTTCGCGCATCCAAAGCCCCGTCAAAGGCACGGGTGAGCCGATGCTTTCCATGAGCTACGTGGCTGCCGAGGATACCGTCAACGCCGGCGAGAAAATCGTCACCAGCGGCATGGATAAAATTTTCCCGCGCGACGTTCCCATCGGCACGGTGCTGGACGTGAAGCAAGGCAACCCCTTCAAACAGATTCGCGTGAAGCCGGCCGCGAGGCTTGACCGCCTGGAAGAAGTGATTGTGCTGCTGACACAAGAGCCGGTGAATTTCAAGAACGACGCCGAAGCGCAAACCGCGCAGCCCGCGGCCGGGAGTTCTGCTTCGCCCGCGTCGGGGAAGCCGGCGGTGAAGAAGCCGTGAACGACACCTTCGAACTCCGCGGCAGCGAATCGCACATCGAAGTCCACAAATTTTTTCCCGGTGCTGTGTTCGGGATTGCTGTTATCTCGCTGGTGCTGCAACGCATTCTTCCGGTTTATCTTCCCAGGCTCGAAATCCTGGATCTTCCGCTGCTTGCTACCATTTATTTCGGACTCAGTCGGCGCAATCCTTCAACCGGATTGCTGCTGGGCACGATGATGGGGCTGATGCAAGATAGCCTCAGTGGCCCGACGGTTCCGTTTGGCGAATATGGAATCGCCAAGACCGTGATTGGCTACCTGGCATCCTCGATTGGTTCACGCCTGGATACCGAGCATCCTCTCGCGCGGTTTGCCCTCGTGGCCGTCTTCTATGTGGTGCACCAGGCCAGCCTGACGGTGGTGCGGCGCCTACTTCTGAACCAAGCGGAAGGCTGGTTCAACTTGCACCTGGCCATCGCCTCGCTCGTCAATGCTGTCCTCGGCGTTATCCTCTTCACATTTCTCGACCGCCTCCGCCGCTCCTCGTAGACTGTCCTGAACACTCAGACTAGTGCGCCAACAGGAACTGCTTGAAGTCGTCGTATTTGCTGCTGATGGGAAGAGAGAGTTTCGGGCGTTGCAGATATTCCGCCAGGCGCGACGGCAGCGGCGGGGCCACGCCAGTTCCCTTCTGCACAATTTCCGCGAATTTTGCCGGGTGCGCCGTTGCCAGGACCAGGCCTTGCGACGGCTCCGAATGCTCCTTGCGATAGGCTTCCCAGGCCAACAGTCCGACGGCGGTGTGGGGGTCAGAAATGTACCGGTACCGGTCCCAGACCACGCTCATCTGATTCAACGTCTCCTCGTCCGTGGCGCGGTGTCCCCAGATTTCCTTGCGCACGTTTTCCAGGCGATTGCGGCATAAATCCAGCAACCGGGGAAAATTGTTCGGATCGCCCACATCCATCGCGTTCGAGTAGGTGGCGACGGCCGGCCGCGGATGATACTCCCCGCTTCTCAAGTATTCCGGCACCGCATCGTTGGCATTCGTAGCGGCGATGAATTTTGCCACCGGCAAGCCGATGCGCTTGGCGAAAAGCCCAGCCGTCAGATTTCCGAAATTCCCGCTGGGCACGGACACGATGAGCGGCACGGAGGCCACCGGCAACTGCCGGTACGCAGCCACGTGATAAAACATCTGCGGCAGCAGGCGTCCCACATTGATGGAATTCGCCGAAGTCAGAAATGCGCGCTGATTCAGCGCTTCGTCCGCAAATGCCTGCTTCACCAGTCGCTGGCAATCATCGAACGTGCCGGAGACTTCAAGCGCGGTGATGTTTTCGCCGAGGGTCGTGAACTGTTTCTCCTGGGCCTCGCTGATGCGCTTCGAGGGATACAGAATCACAACGCGAATTCCTGGCACGCGCAAAAATCCGTGCGCCACCGCGCTTCCCGTGTCTCCCGAGGTCGCCACCAGCACGGTCAGGGTCCGCGATTCGCCGCGGACGAAAAAGCCCATCAGCCGCGCCAGGAACCGCGCGCCAAAATCCTTGAAAGCCAGCGTGGGCCCGTGAAACAGCTCCAGAACGTGCAGCGCCGGCGAAAGCGAAACCAGCTTCACCGGGAAATTGATGGCCTCCGCCACGATCTGCCACAACATTTCTTCCGGCACGTCCGGGGTGGCGAACGGCCGCACCACGCGGAAACAGACTTCCGTGAACGGCAACCGGCGGAACTCTTCCAATTCTTCGGGCGTGTGGCGCGCGATTTCAACCGGCATGTACAGCCCGCCGTCGGGCGCGAGTCCCCGCAGTACCGCCCCGCGCAGTGACGTCAGTGGCGCTTTTCCACCAGTGCTTCGATATCTCATGCGCCGGGCTCCGCCTTCGCGGTATTGCCTGCGCTTTCCAACTGCCGCCGGACCATTTCGAGAAAACCGGCGCCCGCCAATTTGGCGTCCGGTTCTTCGCGCAAGAACGGCTCGCGCAAATCAGAAACGGGTATCGAGCAATGCGCGAGCGCCTCGTAACTCTGGCGGCGCGCCCCGATCAGCACCGGGTAGCAGCGCGCCACTGTCTCCTTCGGGTCCTCTCCCGAGCGGGCCTGGAACGCCCCGCGCCAGAGAACCGGCTTCGGGTCCTCCAGGTAACGTTTAATCAGAAGTTGCTGCTCATCACGCGAAGCCGCGAGATACACCACCAGCAACTGTTTGCGCAACCGATGCAGCAGATGATTTCCCACGTAGATCACGCTGCCGGTGGTATCGAGAACCAGGTCGCGCTCTGGATTTTTTTCGAGGCCGGTCAAAACTTCGTCGAGCACCGCAATTTCCTCCGACAGATACGCAGATTCACGCTCGGCGTAGGTGGGGAGATGCGGCCAGCCCATCCAAGCGGCCACGCCATTAATGCCGCTGTAGTCGCCGGTTTCGAGCACGGGCTTCAGCCGATTTTCAATTTGGGCATCGCAGGAAATCGCGGGATAGCCCGCCGCGGCGATGCGCGTGGTCCAATACGACTTTCCGGCACCGGACATTCCGATGAGCGCGAGCCGCAACGGCTTATTCGAATGAGGCCACATAGGGAAACAGAAAGTGTAAAGGACTCCGCGCCACCAAAGAAAATGAAAAGCACCGCGCCGTCTTGATGAGTTTAATTTATACGACAAGGCGGGCGCCGCGAAGGAGAGCGCTCACCGGGATTTCCACAAAAAAGCAAATCACTTCAACTGCAGATGGTCGTAACGCTTCCAGCCGGAGGTATCCGACACGATGATCTGATCACCGGGCTGCAATCCCTCGGCAATCTGCACGCTGTCGTCGGAAGATTTGCCGAGCACCACGCGAACGCGCTGCAACTGCGTGCCGTCCGGTGAAATCCGGAACAGCGAGAGAGGCTCCTCCGCGTGTGTTTTCAGAGGCCACTTCACATACGTGGCCAAGGGGATTTTCTCAACGTCAATCGTGCCGCTTGCCGAAAGATCCGCGCGTGCCTCGCGGGGTTGCGCACCGACAAATTTCAGGTCAATGCTCACCGTGCCGTTCTGCACGTTGGGATCGATGTGCACCACGCGACCGGCGAAAGCGCGGTCTTGCAGGGTGATCGTGGCCGGCTGGTTCAATTCGATCCGGCCGGCCTGCGCTTCCGGTACGTGCACCCGCGCCATCAATCGCGAAGAATTGGTCACTTGCGCCAGAATGGTGCCAGGGCCGACCTGCTGCCCGGCTCCGACGGAAACAGCTTGCAGCACTCCTTCCATCCCCGAGCGGACCAGCAGCCCCTGCTTCTGCTGGCTGCGCAATTCGTAGAGCGCCTGCATCTGCGCGACTTCCGCCTGCTTCGCGGTCAACTGGGCCAGCCGAGCCTCTTCCGCAATCCCCACTTTTTCCCGCTCAATCTCCAGCCGGGTGGCAAGCGAATCGGCCCGTGCGTGCGAAATTTTCGCGTTCATTGCGGTTCCCAGCTGCAGGTTGTAAAGCGCTTCGTCTTTCTCGGCTTGAAGCTTGGCTTCGGTGGCGTCCGACTCTAATTGCGCCTGCAACGACTTTTCGTTCAAAAGCTGCGCCTGCAGCTGGACGCGAAGATTGGCGAGCTCCGCCTCTGACCTTTTCATCGAAAGTTCCGCATCCACGGCCTGGTGGTCCAGATCCGGATTGCTCATTTGCATGATGATCGTGCCGGGTTTCACATGCGCGCCCGCCCGGAGGAAAATCTGGTCCACATGCCCGTCGGTTCCGGCGGTCATCCACCGCACTTCTTCGGGTACCAAGCTGCCCAAGCCCTGGACCCGGCACACCATCGGCCCGCCCTGCAC
>Ga0210399_10002722_pt1 | contig 13761 bp, 12 predicted proteins | sample IncBWC14MmetaG_FD_150865 | JGI IMG/M metagenome (GOLD analysis project Ga0210399, IMG submission 150865) | Forest soil microbial communities from Barre Woods Harvard Forest LTER site, Petersham, Massachusetts, United States - Inc-BW-C-14-M | ecosystem: Environmental > Terrestrial > Soil >... | reverse complement strand
GCGCGATGCGTCGGGAAATCTGCGGCTGGTGCTCGATCTGGCGCGCCCCATTCAAGCCAAGAGCTTTTTGACGACGCCCAACGCGCACTACGGATACCGTTTGGTCATCGATCTTGGCCTCACCGTCCCCCGTGCCGATCAGCCGATCAAGGTGAAGCACGCGCCGGCGGACGCCCGCGATCTCATCATCGCCATCGATGCCGGACACGGCGGCGAGGACCCGGGCGCGATCGGCAAGAACGGCACGCGCGAGAAGGACGTGGTTTTGGGCATAGCCCGGGAACTCGCGCTTAAAATCAATGCGGAGCCCGGCATGCGCGCCATTCTGACCCGCAGCGGCGACTACTTCGTTCCCTTGCGCGATCGGATGCGGCGCGCACGCGCGCAACAAGCGGATCTGTTCGTGTCCATCCACGCCGATTCGGCTCACGACCGCAGCGTCGACGGCTCCTCCGTGTACATCCTGTCGCAGCGGGGCGCGACCGATGAGGCATCGCGCTGGCTCGCCGAACGGGAAAATGCCTCGGATTTGATCGGCGGTGTTTCGCTCGACGACAAAGACGATGTGCTCGCTTCGGTGTTGCTCGATCTGTCGCAATCGGCCTCACTGAATGCAAGCCAGGTGGCGGCCGAACGCGTGCTGCACCAACTGACTCAAGCCGGCGAAGTTCGTAAGCACGAGGTGTTACAGGCACGATTCATGGTATTGAAATCGCCCGACATTCCTTCGATGCTGGTCGAAACTGCCTATATTTCGAACCCGCAGGAAGAGCAGCGCCTGCGCTCGCCGGCGCACCAGGCGAAACTCGCCGAGGCGATTCATCGCGGGGTGCGCGATTATTTTTATGCCAATCCGCCGATGGGCACGCGTATCGCGCAGCTCGCCGGCGGCAACGCCGCACATCCGGTGTTGGCGGCCGGCGCGGGCGGAACGGGCGAATAGACCGCCTGTCTCGCGCGATCGAGGGTGCGATCGCTTGCGTGCACCTCAAGACCTCGAGCTTGTGCGAAAATGGGCGAGCCGAGGTCGCCATTGCCCATTCAACTCCTTCCCGACTCCCTCATCAGTCAAATCGCTGCCGGCGAGGTCATCGAACGGCCGGCTTCGGTCGTCAAAGAGCTGGTGGAAAATTCACTCGACGCGGGCGCGCGGCGAATTGATGTCGAGGTAGAACGCGGCGGCTGCGGATCGATCCGCGTTCGCGACGACGGCATTGGTATCGACCCCTCGGAAATCGCCTTGGCGTTGACCAGGCATGCCACCAGCAAGATTGCCTCGCTGGACGACCTGGAGAAGGTGTCGACCTTGGGATTTCGCGGCGAGGCGCTGCCCAGTATCGCGTCCGTGTCCCGCTTGTCACGGATCTCGCGCTCGGGCCAGGGAACGCATGCCTGGAGCATCGAAGCCCGCGACGGCGAGTTTGGCGCACCGGTGCCGGCCTCGCACGGCCAGGGAACCAGCGTCGAGGTGCGGGATCTATTTTTCAATGTGCCGGCGCGGCGCAAATTCCTGCGCGCCGAGAACACCGAATATCAGCATATCGTTCGCATGCTGGAACGAATGGCCCTGTCGCGTTTTGACGTGGCATTTACCTTGGTTCACAACGGCAAGAATATCTGGACGCTGCCGGCCGCGAGCAGCAACCTTGAGCGTCTGGGGCGCGTTGCCAGAATTTGCGGCGAGGAATTCGCCGCCCACGTGATCGAATTGCGTCATGACACGGAATCCTTGCGCCTGACGGGATGGTTGGCGCTGCCGACCTTTTCGCGCAGCCAACCGGACCTGCAATTCAGCTTTCTCAATGGGCGCTTCGTGCGCGACAAGGTCTTGGTGGGCGCCGCGCGCCTGGCTTATCGCGACGTGCTGTTCCATGGCCGATTTTGCGCCTACTTGCTGTACTTGGAGATGGATCCGCGCTGGGTAGACGTCAATGCGCATCCGCAAAAACTGGAAGTGCGATTTCGCGATTCGCGCCGCGTGCATGATTTTCTGTTTCGAACCCTGGAGAAAGTGCTGGCGGAAACGCGGCCCTCTGCGGAATCCGCCGGTAGCGCGCCGGCGGACTGGCTCACGGGCGCATCCCGCTTCGCCGGCGCGGCGGGTCCCACGCAGGCGCGTTTCATGCTGCCGGAGGCGACGCAGCGCGCATCCGCGGACGCCTATCGCGGCTACGTCAGTCCCGGCCCCGCCGGGGTGGGGGAGGACTGGCCCGCAGCAGGCGCGCTCAACGGCAACGGCTCTGATGACGTGGGGTCACATGACGCGGGGTCGCGCGGCTCGGGGTCGCATGGCCTGGGGTCTCACGACGCGGGGTCGCACGAGTCGGGCTCGCGCGAGGCGCCCTTGGGCTATGCCATCGCACAGCTGCACGGCGTCTATATCCTGGCTCAATCCGCCGACGGCATGGTGCTGGTGGACATGCACGCGGCACACGAGCGGATCATGTACGAGGGCATGAAGAAATTACTGTCCGGCCACACCGCGCAACAGCAACTCTTGATGCCGGAAATTCTCCACGTGACGCCGGCCCAGGCTGATGTCGCGGAAGGGCACCTGCAGGAATTTGCGGCGCTGGGATTCGGCGTCACGCGTTTGAGTCCCGATCAATTGGCGCTGCGTGCGATTCCGACATTGCTGGTGGGCCGTGACCCCGCCGGCATCGTGCGCGACGTGCTATCGGATTTGCTCGAGGCCGGTCACTCGCGGCGCGTGGAGGAATCGATCAACCACTTGCTCGCCACCATGGCCTGTCACGCGGCCGTGCGCGCCCAGCGCGTTTTGAGCTTGCCGGAAATGAATGCGTTACTGCGCGAAATGGAGGGCACCGAGCGCGCGGATCAGTGCAATCACGGGCGCCCAACCTGGGTTCGTTTGTCCATGAGTGAGCTGGATCGACTGTTCCTGCGCGGGCGTTGATGCCCGGGGCGCCGCATCGCCGCTCTGCGGTATTGTTGATGGGACCGACCGGCTCGGGCAAATCGGATCTGGCCTTGCGGCTCACCGAGCAACTGCCCTTGGAAATCGTCAGTGTCGATTCAGCGCTGGTCTATCGCGGCATGGACATTGGCACCGCCAAGCCGACGTTGGCCGTCCGCGCTCGCGTGCCTCATCACCTGATTGACATTCGCGATGCGGCAATGAGTTATTCGGTCGGGGAATTCACGCAAGACGCGCTGTGTGCCATGCAGGACATCTGGTCGCGAGGACGCCAACCCTTGTTGGTCGGCGGGACCATGATGTACTTCCATGTCTTGACCGCCGGCATCGCCCCGCTGCCTGAGGCCGACGCTGCGGTGCGCGCGGCAATCGACGCCACCGCGGCGCTGCGCGGTTGGGCCGCGGTCCATCAAGAACTGGCCGAAGTCGATCCGCAGGCCGCGGCGCGCATTCACATCAATGATCCGCAGCGCATCCAACGCGCACTCGAAGTGCACCGGCTCACCGGCCAGACCATCACAAAACTGCAACAAGGCCGAGTGTCGGTGTTTGCCGACGTCAATCTCAAGGAATTTGTGCTTGCCCCCCTTGAACGCGGCGAGTTACACACCAACATCGAAAAGCGATTCAAGGCAATGCTCGACGCCGGTTTCGTTGAAGAAGTCAGGAGCCTGTACGAAAGAGGCGATTTGAGCCCGGAACATCCATCCATGCGCGCGGTCGGATATCGGCAACTATGGCGATATTTGGAGGGACTCACTGCGTTGAATGAAGCGACGGAACAAGCGATTGCGGCGACGCGACAACTGGCGAAGCGGCAATTTACTTGGCTGCGCAGACGCGGCCATGCGCAATGGTTGGATTCCATGCGTCCGGACGTTGCACGCACGATTATTAATGCACTGTCCGAGGGCGGCCTTGCAAATTGGTCTAACCTTTAACGTGGGCCATTGCGCTGTGCTAGCATTAATCGTGTATGTGCCTCGTGCCGCATGGAAGTGATACGGCAGTACAATTGACACTAAAAACAAGGAGCTTTACCCATGGCCCGTGGCCAGTCTCTGCAGGATCCATTTTTGAATGCCCTGCGCAAAGAAAGGGTGCCTGTTTCAATTTATCTTGTGAACGGCATCAAACTACAAGGACAGATCGATTCATTCGACCAGTTCGTCGTGTTGTTGAGAAATAGCGTGAGTCAGATGGTGTACAAACACGCCATTTCCACCGTCGTGCCCGCACGCAATGTGCGATTGCCGACAGGCGAGGACGGAGAAGTGACGGAACCGGCCATCGTCGAATGATTGGGTGGTGCTCTGCAGTTATTTGAACGCCCACGGGGCGGTGAGCGCGCCGTTCTCGTCGGCGTCGGCATCGGACAACCCGTCGATCCGAACGACATTGCCGAATTCTCGGCGCTGGCCGCTTCGGCCGGTACCGTCGTGGTGGGCACGGTGCTTGGCAGCCGCCCGCGCCCGGATCCCAAATACTTCGTAGGATCCGGGAAGGCTGAAGAGATTCGTGCATTTTCCGAAGCGCACCAAGCTGATTTAATTCTGGTCGATCAAACCCTAACGCCCAGTCAGGAACGCAACTTAGAGAAGCTGACTGGACGTCGAGTATTGGATCGTAACGGCTTGATTTTAGATATCTTTGCCCAACGCGCACGGAGCTTCGAGGGCAAACTCCAAGTGGAACTCGCCCAGCTGTCGCACCTGGCGACGCGCCTCGTCAGAGGCTGGACCCACCTTGAGCGGCAGAAAGGCGGCATTGGATTGCGCGGTCCCGGCGAGACCCAGCTCGAGACCGATCGGCGCTTGATCGCGAAGCGCATCCGAACTTTGCGGTCGCGATTGGAAAAGCTCGATCGGCAACGCGACACCGGTCGCCACGTCCGGCGCGAGGTGCCGGTGCCGACGGTGGCGCTGGTCGGCTATACCAACGCCGGCAAGTCGACGCTGTTCAACGCGCTGACCGGTTCGGATACTTTCGTTGCAGATCAGCTGTTCGCGACACTCGATCCGACCGTGCGACGGGTGAAGTTGGCCGGCGTCGGGGAGGTCGTGCTGGCCGATACGGTGGGATTTGTGCGCGCGCTGCCTCACGAACTGGTCGCCGCATTTCGCTCCACATTGCAGGAAGCGCGCGAGGCCGACTTGTTGCTGCACGTCGTGGACGCCAGCGATCCGCTGCGCAATGAGCGCATCGAACAAGTGCGCGAAGTGCTGCGCGGCATCGGCGCCGGCGAGATCCGCGAATTGTTGGTATTCAACAAGATCGATCTAAGCCAGGATAAACCCAAGACCGTTGAAGCGGCCGACGGCGTCGCGAGTCAGACCTGGGTCTCCGCGGCGAGCGGTGAGGGATTGGACCTGCTGCGCGAAGCGATGGCGCACGCCGTTCGTCCCAATCAGGTGCGCCGCACTTTCCACCTCCAGCTGCAGGCCGCCGCGCTCAGATCCGAGCTGTATAAACGCAACGCCGTGCGCGCCGAGCGGCAGTGCGAAGACGGCAGTTGGGATATGGACGTTGAACTGGATTTGACCGAAGTTGCCAAACTTACGGGCGCCAAGGGCGTCGACTTGGTGGAAGCCCCCCGATCCCTTGTCCAGCGCGTGGCCTGAAGCGCGCTGCGTCGCGCTAGGTAGGCAGCGGCCCGCCTGCTAGAATGCGCGGCTCCGTCATCCATGAACCCAAACTCCGCAACTTAAATTTAGGCATATCTCATGGCTTGGAACGAACCTGGTGGGGAGAAACGCAATCCCTGGAACCGACCTCAACAATCGCAGAACGATCTGGACGATGTGCTGCGGAATTTCCAGCGGCGCTTGAGTTCGCTGTTCGGTCGCGGCAGCGGCAGCACCGGCCTCGGCGGCGGGCAGGGTTCTGCCGGCTTTGGCCGGGGTGTCGGCAGTATCATTGTGCTGATCTTGGCCGTTTGGATCGGCAGCGGCGTGTACCGCGTCGATGCGCAGGAGCGCGCGGTGATTTTGCGCTTCGGCAAGTACATGCAAACCACCGGGCCGGGTTATAACTGGCATCTGCCCTGGCCGATCGAAAGTAAGCGCATCGTCAACGTCTCGCAGCAGTTCAGCGTCGTCGACGATGCCCGAATGCTCACGTCCGACACCAATCTGGTCGAGGTCAAGTCGGCGGTGCAGTACACCAAGCCTGACCCGCGCAAATACTTGTTCCAGGTCAACAATGTCGAAGAGACCTTGGTGCAGGTCAGCGAGAGCGCGATGCGTGAAGCGGTGGGGCAGGCCTCTCTGGACAAGGCGCTTGCCTTCGACCCGTCGATCACAATCCGTGCAAAGGTGCTCCTGCAGCGAACCCTCGATAACTACGATTTGGGCGTGAACATCATCAGCGTCAAATTGGGGGACGTCATCGTTCCCGATCCGGTGCAGGACGCGCAGCGCGACGCCATCAAGGCCGACAAGGACCGTCAGCGCTATCAGCAGGACGCGGAAACTTATCGCAACGATGTGGTGCCGCGCGCCCGTGGCCAAGCCGCCAAAAATCTCCTCGATGCCGAAGCGTACCGCCTGCAAGTGCTGGCAATAGCGCAGGGCGAGACGTCGCGATTCGACCAGGTCTTGAATCAATACGAGCATGCACCCGCGGTCACGCGCGAGCGCATGTATCTGGAGACCATGGAAAACGTCTACAGGAATTCGCGCAAAGTCATCGTCGACACCAAGGGCGGCAACAACCTGATGTACCTGCCGCTGGAGAAGCTGATCTCGGCGGGACCGCAGTCCGTCTCCAACCCCAACGACACGATGACGGTGGCGCCGCCGCGGCTGCCGGAGATCCAGGTGACGCCGATCGAAGATCCGGCCCGGGCGCGAGGATCGCGCTGATGCAAAACCGGATGCTCTATATCTTGCTGGCCGTCGTGGCCGTCATATTGATCGTGCGAGCGAGCTTGTTCACGGTGAGCGAGGGCCAGCTGGCCATCAAATCGATCGGCGGCGAAATCGTCGAGTCGAACTATAAGCCCGGTCTGCACATTCGAATCCCGCTGGTCAACGAAGTGAGCCGCTACGATGCGCGCATCTTGACGCAGATGTATCCGGCGGAGCATTTCCTCACTCGCGAGCAGGAACAGCTCAATGTGGACTTTTACGTCAAGTGGCGCATCCTTAATTTGCGCAAATTCTACGAAGCCACCGGAGGCACCGAAGAGGTGGCCAACGCCCGTCTGGGCGAGACGGTCAAGGACAGCATCAAGAGCGTGGTCACGCAACGCACCTTGCAGCAGGTGATCACCGCCGAGCGCGCGGAGTTCACCGAAGCCATGATGAAAACGGCGCGCCCGCTCGCCGAACAGCTGGGCATCGAACTGGTCGATGTGCGCATCACCAAGATCGACCTGCCGCAGCAGGTACAGGACTCGGTGTTCGACCGCATGCGATCCAACTTCAAGGCGCAGGCAGCCAAACTGCGCGCCGAGGGCGTGGAGGCCGCGGAGCGTATCCGTGCCGAGGCGAACAAGGCGCAAACCGAGATTCTGGCCGATGCGGCACGCCAGGCGGCGCAGACTCGCGGACAGGGCGACGCTTCGGCGAGCGAGGTGTATGCCAAGTCGTATTCGAAGAACGCGGAGTTCTACAGCTTCTATCGCAGCATGCAGTCATACCGGGAAGCCGTGGGTACTCAAGGCGACATGTTGGTGATCGCTCCGGACAGCGCGTACTTCAAGTATTTCAACAAGCCGCAGACCCAACCCTCAACAGCGCTAAAACCTTAAGCCATAATGGATATCGGTTGGACTGAACTCGCCCGCTACCTGGGCGGCGCCTTCGCTCTGTACTTGGTGCTCGAAGGTATTCTGCCCTTCGTCAATCCGGCCGCTGCGCAGCGGCTGATGGCAAAGCTTTCGAAGACCAATCCGTCGCAACTTCGTTGGGGCGGATTGATCAGTATGGTGGCCGGACTGGCATTGCTGTGGATGGCGCGAAATGGGTAAAAATCTGGTTGTGATCGGCCTGCAATGGGGCGATGAAGGCAAGGGCAAGGTCGTCGACCTGCTGACCGATAGGGCCCAGGCTGTGGTGCGCTTTCAGGGCGGCCACAATGCCGGGCACACCCTGGTCATCGACGGTAAGAAGACCGTGCTGTCGCTGATCCCTTCCGGCATCCTGCACGCGCATGTGCAGTGCCTGATCGGCAACGGCGTGGTGCTGGCGCTCGAGGCTTTTTTCAAGGAAGCCGAGATGTTGATCGGGCAGGGCGTGCCGGTATTCGAGCGCCTGCGCGTCAGTCCTGCGTGCCCGCTGATCCTCTCCTCGCACGTCGCGCTCGATAAGGCGCGGGAGAAGGCGCAGGGCCCGAATGCCATCGGCACCACGGGGCGCGGCATCGGTCCGGCCTACGAAGACAAAGTTGCGCGGCGCGCACTGCGGGTTGCTGACTTGTTTCATCGTGAGCGCTTCGCCGCGAAGTTGGGCGAAATCCTCGACTATCACAATTTCGTTTTGCAGCGTTACTTCCAAACCAAGCCGGTCGATTTTCAAGAAGTGCTGGAATCGAATTTAGCCCTGGGCGAACGATTGAAGCCGCTGGTGGCGGATGTCACCGGCATTCTCGAGCAACTCAGTGTGGAGGGCCGCAATGTGCTCTTCGAAGGGGCGCAAGGCGCGATGTTGGACGTGGACCTGGGCACCTATCCGTACGTGACCTCCTCCACGACGACCGCCGGCGGCGCTGCGGCCGGCACCGGTTTGGGTCCCCGACGGCTGCACGAGGTGCTCGGCATCGTCAAGGCCTATGCCACGCGCGTTGGCGCGGGCCCTTTCCCGACCGAACTATTCGACGAGGCTGGCGAATATCTGTCGCGCGTCGGCCATGAATTCGGCTCGATCACAGGCAGGCGTCGACGCTGCGGCTGGTTTGATGCGGTGGCATTGCGCCGCTCCATCGTACACAACAGTTGCTCGCTGCTGTGCGTGACCAAGCTCGACGTGCTCGATGGTTTGGACACGATTCGCATCTGCGTGGGCTACAAGACCGACGCGGGCATCTCCTCCACACCGCCGCTGCTGTCGGGGAACTTTGCCGAATGCCAGGCGGTGTATGAGGACATGACCGGCTGGAAGGAGAGCACCGTGGGCATTACCCGCTACGATGATCTGCCCGTCAACGCCACAAAATATTTGGAACGATTGCAGTCACTGGTCGGCGTGCCGATCACCATCATTTCGACCGGCCCGGATCGCGACCAGACCATCATGCGCCAAAATCCTTTCAGTTGAGGCCGGCATGGCCGGCGCGCCCGGCGCGGCGCGGTCGCTAAGTTACGACATGGCGATAAATCCCGCCTTGAGTACACTTAGGTCTGTATTCAAGGAGGTATTCATGGCCGGCATTCCTTTGAGAGGCAGCGAGCGAGTCGCCCTGGCGGGCGCGCGCGTCTTGGCACCGTCGGATCCGACGGAACGTTTGGAAGTGAGCGTGATCGTACGGCGCAGTGCCGCCGATGAGTTTCGGGCGCGCGTCGCGGAGCTGGCGTCAGGAGCCGCTGGTCGGCCCACCTTGAGCCGCGAGGAATTTGCGCAACGGCATGGCGCCGACCCGGCCGATCTGGCCGTCGTGCGTGCCTTCGCCGCCGCGCACGGACTCCATGTGGTGCAAGAGCATGCGGCGCGGCGCACCGTGGTGTTGTCCGGCACGGTCGCTCAGTTCAACGCTGCCTTTCATGTTCAGTTGCAGCGGATGCAGCATGATACCTGCAGCTATCGCGGACGCACGGGCCGAATCGAATTGCCGGCGGAGCTCTCCGGGGTTGTCGAGGCGGTACTGGGTCTGGACAGCCGGCCGCAGGCGGCGGCGCATTTCAGAATCCGCCCAGCGGCCGGCACCGCCAGCTCATTTACGCCGCCGCAGGTGGCGTCGTTGTATGGATTTCCGAACGGCACGGGATCGGGCGAGTGCGTGGCGTTGATTGAATTGGGCGGCGGTTTTCGTCCCGCCGACCTGGATACCTATTTCAAGGGCTTAGGGGTGGCATCGCCCACCGTCACGGCCGTGTCGGTGGATCACGCCCAGAATGCTCCCAGCGGCGATGCGAACGGGCCGGACGGCGAAGTGATGCTCGACATCGAAGTGGTCGGCGCGATTGCACCGCAGGCAAAAATCGCCGTGTACTTTGCACCCAACACCGACGCCGGCTTTCTGGATGCCATCACCACGGCCATTCATGACACCACCAACAAACCCTCCGTCATTTCGATCAGCTGGGGCAGCGCGGAATCGGCTTGGACGTCGCAGGCGATGACGGCCATGGATGAGGCCTTCCAGGCAGCGGCGGCCTTGGGTGTCACCGTGTGCGTTGCCTCGGGCGACAATGGCTCGAGCGACGGTGTCACCGATGGCGCAGATCATGTTGATTTTCCCGCATCGAGTTCATTCGCCCTGGCCTGCGGCGGCACCAGCCTCCGGGCTTCGTTGAGCGCCATCGACAGCGAGGTCGTTTGGAATGATGGCGCCAACGGCGGTGCAAGCGGCGGCGGCATCAGCGCCGTCTTCGCGAGGCCGGCTTGGCAGGCCGCTTTGAAAGCCGTCGATGCGCAGGGCAAATCCGTTGCACTGACGCAGCGAGGGGTACCGGATGTTGCGGGTAATGCGGATCCCGCGACCGGCTACGAGGTGCGCGTGGACGGAACCGCCAGCGTGATCGGCGGCACCAGCGCCGTGGCACCGCTCTGGGCGGCGCTCATCGCCCGCGTCAATCAACTTTCCGGCAAGCCCGGTGGCTTTTTGAATCCCCAGCTGTACAAGAATCCGCAGGCCTTGCGCGACATTATCTCGGGCAACAACGGCGACTTTGCCGCGGCCTCAGGCTGGGACGCTTGCACCGGTTTGGGCAGCCCGAATGGCGCTGCGCTGGGCGGCGTTATCTGAAGTGAAAGGAGCCGCCGGTGCCGAACAGACCGAGCAGGCCGACAACGATCAGGTACAGAGCAATGATGTAGTTCAGCAGCTTCGGCATCACCAAGATCAGGACGCCGGCGATCAGCGCCACAATCGGCGCGAGACTCAAATTGATATGCATTGCGAACTCCGTCTTGCCGGGAGTATCGCCCGGCTGGTTATTGAAATAATTTCAAGGCGTTTTCGAGCGTCTTATAGGTGCCCCACAATAGCGGAATTCCCACCGCAAGCCATAGCAAAACCAGTCGAAGCTTCATGTTTTACTCCCGGCCGCTGATTCCGCCTGATAGTAGTATTTCGCCTTGACCGCACTCATGGCGAGATTGCACAGGAACCCGATCAGCAGCAAACCGCACATGATGTACATGGTGATCGAATAGGCTTGCGCTTTGGGTACGCCGTTGTCGATTTGATATTGACGAATGTAATTGACCAGCACCGGACCCAGCACGCCCGCCACCGACCACGCGGTCAGCAGCCTGCCGTGAATCGCACCCACCTGAAAGGTGCCGAATATATCCCTGAGGTACGCGGGAATGGTGGCGAAACCGCCGCCGTACATCGACAGGATGATGCAGAACGCAGCGACGAACAGCGGCGTTGATCCCGTGTGGCCAAATGTCGGGACCGACGAGTACAGCAAGATCCCGAGCAGAAAGAACACCATGTAAGTATTGCGCCGGCCAATGTAATCTGAAGTACTGGCCCAGAAAAATCGACCGATCATGTTAAAGAGGCTGATGAGTCCGACGAAGCCTGCCGCTGCCGCCGCCGTCACTTTACCGCTGAACATTTCCTGAATCATGGGCGATGCCTGTCCCAACACACCGATGCCCGCGGTGACGTTCATGCACAGTACTCCCCACAAGAGCCAGAACTGCGGCGTACGCCAGGCCACATCGACGGCAACGTTGGCGGCGGTCACCAGCTTCTTAGGATGCTCTGAAGGAACCCAACCCGCCGGCTTCCAACCCTCGGCAGGAACGCGGACGGAAATCACGCCGATCATCATGAACATGAAATAAATCACACCCATGGTGACAAAGGTTTCCATCACGCCATTGGAGGTCGCGGTGGTGAAATGCTTCATCAATATTACCGACAGCGGAGCCGCAATGAGTGCGCCGCCGCCGAAACCCATGATGGCCATGCCGGTGGCCATGCCCGGTCGATCGGGAAACCATTTGATCAATGTCGAGACAGGTGAGATATAGCCGATGCCCAAGCCGCAGCCGCCGAGCACCCCATAGCCCAAATAAATGATCCACAGCTGATGCAGGTGTATGCCGACGGCGGAGACGAGGAAGCCGCCGGCAAAACACAGCGCCGCCACGAACATCGACTGTCGCGGTCCGACCCGTTCCACCCAGCGCCCAAAAACGGCGGCCGATGAACCCAGGAACACAATGGCGATGGAGAATATCCACCCCACGTCCTTCAAACTCCAGTCTCCCGGTGCGGATTGGGTGTGGCCGATGAGTTTCGTGAGGGGCAGATTGAAGGTCGAGAACGCGTAGGCCTGCCCAATACACAGATGCACCGCCAAGGCGGCGGGGGGCACCATAAATCGGTCGAAACCCGGGCCGGCAACCGTGTTTTGGCGATCTAGAAACGAGGATGACATAAGCGGCCCAATCCTATTTTTTGGTTTGTTGCGGGGCAAGATATATGAGATGGCCGCCAATATGCTCCATTCCCCGCGACCTTGTCACGCACGACGTTCGCAGAACGGCGCGGCTGCATGCGAATTGGATCACACTCGCACACCCTCTGGTGTCCGCCGCCTATTCGCGCCATGCAGAAGTTTAAAACCGTGACATTAGGTAACGCACCTATACGGGGAAACCCGTAATTTTGTGACAATCATGTGTAAGTACAGGTGTGCGGGCCGGCGTGCTTCCCGAGCGGGGATAGCGGGTGTTCTCACCTTGCTGTTGCTGGCTTGCGCGCTACGCCCGTCGCCGGTCGCTGCGGCATGTCTCCCCAACGCGGATCCGACTATCCGCGCATTGCAGGAGCTGGTGGACCAAGACGCCAATGCCGCACTGAAAAAAGTCGCGGTGCTTCTCAAAGCCGAACTGGCAACACCCATCCCCAGTCCGCAGCGCCTGGCATCTCTTTACAGCGTACAGGCGCAGGCCTACAGCATCCTCGAGCTGGAATCGAAGGCCCGCGACGCCGTCTTCAAGGGACTTAAATTTGCGCCCGACAATACCGATCCGGTCCGGATCATGTTGCTTTCGGTGTATTCGGAGAATGTGTACGACCAGGCGGGTATCGCCGCGGCCGTCAAAGTCACCGAAGAGGCGCAGGCTGTTCAAAAACGCGGATCGCTCGAAGACATCTGTCTGCTCATTGGGCGCGGTCTGCTGCAGTACCGAGAGGATCGCGAGGACCTGGCCATCAGCAGCCTCACCCAGGCTTATCGGTCCAGCACCACACCGGCGTTTGCGGAGCCGCACGTTCTGGCGGCGGGCGTGCTGGCCACGGTCCTGCGCGGCATGGGTGACTACAGCCAAGCCTTGGCCCTCAACCAGGAAGCGATTGACTGGGACACGGCGCGGCATGCACCGCTTGCGCTGTCGGTGGACAGATTCCTGCGCGGGCGAATTCTGATCTTGGTGCCTAAGTACGCGCAAGCTATCGACGAGTTCGACGATGCCCGCAAGCTCAGCGCGATGTTGAATGATACTCAGGGCGTCGCCTTCGCCGATGTGCGGGTATGCGAAGCTCGTATCGAATTGGGGCAACTCATCAAGGCGCGCTCTGCATGCGAGAACGCGTTGTTCACCTTCATTGCGTCGAGATTTTCAGACGAAGTGAAGGAGACGGAAGCCCTGCTGGCGCGAATCGATCTGGCCGAAGGTCATCCGGAGAAGGCGCTCGCC
>Ga0210399_10002719_pt1 | contig 13766 bp, 12 predicted proteins | sample IncBWC14MmetaG_FD_150865 | JGI IMG/M metagenome (GOLD analysis project Ga0210399, IMG submission 150865) | Forest soil microbial communities from Barre Woods Harvard Forest LTER site, Petersham, Massachusetts, United States - Inc-BW-C-14-M | ecosystem: Environmental > Terrestrial > Soil >... | reverse complement strand
TTCCGGCTCTTTTTAGAATCAATTTTGGTCGCTGTTTGGCTTGTCCAAGATGCCTAGAATCTTGTATGTCTCCGACTGCATTTTCTTGCCGTCTAGGCTGACGGGCCAAGTCAACTTTGCGTTGTCGCCATGAAAGTCAGCTTGAATACTGTCAACGATAGGCATGCGGCAGCTCCTCCGATTTCCTGCGCGACCAGCCATGTGTTCCGCAAATTTGCTTTCGCAGTTGACAACTGCTAGTCGACCATCGGGAAGCTGTAGTGTGAATGTGGCACCATGAACCTTGAAAGATTTTCCTACTGCAACATTGTTGTAGACTGCAGCGTAGTCATATCCATCTTCTTTGTCCTGTCGGTCAACTATCTTCACGTCCAGCTTCTGTGCTGAGGCGGAAGCAGTGCACGCCAGAATCAGTCCCGCAATTGCGAGTTTCATCTTCGATTTCCTCCCCGTAGGTAGCCAGTCTGCCTGTTTGCAGATAAGCGATCAAATGACCCGCCGACATAAGAGTCTAAAGGCTTCTGCGATGCGACGCTAGTGACTGGGTAAGTTTGTGAGGCAACTCCCGGCAAGCCTGTTTGAATGGGACCGTTTTGAACCGTAGTCGGCCGCCAAGTGCACGCCAAAGTGGCGTTGAGGCCCCTAAACTCTTTGCCATTGATCCGTACTGAGAGGCATAAGGAGAAGTGAACAGTTGCGTATGGCGAAACTAAATGGACCGTGGCAATTCTTCGGGTAGCCATGCCTCCAGCGCATTTCGATGTATAGTTCGGTTCGCGTGAATATAGTTCCAGCCGGCAAATTTGTGATCCATTCCGCTGCGCTGTAATACGCGTCTTGAGCGGTTGTGTCCGCCATAAATCTGGCTATCCAGCTTAGTATGCCACCTCCAATCGAGAAGAGAAAAAATCCGGTGTGTGGCCGCCGCCGCACTCCGCCGCAAAACGCCGCAAAACTACCTTTATTAGGGGGAATAAATCAGTCGTCGGCGGGGCTAAATACTTTGGAATCAGCGGGCCATTTTGTAGTCTGACGGGTTCAAATCCCGTCGGAGTCCGCCACTATCCCAGCTAAGGGAGCGAACTAACCAATCCCTCGGATGCGGGCAGCGTCGGCCCGCGCGGATGTCGGCATCATACGGTTCTCAGATCCGATCGTCGCAGCCCGAAGAAGCGATCCGCGAATTTCTCGCATCCGAGGTTTGATCTTACAGATGCAAGAAAAGTAGGGTCAAAGCAATTGGGGGTGAGAACACCACGGGACGGAATATGAACCCCCCACCCACCGATGCAGTGGAATTCTGATTCTGATGATCACTCGATCCAGGGGATCTCTTCACCAGCAAGCTTGATCAGCTTCAGGAGGACGGGCTTGGCTCGAGCGCTCGGAGTCTTTCGAACAAGGCAATAGTTAAACCAGCGCCGGACTTCCTTCCGCCCGGTACCAAGATTAATTCCTACAAAACAGAGCCGCTTTTTGAGCCGACGTTTGAACCGGCAATCTCCGTGCAGGAAACGGTGACAGGAGCGACAGAGACAAACCAAGTTCTTGAGATCGTTTGTCCCGCCCCGATGCACAGGTCGGATGTGGTGGCACTCCCATTTCATCCCGACGAACTTGCCACACGCGTAGCACATTCCCTTTGCCCTTTTGTAGACCATCGGGCGAATCGTGTAGTAATAGCGGTTTGTGTCACGCGGGTCTTCTGTCATGAGGCCGGCGGCTGCTGCTTTGAGAGCAGGTCCCGAACAAACAACAATCCATTTGCGTCGAGGTTCCCATCGAGGCAAAATGCGAGGGTACGAACTCGTATTTTTCCAATCCTCGTATCCAGGGGCCTCTTCAAAGAAATGGGGTAGACCAACACTGCCTGTTGGCAGCCTTTTGCCTCAGCATAGGCCACGACCTGAGACACATCGTCTGTCGATGGCGAGTCCGGCACTTTGTACTTTGTGTCGACGACAGCCAGGACGTTTCCGTTGACTGAGTCCGCTACTAGCAGGTCAATTCTGAACTCAAGGTCTTCGTTTTCGCCGATCAACATCCGTTCCTGTGCTCGGGTTTGTAGTCCCTCGATTGGATGGGCTTGAAGCCATTTGGCTACAAACAGCTCGAAGAGAGATGCCATATCCACAAGGAATGGGAGCATTGTGTGATCGCCAACCTCGTGCGAAGGCCCAGTGTTCTCGAGAAAGAACCTGCACAGCGAGTGCAGCAAGCGGTAGTCTTCATTGAGACGATTGTATTTTCGGTTCACGCATGAATCGGAGGTATAGGGGAGGACCCTGGCAACACCTACGAGCGAACGATATGCTTTCCTAACGGTGGGCAAAACGCGCTCGGTGCAGAGCCTGCTGCGCGCGATTCGATTCAGGGTCCAAGCGATCAGCTGATTGTCATCGATGTCTGCTGTATGGTCTTCGAAGTTGCACGACAGGCCAACCTTCCAAGGAGCACGCATCATGTCCGCGATATTTATCCTGCCCCGAAGATATGGCAAATCTTCATTTTCAGAAATGTAAGAGCGGTATAAACCCTTTCGCGCGCGGGCTATCACCCTCGATGCCACAATCTTTGCCAGGTTTTGAAAGAAATCGTCCAGCGTGTCGCATTGCACCAACCCCTGCAAAATCTCAAATCCTTTGAGGTCGTAAGCGTACTCGAGCATCTTGAATAGGTTGCCGATCTCAGTTTTTGGCTGAATTCTCAGCGCCAACTGGGGGTTTATTGGAATGTAGCCGACCCACCCTTGAGATGTGACCTGCAACTGCCCGCCGGTTTTAGGTGAAGGGAAATCAACACTGATCTTCGATCCGTATTTCGACCACAACAACTCACCCAGCGTACTGGGAGCCTCTGCCGGCGTGATGAAGCGGGGCTTATATTCCTCAAGTTCAATAATGTTTGTTTGCAATTCGGTCATGACATAGACGCCGAAACTTTAGGCCAGCGAAAATTGTCGACAGTATCACTCTGATCGAAGAAATATTCTTCGAGGTATGGTTCTATCTCCATGGTCCAAATCGCTTCGATTTGAGTTTTCAGGTCGGTTCTTAGAAAGAACGTGATGCCTATTTCGTAGTGCTGGTCATTGATTTGCGAATTCAGACGCTTCAGAGTCGTGATGAGTCCATCGACGTTATAGCCGTTTCCGGCGTGAAATCTCCTCAGGACCTCGTAGTCCGGCCGCAGCGAGATAAACGCGAAACGTCTCCTGAGTGCGTGATCAACGAGCGCGATAGAGCGATCAGCAGTATTCATGGTACCGATTATCCGAACATTACCCGGAACGCGGAGCCGACCTCCCCCGCTCAGCGGGACATCTCGGTCTCGATATTCGAGGAGATACATCAACTCTCCGAACACGCGCGACAGGTTCGATCGATTGATCTCGTCGATGATCAGTACACAAGTTCCCTTTCTAGATTGAGCCTTTTGGCAGAACTCGAGAAATCGTCCCGGAACCGTAGAATAGTCGAGCCCGCCGTTGCGCCCCGGTTTCGGTCGAATCCCCTGTATGAAATCCTCGTACGCATATGAAGGATGGAACTGAACCAACTCTGAGAAGCCGTCGCCATCACTGATTACATGACGGGCCAGTCGCTCTGCCACGAACGTCTTCCCGGTTCCAGGCGGCCCGTAAAAAATTGCCTGGCCTTTTCGCTCAACGGCATTGATCCAGCTTTTCAGTACAGATTCGTCAATGTTTGTGTCTTGGGCTAATTGAGCGAGCGGGTAGGCAGGTTGCATGGGGACTCCCTGGAGCTTTACGTCTGGATCGCCAAGCGTTATTAGCGCTCGATTTGCCTTTTTCTGGTAGGCATCGTTGATTATCTCGATCAGCGCGGGAGGTGCAGGGGTAAGGTAGGAGCCTTGGTTGAGGTTCAGCTCGCGGTTGTAGAAAAGGTTCTGGTCTCCAGATTCGAGCAACGACAGCAGGCGTTGGCGATAACTCTCCGCAAAAAACTCCTCCCTTAACAATTCAGGATCGAGTCGTGTGAAGTCGCGAAGTCTCACTAAGTAACAGGGGCCGGTTGCCCACTCCGTCCCCGGCAGTCCATCAACGTTCTCAAAGTTGCTCGCAACCGTTGAAATCGCCGTAAATGCCCTATTGTCGGTGAGGTGAATAACAATATCGCCCGGCTTTGTCTCTCGCATCCAGCGATAGATGTCGCCGCCTCGTTTGTCCCGTTGTGGGGACCACAATGCGCGACCCAGAGCCCTATCGCCGGCCTCGCGGGTCGGGCGTCCTTTAACCAGCGTCTTTTCAATCCAGACTCGCGGCGCAATTGGGCTTTCGTCCTTTGCGATGAAGTCTCTTCGCCCGATTCGAAAATTCAACTTTCGCAGGAGCGCAAATGCGGGAGACGCTTCGCCACCGGTAAAAAGGGACCGATCGAACTCCACCCCAGAAGCGTGTTTACTCGCGAGCGACAAAACCAATTTAGGTGGATATCGGTGTTGTCCTTCAATCAGGTCATAAGTCGTTGATCGGGCATCCGACGGAATTCCATTTCGATCAATTTCTTCCAGAGCCTTGAGCACATGCTCACGGGTGATATCTTTGGTAAACTGTTCAAACCCACTACGTGCCCAGAGTTCCTTCAATGGTGGCACATAATAATCCAGTTGTTTTGTGCCGTACTTCTCCTCTTGGGTTCTGCGAATTTGCAGCAATTCACGGTCAATCTCAAGGGGAGAGAGTGAATCTACCTCAGCCTTCGATTTACCGGTAAAGGAGATAACGATTTGGCGGCGGTCGGTTCTCGAAAAGGAGCGTTCAAACTGGTCCGGAAAAAGCAGGAAAAGAATCATGTGCCTCAGCTGGCGCGATTCTTCCTCCGGGATTACTTGAAGCCATTCGGCGAAAGCCCAGCCGTCTTGAAGGAGACGATCACGCTCGCTTGGGTCAAGCCGCTTGAATGCGATCATGAACCTGACGAAGAAAACCAGTTCGCGCCAGCGGTTATAACTGAAGCTTTGACCTGTGCTACCAACCCCTTTGAGCGTTTCATTACTCAACCACGGCAAATCCTCCGACAGTGCCCGCCCCGACCAGCTCCAGACGAGATTCACATCTTCGCGCTTTTTTTCAGGTGTTAAATTGCTCGGACAGAGCAGCATCACCCAAAGCATTTCAGCAACTAATTCTTTTGTCTCGGACGTGGTAGGCGTCAGCTGTTCTTTGAGCTTCTCGAGAAAGGTTCGATCCGATTCATCGATCTGATTAACATAATATTGCTCAATTGCTTCCAGATAATCCAAACGCCATAGCGCTCTTTCAGAGAAGACTGAGCCGTCGCTCCTTAAGGCCTGCTTGCACCAATGTTCTGCAGCCCGAATAACGGGCTCTGAGTCATGATTTCCGCAGTAGCGACTCAAGTCGTACCTCCAAACCAGGGTTGCGAAAAGTCTAATGCCTAGCAACCAGCTATCAAAGCGGATTCCTGAGCATTAACAGCAATTCAACCAGGTCCGCCAGCGCCTGCCAATGCCTCGGATGCGGGCGGCGTCGGCCTGCGCGGATGTCGGCGGCATAGGATTCAGAGACTCAGAGCGTCGAAACTGTTGCGAGCTCACCAGTACGTCCTCATTGATCTTTGCATGATAGGAGCCCATTTTCTGGTTTTCTAGCAGTGCTCTACTGTATGATTCTTGCGGAAGGCGATCGACAATGATTGCCTGGACTTGCTTCGAGGGGAGCAAGCCACTCCGAGTTAGGGAGAGGACTATATGCAACCCATCCGCCCCTCGCGTCAGTTCGTCCATCTTCTCATCTTGTCTCTAATCCTGCTGTCCCAGCAGATCGTTTCTCAGACTCAATCTCCGCCCCCGCCAAGCACGAATTCATCCGCCAAAAGCAATACCAAACCGCCAGGCAAAGCGAACTGCACGAACAACGGCACGTATGTGAATACCAAAGGGCAGACAGTTCAGCGACCAGAGAATTGTTCCGCGCCGCCACAAGGAGCCACCGCGCAGTGTCGAGATGGAACATACAGTTTCAGCCGAAACCGACGCGGCACCTGTTCTCATCACGGCGGTGTTGCCAAGTGGCTTTGATCGTGCAGCGCATCTAGCGACAGCATGTTGAGCAAAGCGATCCGATTGACGCGGTCGAACCTCCCGACATCACCGGCAAGGGCAAAGTGTGACTATGATCGACCGTAAGACCGAAATCGCTCCGATTGACGGAACACCCGTCAAACGAATGATTTTGTCGATCATCAGCGATTACGATCTAAAAACAGGACTGTGCGAACTTGTTGACAATGCTCTGGACCAATGGTCGGATCGCGGTTTCAGTGGCGAACTCACGTTGGAACTCTCGTTGGATATCGACCGACAGTTGATTTCGGTACGAGACAACGCGGGCGGGGTCAACCACGATGATCTGGCCCTCTTAATATCGCCAGGACGGAGTCGCAACGATCCCTCGGCAGTCATCATAGGAATTTTCGGCGTCGGCGGTAAGCGGTCAGCAATCGCATTGGCAGAATTCACCACGATCAAAACTCGATTCGCGAATCAGCAAACACATGAGCTGGATATAACTCCAACGTGGATCGAGTCAGATAATTGGCTCTTACCTGCGTACGTGATACCGGACATCGACCCGGGCACGACCGAGGTACACCTTTCCCATCTTCGCAATCCAATTACCGAGCGCGATGTCGACATCCTAAGAGTACACCTCGGACAGACCTACAATTGGTTTCTTAGAAAGGGTTGCGTCATAAAGCTAAATGGGCATCTTGTTGCCCCCATCAACTTCGAAGCTTGGGCGTTTCCACCAGGTCACGGACCCCGCAAAGCGGAGTTTACCGTGGACGTCAAAGGAGCAGGAACAATATCGTTCGAGATCACGTCAGGACTCATCCGAGATCGAATAGCCGAAGAAGACAATTACGGAGTTTATTTTTACTGTAATCGCCGACTGATCCAGAAGGAAGTCAAGACTCGCGAGGTTGGATATCTCGTGTCAAACGAAGCCGGCGTTCCGCACCCCGACATCTCGCTCTGCCGTGCAATAGTCCGACTCGAAGGTCCAGCCAAGGGAATGCCGTGGACCAGCAACAAGAGTGGTATTAACTTCGATCATCCAGTCTTTCGGGCCCTGCGGCCGACACTAATCGATCTGACGTCGCATTTCAGCAAACTTTCTAGGCGTTTCAAGGAGGACTGGCCGGGGCATGTGACGCGGTATGACGCGGGAGAAATAGAAGTCGCTCAGGCCATGGAGACTCGTGCCGGTAGGCGTTTGATACTTCCTGCGCTACCGCGCGAGACCAGGCCCCGCGGAGTTCGGCAGAAGCGTAAGAATCAAGCTCAAACAGACAAGCAACCGTGGACACTTGGACTGGTCGAAGTTATCGACGCGATTGATCTCATTGAACGATATCAGTTGGAAACGAGGAATCGCATTGCTCTTATCCTCTTGGATAGCAATCTCGAAATTGCTTTAAAGGAATTCATAGTTCACCGCAAAGACTTGTTTCCCGCCCATGAATTCACCGACGCAAGACTTCGTCAACTATTTGGCAGGCGGAGTGAAGTGATAAAAACCGTAAGATCGAAGATCACGATTCCTGACGCCATCATCGACATAGCCAGCCACTACTACGAGTTGAGGAATAAGTTGATACATGAAAGGGCGACCGTCGATGTCAGTGATCGTGACATTGGCATCTACCGTACAGCCGTAGAGAGGGTCTTGAACACGCTTTTCAATTTGGAATTCGAGCGATAATTTAGCCGCGAGCGACCGACCAAGAGAGGCAGGATCGTTCCAAGGCGTGGACTGTTTACCGAGAAAGGCAGTCGACGTGGGCTGAACTACATTGTGCACACAATAGGCGCACTGTAGCCAGGAAACAATTGGAATCCGCAAGGTTCAGACCCAGTTTCGACCTGATCGGCCGTACTTTCAACAAATGGCTTACTCACACGGAAATCCGCAGCTTGCAAATTGCGGCGGCTGAGTCGGCCGGGAGCTCCGATCAATTTCGACTATGAGCCGCTCGGCCCATGTGGATCGCATTCGCTCGGATCGCGACGTCGGCACCCGGGCCGGACTCTCGTTGGCGCAAAAGTCGAGCCGGTATTAAGACTGATCATGATGATGGCTTTCCTCGCGCAGAAAGGCAGGTCTCTCGAATCTGCTCACTGGTGAGGGTTTTCTCGGACAGGAGTCGATTGGCCACCGCTTCGACCTCGGGCCAGAACCGCGCTACCAGGTTCTCGGCGCGTATCTGCAGCAGATGAAAATACGTCCTGAGTTCCTCGCCGGTTCCGACAAGACGAATGAGGATCTCAACAGCTTGTTGTCGGTCTATTTGGCCCCCAGCCAGGTGTCGTCTCTTCGTTTTTCGGTGTTGGCACGATGCAGCATTGCCCGCAAGGCAGCCGATCACGAACTTCTCCGCCTGCAAGGTTACCCGGCCGCTCTTTTCCCTGCTGCTGTTTCCCATTTCTGAGGTGAACCTAGGTGGGTTGCGCAGGTGCCCCAGGGAGCCGGTTTGCGGATCAGGGATGATCGTCACATAGTCCCGCTTCTTTAGTTGACCGAACCACCACGCCGCTACCGCATGCCCCGCCTCATGATAGGCGGTATCAACGAGCTTCGGTCCCTTCACGACTGCGTCCGACATGGCCAAGCCTTCCTTAGAAACATTTAAGGATGCAATTCAACCTGCGGGGCGTTCTTTGCCGCTTGACATGAGCAAAAAGCCAATATACCATACAAAGTGTGGCATGCAATGTATGGTAAATATAACGGACGTCCTGGGAGAGTTTGAGGCCTTAGTTCTGATGGCCGCCATGCGCTTGGGCACAAAAGCTTACGGCGGGCTTATTCACCAACAAATTGAATTCGAAGCCAACAGGCGTTGCACCTCTGGCGCTCTGTACACGACGATCTCTAGGTTAGAAGACAAGGGCTATCTTTCCTCTCACCCCAGTGTGCCGACTGCTGAACGTGGCGGGAGAGCGAAAAATTTTCTTCACGTCACCGAAAGTGGGAGGGCTGCATTGCGCCAATCCTATGCTTCAGCTCACCAGCTAGCTGACGGGGTTGCGGATCTTACTCTCGCAAGCGATGTACATAAGATTCTCTTGATTAGCGACGTCCCGCTGAATCTCTCCGAGGTTCTGGAAAGGGTGGGCAGACTTGGTTGGGCTCTGATGGAATGCGACGAACCCTTTAAGGTTCTCGCTTCAGTTCTCTATCGTCTTGTCACGGAACACCTCGTATACGTGATCACTAAAAACGGCGAGGTCGCTTGGAAAACGAGTCCAGCTGCGGCCGCGAAGGGTGCGTTGGGTGAAAAGGGCGCCACACTATTGCCGCCTGGGGGGTTCGTCGACGAGTCGTAGCAGGTCACTCGCCAACCTAAGTCCCAATTTACGCTCAGATCAAGGCGACGTTACACAAGCGTCACGAGAAAGGGTAAGCAAATGACTGCACCACGCAACGAACCAAAACTAATGAAGGCTGCGCGACTCATCCTCGAAGAGCACGATGACCTGATTGACAGTGCGCCTCGGGGCACGCTTTGGCGGTTGGAGCAAATCGCGGATGAACTGCAAAGAATAGAGGATCATCTGTGACCAACTTTCTCGAAACCGCGCTGCGCAACGCGGCGAGGGGCTTCCGAATCATTCCGCTCCGAGTCAATGAGAAAATCCCCTTCCTCGTTGGTTGGCCCGATCTAGCCACCACAAACGAAGCCACGATTCGGGAATGGGCGGCTAAGTGGGCTGACATTAACTGCGGCGTAGCAGGCGGCGCCGATATCATAATTCTCGACACCGACCGCCTGGATCGCCTCCAAGAAATTTGCGGCACAGATTGGGAGGCATGGTCCAAGACTTTCTCCGTTAGCAGCGGTCGTCCTAATCGACTGCACCTCTATTATCTGGCCACGGCGGAAGTCCTGGCGTGGGGAAACAAACGGTGGAAAGAACAGGGACACGATGGAAATGTGTTCGAGATCAAGGGACGCGGCGCCCAAGTAGTCGCTGAAGGCTCCGTCCATCCAATCACAGGCGGGAAGTATCGCCCAACTCAAGATATTCCGTTAGTTCCCTTTCCGCCTGCCATGTTTCATCTACTCAAGGATTGGTGGGGCAAACAGAATCCTAGCGGCAAGCGGGAGTGGAGCCTTCCGGTCCACGATGGCGAAGGCCGAGATGATTTCCTTATTCAACAAGCCGGGAGACTACGAAACGTGGGCGCATCGGAGGCGGTGATCCGCGCCCATCTCGCCGACCTGAATTCCGACCCAGCCGTTATGGCGGACTCAAAGAGCGAGGAAGACTTGGACCGCATTGCGCGGAGTGCTTCCCGATACGATGTTCCACTGCCCGGGAACAAAGTGACTTTCGGGAAGACGGCGGCGCCCCCAGAGCCCGCGGCAGTGCCCGAGCGCAAACGCCCCGACTACCCTATCTCGATTTATGACGGAACAGCAGCCGGTGAATTTGCCGAGCTTTGCGCCGCCGATAACAATGTACCGACGAAATTCTATGTGGAATCTTTTCTCTGTTGCCTCGGGGCCGTGGTAGGCGATCGCCTGAGCTGCCCGGTTGAAGGTGCGCTGCCCAGATCTTTCACGATCGTCATTGCACCAGCGGGGAAGGGCAAAGGTACTTCCATTCGACGTGCCGTCAATTTCTTCAAGTCGACGTGGGCCAGTAGTTTCACCTCGTTGGCACCCGGCCTACTTAATGGTGCTAAGGATTTCATCTGGAAGTGGAGAGGGATCGGCGCTTACAACGCCAGCGCGTCCAGCGGTCCCGGCATGGTGAAGCTAACCCTTGACTTAAAGAAGACGCTGGAAACTTCCCCGCAAATGTCTTGGGGCAAGACAGTACCCCGCATCTTGTCTGTTCACGAAGAGCTGAAGACATTGCTCTCGACCTTATTTATTGAAGGCGGCACCGGTACGGGGATGGATGGAGTCATATGTCAGTTGTGGGATGACACAGGATTCGCCGCCCCCGGTACCGACAAGCGACAAGCCGTCTACGGGGAAATGCAGTTTTCGTTGCTGGGGGCGATTACTGAGGAAGACTGGTTCGACCTTCTCAGCCGCGGCAACGTGGTAGGTGGCGGCCTCATGTCTCGACTCAACGTCATCGGGACAGAGGGCGACTATCGGAACGTACCTAAGATGAAGCCGCCCGACTTCACCATTCTACAGAATTCATTTTTGCCTCGCGTAGTGCAGTTGGCCGAAACGCCTTGCAACATTCCACCGAGCGAGGGAGCAGACCGCGTGATCGCCGAATGGGTCAAAACACTGCCCGAATGCACCGTCCGAATGAACGTCCACGTTTGGCGCAGCGCGTTGCTACTGGCTTGGTTGCGTCGGGAGGAAGTTATCACCGAGAAGACAGCGGCGGATGCGGTGTTGCTCGGACAATATCAGGTGGCGTCCCAGGAATACTACCGCACCGCGAAAATCGATAATCCCTACGCGGCGGTCCAGAGCAAGATATTACGTTCCCTTGAGATGAAGGGGCCGGCAACACGGCGCGAGCTTCAACAGCGCACGAATGCGGGCCGCGTGGGAACCGAATTATGGAATCGGGCGCTTGATGGGCTGCTCAAGGATGGAAAGGTGGGAAAGAGGGAGGACGGGGAATTCTACTTAGCAGTGTAGTCAAAAAGGCGGGGGTGCCTACACAGCTATTTATCGACCCATTTCAATCTATCTATCTATATGAATCTAAATGGATTGATGTAAATTTGTCTGTAGGGGTACCCGTGCCAAAGTGACTACAAACAGCCTTTTTGGGGTGTGTTGTGACGATAAACGTAATGGAATCAGTAGCATGGTGCTGTAGTCAGTTCGTAGTCAAACGTAGTCAATCAATAGAATCAATATGATAGGAGAAATAACATGGAATCACCGGTACTTGATGTTGAGGATCTGCAGTGTCTCATTAGGTCTGTCTTGCGCGGGGCAAAGGACGGGCGCATGGAGGAACAATCACTCCGAGCAGCAGTTAGCTTGAGCGTAGACATAGAGACGCTCCAGGCGACACTGCGCATGCTACAAACCGGAGAGCTATTCGGCCGTGTGGACGACACAGGTGAGGTTGTCTTGAGCAAGCACTAATCGGGATGCACATTGGAATAGGATCGTTTAATGTCTACTATGTCTATAGACATGTCACACTTTCGTAAAAATAGATCCCGCGCGTGTAAAAAGCTCCCCGTCGGGCCGCAGACAGACCGACCGATAGGGATTTGACCCCCATACCCCACCTGGGGATCGAGAGCTAGAAACAATGTCACCTTGATTCAAGGAGGTTTCAAATGGCAACAATCGAAGAGCAACTGAAGAAAGCGCAAGTCGACGCCGCTAAGCTGCGCGAGGCACTGAGAAAAGCGAAGGCCGCCAAGCGGAAGGGCGCGGCCGACCGTCCGCAGTTCCCAGGAAGCCATAAGGGCTACTGAACACCATGCCAACGAAGATCAAACACAGACGGACCAACGCGGCCGGGCTACCGGGCAAGTATTCATGCGACCGATGCGGTCTGCCATCACCCAAAGGCGTCTATACGGGTTTTTCGGGCTTTGAACACGTCTGCCCTTCCTGCAAAGCCGACATAAAGGCCGGTGAACACAGTGTCTCACGCATACCTAAGCCAAAGCGGGTGCTCAGTGACACCCAGAAGACTGCGATGCGTCGGGGCCTTGCCAAAACGGGGCCCAAGCAGGTCATCAAATACCGGAAGATGTCTCTTCCCGACTACTTAGCAAGCGTTGACCACGCTCTGACAACCTCGGAACTGGCTGCGGTGCTCGGGGTGTCGCGCCGTTCGATCTTCGATCTAGCGAAGGCTGGGCGCATTCCTTCGTTCCGCGTGGGGTCTAGCGTCCGCTTTGACCCGCACCGCGTGGCTACATGGCTTCGTGAGCGATAAACGCACTAATACCACTAATACCTAAAAGCAGTGTATTGGGCGCAAAGGGGGACACGGGCCGCGCCGTATACCAGTTACCAATAGTGCTTTGCACCCGTATAAACACTGGTTAAATTCGCTAACTGTAGCTAGTGCCACACTTTACCGGAAATGGCAGTAAGCGAATCCCACTCTCTCCGCCATTACTCAAATCGCAGCCAAACATGCAGGTTCCGCGAATTGGTTACTATTTTTGAGCGGTTCCGGTTACTAAAAATCGTGAGAATTCCCTGATTCGCAGTATTGGAATTCAAGGGAATCTCATGGCAAACCGCACCGCTACGATATATATCCGCATCACGACCGCCGACGGCAAGAGGCGGTACTGCAAGGCTGCTTACCAGTCCAAGGGTCGCCTCAAGCCCCATTACGCAATGGTCAATGGCGAACCTGAACACCACAAAGAAGGCGTCTACTATGTCCGTTTTGGAACGGACGGCGGCAAGCAGCAGTTTGTGCTGGTCGGCAAAGACCCCTACGTTGCGTTGGACAAGCTGGAGGAAAAGAAACGATGGCTGCGGGACCGCGAGCGGCGGGTCATTCCTCAAACGCCTGCGGTGAACGAGAATAAGACGCGGGTCTGTTATCTGCCGGAAGAGAAGTTTGACTTTCTGGGATACACGTTCGGGCGGTGTTACTCGATGAGGAGGGGCCGAGTCTTTCTCGGCACGGTACCCTCGAAGAAACGAGTGCAGCGCATCTGTCGAGCGATCAGCGACGAAACCGGACGCGACAAAGTCTGGCAAGATTCGAAGACCGTCGTGGACAGACTCAATCGGATGATGATCGGT
>Ga0210399_10002718_pt1 | contig 13766 bp, 12 predicted proteins | sample IncBWC14MmetaG_FD_150865 | JGI IMG/M metagenome (GOLD analysis project Ga0210399, IMG submission 150865) | Forest soil microbial communities from Barre Woods Harvard Forest LTER site, Petersham, Massachusetts, United States - Inc-BW-C-14-M | ecosystem: Environmental > Terrestrial > Soil >... | reverse complement strand
AAGAACCAGCAGTTGACGCTCACGATTCCCGTCAAGGGGGACCTGACCAGCATCATGGGATTGACCGTCGAGGGGAATCCGCCGATGAAGCCGGTCAGCGAGTACACGATCATCGGCAAATCGTTTAAGAATTCGGTCATCCGATCGAAGGTGGCTGCAAAGGAGACGTGGGCGACCGATGTGCACCTGCCGGGAATGTTGCACGCGCGGGTGGTGCATCCGAAGACGCTGGGGTCGACGCTGGTGTCTGCCGGTGCGGTGGACAAAACCAAGTTTCCGAATTCGCAGGTCATCGTGAAGCGCAATCTGGTTGGAGTGGTCGCGCCCACGGAGTGGGAAGCGATCCAGGCGGCCGAGCAGGTGGCCAGCGCCACCAAGTGGACAGAGTGGAAGGGGCTGCCGGGCAATGCAAAACTCTACCAGCACCTTCGAGAAGAAGCGGATTGGACTACTGCGCCGGTCACAAAGGGCGATGGCAATAAAGGGGACGCGGGCCCCGCGTTAGCATCGGCTCATAAGAAGCTTTCCGCGACCTACCAGCTGTCTTACATGAAGCACGCGCCGATTGGCCCGACCATGGCCGTTGCCGACGTTAAGCCGGATGGCACGGTGCACATCCATACGCATAACCAGAACCTGCAGGCGCTGCGCGGCGAAATTGCGATGATGCTCGGCACCACGCCCGATCATGTGGTGGTGCATTCGTATCCCGGCCCTGGGCATTACGGAAGATCGAACGGCGGAAACGCGGGCGCGGAAGACGAGGCGGTGATGTTGTCACAGGCCGTGGGCAAACCGGTGCGCGTGCAGTGGATGCGCGCCGACGATATGCAGTGGTCGACGCAAGCGTCGGTTTCCTACTCCGACGTTCAGCTTGCCCTCGACGAGAAAGGCAAAATGGCGGCGTATCAAATCGACCACTACATGCCTGCCATGCAGGACGACCGGCCGATCGGTGCGGTTATCGCGGGGCTGCCCACGATGCCTGCCCCGCAAGTTAAATCTGATTCGGTCACTTCCACAGTCAACGGCATTGAAGACCCGTGGATTTACGCTCCGGTTCCCAACGTAATGGAGCAGGGCCATGGGACCTTTCAGGTGGGACAGAAGGCTTCGCCTCTCGCAGTTGGTCTCCGTGATCACAGCATGCGCACGCCAGGGCAGTTCCAGCAGAACTATCCGCGCGAGCTGGCGATCAGCGAGGCAGCGGCGCTCGCGGGCGCGGATGCGATCCAGTTCAGAATCGACCACACGAGCGAAGAGCGAGCCATCGGTGTGCTGAAGGCGGTCCGGGAAGCGTCTGGCTGGGATACTCGCCCTTCACCGCGCCCGGATGCTGTATCGACCGGCTCTACGCCCGTGCGCGGTCGCGGAGTTTCGCTGATGTTGCGCAGTGGAACCTATTGGGCCTGCGTTTGCCAGATCGCGGTCACTCCCAGTACGGGTGCGATCATGGTGGAGAAGTACGCGATTGCGGTCGATCCCGGCATTGTGGTGAATCCGATGCAGTTGAAGAGAAATGTCGAAGGCGGCGCGGTCATGGGAATCAGCCATGCGCTCTTCGAAGAGGTTGCGTTTGACGAGAGCGGGATCACCACGGATGACTGGATTTCTTATCCCATCCCGACCATGGCGGACATCCCGGAGATCAAAGTTGTTCTGCTGCACAATCCGAAGGTCGGCAGTTACGGCGGAGGTTCAGAAGCGGCGAATGCCCTGGCTGCGCCGGCGATCGCGGCGGCGCTGCACGACGCAACGGGGAAAATCATGCGCCGGCTTCCGATGAAACCGGCGTACGTGCAGGCGGTTTTGAAGACTTAAGGAGCGGCATACTGGGACATGACTTCAGACCAAAGCGTGCTTGAGGCTCTGCTCGACTCCTGGGACCGGAACAATCGCATCCTCATCAATCTGCTCCGCGGGTTGCCCGAGGGTGGGTTGGAGGCCAGGGCTATGGAAGGCAGTCCGTCAATCGCGGAGATGTTCACACATATTCACTTCGTGCGGCTTATTTTTGTCTCCGAGGATGCGCCCGAGTTCTCCAAAGAGCTACCCGAAAAAGAGTGGGTCGCCGAGCGTGACCCGAATCGTATGGTTCAGATGTTGGGCGAGAGCGCCAAGACGGTGCTGGACGCGGTAAAGGGCAGGCTGGAGGCGAGCCGGGACATGGACGTTCACTACGACCACCCGATCCTGCTGCTCCAGCACATGATCTGGCACGAAGGGTACCATCAAGGTCAGATGAAACTTGCCCTCAAAATGTCGGGCCGTCCGTTGAGCGATGAAACGGCCGGCCCGCTTACATGGGACGTCTGGATGCGGAAGAAATCGAAGTTGAAGCCGTCCGATTCCTGACCGATTTGTTGTCAAGCGTACTACCGGTTGCTTCCCAGGTCGCCGTGCAACTCGGGATGCGGTTCCTGTTCGACTTGATCGAGCTTTTTTTTCTGGTCGTCGTTCAGGATGGCTCGGATCTTTTTGTCGGCGGCGTAGTGTGAGTCTGTGACTTTGCTCATGCGTTCTTCATGGGACATGCTCTCGTCCTGAACGAACTTCACGGTGGCGTTGTGCAAGTCCTGCAGGATGGGTTTAATTTTCTGCTGCTGGTCGCTGGTGAGATCAAGCTTCGCGGTCAGAAACTTCAGCTGCCCTTCGGCAGTGGGCACGACGGCGTGCTCGCCAGTGGACGCATCTTTGTTTGAGGCGCTGGTGCTTGGCTGTTGCGCAATCGTGGTGAGGGCGAACACCAACATGGTCCCGATTGCAAGTAGGCGAAAGCGATTCATCGTGTTCCTCCTTTACCCTATGATTGGGCAATGTAGCGGTAGAGGGCCGCGCCGTCGAGGACCATTTTGAGTTGTTGAACAAAGAGGCGGCAGATGTCCAGGAACGTGCAGTCCAAGTTGCAGGAACCTGACGAGCTGAGGAAACATGGAGTCATGCAGCGGCGCAAGATCGATGAGCGCGTCCGGCGTACGCACGAGCGGCTGGGCAGCGCACTGGTGGCGTTGATCCAGGAAAAATCCATTGATGACGTGACGGTGCAGGAAGTGCTGGACCGCGCCTCGGTCGGGCGTTCTACTTTTTATCTGCACTTCCGAGACAAAGACGACCTGCTTCTCAGCCAACTGGAGAAGTTCCTGGAAATGATGAGCACGACACTCAGCGTTCGCAAAGAAAAGTCGCAGCGAGTGGTGCCGGTGGCGGAGATGTTTGAGCACATCGGCAGCCAGAACAAGATGTATCGTGCGTTGGCCGACTGTGGCCGGCTCAACGATTTCTTCGATCTTGCGCAAGGCTACTTTGCTCGCGGGATCGAGCGGCGGCTTGTCGAGTCTGAACGGCTTCCGAAACTTCCGCAGCGCGAATTGGCGGCTCGCGCGTCGGCATTGGCGGGGAGCCTGCTTTCGCTGCTGCGATGGTGGCTGGATCGGGGCGCGAAAGAAACACCACGCGCCATGGACGAACTGTTCCACCGGATGGTGTGGAGCGGGCTCCAATGATCGCAGAAGCATTTCCTACAAGTCGTTCCTGAGCCAAACCGGTGATGGGTTGATCATTGCTGTTCGTGACCTGGTGTTCGTGACCTGCTGTTCGTGACCACCACCTCCACCAGAACCTGCATGCGGAGATCCCCTTGCAGCACAGTAAAGCCCACATCAATGCAGGCAGTGCTCTGTATGGAAATGTATTCTGCGAGATACGGCATGATTGACGAAACCGCGCGCCTTTCGTTCGCCAGACAGTCGAAAGGAAAGCGCAAACTTGTGCTATCGAGATTTTTCACCAACCATCGCAGAAGAAACAGAAAAGGTGGGCCATCCTTGCGCTCTCTGTAATGAAGGGAAGCTGTCGGAGGGCCTCATTACGCTAGCACCACGATTTGAAAATGCCGCCAGGCGTATTGATGATGGGCTTGAACAAGGATTGGAGGCGCGGAGCAATTTTCTGGCTGGCACTCATCGATGATTTTGCGGAGCGTCTACGTCCGTGTCACCCTTGCCCTTGGAAAAAATCGGGCTATCGATGGTTCCGCCGATCCGAAAGGGAAACTGCAACTTACCGTCTACCAACGTAGCTCCGGATATCCGGGCAACGGTGTTTGTGAAGAAACTCTCCTTGGTTGTGATCTCCGCCAACCCGCGATAGCTCAACTCGTCAGAGCCTGACACGCTGACACTACCCGAACCGTCTACGTCAACCCCGTAGCCATCGATGTCGATGAGCCTGCTCGAAATCCGCTCATCGGCTAGCTCCAGATCGGTGGTGATCAAGTTAAACGAGGAAGGATCATTCTTGGCGGGGCCAAGATCGTTAAAGTGCGCTAGTTTCATCAAATTCGCGTTCAGCTTAAGACTAGGCACCTGACCGTTGCGCACCGTCAGGTGTCCGGTTCCATGGATTCCCGCCAGCGGCCGGAGCGAATGTGCGATTTCTCCACCCAGCGTCACGTCTCCCTCCATTTTCCCGCTCATTTTTCCGCCGCCTTTTGGGAAGGCCGCCAGAAGCTGGGCCAGATTAATTCCGCTCAATCGCGCATTGGTCTTAAAGCTTACGTTTTTCTGCGACAGGTCGAAGGAGAGGCCACCCACAGCACTCCCGCCATATACTTCCGCCTTGATATCCGTGAAGAAGACCTGCCTCGACTCCAACCGCAGTTTGGAATCCAGATTTCTTGCCTCGACCGCGCCGAAACGCAGTAGCTCCGCCTTCAGGCTTCCCTGGCCGTCCATCGAGGAAGATGAAGGATTGATAATTCCGACCAGGTTCACCTGCTCCAGTTCGCAGTAGATCTCGTGAGCTTCGAAAAAAATGGGACCTGCCTTGTCGGACGGCAAAAGGTTCGACGCTACTACTTGCCCTCGTCTAATTTTCACGGTCGAAATGGGGCTTAGCGGAAGCGCATTCGGCGAGATCTTTGATTGCGGGTTCTCAAAGTTCCACGGACCGTCGGGATCTGAAGTCAGATTCAGGACCGGGTCCTGAAGAACAAGGGACTTGATGACCACCTGCCGGTGCAGGAGCGCTCCGACGCTAAGTTCGGCATCGATCCGCGCCACCTGGATCACATAACCGGCGGGAAATATCGGAGGATTTTTCACTCCGATGTGATCAATGTGAATCGTTAGGGGAAAAAATGTGAGTGCCAGCCGTCCGATTTCAATCTGTTTTCCAGTGGCTTCTTGGAGATAGGAGATCACCTGGGGCCGGTAGCGATCCACGTTAATGAGAGGTGGTACAACCAGAATGAGCGCGAGCAAGATTATCGCAGCGATTCCCGCAACCACTAGAGCTGTCCCGCGGCGGATCCCGCGGCGGATGGGCATAGCGATACGAGCGGGCGGTGGGGCGACAGGCATCCACTTAGCGTGCCACAAAACCCGTCGCTAAACAGTTCAATTGTGATCAAGATTGGCGACATCTTGGCGACTGTGTCCGGATGAAGCAAATCGGAAATAATTGCCACGAAACGCCGGGCGGGGAGCCGCGTCTGGGTAGTTTACGAAATCAGGCGGCTCCCGGCGAAGGCGCAGGTTCAGCAAGCGGTTCGGGAAGCGTGGCTTTACCTGACGGTAGTTCTAGCGTGGGTTTTGAGCTTCTCGGAGCAGCGGCCGCAGGGAGTCGACGGAGACTCCGAGGGTGCCGCCGGTGAAGCCGTCCATATAGGCGGAGTTGACGCCGATGACCTCACCTTTTGTGTTGAAGACGGGGCCGCCGCTGCCGCCGTGGGCGGTGGGGGCGTCGTAGATGAGCTTGTCGCCGACTACGTCTCCGAGATGTCCGCAGGTGGTCGAGGGACGAATCAGCGACAAGGCGGCCAACTCGCTGGCGGCGCTGATGTCGTTGTGGCGATAGGCCATGCGTTCGTAGATTCCGGTGGGCGACTTGGCGACCATCCCGGCAATGCCCATGGGATAGCCGATCACGGTGACCAGTTGTCCGGGAGCGCCGGGCGATTTTGCGAGGGGCAGCACGGGGAGACCGCGGACGACGTCGGAATCTTCAGTGTGCAGGACGGCGAGATCGGAAGTTTTCGAGACGGCCGCGGGCAACAGATTCACGGGCGTGGGCGAGCCGGGGAAAAAAATCACCAGACTCTCGAGCATCCCGGTCGCTCCCTGATCGATGAGCTTCTGGGCTTCTGCGTCGCCGTACCAGGGCTCGGCGACGTGACGGTTGGTGGCCAGCAGGCCGTCGCCAATCAGGAATCCGGTGCCGGAAACGCGGGCGCGAACCACGGGACGTTGATTGGCGAAACCTACTTGATACACACCGTAAATGTACCCGATGGAATTGCGGTAGCGGTTCAGCACGACGGCGGGCATGGCTTGATCCTGCTTAAGTTGTTCGACCTGCGCCGTGAGTTCGTGAACCTGCTTCTGCAGATCGCTGGGGGGCTCGGCCTGGGCAGTGGTGGGGGCGTAGTAGTGGACCATGGCGAGGGCTCCCAGAAGGAGCACGACTCCCATGACAGCTTGCACGACTTGCTGCCAGCAATCGCAGACAGGGCTGGATTCCTGCGGGGGTTGGGCTTCGAGCACCGGGACTTGAGAGGTTGGGAAATCGTTGATCTGGGGATCGGCCATGAGGGTCGAAGTAGCGTCCTCGGTACTCATTCCAAGTCGTTCTTTTTCAGCCTTTTGAGCGCGGACGCTGGCGAGGCCGAGAACTTGGAGTAGGTATCTTCGCCCGTCTGGCGCGGGTTTGCTACGGTACTGAAGATGATGTACGGGCGATAGTGGAGAAACCTTTCAACCACAGAGGACACAGGGGAGCACAGAGGAAAATCAGGGAGTTTTAACTCCCAGACGCTTGGACATCTCTTCGTAGAGGAAGCCTTTGCGGGGATCGTAAGGCTGGACCCACTCACCGTCGATGACGAACTGGGGGATGGCGCGCTTGCCAGTGCGCTTGACGATTTCGTCGATGGCGCCGGGAGTGGTCTCGACGTCGATTTCTTTGTAGGGAATGTGGTATTTGGCGAGAAAGCGTTTGGCCACTCGGCAGTCGGGGCACCAGGCGGCGGAATAGACGGTGAGGTCCATAAGTTCATTGTACGCGGGTGACGGTTTTTAGACGCGCTCCAGTTCCGTCAGCGTGCGCTCGTTGACCACGTTGCCGGTGTTTAGAGTCGAGGCTGGCTCGAACAGCAGGAGCCAGCATTCTTCGTCGGCAACGGGCTTGTGTTCCACTCCGCGCGGGACAACGATGAATTCGCCTTCTTCGATCCATTCATGGTGGTCGCGGAATTCCATGCGAAAGCGGCCTTTGACTACGAGGAACAGTTCGTCTTCGTTGTCGTGGTGGTGGAAGACAAATTCGCCCTTGAGTTTGTCGAACTTGACGGCCTGGCCGTTCAGCTCGGCTCCGATGTAGGGCTTCCAGTATTCAGTGATTTTGGAGAATTTTTCGGCGATGTTGACTTTGTGCACAGCGTCTCCTCTGACGATTTGTAGGGTAACCGAAGCAGGGGACTTGTTCTTCCAGATTCGCGGACCCGGCAAAGGTCGCAAAAAATGCCGCCAGCTTTTAAGCTGGCGGCCTAAGATCTGCCGAACTGCGCTCGGCGGACAGCCGAGGGCGGCTGTCCCTACATTGATACTTAGAAGCCCGCGGTTCCGATATTCGCGTGGCTGTTGTGCAGCGTCACGCGGACACCGCGTTGTTCGTTGAGGCGAGTCGTCGTGCTCCAGTCAACGTCGTTGGCGCTGATGACGCCGGTGCCTCCGCCGATCAGGGAGTAGGTGATGCGGCTATCGTTATAGCCGTAGCCGCTGACGGACAGTACGGTGCCGGTGGTCAGGACGAACACTGGCATGCCCGGAAGGCTCGCGATGTTTGCCAGACTCAGACTCAGACTCGCTGGAGTGACGCCGCGCGAGACGTAGGTGGCGTAGGATGCCTGCGGCTGGGCCTGAAGCACCTGGTCGCTGGGAGATCCGGCAGCGCGCACGGCAAGTTGCAGTTGGGTGCTGCTGGCCTGGCCGTCATGTTGCGAATCATGGAACGAGTCGTTTTGATAGCGGCCAAAGAAGTGCCAGCTCGGGCCGTAGGTCTGCGCCACTTGCGGGATATCCACATCGTCCATCAGGCGCAGGCTGAGCGCGGTCTCACCCTTCAGCGTGGGCCGCGGGCCGCGGGCGGGCAGCATGATCACCTTCCAGGGCCATAGGGGCGGGATCATCCATTCGATGATGTCGCGCTTGGCGTGGCCTTTGCCGTCGATTCTGCCTTGCTTGTCGACTTTGTAGCCGCGAGTGGCGATGACCTTGGCTTCGAGCGGAAGGTCGCCGCTGGGCAGGCCGATGCGATCGAACTGCAGCTTGAGGTTGCCCTTGCCCCAGAAGTGGCCGGGATCCTTAGCCGACTCGAGATGGCCGACCAGATAGCTTCCGCGGGGAAAGGCCTGCTGGCCGAACTCGGTCATGCTGCGCAGGTGGCAGAGGACGGGATCGCCGACATCGGCCGTGGCCGAGGAGAAATTAGGTTCATTGAGGGTACATTGCAAGAGAGTACCGGCGGGCAGGACGACGTCCCGTGCGCTGGCGCCCAGGCTCAAAGAAAGAACAACGAGACCCAGCAGGCTTACCGCTAGGGCCGGATGCAAAGTGGACTTCATACTTCACCTCGGTCGCACGCCCCACGCTTGCGCAGACCCGGGAGGAGCCCGCGGGATTCGGGCATCTAATCACAGGTTGAACCCGGGGTCAATGAGGAAGTTGCGAATTCGTGCTGGCGGAGTTCCAAATCAGTGGGATGTTTCCTCAGGTAACGACGCGGAGGAGCTTTTGATCGCCTTCGTGCCCTCCGTTTTTTTAATCGGCCAGTGCGTCGACATAGTTTTCGCGTTGCGACCAGATCGCCGGGATAACCCTGTATGCGCCGAGAGCTTCGGTAACATCACCTCCGACCGCCTGCTCCTGGTCGTTTAGAAACGCGTATGCCTCTGCCTCTGCTTCTCCGGCTCGGGCGGCTCTCGTGTCGCTGAGAGTCCAAAGATATGCAAAAATATTGTCCTTTTTCGGAGCGGCGATTGCCTGCAGGATTCGCTCTGGTCGCTTTTGAGATTTCGGAATCAGAAAGTCTATGCCGTGATCGTAGCCGCTTTTCCCGGCGAGTTTTAGTCTAGGGGTGTAGCGGACATGATTGGCATCGAGGAAGTTGCGAACATCTTCGAAGAAAAAACTCGCAACTCGGGGCTGGCCCATCACAAACATGTCATTGACCGCCAACATCGCCTGAACTAGAGAATGTAGTCGCTGTCCGAGATTGCCAGTCGATGCTTCAACTATTAGCTGGCTTCCTTCAGCGCGCACACCCAAACCGTTAAGCACGCTATCAAGGACCATCTTGCGCTTAGGCGTGTCTACCTCAAGCCCACTTGTCCTCAGGTCGGAAAGAATGTACCCGTCGTCAGACAAGATGATGTTCCCGTTGCGTCGGGTGGCATACACCTGAAGGTGGTCGTTGTGCCGATCAAGAAAGGGAGTGGTCAATTCGCAAGCTTCACCAATGTCTTCGACGGAAAGTCCCTGACGAAGCCAGCCTACGTACGAGTCTATGAGTTTCTGGCACTCGGCCCGGTTCACACAATCACCCCCTGGACAGGAGGAGGAGACTCAATTTTGCAAAAGGCGCAGAACTCTTGGAACGTCGTGCCTGGGTCACTTAGCAGCGTGAATACGGCGCCGTCCACAGCGTAGGCCCATTTGTCGTCATAACCCTCCCTGAATACGTGCAAATGCGTGCCCAAGAGCTTTTGTCCGTCAGGATTGGTATGAGGTGCTCCGTCCACGTCGAGCCGAACTAGCACAACGACTGTGCGCACTCGGTTCTGGAACTTAAGCTTCGTGAGCCTAAGCGTCCCTCGCCATACATCCAACAAGAACCTCTCGCGGTCATCCAGACCTGCAAGTTCATAGGTCTCGTCCACCCCGGACGGAATGCTAATCGCTGCTGGAGGACGTACAAAATGTTTCGCCATCCGTATGAACAGGTCAGCTTCTGCTTGGGTCAGCATATGGACTTCATTTCACTACCGCTAGCGGCATGGCTTTTCTCGTTATTTTTCGGGTAGTGGGAGGATATGTTAGCAAGGGGGCCGTCGCCTAGTCTTTTCCACAGACCATGCTGGATTCCACCCTACCGAGGATGCCCGACCCTTTATGCTTTTGCAAGCGCGAGGAACCTACCATCTCAAGTCCAGTTACAAAACAAGAGCCGCCAGCATTTGGGCTGACGGCTCAAGGAATTTCGGCCGAAAAAGGGGATTAGACTTGCCCCATTCCGCCGTCTACGTTGAGGTCCACACCGGTGATGTAGGAAGCCTCGGGACTGGCGAGGAATAAGACGGCGTGGCCGACTTCTTCCGGAGTGCCGAATCGCTTCATGGGAACTTGCGACTTCACGTGGCTGGCAAACTCGTCTACCACTGCCTGGGGCAAGCCGGTGCGCCCGAAGATGGGCGTGCTGATTGGCCCTGGGCTAACCACATTGACGCGGATGCCGCGGTCCACTAACTCCGACGCGAAGGTACGAGCCAGAGAGCGCACGGCGGCCTTGGTTGCCGAGTAAACACTGCTGCTGGCGCTTCCCTTCGAATTGAAAAGCGAGGAATTCAACACAATTCCGGCGTTGTCGTTCAGATGAGGGAGCGCCTTCTGGAGGGTGAAATACAGGCCCTTCACATTAATGTCGAAACTTTCGTCAAACAGTTGCTCGCTGCTGTCGCCCGCCGGAGCAAACTTGGCGATCCCTGCATTGGCAAAGAGGGCGTCGATCTTGCCGAACTTTTCGGAGACCTGGTGGAAGAACTTGTCGATGTCATCGAGTTTAGAGACGTCCGCTTTCACTGCGAGCGTATCTCCGCCAATGGCTTTGACGGCCTCGTCGAGCGTTTTCTGGTCGCGGCCGGCAATTGCGACTTTGGCGCCTTCTTCACGGAACAGCTTGGCGGTTGCTAATCCGATTCCACTGTTGCCGCCGGTGATTGCCACGACTTTTCCTGCAAATCTTTTTGCCATGGAATTTCTCCTCACTGAATAATGAATTGCGGCTAAGAGTAGAGACTCAATGTGCCGCCTTATTTCCATATTTTGATGAGTGTTAAAATCTATAGATTCAAGTTTATTGACGATGGCCTCGTCTAGACTGGGAAGCGGATATGGTTCAAACGATATGGATCAAACAATATGGATCAAACCAAGCTCGCCAAAATTGCCAAGGCACTGAGCGACCCGACGCGCTTGAGCATCTATGAGGCAATTGCCGGCCGCGAGGAGATGTTTTGCGGGGAACTGGTGGAAAAATACCAGTTGACACCGGGGACAATTTCGCATCATCTCAAGGTCTTGGCGGATGCCAACCTGATTGAGTCGAGGCGGGAGGGGCAATTCATCTACAACCGGGCGCAGCCGGAAACTATTCGGGACTACAGCGTGGCCTTGGCCAAACTTGCGAGGCTTGGACAGCGGCCCTGAGCGTCAGGTATGGGAGAGCACCAAACAAAAGCCGCCAGCTTTTGGCTGACGGCTTGAACCTTGCCGACCTGCACTCGGCGGACAGCCGGGGGCGGCTGTCCCTACATAAAACTTTCCACACAAACCTCTACTTCTCGTACAACAACACGCCTTCGGTCTTCTCCGCGTCTACTGGACGGTAGAAGAGTTTGTTGTCTTCTAAGAAGACCTCGATGAAGGCGGGGCGGGTGGTGATGGTGCCCTGGATCAGCGCCTCCGACAGCGGGTCTTCGATGTACTTCTGCAGGGCGCGGCGCAACGGACGCGCGCCGTAGCTGCGGTCGGTTAGGGTCTGGTTGAGGATCCACTTCTTGGCATCGTCCGCAACCGTGACCGTGATGGCTTTCTGCGCCAGGTTCTGGTTGAGTTGCGTGACCATGAGTTCGAGAATCTGGATCAGGTCGCTCTCGCCCAAAGCCAGGAAGAGGATGACTTCGTCCAGACGGTTGAGGAACTCAGGGTTGAAGGTGCGCTTGACTTCGCCCTTCACCAGTTCTTCCACCTTGTCGGAGATCATCTCGTCCTTGGACGATTGGAAGCCGAAGCCTTCGCGCTTCTGCAGATGCCGGGCGCCGATGTTCGAGGTCATGATGATGATCGTGTTCTTGAAATCGACGGTGTTGCCGAGGCCGTCGGTCAACTGGCCGTCTTCAAAAACCTGCAGCAGGATGTTGAAGACATCGGGATGAGCCTTCTCGATTTCGTCGAGCAGGACGACGGAGTAGGGAGCACGCTTCACGCGTTCGGTGAGCTGGCCGCCCTCTTCGTAGCCAACGTATCCTGGAGGCGAGCCGATCAGCTTCGAGACGGAATGCTTTTCCATGAACTCGGACATGTCGAAGCGGACCAGAGCCTTCTCGGTGCCGAACATGAATTGCGCCAGAGTGCGCGCGACTTCAGTTTTGCCGACGCCCGTGGGGCCGAGGAACAGGAACGAGCCGATGGGGCGGTTCGGGTTCTTCAGTCCGGCGCGCGAACGGCGGATGGCGCGGGCCAGTGCGCTGATCGATTTGTCCTGCGAGATGATGCGCTTGTGCAGCTCTTCCTCGATGCGGAGAAGTTTCTGCGTTTCTTCCTCTTTGATTGAGGTCACGGGCACGCCGGTCCAGCGCGAGACTACGTCTTCAATGTCCTCGCGGTTGACTACGCCGGTGGAAGACTCGTCGAGATGATATTTTTCGCGCAGGGCGCGCAGGTTCTCGCGCTCTTTGCGTTCTTCATCGGAGTAGAAGCGGGCTTTTTCGAACTCGTGGTTCGCAATGGCGTTCTCCATGCGATGCACGATGAACTTGATGCGTTTCTGGACTTCGGTCAATTCTTCCGGCAGCGAAGTCTGGCGCAGTTTCACGCGGGCTCCGGCTTCGTCGACCAGATCGATGGCCTTGTCGGGCAGGAAGCGGTCCGGGATGTAGCGGTTGGAATGCGAGACCGCGAAATTGATGGCTTCGTCGGTGTAGGTGACGGCGTGGAATTTTTCGTAGCGATCTTTGATGCCGAACAGAATCTTGATGGCGTCGACTTCATTCGGCGGTGGAACTTTCACGGCCTGGAAGCGGCGCTCGAGGGAACGATCCTTTTCGATCGACTTGCGATATTCGCCGGGCGTGGTAGCGCCGATGCACTGGATTTCACCACGCGATAGAGCGGGCTTCAGGATGTTGGCGGCGTCGAGCGAACCCTCGGCTGAGCCAGCGCCGACGAGGGTGTGCAGCTCGTCGATGAAGATGATGGAGTTCTGATTTTCCATCAGCTCTTTCATGATGGTCTTGAGGCGCTCTTCGAACTGGCCACGATACTTGGTGCCGGCGACGATGAGCGAAAGGTCGAGAGCGAGGATGCGCTTGTCGGCAAGGAACGACGGGACTTCGCCGTCGGCGATGCGCTGGGCCAAGCCTTCAACGATGGCGGTCTTGCCCACGCCGGGCTCGCCGATCAGCACGGGATTGTTCTTAGTGCGGCGGCAGAGAATCTGGATAACGCGATCGACTTCACCTTCGCGGCCAACGAGGGGATCGAGCTGACTGTCCATGGCAGCCTGGGTTAAATCTCGCGAAAACTCGGCGAGCAGCGAACTTTCACGCTGGCGCTGGGGCTGAGCTTTTTCCTGAGTGCTGCGGGCCAGTTCCTCGCGGATAGTCGAAAGGCGCAGGCCGCGCTCGTGCAGAATCTCGGCGGCGAAACACTTTTCTTCGCGCAGCAGACCCAGGAGCAGGTGCTCGGTGCCAATGTGCCGGTGCGAAAGGCGCT
>Ga0210399_10002716_pt1 | contig 13772 bp, 6 predicted proteins | sample IncBWC14MmetaG_FD_150865 | JGI IMG/M metagenome (GOLD analysis project Ga0210399, IMG submission 150865) | Forest soil microbial communities from Barre Woods Harvard Forest LTER site, Petersham, Massachusetts, United States - Inc-BW-C-14-M | ecosystem: Environmental > Terrestrial > Soil >... | reverse complement strand
CCGGTAGTCGCGCGGCATGACCTTCACGAACTCATGGACGTCGGTCTCCCAATGCTCGAGCAGCCGGGCCGCCACGGCGGATTCGGTCTCGACGCCGTGGCGCTCCACCAGTGAGCGCACCCGGAAACTGTCGGTCGCGTCCAGCGGCTCGACGTCGACCAGCTCCAGGTTGACGCGCTGCCCGAAGCTGCGCGTCGGGTCATAGACGAAAGCCACGCCGCCCGACATCCCGGCTGCGAAGTTGCGGCCGGTCGGCCCGAGCACCACCACCAGCCCGCCCGTCATGTACTCGCACCCGTGGTCGCCCACGCCCTCGACCACCGCGGTGGCCCCGGAGTTGCGCACGCAGAAGCGCTCCCCTACCTGACCCCGGATGAACACCTCGCCGCCGGTGGCGCCGTAGAGGATGACGTTGCCCGCGATTATCTGCTCCTCGGCGACGAACGGCGACTCCAGCGGCGGTCGCACGATGAGACGCCCGCCCGAGAGCCCCTTACCGAAGTAGTCGTTGGCGTCGCCGTAGAGGCGCATCGTCACGCCGTGCGGCACGAAGGCGCCGAAGCTCTGGCCGGCCGAGCCGAAGAAAGTCAGCGAGATCGTGTCGTCAGTCAGCCCGGCCGCGCCGAAGCGCCGGCTGATCTCTGAGCCAAGCAACGTCCCCACCGTCCGGTCCACGTTGGAGATCGGCAGCTCCATCGAGACGGGCGCGCCACCGTCGAGCGCGGGCGAGCACGCGTCCATGAACTCGTGGTCGAGCGCCTTCTCGAGCCCGTGGTCCTGGAGCCGCAACTGACGCCGCCCCATCGTCTCGGGCACGTCCGGTTGGGCCAGGACCGCCGACAGGTCGAGTCCGGACGCCTTCCAGTGGCTGATCGCGGTCTCGGTGTCGAGCAGGTCGACGCGGCCGATGGCCTCGTCCAGGGAGCGCAGTCCGAGCGACGCCAGCAGCTCGCGCACCTCCTCCGCGATGTACTCGAAGAAGGTCTCGACGAATTCCGGCTTGCCGTTGAACTTCTTGCGCAGCGCAGGCGTCTGCGTGGCAATCCCGACCGGGCAGGTGTCGAGATGGCAGACCCGCATCATGATGCAACCGGACACCACCAACGGCGCCGACGCGAAGCCGTACTCCTCCGCGCCGAGCAACGCGCCGACGAGCACGTCGCGCCCCGTCTTCAGCTGGCCGTCGACCTGGACCACGATGCGGTCGCGCAGGCCGTTGAGCAGCAGCGTCTGCTGGGTTTCGGCCAGGCCGATCTCCCACGGAATGCCCGCGTGCTTCAGCGAGGTGAGCGGGGCGGCGCCCGTACCGCCGTCGTGCCCCGAGATCAGCACGACGTCGGAGTGGGCTTTGGCCACCCCGGCCGCCACGGTCCCCACGCCGACCTCGGCCACCAGCTTCACGTGCACGCGGGCTCGCGGATTCGAGGACTTGAGGTCGTGGATGAGCTGAGCGATGTCCTCGATGGAATAGATGTCGTGATGCGGCGGCGGCGAGATCAGCCCGACGCCCGGCGTCGAGCTGCGCGTCTTCGCGATCCAGGGCCACACTTTGTTCCCGGGCAGCTGGCCGCCCTCCCCCGGCTTTGCGCCCTGCGAGATCTTGATCTGCAGGTCGTCGGCGTTGACCAGGTATTCACCGGTCACCCCGAAACGCCCCGAGGCCACCTGCTTGATCGCGCTCCGGCGCAGGTCGCCGTTCGCGTCCCGCGTGTAGCGGTCGGCATCCTCGCCGCCTTCGCCGGTGTTGGAACGGCCCCCGATGCGGTTCATGGCGATCGCGAGCGTCTCGTGCGCCTCCTTTGAGATCGACCCGTAGGACATGGCGCCTGTAGAGAAGCGGGACATGATCGAGGAGATCGGTTCGACCTCGTCGATCGGAATCGGCCCGCCCGCCGCCGGCTTGAGCCGCAGCAGCCCGCGCAGCGTCCCGAGACTCTCGGCCTGGTCGTCAACGGCCGCCGTGTACTCCTTGAAGATCTCGTAGCGCTTGGAGCGCGTCGCGTGCTGCAGCTTGAACACGGTCTTGGGGTTGAAAAGGTGGAACTCGCCTTCGCGGCGCCACTGGTACTCGCCCCCCACCTCGAGCTCGCGGTGCGCCAACTCGGCGGGCCGCGGCTCGTGCGCCCGCAGGTGGCGCTCGGCCACCTCGGCCGCCAGCACCGACAGCCCGACGCCGCCGATGCGCGACGAGGTGCCCGTGAAGTACTCGTCGACGATGCCCGCATCGAGCCCGATCGCCTCGAAGACCTGGGCGCCGGTGTAGGAGGCGACCGTGGAGATCCCCATCTTGGACATCACCTTCAGCACGCCCTTGCACGCGGCCTTGATGTAGTTGCGCCGGGCCTGACGCGGCGAGACACCCTCGAGCAGCGCCTCGGAGATCATGTCGTCGATCGAGTCCAGGGCCAGGTACGGGTTCACGGCCGCCGCGCCGAACCCGATGAGCAGCGCCATGTGGTGCACCTCGCGGGCGTCGCCCGTCTCGACGACCAGACCCACCTTCGTGCGCGTCTTCTCGCGCACCAGGTGGTGGTGGATCGCAGCCGTCAGCAACAAGGAGGGAATGGGCGCCCAGTCCTCCGTGGCGTTGCGGTCGGAGAGGACGATGATGTTCGCGCCCTCCGCGATCGCGTCCGAGACCCGGCGCCGCACCTCCTCGATGGCCCGGCGCAGCGCCTCCCCGCCCGCCTCGGTGGGTGCACCCGCCCGGCCGGCCTCGCGCACGTCGAAGAGCCCGTCGACGGCGAAGGCCTTGAACCCCGGGGTCTCGCCGTGCTCGTTGACGTACATGAGCTTGGCCAGGTCGTCGCGGTCGATCACGGGCAACGGCAGGAGGATCTGGCGGCACGAGCCGCACCGCGCCTCGAGCAGGTTCGCCTCGGGCCCGATCGTCGCAGCCAGCGACGTCACCAGCTCTTCGCGGATGGCGTCAAGCGGCGGATTCGTGACCTGGGCGAAGAGCTGGGTGAAGTAGTCGAACAACAGGCGCGAGCGGTTCGACAGCACCGCGATGGAGGTGTCCGAGCCCATCGAGCCGATCGGCTCGGCGCCCGTGCGCGCCATCGGGGCGACAATGACTCGCAGCTCCTCGTTCGTGTAGCCGAACTGGCGCTGCTGGGTGACGACGCGTCCGTGCTGGGGCGTCAGCATCGTCCGGGCCGGGAGCTCATCGAGCCGCACCTGGTCGCTCGCGATCCACTCGTCGTAGGGATGCTCGGCGGCCAACTCGGCCTTGATCTCCTCGTCCTCGACCAGACGGCCCTTCGAGGTGTCGACGAGGAACATGCGGCCCGGCTGGAGGCGGCCCTTGCGGATGACGCGCTCGGGGGCGATGTCGAGCACGCCCACCTCGCTGGCGAGCACGACCAGGCCGTCGTCGGTGACCCAATAGCGCGACGGCCGCAGCCCGTTGCGGTCGAGGACTGCGCCGACGACGGTGCCGTCCGTGAACGAGATCGCCGCCGGCCCGTCCCACGGCTCCATCAGCGATGCGTGGTACCGGTAGAAGGCGCGCCGGTCGTGGTCCATGAGCGTGTGGTTCTCCCACGCCTCGGGGATCATCATCAGGACGGAGTGCGGCAGCGAGCGCCCTCCCAGGTGCAGGAGCTCGAGTACTTCGTCGAAGCTGGCCGAGTCGCTCGCCCCCGGTGTACAGATCGGGTAGATGCGCGACAGGTCGCCCTCGATCAGCGACGTTTCGAGAAGTGCCTCTCGGGCTCGCATCCAGTTGCGGTTCCCGGCGAGCGTGTTGATCTCACCGTTGTGGCAGAGATACCGGTACGGGTGCGCCAGCGGCCAGCTCGGGAACGTGTTGGTCGAGAATCGCGAGTGGACCAACGCCAGGCCCGACTCGAAGGCCGGATCGCGCAGGTCGGGAAAGAACTCGCGCAGTTGCTCGGAGGTGAGCATGCCCTTGTAGCAGATCGTGCGCGCGGACAGCGAAGGGAAGTACAGGTCGTCGACCGCGTGCTCGGCCCGCTTGCGCAGCACGAAGGCGCGTCGTTCGAGCGTCATCGTGTCGACCGCGGGTCCGGACGGCGCCACGAAGAGCTGCTCGATCCGCGGCATGGCCCCGAGCGCTGTCTTCCCGAGGCCCTCCGGCTCAATGGGCAACTGGCGCCAGCCGAGCACGGAGAGGCTCTCCTCGCCGGCGATCTGCTCCACCACGGTGCGCGCCTTGTGCGCGTCGTCCCCGTCGACGGGCAGGAACGCCAGGCCGACGGCATAGCCCCCCGCGCCGGGCAGCGTGAAACCGGCCGCCTCGGCAGCGCCCGCAAAGAAGCGGTGTGGGAGTTGCACCAGGATCCCGGCCCCGTCACCCGTCTCCACCTCGGCGCCGGACGCGCCGCGGTGGGCCAATCGTTCGAGGACGGTCAGTGCCTTGTCGACGATGTCGTGATCGGGCCGGCCGTGCAGATCCGCCACCATGCCGACACCACAGGCGTCGTGCTCGTAGTTCGGGTCGTAGAGGCCAGAGGCCATCGGCGTCCTTCCGAGGTGGGGAGAAGTTGAACGGTGACCGGGACGACGTTGGCCCGAAGGTGAATGACCAGGATACACGACGCCGCTCGTAGGCTTGACGCATGGCGCAGGTACACGTCGTGGGGGGCGGGGTCATCGCCCTCTCGAGCGCGTGGGAATTGTCACGGAACGGTCATGAAGTGACGGTCGTGTCACCGACGCCAGGGCGCGACGGCGCGTCGTGGGTGGCGGCAGGGATGCTCGCACCGGTGACCGAGGCACAGTTCGGCGAGTCCGCGCTGACGGCCTTGCTCCTCGAGGGCGCCGGACGCTGGCCTGCGTTCGCCGGCGCGCTCGAAGCGGCGAGCGGCCACTCCATCGGATACGACACCACGGGCACGCTCACGGTCGCGCTCGATGCGTCCGACCGTGCCAGCCTCGACGACCTCCTCGCCTACCAGCATTCACTCGGGCTCGATGCGGCGCGCCGCAGTGCGAGCGAGTGCCGCGACCTCGTTCCTGCGCTGAGTCCCTCGTTGCGTGGCGGCATCGAGGTGCCCGGCGACCACCAGGTCGACAATCGTGCGCTCCTCTCGGCCCTGCTCGAAGCGAACCGTGCCGCCGGGGTCACTTTCGACCGGGCAACGGTGACCGCTGTCGCAGCCGGGCCCGAGCTCGTCCTTGCGGACGGCCGCCGCCTGCTTCCGGATCAGGTCGTGCTGGCGGCCGGGGTCGGCCTGCCGGGCATCGCCGGACTCGACGCCGCGCCGGAGGTCCGGCCGGTGAAGGGACACATCCTGCGCCTCGGCCCGGCGCCGGGCATCACGGCCCCGTTGCTCGCGCGCACCGTGCGCGGCCTCGTGCGCGGGCAATCGGTCTACCTGGTGCCACGGAGCGACGGCTCTCTCGTTGTGGGTGCGACGGTCGAGGAGCGAGGTGCGGACACGACGGTGCAGGCCGGCGCCGTTCACGAGTTGCTCTGCGACGCACGCGCCATCGTGCCCGGCGTCGACGAGCTCGAGCTGCGCGAGGCGGCTGCCGGACTGCGCCCGGGCACACCCGACAACATGCCGCGCATCGGTTGGAGCGGCATCGACAACGTCGCCTTTGCGACCGGCCACTACCGCAACGGCATTCTCCTCGCGCCCCTCACCGCGTCCGTCGTGGCTGACCTGCTCGGCGGGCGGCGGATGACGCCGTTGCTCGAAGCACTGGCCCGGGCGTGAGCGACATTGCGCTGAGCATCAACGGCGAGCCTGTCCGCGTCGCCGTCGGGTCGACGATCGCTGATCTGGTCGCTGGGCTCACCGAGAGGAACGACCCCAAGGGTGTCGCCGTCGCCGTCGACCGCTGTGTCGTGCCCCGTTCGGAGTGGTCAAGCACTCCGGCCCGAGCTGGATCCCTGGTCGAGGTGGTGAGTGCGGCCGCCGGGGGGTGACCCCATTGAGATCGCCGGGCGTTCGATGCCAGAATCGCCCGATGCCTGACACCCTGCGCCCCGGCCGGACCGCGTTCGTCCTCGCCGGAGGCGGCACCAAAGGGTCGTTCGAGGTAGGCGTGTTGCAGTACCTCGTCGGCGTCGAGCAGATCGCACCCGAGGTCATCACGGCTACGTCGGCCGGCGCGATCGCGGCGACGGTGCTCGCACAGGCACGGACGTTGGACGAGTTCGCCGCGCGCGTCGAGGAGATCGGCGAGGACGTGCTGGCGTGGACGCACACCGAGAACGTCTTCGGCAAGCAGGCGTGGCTCAGCGCGCTCGATGGCACCGCTCTCGGCCGCGAGATCCACCACGAGCTCACAGAGGGCACCCGCCCCCCGTTCCCGCTCAACCCCGCCGCCGTGCTGGCCACGAGCGGGGGCGCGCCCCCACCGGCCTCGGAGGGAAAGTCGGAACGTCGCGTGGCAAGGCGCACCCGGCGGAAACGTCAACGCCACTTGCTGCGGCTCGTCGCCGGCGCCGGTCTGCGGCTTCCCCGGGTGCGCCGCCGCTTCCGCACGAGCGGCAGCTCGGTCCTCACCCTCGACCCCCTGGCCGAGGCGCTCCGGCACGGTTCGAGCGAGGGTGTCCGCGCGGTCGACCCTGCCCTCGTGGCGCGGCCGGGCCTCCAGTTGCGCCTCGCCGTCACCGCGCTTCGTGCCGGCGTCGTTCGTTACGTGACGCAGGACGGCACGATCGTCGAGGCGGACGCCCGCACCCAGGCGCCCGGCAAGGCCGCCGGCCCGGTCGACCTCATCGACGGCACTATCGCCTCGGCCAGCGTCCCCATGATCTTTCCGCCTCATTCCATGGCCGACGACGACTACGTCGACGGCGGTGTCATCGAGATCATCCCAGTGCGCGCGGCGGCCGAGCTGGGCGCGACGCGCATCTTCGCCGTCGTCGCCGTGCCGCTGGAAGTGCCGCGCGACGAACGGGACTACGCAGCGGCACCGGCCGGCTACATCGGGCTGCGCTCCATGGGCATGATCGGCGTGGCCGAGCGCCAGATCTCGAATCTGGGTATCGCGCTGCCCGCCGGGTCGACGCTGACGGTCATCGATCCGGTCGTCGACGTCGTCGGTCTCTTCGAGATCCAGCCCGGCCTGCTACGCATCAACAAGGACTACGGGTGGTTGCGCGCGGCCGACGTTCTGGCCGAGGGCGACCCCGACCTCTTGGCGGACGTCGTGGCCGGAACCCACGAGCTCGTCGGAGCCCGCCTCGAAGCCTGGCGCCTCGAGGAGTCGGTCTGGTTCACGGAGAGGAATGGGGACCCCAGCGCGGAGGCGGGCGCACTGGCGTTGGTACGCGAACAGAAGGAACGGGTCCGCAATCTGGTCGAGCGCCGCAAGCAGCTTGGTTTCCCGGTGCCCGACGACTGCGAGGCCTGGTGGACCGAGTACGAGGGCCACAACGGCGAGCGCCCGGCGCGCCTGCCCAGCCGTCTGGCGCCACGCTCCTGAGATTCAGACGGCTGGGCCGCCGAGCCACCCTCGGCGCCGGAAGAGCGCGACCAGGAACACGACGGCGGCCAGCTCGAGGCCGATGCCGAGGACGAAGAAGCTCCACGTCGGCATCAGCCAAACTCGAACCATGTAGGCGAAGTTCTGACCGAAGAAGCCGGTCATGAAGCTCAGGGGCAGGAAGATCGTCGCGATGATCGTCAGCTGCTTCATCACCACGTTGAGACGGTTTGACACGGTCGAGATGTGCGTGTCCATCACCCCGCTCAAAAGGTCCCGATAGTTGTCCACCAGGTCGGCCAGCCGGATGAGATGGTCGTAGAGGTCCCGGAAGTAACGCGACGCCTCGTCTGTCATGCCGGGCACCTGGGCCACGCCGGAGTTGATGCTGGCCATCATGTCGCGCTGAGGTGCGATCACCTTGCGCATGTCCATCAGCGAGCGCTTCATGTCGAACAGCACACCGAGCTGTTCCTCGGTCGGCGCCTTCAAAATGTCGTCTTCGAGCGCGTCGATCCGATCGTCGAACTCAGAGAGCGCCGGGAAGAAGCTGTCCGCCAGCGCACTCACAATGAGATAGACGATCACGATCTGTGGCGACGCCGCGTCCTTGGCGTGGTGCTGGTCGATGCGTTCCCGTACCTGGGCCGTGGCCGGGCAGTGTTCTCCGCGGTGCACCGTTACCACATAGCGGTCGGTCCAAAAGATATGGACCTCCGCCTCGCCGGTGTGCCCTGGGTCCGCACCGCGGGCCACGAGGTACATGAAGGTGTCGTAGTCGTCAATCCGCGGCCGCTGGTTGAAGCGCTCGGCCGATTGCACCGCCAGCGGGTGGAACTTGAAGTGGACGCTGAGGAGCTCAGAAACGGTCCCGTCCGTCGCCTCATCGTCCAGGTCCAACCAGAAGAACTCGCTGCTTCCGAGCGCAGAGAGCACGTTCTCCGACGAGGCCGGCTGTTCGCGGCCTCCGATACGCAGCGTTCCCTTCAACACGGCCCCAGTTTCACGTCCTGGGAAGTGGCGCGGTGGGATGGCACGAGGGAGGGGTGAGCCATTCAGCCGAAACGAGCGGGGTCGAAGGAATCCGGCAGGGGCACCTCACCCGTCAGCGTGTCGCGCCCGGCAATGCGGTGGGCCAGGAGACGGGCTGAATAGGGGCCTTGCAGCAGTCCGTTGGGGCCGTGTCCGGTGGCGACCCAGGCGTTCGACCAGCCCGGGACGCGCCCCACGAGCGCGCGGTCGTCGGCTGAGGTCGGCCGCAACCCCACCCGCGTCTCCTCGTAGGTAGCCCCGGCTAGCCCGGGCGCCACGGCGAGGCACTCGCGCAACAACTCATGCAATCCAGCGGCGGTTGCGTTGATCGAAAACCCTTCGCCAGGCTCGAAGGTCCCGCCGCACGCCACCCGCCCGCCTGGCCACGGCACGAGGTAGTGGGTGAGCAACGGTTGCGCAATCGGCCAGTCCGCCGTCTCGGCGTCGACTCCGAGATGCACGATCTGGCCCTTGGTCGGACCAACGGGGAGCTCGTGGCCCAGCCACTCCCCCATGGCCGCCGTCCACGCGCCTCCGGCTACTGCCAGCTCACTGCAGTCGACATTGCGTTCGCCCTGGATAGAGATGGACGTGACGTGGCGGCCCCCATTTGCTCCCGCGGCGACGCCGTGCACCGACCCCGTCACGAAGGTCACGCCACGGCGGGACGCGGCGATCCGCAACGCGGCCGCCATACCCCGCCCGTCGACCCGTGCCGACGATGGGCAATACAGCGCCCGATGCACCGGTCCGAGCGGTGGGAAGAGCCGGCGCGCCTCGTCGGATGAGATCTCGGCGACCTCGCCGCCGCTCCGCTGCAACGTGATCTCGGCAAAGGGCGAGAACCATGAGTCCTCGTGTTCGCGCAAGCCCAGCGAGAGCAGCCCGCAGACGCCGTAACCGGTCGCGGCCATGTCGGCGCCGTCCTCAGCCATCCGGCGCAACAGCTGCGGGTAGTGCAGGCCGCACTGGTGCAGAAACGGCCAGAGCGCGCCGTCGGTGTCGTGACTCGTGGCGGGCGAGAGAATGCCCGCGCCGGCGTCGGTGGCACGGCCGGGGTGCGCCGCGTCGACGACCGTGACCGAGAGGTCCAGGGACGCCAGCTCGTAGGCGAGAGACAGGCCGACCAGCCCGGCACCGACGACAGCGACGTCGCAGCGCTCCCCGGTCACGCCATGAGTCCATCAGGCTCGGCACTCCCCCGCCAGCGCTGGGGCACACTGAGGCGATGGACGTGCGCCGCACACCAGACGAAGCCTTTGCGGACCTTCCGGCCTTCTCCTTCAACCCGCGTTATGCCGAGCTGCCCGACGGGCTGCGCATGCACTACGTCGACGAAGGGCCACAAGACGCCGAGGCCGTCCTGCTGCTCCACGGCCAGCCGACCTGGTCCTACCTGTACCGAAAGGTGATCGATCGACTCGTGGCGCACGGGCTCCGCGCGGTTGCACCCGACCTCGTGGGTTTCGGACGCTCGGACAAGCCGGCGGCACGGACGACGCACACGGTCCGCGGCCATGTGGCGTGGATGGCGCAGTTCGTCGACGAGGTCGCGCTCCGCAACGTCACGCTCGTCGTCCAGGACTGGGGCGGACCGATCGGGCTCGGCCTGCTGAACGAACGCCCTGGACTGGTGAGGCGGGTGGTGGCAGCCAACACGGCGCTCCACACGGCCGAGGCCGCACTGGCGGGTCGTCTCGTTTGGCCGGTGCACGCGACGGCGGATGCGACGGTGACGGTGGCTCAGACGCTGCTCGATTACCAGCGCCTGACCCAGCAGCTGATGCCCTTCCGGCCCAGCCTGTTCCTCCAGGGCGCCACGACTTCGGACCTGCCCGACGACGTGCTGGCGGCCTACGACGCTCCGTTTCCAGACGAGTCCTTCTGTGCCGGGCCGCGTGAGCTGCCCTTGTTGATGGGTCTCACACCCTCGAGCGAGTGTGCCCGGGTCAATCGCCAGACGTTCGACGCGCTGGCGAGGTTCGAGGGCCCGTTCCTCACGGCGTTCTCCGACGGAGACCCGGGCACAGGTGGCTGGGCCGACGTGTTGCAGGAACGCGTGCTGGGCGCGCAAGGGCGCGCTCACGTCACGATCGAGGGCGCCGGCCACTTCCTCCAGGAGGACAGGGGCGCCGAGCTGGCGGAGGTGGTGGTCCGCGTGATCGGCGATGCGCCCACGCGGCGAGCGGACTGAAGAGAGGGCGCTGCTACGAGGCGGGCTTGGCCTCGCCGTCGGAAGCAGGTGCGGAGGCCAGCGCCTCGGGCTCCGGCGTCCCTGTCCCCAGCTGTGCTTTGAGCGCGGCGAGCTCGTTGTCGACGTTCGCGTCCTTGCCGACCTGGTCGAGCTCCTTCTGGATGTCGTCCGTGCCGCCGCCGACGTCCTCGAGGACACCGGACTCGAGCAACTCGTCGAGGGCGCCCGAGCGAGCCTGCATGGTGGAGATCTTGTCCTGCGCCCTCTGAAGGGTCTCCCCCGAATCCTTGAATGACTTGGAGATCCCGGCCGTGCTCTCGTCGACGCTGGAGACCGCGGCGGCCGCGGTGTACTCCGCCTTGAGCGTCTCCTTCTGCGTGCGGAAGTCGTTCACCCGCTTCTGCAGCGCGTTCATGGTCTGGGTGAGCTTCTGCTCTTCCTCGACCAGCTGTTGATGCTGGGGATCCATCTCGTCGATCTGCTGTTGTGCGGTCGCCTTGCGGGCCAGAGCCTCCTTGGCCAGGTCCTCCCGATTGGCCTGCAGTGCCTGCTTGGCCTGGTCCTGCAAGTGGTCGACGGAGTGCTGTAGCTGCTCTTCTTGGAGCTCGAGCCGCTTCTTCGACGCCGCGATGTCGACCAGGGCACGGCGGACCTGGGTGAGTTGCTCGAGCATCTTCTCGTAAGAGAGATCGAGCATCTCGTCGGGCTTCTCGGCGGCGTCGAGTGCCTTGTTCGTCTTGGCCTGAACGATGTCGTGTGCCCGCTGAAAGATGCCAGCCATGGCTACCTCCCTACCTGATCTCGATCTGTGGTCCCACCATAGGGTCGATTTTCGCGACGCGAGGCCGCGGCCTCACGCACGGACCAGAGGAAACGAGTCGTGCGGCGGGGTGCGGGCTCGGCTCAGGAGCCGGAGGCGGCGATGATGGCACCGTTGAGATGCGTGCCCGCCATGTCACCGTCGCCCGGCGCGTCACCGAAGTTGTAGACCGTGCCCTGGGCCGTCACGACCCAGTACCCACCACCGTCGGAAGTGGAGAAGATGGACGCCGCCGGGTTGAAGCCCCCGGCAGAACCGGCCGGTGCGCTCCCCAGATTGCCTGCGTCCCCAAACGGGAAGACGTGCCCGTTGGACTCCAGGAGCCAGTAGCCGCCGCCGCTGGGCGTGGCCACCGCCGAAGTGAAGGGCGCGGCCTGCGTGCCCGGCTGGCCGTGGTTGACCGCGTCGCCGAAGGCGTAGACGGCACCCAGGTTCGTCACGACCCAGTAGCCGCCACCGGTGGCATCGGGCACGACGGCGACCGCCGCGCCGGTACAGCCGCCGATGCCGGGGCACGATCCCGCGAATGTCGCATCGCCGAAGGCGAACACCCCGCCGTCGGAGGCCACCATGAAGTAGCCCCGGTCGTCGTGGCTCGGCACCATCCCGACGATGGGCGCGTTGAGGCTGTGCGGCTTGCCGGACCCGGCCGGGTTGAAGCCGAGGCCCGGCATCGAGCCGTAGTACTGGGTGTCGCCGAAGGCGAAGACGCCACCGTCGGACGCATCGAGCCAATAGCCGCCGCGGTCAGGCGTTGGAACGATGCCGACGACCGGGCGCTGGAGAGCCACGCCGCCCATGGAGCCATGGAACTGCGCCGAACCGAACGAGAAGATCCCGCCGTCGGAGCCGACCAACCAGTAGCCGTGTGACGCCGGCGGCGGAGGTGGCGGAGGGGGTGGCGGCGGAGGTGGAGGGGGTGGCGATGTGCCGGTGACCGTCAGGATGAAGGCCTGAGTGCCGACCGGCGAGACGCCGTTGGAGGCCGTGAGGCAGATCGTGTAGCTCGAGTTGTCGCTCGTGCTCGGCGTGCCCGTCAGCGTCGCCATGGTGCCGCCCGTGTAGACGAGCGAGATGTCCGAGGGCAGGGCCGAGGGAGTGCAGCCAGTGAAGGCGGTGTCGGTGATCGACGTCACCGCCGGCGTACCCCTCGCCAAGATGCCGAACGAGTTCGCCGAACCGGCGGCGAACGTCGTCGCCCGGGAGCTGGTGATGCACGGTGGGTCGGTGCCGCCACTGGCCGTGTACGTGTAGCTGTCGGCGCCGCTGACCGGGGTGGTGCCCGCCGGCGTCGTCACGGTGACGTTGACGGCGCCCGGGCTGACCGACTCGGGGATGGTCGTCGTGATCGAGTTCGAGCTGTAGCTCATCGAGCCGATGCTCGCGACAGTGCCGAAGTCGACGATCGGGGTCGCTCCCGCGTTGAAGTTCGTTCCCGTGATGGTGATGCTGCCGCAGGCGATCTCGGAGCCAGATGTCGGCAAAATCGACGAGATCGTGGGGGCGCCGCTCGGCGCGTAGGTGAACTCGTTGACCTGGGCCACACCGGTCGCACTCGAGGGGCCCGCAGTCGTCGACACCGTGACGGTCACCGTGTCGGTCGCGGTGCCGGCCGGGTCGGCGGGCGCGTCAGCCGTCAGCTCGCCGTCCCAGTTCACGTGCACGCCGGTGGCGGGGACGCCGCCGAAGTCGACCGTGGGCGTCGTCGCGGTGCCGAAGTAGTTGCCTTCGATGGTCACCGGTGTCCCCGCGGCGGTGTTGGGGGACGAGGCTGGCAGCACCTGGACGACGTCCGGCGCGTTGGGGCTGATCGGCGTGGGCAGCGAGCTCGGTGTCAGGTTGTCGACCAAGGAGTCGGCGGGGTTGGTCTGGTTGGCGAAGATCTGGGCGTACTGGCCGTCGGCGGTGTCCCCGTCGCCCATCTGCGGGGTCGTGGTCCCCGTCGTGCTCCAGGGTCCCAGGATGGCGTTGCGGTGGCCCCAGCAGTCCGTCGACGAGGCGGAGGCGCACAACAGGTTGGTGCCTCCGTAACCGTCGTTGTACATCCAGGCGAAGTCGGCGGCGAGTGGCGAGTAGTCCCGCGCAAAGATCGATTGCGCCGTCGAGAAGTGGTACCCGGTCGGCGGTGCGGGGTCCTGGTTGGAAGAGGCTCCGGCAAGGGCGGCCGTGTTGAGTTGCGCGTCGAGACCGGAGAACTGCGAGAGCCCGCGGTCACCCCGCTCTTCGTCGGTGAGGATGAGCTGCTGCATGGTCACGGACTGACTGGCGTAGTTGGACGGCAATACGAGCGGGCCGAGGCCTTCGAGCGTGCGCGCGTAG
>Ga0210399_10002715_pt1 | contig 13774 bp, 14 predicted proteins | sample IncBWC14MmetaG_FD_150865 | JGI IMG/M metagenome (GOLD analysis project Ga0210399, IMG submission 150865) | Forest soil microbial communities from Barre Woods Harvard Forest LTER site, Petersham, Massachusetts, United States - Inc-BW-C-14-M | ecosystem: Environmental > Terrestrial > Soil >... | reverse complement strand
CCTTCAAACAAGGTGTACTCGCTCTTCATCGTCATGTATTTCCTCCACGAAGAAGTCTACCAGCGCCCGGCCATAAGGACGGTGAGACGTGCCCAACTTCTAAACCTTCGTACTATAGGGAAACCCAAGGCCGTTCGGTACAGTCACATCATGGTCAAGCATTTCAGTTTGGAATTTTTTCAGAAGACCGGAAGGCAAGGCGGTAAAGCCAAGACCAAGGCTAAGGCTGCTGCTGCCCGTGAGAACGGGAAGCATGGTGGCAGACCCAGAAAGACCAAAGGAGAAACGAAGTGAAAACAGTCCTGAAGGTTTTGGCGGTTGTGCTCTGTGTCTCAGCAATAGTGGCTATCTCCGTTAGACATCAGCCACCAACAACGGTCAGTGCTCAACCCGCACAGACGGTGCAGGAACCGCGCACGCTTGACGCTGCTGACAGGCATCAGGCAGGTCTATTCTACCAATGGGCAGGACGCCTTGACACTAAGCTACAAATTATCCATAACGACGAAGAACACCAGATTGAAATAAAATCTGTTAAGGCAGCCCCAGACCACTACGTGTGCGCCGAACTGTACGAAACGCACTACAAACGAATCTTGCGGTACGTGCTCAGTCCCAGCAAGACGGTTCCGCTTGCCATTGACAACGATGCTAAAGGCGACGAACTGTGGAAGACCATTGAGTGTGATTCGGAGAAGGCGATTGAGATGTCTCCGAAGGATTGAATCCTGACAAAAAACCGGCCCGGCCCATCCCACGAAGGGACAAGCCGGGCCGGTTTGTGTTAGCGTCCGTTTCGGGCAAGGCCGCGTTGTGCGGCAACGCCCATAGCCGAACTGATTTGTGACTGTGACTTCTTGAAGCTGTCCGCATCAGGTGTGCTGATGTGAAAGTGATTCGTCACGGCAATGTTCTTGTTGTCACCGGTCATCGCAACGTTGGGAACGATGGTTCCCGCGCTTCGCGGTACGAACAACTCCGGTCGCTTCTCACCAACCACGTAAGCTCTGCCGGGTGCAACGTCACCGCCACCAGCCAAGAAGCCACCGAATAGTGAACCGATTGACTTGAAGATGCTGCCGATGCCGCCACCATCACCGCTGCTATTACCGCCGCCACCGCCGAACAGTCCACCCAGCAGACTGCCGCCAGAATTAGACGTGTCACTACCGCCAAGGTTCAGAAAACCAGCAAGGCTGGTATCAGGGGAACCACCAACACCACCGAAGCCACCGTTTGCGAACTGAACCCACAATGCGTTGGTCTGCGAAGAGCCATCTGCTTTGCCGCCAAGACCAAACAACCCACCAAACGCGCCTGCTAGTTGACTCTCACCCTTCTTCAGAACGGAAGTGAACAGATTCGCCTCAAGGCTCTGACCGATTTGCTTCAAGTTCAGCCCTTTGCCGGTCACAACAAACTGCGCAAGCTGTTGATTCAAGCCTTCAATGGCGGAACCGATGTCCTGAGTGATGCTGCGTGCGAAGTCTTTTCCGCCCGCTTGAATCTGAGCAAACATATCCGTCCAAGCATCCTTGAACGTGCTGGTGCCGTTCTGCTCACGCAGACGCTTCAGACCGTCGAAGCGTTCCTGCTGAATTTTCAGGTAAACGTCTTTGGCGTCCTTCTCACTGACTTCACCAAGAGCGAGCATTCCCTGAAGCTCAGCAAGCTGCTTGTTGTAATCATCGTTGATGCTGTCTGCCGTTCCCTGAGACTGCGCTTTCCATTTGTCATAGAATGACTTCAGGTAGTCAGCACCAACGTTCAGCGTCTTTCCCAGTTCGGGAACCATGACAGTCAGGAAGCTAGACTTCCCAAGGGCAGGTGCGCCTTCCAGCGGGTCTTTGTCCGGTTGCTTTCCAAACAGTGCCTCAAGACCCTTTGACTTTGAGAAGTCTTCTGGCTTGGTTGGTATGTTCGGCCTGCCCACGTTCCAGATGCAAACTGCGCACTCATTGCTGCGTAAGTAGCAGCCAACTGCTTTGCGCGTGCAACGCGCTGAGCTTCCAAGTCAGCCGCTTTTTGCAAGCCCGGAAGTGAATCGAAGATTTTCGTTGCGGCATCGAAGTGATGCACGGCAATCTCTGCCGTCATCTTTTCGCGCGCCTGTTCCAGAGCGTAGGCCGCACTGCCGCCAGCCTTCAATTTCGAGAAGGCTTCTTCTTGCAGTGCAACTTGCTTCTCTAGCGTGGAACGCTTTGCTTCTTCCGCGTCAGCTTCCTTGTGTGCCTCAGCCGCTGCCGCTGCTCTGGCCACTTGAAGGTCAAGCATTGCCTTTATGCCGCCGACTGGCCCACCAGAAAGTGCGCCTTTGAATCCGGCCCACTTCTCACCCCAGTCAATCGAATTGAGTTTGGTGAGAACGGGAAGCACGCCCTGTTCAATCGTGACTTTGAAGTGCTGCCACTGAAGGTCAAGCTGCACGGTGGATAGTTTGTATTTTTCGTTTGCCTCTACAGCTTCTTTGCCAATAGCCGGGCCAAACTTGTCCACCAAATCGTTAAATTCTTTCATGCCTTCCGCGCCTTTGTTGAGGAACGGAATCATGTTCAGACCAGCCTTGCCGAACAACTGCACAGCGAGTGCAGCCTTCTCAGGGCCGTCTTCCATTGCTTTGAAGGCTTCGGCTGTTTGCAGCAGAGCTTCTTTGTTGGTCTTCGCGGTGACGCCAAGTTCTTTCAGTATCGTGCCTGCTGCCGCATTCTTGCCCACGCCTGCCAAGGCAGAGTCAAACTTGCGCATCGAAGTAACCATGTCTTCGAGAGACAGGCCAACGGTCTTGCCCGCTGCTTCAAAGACCTGAAGGTCACGTGTGCTGATACCGGTCTTCTGTGAGATGAGGCTGAAGCGTTCAACAATTTCAGCGCCGCCTTTGGCAAGTTCACCAAGAGCAATAGCACCACCGATTGCAGCCGCACCGAGTGCGCCAATAGCCACAGCACAGCCAGCGATGGCAGAACCACCACCAGCCAACGCACCGCCCACTTCGTTGAGCGAACCACCCAACTGTCCGAAGGCTTGGCCCAGCGGCCCGAACTGTCCAAGAACTTCAGAAAAACTTTCACTAATCTTGCCGCCCATCTCATGAAAGGCGCTGTGAATCTCTTTGGCTTGCTTCTTGGCTTCGTAGCTGGCCTTGTTAAGACCTGACGTGAAGCCTGCGGTGTTCGCTAATAATTCGACAACGATTGACCCAAGTGAAATGCTCATCTGAAAAACTCTTTCTTGGCAGACCTATGCTGCCTTCAAATCCTTAACGACTGACTGTTTGTGATTCGTTGAACAAACACAGCCTATGGCCGTTCTTGGTCACGATTACTTTTGCCGCGCTTGAATCAGGCAGCCGAACTTTTCTGCCGCGAGCTTTCCATTCCGTGCGACTGAGCAAGTTCGGGTCACGCGGCGCAGGAGAAGGTGTGCGCGGTTTTAGCTCGCACTCAGATGCGCGAGACGCTTCATTCCGCAAAAAGCGGTCGCTGTCAAACCCATGTTGAATCTCAAACGGTGCGTATGCTTCTTTTTCCACTGCGAATCTCCAAAGAAAAATTTAACTCCAATACCTAATGAAAATAGAAACGGGCAGACCCGGTGAAGAGCCTGCCCGCTGTTGGATTGTTTTGTTAGAAGGTTGCGAACGTGGCGCGAATCCACGTGTTGACGGCAATGCACACATAAAAGTGCGTTGCGTCATACGCGATTTGATTCGGCTTTCCTGCCGCCGTTGCTGATGCTGGGACTGCCACAACAACCGCTGCGCTGTCCAAAATGTCAGCGTTCGCATTCACCGCGTTCGTTGTCGGCTCTTCAACACGCACTGCAACTTTCGTTAGCCCTAGATTTGGCGTCAGCGATTGCACGCCAGAATTGATGTATGCCTGAAGCATTGTTCTGTTTTTCCTTTTTGTCCGAAGATTTTGTTTACGGGAAAATCAAATACTTGACCGGGCTGTCAGATGTGGCCGCAACAGTCCATTTTGCTTCAGCCCGTTCGCTGAGCAGGTAAGCGTAGAAGTTCCCATCAGGGATAAACCGCTCACGCAGCACTTGCACTTCCACCGGGGTGGATTTGCAGTATAGGTAACTGAAGTCTCCGAAAATTACATCGGAGACAGCCGCTGCTGCAACGATGTGAACCGGGTAATCCAGAATCGTGGGCTGAGCATCCAGCACGTCTGGAAACTCACGCACGCCGCCAGTGGAAGTTATCAATGCTCCGATAGCCGCTTGCTGAGCAGGTGACATGACGAACGCGGCTGAAGGTCTGTATGCCGCGCCGACAGCAGCAACCAGCGAATAGACGTTGGCTACCGTGATGTTGGCAGCACCTGCATGGACGCCTGCACTTGCGTTCAACGCCAGAGCGGTCTTCAAAATAGAAAGAAAAGTCGCGTTTTCTATACGTCCCATTCGATTGCTGGCTGCCTTAGCCACTATTTGTTCAAAGCTTTCTGGTGCAACGTCTTCGGCCAGAGGGACGGATGCAAGCAGAATGCCGGTGCTGAACCGGGCTGAGTTGCTGCCAATCGTGATACCGCTCAAGCCGGTCAGTTCCGAATCATTGGTCAGTGCCACATTTTCCGAAGCAATGATGCCGGGTTGGGAAAGGTCATCAACGACACCGATTTTTGTTCCCATCATCGTCTTGGCGTAGATGTTCGTCAGCAACGGGCTGCCAGCGTACAGCGGGCCGTCTGCGAGCATCAGCGTTTTCAGCCGCACTTCAAAATCAGAAGGAATCAGCGCCGCGCCGGTGCTTTCTGAAAGCGCAACGTAGGAACGTGCTTCCTTGGAGAGAAACTTTTTCCTGAATGCCAGCGGGTCGCGTGACACGCTGTGCGATTCATTGAAACCAAACTCGCGCATCGTCGCCATGCCGCTCAGCAGAAACTGAAGCCGGGCACGCGAAGTTGGAGTCATGGGCTGCGACGTGATAGCGTCAGCCTCATTTTGGTAGCGTTGATACTGCGTATTCATTGTGTTTCCTTTTTCTTTTTCAAGTGGGGTGTCTGCACACTTCACCGCACGCGGCGCAGAACGCGCTTTTTCACCGTCTGGGACAGGTTGAAATTGTTTAGGTGTACTTCAGGAACATCAGGCGAGTACGAAGCTGTTCATCAACAGCCGCCTGCCGTTGGTCATCACTCAGACCACCGTCACCGTCACCAAACCAGAGGCCCAGTTCCGAATCAAGATGCTGTTTGGCAGCCGCACGGTGCTCTGCTGGGATGTCCAAGTTTCCGCTGACAAAATCCTTTGCACAGCGAAGTGCGCCAATCTGCGAATGCGCAAGTTTGCCGTCAACAATCGTGTGGTGCGGGCCGACATAATCACTGCGCTTGCTGCCGTCACCTTTGACGTACAAGAAGCCTTGGCTGGCCTTCAGTTTGTTTTTCACCGGTGCATCAGCCGAGCGGTCTTCATCTGAGTCTTCTGCCCAGTTGATGATGCCGTTGGCTTCGTCATCAGAGTTGTACGTGTCGTCGCTCATCGCATCGCCGCGAACGAAAGGCACCACACCAAGGTTGCTAAGGTCTGCACCAGCCGCACGCACTGCGCTCATGCGAGCTTCAGCGTAGTCAGCCACAACGTTGCGGGCTGCTGCGTTTGTGTTGTCGTAGGCGGGAAACGTGACAACCGAAACGTCAGCCAGCCGAACGCTCACCAACGTGCGCAGCATCGAACCGTCAGACATTTGTGACCACTGCTCACCGTCTGGGCCATCCACGAAGAAACCAAAAGAGCACTCCTTCAAGTTTCCAGCGCGAAGATTCGCGTGAACGTCACGCGCAATGCTAGTGTCAGGAAGGTCGCAGGAAAACCACAAGCCCTTATCATCTTGCCTAAGTGTGAGCGTGCCAGCAGTGAGTCTGCCCAGCAGCATGTTGTCAGAGTGGTTGAAGAGGCAGACCACTTCATCGCCTTCAGCAAGCGTGCGCGTGAACGCACCGGGTGCAATCTTCTCTTTGAAAGTACCAAGGTCAGCGATGCCGGAAAAAGTAGCCGCGTAACCTTCAATCTTCGGTTGCGATGCGCTGCCGGTCGCACGCAATTCCTGTGCGACAAATGTTCGTAACTCTCGCTTCACTTTGTCTTGCTCGCTTTCTTTTCTTCTTCTTGAATCTTGTCAAGAACGTCTTTCCAATCGTCTTCAAGATTGACGATGCGTTCGCGCAGAGATTCAACAGCTTTCTCATGCGGTCGCAGTTCTGTGCGCAGGGCTTCAATGCGTGACTTCAGGTCTACGCGTCTCTGTTGCAATAAGTCTAGGTTGCTCACTTCCGCTTTCTCCTTGTTGCTTTGACTTTGTAAAACCTGCGTGCAGAACCATCGCTGTAAACCACAGACCTGACGGCAACGATTTGCTGCCCGGTTGCCGGTGTTTCTGTCCATCCGTCAGCCGGGTCAATCGGCTGCGTGTTCAACCACAGCGGTGTTGGTGGTAAATGCTTCGACACGAAACTCATACTTCCTGCTTCACTTCCAATATCTCCCTTTAAGGCGAAACGCCCGCGAAAAAGGCACTCAAACGGGGTCTTTCGGGCCGGTTTCTGCCTGTTTGTACTTCTCAAGGTGCGATGCGAGAAACACTCAGTGTTTATGCGGGTTCCCGCGCACTTCGCAGCACTTTGCACCGCATTGCGTTGTTTTTCGGGTTCGTTGTAAGTCTAAGAAAATCAAATGCTTATGCCGCGCAATTTTTCAAGATTGGCGAAAACACTGGCTGCGTTTCAAATGACCGGCGCGTCGGATTTTCTTTTCGTTCGCTCCAGAGATTTTAGGCCCCTACCCCTTTGCCATCGGCACAGAGAAGACGCAGAGTCAATGCAGAGAACGAACCACAGGCAGTGCACCTACTGGGGTGCACTGAAGCCAAACGCCTTCAGGACTCAAGCCCATACTTCGTGCGACTCTCGGTGTACACTTCGTCACCAACATCGCCTTCGGTATTCGGATGATGCTTGCGACAAACGGCTTTCACGTTGTCCGCGTCAGTGAACAGGTCAGGCCGTTGCCTTGGTGATATACGGTGGTGAACGGTGTGAGAGAAGTTCTCGCACTGCTTGCCATCCACGACGCGCTGACACTGAGGATGCAGACGAATGAACCAGAGACGGAACTTCTTCCAGCGTGGGGTCTGATACATCAGCCACACCGGGTCTGACTTCTTGGCTTCGTATTCTTGGTGTTGAGCTTGTTCTGCGTGCTTGGGGCAGTGACTGCCTTGTTTGATGAGCGTCGGACAACCGGGTCTACCGCACGTCCTGAACGCTGCTACGCCCAAGTTGGCTTGATGCGCCGGGCTTTGAAGAAAGCACGGTAGTCAGACTTGGTGATGCGTGCATGTCCGTGCGCGTTCTCAACCAAAAATCTAGCGAGACGTTCAAGCTTCGCTTCCTTGATGTTAATGTCCCAGCGCAGACCAAGGAGTTGCTGCTTTAGAGCTTTGGCTTCTTTCTTGGTCATCAATTTCTTCATGGTCAGTTCCTGTCTTTCGGTAGGCGAAACTTCTTGCCATTCAGCCGATACCAAGTCTTCGCCTTGTGCAGCGCCGTGCGCAACTGCGCGTCAATATCTTGCTTAGGCACGGTGCGCAGCAGTTGGTAGTGTGCAGCCGTGGCCGCGTCTATGGGTTTCATCTTGCTCGAATCTTCTTCGCCCTATCGCACAGGCAGCCTTCGGTGCATAGGTAACAACGCGGTTCGTCACAGCCTGCGCATTGCAGCCAGCCGGTTCCATCGGTGGGCAGGTCAATGAGACAAACAGCACAGTAGTGCAGCAGGCGTTCGACAACACACTCAGCATCAAGACTCAGTGGTGCGCCTTCGTTCGGTTCTTCGTCGTATTTCACTTGCATCGCTCCAAAAACAAAATGGCCGGGTCACTCGCACACGGGGAACGCAAGCGAGCAACCCAGCAGCCAGCCCGCCCGCTCAGCGGGAAGGCTGGGAAGTCTAGCCGTGCGCGATGGTCGAACCACCTATGGCACACGGCTTGAAGCATCGGGGAGAAATTCGCTTTCGCAAAAGACCCAATGCAAACTCAAAGAAAAATCAGACGCGGGCAGCCAGTTCCGCTGAATCTACCCGCGTCACTCGGTGTGCAGGGGAGCGACCTGCGTTAGTCACCGAAACTGTTCAGACTTCAACGCCCGCATCAAGGTCAATACGGTTCCAATCCCAGACGCCACCTTCTTCCTTGATGCGTTCACGTTGAGCACCTTCCAAATCGTCAAAGCCCATAGGTGTTTCCATGAGTCGCTGAAGCTCTTCAGGCTCATCTGCTATATCAATATCACCGATTTGATTCTTGGCGTTTTGTCGCATGACACCAAGTAACCTAATCGCCGATTTGTCATAGTCAAAATCGGCACAAACACCACCATGAATCGCGCCAAGCTTCCACTTTGCAGCAGTTCGTGCCGCACCTTTCATCCAGAGAATGAAACTCTCTTCGTGCGTAGCCGGGCAAGTTCCGTGAGCTATTTGCGCGAGCAATTCACTGACGGTTCGCTGGATGGTTTCGTCAGCTTGATGTGGACGTTCGCGGAGAATGCTTCCGACAACGCTACGCATCTTTCCAAAATGCTCACCCAACCAGTTCCGCTGGTTATCAATCGTCTCTTGGCTGTTCTTCACAGGTGTGGTGAGTGTTTCCTGTTTGTTATCCGCTTCCATTTCATCCAGTGCTTCCACAGCCATTGCCTCCGCTTCCGCTGCTTGCGCACACTCTGCATCCGCCTGTGGTGCTAGGCGGGAATCTTCGTAAGGCTCTTCGTGCCAGACCAGCCGGAAGTTTTCCGGTGTAAGGTTTCGCGGGTTGCCGTCTGCCAACGTGACAGCGCCGCGCCAGCCTTTTCCGACTCCATCAAAACTTGGTGCGCAGTGGTACACCCAGAATGCGAGCCAGTCACGCAAATTGATGTTTCGCTCAGGGACGTTTTCAGAGCCAAAGTCTTCCAGCATCTCCGCTGAGGGTGTGAATACGATGTACTCATAGGCAGCGGCTTTCTTCACCCTGAGCTTCACGCCACTTTCCGTCAACCCATGCTTCGCGTACGCGGTCAGTGTCACCACGGTGCCATCCGGCAAGGGCATGGTCACCCCCTGATTGATGTCTGTCACTGCTTCGTCGTACATTGTTCAGCCTCACGCATATGATTTTTCCTTCACTACCTAGTGTTCACTTGCAGGGTCGTTTGTCAGAACGGAGCCAACTATTTTTGATACTGGGAACACGTGCACAGTATGACGCCGCCGTTCAATCTGCACCGAAACTGCACCGAGACTGCACGAAACTGCACTGAAACTGCACCAAGACAACTTGCAACCACACTGTTTTCAAACACTTCTATTTCTCCTAACTAATAAACAAATAAGAAATAAGTGAATAGCAGCCCCGCTTCGCGTATGGGCTTCGCATTCGCTCAAAATCCGCCCAAAGCGAAAGGCACGGGGCAGAAACAAAGTGGCGACAGCCACCTATCTCTGTGCCGCGTTTTCCCATTACCCGTCAGCGGCCAGCACCTGACCGTTGGGCAGCTTCACCGCGAAGCCTCTACCGTTCCTGAATACCTTCACAGTGGACTGCTTTGCGCCGGTGTCCGTGACATCCCACAAAAGGCACTCTGCGTCTTTGAGTTTCGACGGGTGCTTCAGCAACTTGTCAAAGCCCTGACCGCCAATCACACGGAAACCTTGAAGTCCGCGCACCAACTTGCCCGGTTCAGGTGCTGGTGCTTCATCCCAGCCTTGTTGAGTCTGAAGCTCGGCTGGTCGTGGCTCACCGCTCAACGCTGTGATTGCCTTGCGCTCCATCTCTTCGCGTTGCTCATCAGCTTTCTGCTTGGCCGCTGACTGGTCTTCCTTCGTGACAGTCTTCTTCACTGTGCGGGTTTTCTGTTTCGCATCTTTGCGTTCGTAGTGACCAGCGAGACGCAGCGCGTCTTCACGGTGCGGTGGATAGAACCATTTGTCATCTTCGCAGGTGAACTTCGCAAGAACTGCGTCACGCATCCGGTGCCAGTTGCGTGGGTAGTCGCAGAGCTTGCGCAGAAGCTCATCGTCATTCGGCAGAAATGGGAACGGGTGCTGCTCTGGGTTCCAACGCATCCATGCGTGTGCAGTCAGCAGCATCACCGCGCCAACGATGTGAACGGGTACGCGTTGCATGTCAGCAATGAAGTTCGCGTATCTGTGGTGGTGGTAGTTCGGTTTCTTCATCTCAGTTCTCTGTTCTCTAGGTTTGTTCTCTACTTCCAGATGCCTTGCTCACGCGCAAGGTGCTTCATTGTGGCCGTCGCGTAAGCTTCCAATGCGCTGCCGTTCATCGGGCAACGCGCACGCATTTCCTTGCGTGCTTTGTTCGCGGTCTTCTTGATTGCCGTCGCCGCCAGTTCAGCGCCGAACGTATCAAACCACCCGGTGAAGTTGTTTTCGGTGGGCACGTGTTCCGAAGGCATGGAACTTGTCCACAACCGAAACAGCGCAGACACCAAGGTCTGCCGCTGCGCTAGGTATTTCTCTGGGTCTTGCACCAACTGCGTGTCAGTCATTTCTCTGTTCTCCCGTTCTCTTCTGATTCAACAGCTTGATTGCTTCACGTTCGCGCTCATCACGCAGCCGGGCTTCTTCAATCCGCTGCCGGTTCGCATTGATGCGCTGACGAACGCTGTTCTGGATTCCGCGTCCCACGGACACACCTTCGCCTTCACCGGCTTGCGCCGATTCACACGTCCACGCACACACTCACGCTGTGCTGGTGACGCTTGATTTAGTTGTCTGGGTTTTGCAGCGGCCCGCTAAAATGGCGAGCTTGGAAGGGTGCAGTGCGGCACCTGCTGCTGACTTACCCTTCGAGAATACCAGAGCCGTGGGTGATTGTCAAGAAGATAACGTGGCCGCGAAAGGTACCACAAACGCGTTCGTAGGAAGTCTGCATTTTCCGATGTGAGCGATGGGAAGGCACGTCAGCCGGTACAGGTCAACCCGGTCTGACTTATCGCGCGCACGGTCATGCCAATAAGAAGCCCGGCCATCGTAGAGCGAGGGCCGGGCCGATTCTGCACCGCAAAGTCATCCTATCGCCGGGCGATAACATGACTCTCAGATACGGTGGTTGAACCAACGCCGCAACCGCGTGAAGAGATTTGGACGCAGCCCGGCAAGATAATCGGCAAACTGCTTACAACTACAACTGCACTTCCCGCACAACTTGTCACCACAGGTGGGGCATTCATCGAAGAGTCCATGCGTTTCTTCACCGCACGTGCTGCACGTCGCCATGTCTATCTCTAGGGGTTTCGCTGGGAAGGTTAAGACGTTGGTTGCCATTGGACTGGGATTCTCCTTGGTGGAATCGTCGAACGCACCAAGTATGCGGGCATCAAACGCGCAAACCAATAGCTCTGTTGTACTAAGAAATAAATATACACTTGACGACAACATTTTGTGTGTGTCAAGTGGTTTTGTAAGGGGGATGATGCCAGCCGGGTTCAATCCTTTTTCCTAGAAACTTAAAGTCTATTCCGAAGTCCTGCACCGCACGGGACAACCCTTCGATGCAGTCAATGGCGGTGCTTGACCTAGCGGGTATGTTTGCCGGGTTCGAACTAAGAAGCAACTCGCAAACCGTGTCTGTGTCGAAATTACACCAAGACAAGAAGAACAAATTGAAAAAGTCATTCGCTGTTTTGAGCGCAAGAACAGCATGACCGCTCTGCCATCGGTCCGGGTCATTTGGTATTTGTAAGACGTTTGTATTGCCAAAATCTGGGCCCCAGTCATCAGCCTTGGAATACTGCTTTTTCCTGACTTTGGGATGCACGTAATCATCCCGAAGTTTCTTCAGTTCTGCGACTGCTTGGGTTTCTTTGCAGCCACGGTCAAAGTGTGCATTCGGCTTGATACGGTTAAGGAAAAACTCAAACTTTGACATGAACGGCAGCTTGTCTATGTCTTCCGCGTAGGTACCCGGAAGCTTGAGCGCATCTAGGCAGCAGTTCGCGCCACACTCAAACAGCAAGAGCGTATTCAGAATCGCGGTTCGCGCATAACTGAACTCGTAGCCATGCTGGTCTTGCTCCGGGTCCACATCATGTGCCAAGTAAAGAAGGTGTACGGCGTCATAAACCAAGTTCTCAAAGTTTCGAAGGTGGTACAAGTCCGGCTGAGTGTTCATTTCCACCGTCTCAGGGCTATCAGAGCAGCGCCGCCAACGCCGTCAAATAGCCACGTGAAGGTGCTGGGAAGCACACGCATTCTGTGATTCTAACACCCCTTTGGTGCGCACTTCGCTGGTGGTTTCGCTCTTGCGTCCCTTGGGTCTGCCATTTTGCTTCGGTTTTCGGTGCGTTATAATTAAGGCATGGCTATCGGTTCACACCCGATTCCGCGCTTCTATCTGGAACAGTTTGCCAACCCCGCAAGGCGCAAAGGCAGGCCGGGCAGGGTGTGGACATACGAAAAAGGAAAGCCAACTCACCCAAGGGCCACGGATTCACAGGGCTACGAAAACGGGTATTTTGCATACATCAAACCGGATGGAACCAGAGATGAATCTTTCGAGAATTACCTAGCAAAGCTTGAAGACAGGTGCAACGATGCGCTGGTTTGCGCAAAAAGCCAGTTTTACGACCTGTCTTCGTTGGCTCACAGAAACGAACTTGCGTTCTACATAGGGTTGCTCTTTGCAAGGTCTACCTCACGTAAAAAGTTCGCCGCTGGGAATTGGGAAAAGCTCAAAGCACCTTTCTCTGAACTTGAGTTTGACGAAGACTACGTGCAGGACACCGCCGCACACTACACTGGGGTACTCGGTGTAGTGGTTACGGCTGAAGAAGTCCGGGAGATTATTCGCAAACAGGCTGCGAAATTCTCCCAAAAAGAGCTAACCGGCAACGCATTCATCCAAGACCTTATGTTTCACGCGGAGACGCTGAAGGCCGAACTTGTGCCAAAGCCGTGGCAGGTTTTGAAAGCTCCCGCTGATACTGAGTTTGTCACTTCGGACAACCCGGTCATCACGTTCATGAAGCTCCGAGAGGATTTGTGGCATCCGGGTCACGGATTCCGAAAACCGGGCGTTGTCGTTGCATTTCCTTTAGCTCCAACGACCTGCTTAACTGTAGGAGTTCAAGGCCGTGACTTTCAGGAAGTGGACGCGGCCACAGTCAAACGTATGAACGAATTGGTTGTTTCCTGCTCGGATAGGTTCGTCTATTCAAAGACGAAGAGCCAAGAAATCTTTGACATGGTGAATACGGTTGGTGGGTGGTCAGTACCGGGCAAGACAGCGTTCATAGGACAGATGCCCGGTAAAGAGCAGATTGAAGAGCACCTGCGAAAAACGATGAAAATTCCAAGGCGAAAGGCGAGTTGAGTTGCGCCGTCTCTAGCCCACTAGTACCGTAGGTTTATTCTGCACGTGTAGTAGACTCTCTGGTTCATGTCAGCCGCCATCATCTTCTGCCGGGTCAGCACCGCGAAGCAGCAACAACGCAACGAAGCAAATCCAAGGTGAAGCCATGACCAGACTTACCAAACCAAGCCTGAAAACAGCTTGCGCAATCTATCTCCGCGTCAGTTCCGCCGAGCAGGCCGATGAGCAAAACCTTGACGCGCAAGAGAAGCACTGCCGCGAATATGCGAAGCAGAAGTCTATGGAAGTTCTTCAGGTCTTCGTTGACGGCGGCAAGACGGGCCGGAACGTCAACCGCGAGGCGTTCAAATCCCTGCTGACATTCTGCCGACACAACAAGCACAGGCTCTGCGCT
>Ga0210399_10002714_pt1 | contig 13774 bp, 6 predicted proteins | sample IncBWC14MmetaG_FD_150865 | JGI IMG/M metagenome (GOLD analysis project Ga0210399, IMG submission 150865) | Forest soil microbial communities from Barre Woods Harvard Forest LTER site, Petersham, Massachusetts, United States - Inc-BW-C-14-M | ecosystem: Environmental > Terrestrial > Soil >... | reverse complement strand
CAGGCGCAGATTCCGGTCGTGCCCTGGTGCGGAGGTCCGGCTGAAACCCTGACCGACGCTTTCCATCATGCCGAACGATTGGGCTATCCCCTCCTTATTAAAGCGACGGCTGGGGGCGGAGGGCGGGGCATTCGCGAAGTCAGGTCGCCCGCCGACCTTCCGGTCGCATTTGAGAGTTCACGCGCCGAGGCTTTCAAGGCCTTCGGAGATCCTACCGTTTTCGTTGAACAACTCCTGCCCGACGCGCATCACGTCGAAGTGCAAGTCATCGCCGATCATTTTGGAACGGCATGGGCAGCCGGCGTGCGTGACTGCACGGTGCAGCGCCGCCATCAAAAGATTCTCGAAGAAGCGCCCTGCCCGATTCTCAGTGTTGAGCAAGATCGTGAGTTGCGCGACGCTGCGCTGCGCTTGACCAAAGTGGCAGGTTACCGGGGAGCCGGAACGGTGGAGTTCCTGTACAACCCAGAGCTCAGCAAGTTCTGGTTCATTGAGATGAATACCCGGCTGCAGGTCGAACACCCGGTAACGGAATGCACGACGGGCATCGATCTGGTGAAACTGCAGATCCATGTCGCGCGCGGCGGACGCCTCGAAGGTGAACCTCCGCGCACTATCGGCCATGCCATTGAGGTCCGTTTAAATGCGGAAGATCCGGATAACGGATTTGCGCCCGCCCCTGGCATCATCCAGCGTTTTCGAACCTCGACGGGTCCTGGCGTGCGGATTGATACCGGCGTTGCGGAAGGCGATTCGATCGCGCCCGAATTCGACTCGATGATCGCTAAGATTATTGCCCACGGCAGGAACCGGAAAGAAGCTCTCGCTCGCCTGCAACGCGCCCTGCGCGAGAGTGTTGTCGTTATTCAGGGAGGAGCCAGCAACAAATCGTTTCTTGTGGAATTGCTGAGCAATCCCGAAGTGCAGCGCGGCGACATGAGCACGGGCTGGCTGGACGAACTGGCCGCCAATGGCAGGCATCTGTCCCGCCGTTATGCCGACGTGGCGCTTGTGCAGGCCGCCATTGAAGCTTACAACGCAGCTTTGGCTGTGGAGCAGACTCAGTTTTATGCTTCGGCGGTTCGCGGACGTCCACAAGTTCGCGACGAGGTCGGTCATGCCGTGGAACTGCGTTATCGCGGCCACACGTACTCGGCTACCACCTACCGCCTCACTCCTCAGAACTATCGTGTGCAGGTGAATGGATCACAAATTGATGCTCACCTCGACCGCCTGGGTCAAGGCGAATATTGGCTCACCACTCTGGGACGTCACTTTCACATCATCTCCGTCGCCAACGGACTCAGTTACCGAATTGAAGTGGACGGAGTCGCGCACAAGATCGACCGCGACGATGGCGGCATCGTACACGCGCCCTCGCCCGCCGTCGTCGTCTCGATCACTGTCAAGCCGGGTGATGTTGTTTCCGCCGGTGATCGCCTGGCCGTGCTCGAAGCGATGAAGATGGAAATCAAGGTGGTGGCCCCATTTTCCGGGAAAGTGCGCCAAATCTTCACAATCCCAAATGTGCAGGTGGACACCGGTGCGCCTCTCGTGCAGATCGAACCCGATGCAGTCAAGAGCGCGGCCGAGACCGAGGAACACGTCGTGTTCGGCGCATCGCGATCCTTCGAAACAGCTGGAGAACCGACTCCAAGCAACTGCCACCGAAGCCTGCAGGAGCTTCGGCAATTCATGTTGGGTTTTGATGTGGAACCCAAGCAAAGCACGCGCCTGCTCGTCGACTGGACACAACATTGTTCCGTCGATAGCGACGAGATCCGACAGGAAGAAGACGAGATTCTCAACATCTTTGTGGATCTCTGTTCACTTTTCCTTCGCGAACCTGAGGTCAACCATCGCATCAGTGGCGAAGAACCCAGCGCCGAGGCGTACCTGTTCGCCTATCTGCGCATGATTGACACGCGCGGGGAGAGCCTGCCGGCGAGCTTCGTCAGCTCTTTGCAACGAGCGCTTGGGCACTACGGTGTGCAGTCTCTCGACCGCTCACCCCAGTTGGAGGAAAGCCTCCTCTGGATCTATAAATCGCATCAACGCATTGCTCAGCAGATCGCTCCCGTGATGGCCGTTCTTGAACGTCGGTTGCGTTCGGCAGGTACACCCTCGGCCCAAGGCGGCGAATCTTTCCGTACTCTGCTCGATCGCATGATTTCCATTACCAATGGGAACTTTCTAGCAATCAGCGACCTGGCGCGTGAAGTGCGCTACCGCTATTTCGATCAACCGCTGTTTGAGAAGGCGCGGCGCAACGTGTATGTCCAGATGGAGGAACACCTGGCCTACATGGCGGCCAACCCGCATGCTGTCGACCGCCACGAGAGAGTTCGTGCATTGGTCGAATGTCCGCAGCCGCTGGTGAGTCTATTGTGCGGACGCTTCGCCGCTGCCTCGCCTGAAATGCGCGAATTGATGCTCGAGGCGCTCACGAAGCGCTACTACCGCATTCGAACCTTCACCCGCTTCCGCTCCCTGACCTCCAATGGCCATGGCTACGCTTGCGCGGAATACGACTATGAAGGGAAGCACATCCACGTGTTCGCGACGCACGCAAGTTATGCTCACCTGAGCGAGTCCGTGCAAACGCTGTTTCCCCTGATCGCAGCTGTGCCTGCTGACCATGACATCGTGATTGATTTTTACACATGGCACGATGATCGCCCGAACGATCCCGAGGCAACGCAACAGGATGTGCAGAGGATCCTCTCCGAAGCCGGCTTTCCGCGCGCGATCCGCCGCATCGTGGTCGCGGTCGCAGGTCCAGGAATGGGCAAGGGAATCGGAGGCATGCAGCACTTCACCTATCGTCCTTGCGCCACTGGATATCAGGAGGAACAAGTCTATCGTGGCCTGCATCCGATGATGGGGAAGCGCCTCCACCTGTGGCGGCTCAGCAACTTCAATATCGAGCGGTTGCCCACTGTCGAAGATGTTTATCTGCTGCACGCTGTCGCTCGGGAGAATCCCAAAGATGAGCGCCTGTTCGCTTGCGTGGAAGTTCGCGATGTCACGCCGGTGCGCGATGAAACGGGGCGGGTCGTGCAACTTCCGCACCTCGAGCGCATGCTCGCTGAGGCGTTCGCCAGCATCCGGCTTTTCCAGTCCCGCCGGCGAGCGCAAGAGCGCCTGCATTGGAACCGCATCTTCCTGTACGTCTGGCCGCCACTCACCCTGGGGCGCGACGAACTCCGCGACATCGTGCACCGGCTTGCCCCTGCAACCGAAGGCCTCGGCCTCGAACAGGTCGTCGTGCGTACCCGCATTCCCAATCCCGCGACTGGCGAATTGCGCGACATGGTCATTCGCATTTCCAGCCCAGGCGCGACCGGAATGCTGATCACCTTCCGCCCCGCCGACAAACTGCAACCCTTAAAACCGCTGGCCGAATATGAACAGAAAGTTGTCCGCATGCGCCAGCGTGGCCTCATTTACCCATACGAGATTATTCGGATGCTCACACCCTCTCCGGAGAACACCCGGGCCGAGTTTCCGCCGGGCGAATTTGTGGAACACGATCTCGATGCGGAAAACCACCTAGTCCCCGTGATTCGCCCATACGGCAAGAACAAGGCGAACATTGTCGTGGGCGTGATCCGCAACTTCACGGCTCGCTATCCCAAAGGTATGACCCGCGTCATGCTGCTGGGCGATCCCAGCAAAGATCTTGGCGCCCTCGCCGAAGCAGAGTGCCAGCGCATTCTGGCGGCGTTGGATTTGGCCGAGGAGAAGGGCGTCCCGCTGGAATGGTTCCCCATCTCCGCAGGCGCAAAGATTTCCATGGACAGCGGCGTCGAGAACATGGACTGGATTGCGCGTGTCCTGCGGCGGCTCATCGAGTTCACGCAAACGGGCGGCGAAGTCAACTTGCTCGTGAACGGCATCAACGTCGGAGCCCAACCGTATTGGAACGCCGAAGCCACCATGCTCATGCACACTCGCGGCATCCTGGTAATGACGCCCAAAGCCGCCATGGTTCTGACCGGAAAACGCGCACTGGATTATTCCGGCAGCGTCTCCGCCGAAGATAACCAGGGCATCGGCGGCTACGACCGCATCATGGGCCTGAACGGACAGGCACAATACTGGGCCAAAGACATCGATGAAGCGTGTCACATTTTGATGCGTCATTACGACCACACTTACATCGAGCCGGGCGAACGATTCCCCCGGCCCGCTCAGACTAGCGACCCGATCCAGCGCGACGTTCGCGATTATGTCCACAGCGAAAACGGTGAGGAGGGTTTCGCGCGCATCGGCGACATCTTGTCCGATGAAACCAACCCCGGCAGAAAGAAGGCTTTCGAGATTCGCAAGGTGATGAAGGCGGTCGTCGATCAGGACCATGCGCCCCTCGAACGCTGGGCAGGCATGCGCGCCGCCGAGACGACCGTGGTCTGGGACGCGCATCTCGGCGGCTATCCCGTATGCCTCATCGGCATCGAATCGCGGCCCGTGCCGCGATTTGGATTTGTTCCCGCCGATGGCCCGGACCAGTGGTGCGCCGGCACGCTCTTCCCGCAGTCGTCCAAGAAAGTGGCGCGCGCCATCAACGCCGCCAGCAACAATCGCCCGCTCGTTGTGCTCGCCAATCTCTCTGGATTTGACGGCTCGCCCGAGTCGATGCGGAGGCTGCAACTTGAATATGGCGCGGAGATCGGCAGGGCCGTCGTCAATTTTAAAGGGCCGATCGTGTTCTGCGTGATCTCGCGCTATCACGGCGGCGCCTACGTTGTCTTCTCCCGGGCGCTCAACGAACAGCTTGAAGTCGCAGCCTTGGAAGGGACGTATGCTTCCGTCATTGGCGGAGCTCCCGCGGCCGCAGTTGTCTTCGCGGGCGAAGTGGAAGCGCGCACGAAGAAAGATCCGCGTCTGCAGCCTTTAAACCAGGCGCTCGCTAAGGCCGAAGGCGCGGAAAAAGTGCGCTTGCGTACCCAGTGGGAGGAACTCTTCGCCATCATTCATTCCGAGAAACTTGGTGAAATGGCCGCCGAGTTCGACCGTGTGCACAGCGTGCAACGCGCTCTCGACGTGGGCGCGCTCAATCGCATCCTTCCTCCGGCAGACTTGCGCCCGTATCTCATCGATGCCATCGAGCGCGGAATCGCGCGGGAGGAGAGTCTGGCGAGCCAGGAGTGCGAGGAGGCGGCAGCGTAGGTGGATGGACTTTATGCGAGTGTATTTGCTCGAGCAGCGGCAAGCCGAGGTACCGTCAAGAAACGATTGGCTGTGCGACGATGAGATCCAGTCGCTCAACACCAAGCACTTTCTGAAACGGCGCTCCGATTGGCGATTAGGCCGCTGGACCGCCAAATGCGCGGTAGCAACTTGTTTGAGTCTTCCGACCTCCGGCGGTGCGCTCGCTAGGATCAAGATCCGTGCATCTACATCGGGGGCGCCCGAAGTGTATCTCGGCAAGGCCGGCCCCTCACTGACGATTTCGCTGAGTCATCGGGAAGGAACTGCTCTCTGTGCGGTTGCTCGTTCGGGTGTCCAATTAGGTTGCGATCTGGAACTCGTGGAGCCACACGGCGATGCATTTATCGCTGACTACTTTCATCCCGAGGAACAAGCTTTGTTCGCTCGCATCTCGGTGGCAGAACGCCCCCGCATGGTTGCTCTGCTTTGGAGCGCAAAAGAGAGCGTGCTGAAGGCTCTTCATGAAGGATTGCGACTCGATACTCGCTCGGTCATGGTAAGCCCCTCGCTTGGGGCTTGCGATCTTTTTGGCTGGAGTCCTTTTCAGGTTCGCTGTTCGGATGGGCAAACGTTTGATGGTTGGTCGCGAAGCACGGCGGCCAACCTGCAAACTGTGGTCGCGAGTCCGCGCCCGGAGGCGCCCATCTGTCTGACGCTTGCAAACCACTTTGATGAGTGCGCTTCATTGAATCGTCTGGCGTAATCAACAGGTGCTTGCGTTGGTGATCACGGTGCACATTGGCAATCCGGCACGCAGCTGGGAGATCGGGTCTAGCGACTCCCAGAACGGCGTCCTGATAGGAGCGTATGTCGCCCCACGATTCATTTGATTTCGATTTCATCGTGATCGGGTCCGGCTTCGGCGGAAGCGTGTCCGCGCATCGCCTGACGGAGAAAGGCTACTGCGTTGCCGTGATGGAAATGGGCCGCCGTTGGATACCCGAAACCTTGCCGCGAACCAGTTGGTCGATCCATCGCTGGTTCTGGCGTCCCAAACTTGGCCTGCGCGGTTTCTTCAACATGCGTTTCTTCCGGCACGTGACCATCTTTCATGGCTGTGCGGTCGGAGGAGGATCGATCACTTATGCGTGCACATTGCTCACGCCTCCCGAAAAAGTGTGGGAGGCAGGCTCGTGGACTGGGCTGGCGAATTGGAAATTAGAAATGCCTCAGCATTACGCTAGCGCCGCCGGCATGCTGGGAGCGACAGATAACACGATTCTTGGCCCTGCTGATCTACTTCTAAAACAAGCCGCCGAGGCGACCGGCGTGGGCTCCACTTTTTATCGCACCAAGGTGGGGATTTTTCAGCCCGCGGAAGGACAGCTGGGGAATCAGATTTTTTCTGACCCCTTCTTCAAAGGAGAGGGCCCGGACCGCACCACTTGTCTCGGCTGTGGCGGTTGCATGATGGGTTGCCGTTTCGGTGCCAAAAACACTCTCGATCTCAGCTACCTCTACCTGGCTGAAAAACACGGAGCACAGATTTTCCCTGAAACTCAAGTCGTCGACGTCCGTCCGCTCGCTGGGGCAAGCAATGGCAGCGCAGGCTATGAGGTCAGCACCGTACGCTCCACTGCCTGGATTCGCCGGCATCCCCAGCGATTCACGTGCAGGGGAGTGGTATTCGCGGCATCCTCGCTAGGCACGATGGAACTGCTCTTTCGACTGAAAGAGAAGAATGCCCTGCCTCGGCTCAGTGCCGAGTTGGGGAAACACGTGCGCACCAATTCCGAGTCGCTCATCGGAGCACGCATGCCTGGCTATCACGAAGACCTCTCTCAAGGCATCGCCATCGGCTCTGGCGTCTACATCGACGAGCACACGCACATTGAGGCTGTTCGATATCCTGCGGGCTCCGACGTGATGGGCGTGCTGACCACCATTCTGACCAATGGGCGCCCCGGGCCGCGACGGATTGGCCTTTGGCTGAAGAATATCGCCAACTCCCTCCTCCGCCACCCGCTCAAGACGCTACGCGTGCTGCAACCCTGGGGATGGGCGCGTGAATTTGTCATACTGCTGTGCATGCAGGCCCTGGATAACCAGATTGAAATGCAATGGCAGCGCCCCTGGTTCTGGCCGTTCCGCAAATTCCTGGTCAGTCGTGGCGATAAGGTCCCGACGTACATCCCGAAAGCCAACCAGTTTGCTGAGAAGTTCGCCGAACTCACGGGAGGCTTCCCCATGAGCATGCTTCCCGAAATTCTGTTCGACGTCCCAGGCACTGCCCACTGCATCGGCGGTTGCGTGGTCGCCGATTCCCCGAGTCATGGCGTCGTTGACTCCCAACACCGCGTCTTTGGCTACCGCAACATGTACATCTGCGATGGCTCGGTGATCGCGGCCAATCTCGGTGTCAACCCCAGCCTCACCATCGCTGCGCTCGCCGAGCGAGCGATGAGCTTCATCCCGCCCGCGGCAGAATCGCAGTGGAACGACGCGCCTCCGGTGCACGTCTGGATTGCGGATCAGAATCCGCACATTCTGAAAAAATCTGGAGGAACATGATGCGAAGGCGGGATGCATGACGCCGTTCCCCAGTCCCGCAGAGGCTAACAACAGGGTGACCATTGAGCAGGAGAGAGACTGCGGATCAGAATCCAGAAGCCCTGCAAAGCCCGAAAGAAAGCGACAAACCGGATGTGCCCACTCGTTGCCTCAGCTCCAGCCGCGCGCGGCGAAATTCATTAGCCCAGCGCGTTAGCGCTGGGAAGGCCCCGTTGAAAAAGCCGAGCCCCTTCAGGGGCGCCACCTCACGCCGAGGGCGTAAGCCCGGCCACATCCGGCAACAACCGATCTAGAATCGCACGCTCCCAACGCATCCATAGCCGCGGCGTGTACAAAAGTGAACTGCACTGCAACGTCACCCAATCTTTCACTGCAAGAGGAGAACGAAACGCCTTCCGGTCGCTGATCCAGTGCTTCACCATGTGCCGCACAATGGCCGCGCCCATATCGGTGTCAGCGCCCGCGATGTCTCCCAGAATTCCGTCCAGCGTAAACATGACCTTCGACAACATGATCAACGAAACCGGGAATCTCACGCCTGTCATCGCCAGACGTTCCAGTAGCCTCATCACGTCTACCATGCTAGGCCAGCTCGTCGCAGGAAGCTCGTCAAGAAAATGCCTGACCGTATCACCGATCGCCTGCCCGCGCGCGGATGAGTTGCGGATTTTCTGCTGCGTCAGCGCTAACACTTCGTTCCGAGTTCCCACCGCATCGCGCAACCCCACCATGGCGAACAGCACCGCCAGGTGCCGACGCTGCTCGCGGCTCAACCGTTCCCGCAGCGCCCAGTCGATAATCGTCAGCTCTCCGGTTTTGCGGTCATAAAGAAGATTACCCGCATGCGGATCTCCATGGAAGATCACGTCCTCCTGTGCCGAGAGAAGAGGAAATGCCACCAGCGCTTCTACCAACTGCTCAGCCACACGCCGGCGTTGTGAAACCGCCAAGCGAGCCGCTGCATTCGTCACTTTGATCCCTCGTTCTTCCGTCAAGGCCGTGATCCTCGACGAACATAAGGGCCGAATCAGGCGCGGCACGCGCACGCCGCGCAGGTTGCGATAGAGATCTCCAGCCTCAAGCAACGTTTTCTGCTCGCGGCGAAAGTTGACTTCGTGGCGCAACAGGCGTCGGACTTTCTTGAAAGTGTCGGGAATCAGGTGCGAAGGGAAACCATAGGTGTGATGGCGGTCCGCGAAATGATGCGCCAATCCCTGCAAATACTCCATGTCTTCGGCGAAGTATTCGGGGATGTGAGGCTTCAAGACTTTGAAGACGCCGCGCTCGCGCCGCTCACTCTCGGGATCGCGCCACGTGAAGCGCAGCACCGCGCTCACGCTCGCCTCGGAGAGGATTTTGCGTTCGACACGAACATCGTACATCTTCAGCCGTTCGCCAAGATCGCGGTGAATGATCTCGCGAATTTCTTCCACTTTTACATCGCGAATCCCGTTTTCCAGACGCGCCAGCGCATCGCGAAGCGCCGGCCGGAGGTTCTGGTTGCGCGCGATGACTTGCCCCAGTTTCTGCAGTCCGGGAACTTTTGCGATCAGGCGAAGCAGCCGCGCTTCCGCTGAGGTGCGTTTTGGTAGTTCCAGTTGCTCGAGGACTTTAGGAGCGAGCCGTGCCGGCGAGAGGTGCGCCACCACAAAGATCATCGCTTCTCTCACCGGAGCGCGCCAGTTCTCGTACGCTTCGGGAACCAATCTTTTGACCGGAACAATTTCGTCGACAATCCACTCGGCCATCGCATCGCGCAGTGATTGACCGGCCAGGCTGCGCAGCCCCGCTTCAATCGTGCTGATCCTTTCCGCCTCCGAGCCGCTCTTGGGCAGAAAATTCGCTACCGCTGCACGCAGCTGCTTTGGCGTCAGTTGGCGGATGCCAGCGTCCATTGAAGACATATCCGGCATGGACGATACCCATCCACACTATAGTCGTGTTGACAGTTTTACGCTGTGATAACGTTCACACGAAATGAGGAAATTCAGGCTGAAGTTGATAGAAAAATTGACCTTCAGCGATAGCAACTACTACTCCAGCCACTTGCCCGGAAACATCATGGCTTGCACCAACTCGTCCAGAAAGAGGGCTGCGCGCGCTCCATCAATCACACGGTGATCGGCCGAGAGGGTCAGGGTAAGCATAGGCCGGATGGCAGGTTTCCCTTCGAAGGGAACAACGCGATCCGCGATGCGGCCGACTGCCAGGATGGCGGCTTGCGGTGGAATGATGATCGCAGTGAACGCATCTACGTTGTACATACCGAGATTGCTGATCGTGAAAGTTCCCCCAGCCAGATCTGACTGGCGCAACTTGCCGGCACGGGCGCGTTCGGTCAGGTCCTTGCGTTGCGCCGCAATTTGACCGAGATCGAGGCGGTCTGCGCCCGGAATCACCGGCGCAACCACGCCATCTTCCACCGCCATGGCGAGGCCGATATTCACGTCCGCGTTGTTGTGGATGCCGTCGCCCGTCCAGCTTGCGTTGACGCGCGGATGCCGCGCAAGAACCCGCGCGACCAGCGCAATCAGCAAATCGGTGTGCGTGATTCTCAAACTCTGCTTGTTCTCGAAAGCAGCGGCAATTTGCGTACGTACCCCATTCAACGCTCCGGCATCGACCTCGCGCACTACAAAGAAGTGCGGAACGGAAGTCCAACTCTGGGTAGTACGTTCCGCCATCAGGCGTGCGATGGTGCTCAGCGAATCGTCGGAAGTTTGGGCCGCTGTCGGCAATTGCTGTTTCGCCGGTGCTCCTGCGGCCGCCTCAATGTCGGAAGCCAGAATCTCGCCGCCCGCGCCTGACCCGCGAACCCCAGTGAGATCGACCTTCAGTTCCCTCGCGAGCCGCCGCGCCTTGGGAGAAACCTTAATCTGCGCGGTAGATTTGGCCGCTACCTCAGTTGTGACCGGAACAGCTTGCGAACTCGGGTGTTCCTTATGCCGGCCTGATTGCGAAACGGGCTGATCGAGGGGGACGTTCTCTCCCGGCCGCAGAATCCAAGCGATAGTTTGCCCCACGGGAATCTCGGCTCCTGCTTCGGCCTTCACGCCCCCCAGCACGCCTTCACCAGGAGACTCGATTTCCATGATCGCCTTGTCCGTTTCAATCTCGAGCAGCGGCTCACCTTTGCCGACACGATCTCCTTCCTTCTTCAGCCAGGCAATGAGCTTGCCGGTTTCCTGCGCCATTTCGAGAGCGGGCATGACAACGCTGATGGGCATATAGAGATCGGGGAAGGCTGAACTGCTAATCTCCTACGGTGACGCGCTCCATTCGCGCGCTGGCCTCGATCATCTCTTTCACGTCCCGGCTCGGTTCCGATTCGCTTTCGCGCGTGGTCGGGAGCGGACCGTTTACGGTGAAATAGTGCGCTCCAGCCACCAGCAACTGCTCTGCCGGAAACCGGGTTATCACCTCGTGGCCCGTGGGCGTGACCACGATCTCTTCTTCAATGCGAGCCGCGCTCCATCCATCCGTCGAAGGCCAGAACGTCTCCAGCGCAAACACCATGCCCGGCTTAATTTCGCAGGGATGATCGAACGAAACCAACCGGCTGATCACGGGCTTTTCCCAGATCGCCAGCCCGATGCCGTGCCCGTACTGCAACGCAAACGCGGCTTCTTCGTTGGGGAAACCGAAGTCTGTCGCCTTCGGCCAGACCGCTGCGATCTCCGCCGTTGTGCGCCCTGGCCGCACCAACTCGATGGCTGCATCGAGATAATCCCGGCACCGCTTGTATGCGTCCACCATCGCGTGCGAGGCGTAACCGATCGTGAAGCATCGGTAGTAGCAGGTGCGGTATCCCATGTAGGAATGCAGAATGTCGTAGTACACCGGATCGCCGGGCCTGAGCACGCGATCGGAAAACACGTGCGGATGCGGATTACAGCGCTCGCCAGAAATCGCATTCACCGCTTCAACGTATTCCGAGCCCAGATCGTAAAGCACCTTGCTCACCAGGCCGACCGCTTCGTTCTCGCTGAATCCGGGCTTCATGGTGCGATACAACTCGTCATAAGCGGCATCGACCATCATCGCGGAAGTATTCAGGAGCGCGATCTCGTCCTGCGTCTTGATGACGCGCGCCTCAGACATCAGCGCCTGACCATCGACCACTTCGATCCCAAGCTTCTGTAATGCAAACAGCACCGGCGGCTCGATAATGTCGATCCCCACAGGTTCTTTATGCAGGCCGCGGATTTCGAGCTCAAGATGAATCTTCTTTGCGACGTCTTCGGCGCGCCCCATCTCTGGGGTCATCGCGCCGCGCAACATGGAAATCCCCGGGCGTGACCGCTCCCCGAGCCACGGGCAATGCAGTTGATGATGCCGGGCCGCCGATCCGAAGTCCCAGAGAATCGGTTCGTCATTCTGGGGAAGGAGCGTGAACCGGTTCGCCTTGTCCTGTGCCCACGTGCCAATGTGCGTTGCTGTCAGATAACGCACGTTGTTCATGTCGAAGCAAAGCAGCGAGCCCATCTCCGACTTCGCCAGCAGATCCTTCACGCGCTGCAGGCGTTCGCGGCGCAGCCGATCAAAGTCGATTCGCTGTTCCCAATCGACCGCCATCGTTCCATGAGTAGGCAGTGCCATGACCGCCTCCTTTACTCGGATTTCAGTTTCGATTGCAAAGCGCTCGCGCCGCTTCAAATACGGAGTTCTCCGTCGGGACAGTCACGTCTTCGAGCGGTGGTGAGAACGGAATGGGCACATGCATCGCTCCCATCCGCTTCACAGGCGCATCCAGATCGTAAAATGCGCCTTCCGCGATCACAGACGCAATCTCCGCCGTGACGCCGTAGCGTCCATAACCTTCATCGATCACAATCACCCGCGAAGTTTTCTTCGCGGAGTCAATCAGGGTTTTTTCGTCCAGCGGCCAGGTCGTCCGCGGATCGATTACCTCGGCGCTGATCCCAGCTTTTTCCAGCAATGTCGATGCTCCCAGGGCCACCTGCACCATGCTGCTGGTTGCAACCAACGTGATGTCGTTTCCTTCGCGCTTGATGTCAGCAACTCCCAGCGGAATTGTGTACTCCTCCGTTGGCACAGGCCCCTTGAGCTTGTACATCATCTTGTCTTCGAAGAAGACAACGGGATTCTCATCGCGGATAGCTGTCTTGAGCAGTCCCTTGGCGTCGTACGGCGTGGATGGCAGTACGACTTTCAACCCGGGCACGTGACTGAACCACGCATGCAGAGATTGCGAGTGCTGTGCGGCCGAGCGGCGCGTCGCGCCCAGCGTGGTGCGCATCACCATTGGAACTTTCCACCTTCCGCCCGACATGTAATGAACTTTGGCCGCTTGATTGACCATCTGGTCCATCGTCAGGGTGATGAAATCCCCGAACATGATGTCGACCACGGGCCGCAATCCCGTCATCGCCGCGCCCACCGCCATGCCCGTAAAACCTGCCTCGGAAATTGGAGTGTCGAGTACGCGATCCTTCCCGAATTCCTCGACCAGCCCGGAAAGTACCTTGAACGGAGTACCCGCCTCGGCCACATCCTCGCCCATGATGCATACCGTCGCGTCGCGCCGCATCTCTTCCGCCAGCGCTTCCCGGATCGCCTGCGCGAACGTCACTTCCCTCTGGGCGACTTCAGGCATAGACATCTTGCTCCACTTCTTCCGGCGAGGGATACGGCGCGGCCACCGCAAACTCGACCGCTTTGTCCATTTCTGCAGTGAGTTCTGATTCAATGGCCGACAATTGTGCACTATCGGCGAGTTTCTGCTCGAGCAGCCACTTGGTCAGGTTCTTGATCGGATCCCGGTCCATTTTCCACTCTTGCTCTTCCGCTTTCGGGCGGTAATACTCGCGGGCGATGTCGCCCACATGGTGGCCTGTGTAGCGATAAGTATTCGCCAGCAGGAAGCCCGGGCCTTCTCCGCGGCGGGCGCGCTCAATGAGGCCGGATCCGGCTTCGTGCACCGCGCGTACATCCTGCCCATCCACCGCAGTCGCCTCCAATCCAAACGCGGTTGCCCGGTTCAGAATTTCGCCTGCCGTGGTTTCAGAAAAATGTGTGTACTCGGTGT
>Ga0210399_10002710_pt1 | contig 13785 bp, 9 predicted proteins | sample IncBWC14MmetaG_FD_150865 | JGI IMG/M metagenome (GOLD analysis project Ga0210399, IMG submission 150865) | Forest soil microbial communities from Barre Woods Harvard Forest LTER site, Petersham, Massachusetts, United States - Inc-BW-C-14-M | ecosystem: Environmental > Terrestrial > Soil >... | reverse complement strand
CCGGTGCAGGACGGGGGGGGGCAGCAGTCGGGGGGGGAGCGGCCACGGGGGGCGCGGGAGTGGGCGCGGGGCGGGGCGCCGGGTGCTCGGGCGCGAGCGCGAAGTTCACCGCCGGGGCGGGGGGGGTAGGGGGTGCGGGGGGAGCCACGGCGGGCGAGGGGGCGGGGGCCGGCGCCCGGGGTGAGGCGACCGTCTCCCCCTCCGCCGCAATAATGGCCACCACGGTATTGATCGGCACCGTCGTGCCGGGGGCCACCCGGATCTCCTTGAGCACGCCCGTCGCGGGGGAGGGGATCTCCGCGTCCACTTTGTCGGTGGAGATCTCGAAGAGAGGCTCGTCCCTCTGGACCTTGTCCCCGATCTGCTTCATCCACTTGGTGACCGTCCCCTCCGCGATGGATTCGCCCATCTGGGGCATGATGACGTCAGTCATGCGACACCTCGCTAATAGTCGTGCAGTGCCCGGATGGCCTTGCCCACGCGCCCCGCGTCGGGCAGGAAATGCTCCTCGAGGGGCGGGGAGTAGGGTACGGGGGTGTCGGGAGGGGCGATCCGGACGAGAGGGGCGTCGAGGTATTCGAAGGCCCGTTCCGCGATGAGGGCGGAGATCTCCCCCCCTGGCCCGCCCGTGCGGGTGGGCTCGTGGAGCACGATCACCTTGCCCGTCTTGGCCGCGGTGCGGAGGATGGCTTCCTCGTCCAGGGGCTGGAGGGTGCGGAGGTCCAGCACCTCGACCTGGATCCCGTCCCCCGCCGCCGCCTCCGCCGCTTCCAAGGCCACGTACCGCATGGCCCCGTAGGTGATGATGGACAGGTCCTGGCCCTCGCGAGCGAGGGCGGCCTGGCCGATGGGGACCAGAACCTCGCCCTCCGGTACCTCCTCCTTGATGCGCCGGTAGAGGAACTTGTGTTCGAGAAAAATCACGGGATCGGGATCCCGGATGGCCGCGGTGAGGAGTCCCTTGGCGTCCCGGGGCGTGGCGGGGGCGACGATCTTGAGTCCGGGCACGTTCATGAAGAAGGCCTCGGGGTTCTGGCTGTGAAAGGGCCCGCCGTGCACGCCGCCACCGCAGGGCCCGCGCACCACGATCGGTATCCCCGCCCCCCATCGGAAGCGGCTCTTGGCCGCGTAGTTCACGAGCATGTCGAAGGCGCAGGAGATGAAGTCGATGAACTGCATTTCCGCGATGGGCCGCAGCCCCATCAGGGAGGCGCCGATGGCCGCCCCCACGATGGCCGTCTCGCTGATGGGGGTGTCGATGACTCGGCTCTCGCCGAAGGTCTCCAGGAAACCTGCGGTGGCCCGGAAGGCCCCCCCGTAGATCCCCACGTCCTCACCGATGACGAAGACCCGCTCGTCCCGCTGCATCTCCTCCAGCATAGCCAGGCGGATGGCCTCCAGGTAGGTGAGGACCGCCATCAGCGCGCGCCCTTGCCGCGCTCCCATTCGCGCACGAGGGGGGGGGTGGGCGGAGCCACGGCGCGGTCGGCGTAGACCCCGCTCATGGCGCTCTCCGGCTCCGGAAAGGGGCTGGCCTCCGCGAAGGCCAGGTCCTCGCGAAGAGACGTCTCGATCGAGGCCACTATCGCCGCCAGCTCGTCCTTGCTGGCGATCCCCTGGCCGAGGAGGTGGCCCTCGTAGCGAAGGAGAGGGTCCTTGCGGGCCCACTCCTCCAGCATCTGCCGGGGCACGTATTTCATGTCATCGTGCTCGGCGTGGCCCCGCATGCGCATGGTGTCGGCCTCGATGAGGGTGGGGCCCTGGCCCCGCCGCGCCCGCTCGATGGCCTCGCGGGTCACTTCGTAGACCGCGAGCACGTCGTTGCCGTCCACTTGTTCCCCGAAACAGCCGTAGGCCGGGGCCCGGTCCACGAAGCGGGTGTTGGCGGTCTGCTTGTAGGTGGGGGTAGAGTAGGCGAACTTGTTGTTCTCCACGATCACGACCAGGGGCGCCTTCTGGACGCAGGCGAAGTTGAAGCCCTCGTGGAAAGCACCCGTGGAGACGCCGCCGTCCCCGATCCAGGTCAGGGCCACCGTCCGCTTGCCCTTCATGCGCTCCGCGATGACGGCCCCGGTCAGGACCGGCACCACGTCCCCCAGCATGGAGATCACAGAGGGCATGCTGCCGGTCTCGGAGAGCCAACCGAAGTGCACGTTCAGATCGCGGCCCCGGGTGGGGCCGGCGGCGCGGGCCATGTACTGGGCGAAAACGTCGCGGGGCCGCCCGCCCCGCACAAAGATGGCCCCCAGGTTGCGGATGAGGGGCGTGAACATATCGCCCACCTCCAGGGCGTAGGCGCTCCCCACCGAGCAGCCCTCCTGGCCCAGGCTGCGGTAGAGGCCCCCCACGACCTTGCCCTGGCGGTAGAGATTGGTGAGCTTCTCCTCGGCCAGGCGGTTGAGGTTGAGATAGTGGTAGAGCTCGAGGAGCTGGGCCTTGCTCAGCTGGGCCGCCGGGGGCCTTACCGCGGGAGCGGGGCTGGACATCTAGGCGTCGATGGCGTGGCCGTAGACCGCCTCCGCCGCCTGCATAAGGACCTCGGGCAGGGTGGGGTGGGGGTGCACGGTCCGGAAAATCTCCTCGGTGGTGGCTTCTAGGCGAAGGGCCACGCAAGCCTCGGAGATGAGATCGGTGGCGTGGGGTCCCACGATGTGAACACCGAGGACCTCGTCGTACTTCGCCTCCGACACCACCTTCACCAGCCCCTCGGGGTGGCCGAGGATGCGGGGCTTGGCCAGGTTGCCGAAGGCGAACCGCCCCACCCTCACATCGTAGCCTCGTTTCTTGGCCTCGGCTTCCGTGAGCCCGACCCCCGCCGTTTCCGGCGAGCAGTAGGTAGCGGAAGGGATGCGGTCGTAGTTCAAAGGCTCCGTGTTATGGCCGGCCAGGCGCTCGGCCACCCCGATGCCCTCAAAGGAAGCCACGTGGGCGAGCTGGGGATGGGGCCGATCGTCAATGGTCACCACGTCTCCGATGGCGTAGACGCCGGGCTCCGCGGTCTCCATGCGGGGGTTGACCCGGATGAACCCGCGATCCAGCGGAATGCGGGTCGCCTCCAGGCCGAGGCCGTCGGTTACGGGCCCGCGTCCTACGGCCAGGAGGAGCAGGTCCGCGGTCAGGGTTTTGGTCTCCCCGGCGGCGGTGGTGAAGGCGACCTCCACCCCGGCCGGGGTCTTGATGGCGGCCTGGGTCCGGGCCCCGGTGTGGATCGTCATCTGCTTGGCGAGGACCTTGCCCGCCTCGGCCGATATCTCCTCGTCCTCCAGGGGAAGCACGCGGGGCAGCATCTCGATCACGGTGACGGCGGAGCCAAAGCGGGCGAAGACGGAAGCGAACTCGATGCCCACCGCCCCCGCCCCGATGACGATCAGGGTCTTGGGGATCTCCGAGATCTCGAGGATCTCGTCGGAGGTCACGATGGATCGACCGTCGGGCTCGATGCCGGGAAGGCTCTTGGGCCGGGAGCCGGTAGCAAGCAGGATGGCCCGACTCGCGACCCGCCTCTCCTCCTTGTCGCCCGTCACCACGACGGTGCCCTTGCCCTCCAGTCGCGCCTGGCCCTTGAAGAGGGTGATCTTGTTCTTCTTGAAGAGGTAGCTCTCGATCCCCTTGCTGAGCCGGCTGACGATGCGCGCCTTCCGGCTCATCACGGCCGGGAAGTCGATCCCGATCTTCTCGGCCACGATCCCGAACTCCTTGCCGTTCTTCAAGTCCTCGTAGAGGTCGGCGGTGTGCAAGAGGGCCTTGGTGGGGATGCAGCCCCGAAGGAGGCAGGTCCCCCCGCAGCCGGTGGGATCACGCTCCACGACCGCGGTCCGCAGGCCCATCTGGGCGGCCCGGACGGCGGCCACGTAGCCGCCCGGTCCGCTCCCGATCACGGTTAGGTCGAAGCTCTCGCCGTTGGCCAAGGTTTTCTCCTCGATGACGACAAACGGAAGCCCAAGCTACCAGATGGCGGTGGGACTGACAAGGCGCGGCGGGGCGTCTGATAGAATCGGGGATCACTTATGTCCGAAGCGATGTTCATCGTGGTGTCGATCTTTCTCCTCCTGCTGGGGAACGGCTTCTTCTCGGGGAGCGAGATCGCGGTCATTTCCGCCCGCCGAAGCCGGATCGAGGCGCTGGTGGGGGAGAAGAGCAAGGCCGCCCAGCGGGTGAAAGAGCTCCAGGACAACATGGATCACTTCCTCGCCACTGCCCAGATCGGGGTCACCGTCATGGGCACCCTGGCGGGCGTGCTCGGGGGGTACCTGGCGAGCCGCCACCTGGATCCCTGGCTCCGGACATCCCCTTTGGCACGCTATCTGCCCGTCTCCTTCGAGGCCGCGTTCATCGTGGGCCTGGGGATCGTGTACGTGGAGCTGGTCCTGGGCGAGCTGGTGCCCAAAGCCTTGGCCCTCCAGTTCACGGAGACCGTGGCCCTCCTCGTCTCCTGGCCCTTCCAGGTCATGTCCCGGGCTTCGCGCCTGCTGGTGGCCGTCCTCACCGCCTCCACCCGGGGGGTGCTTCGGCTCTGCGGGGTGCGTGAGTTCGGGGGGCGGACCTTCGTCTCCGAGGAGGAGATCAAGCATCTGGTCCGGGAAGGACGCCAGCAGGGCGTGCTGAACCAGACGGAAATGGAGCTTATCCACAGCGTGTTCGAGTTCACGGACACGCCCGTGCGCAAGGTGATGGTGCCCCGGCCCAAGATCTTTGCCCTCGACGCCAACACCCCCCCCGACGAGGTGGGGAGCCTGATCGTGGAGAGCGGCTTCTCGCGTATTCCCGCCTATGAGGGCTCGGTGGACAACATCGTAGGGCTACTCTACGTGAAGGACGCCCTGCGCCTGCTGGAAAAGCGGCAGCCGGTGGTCGTCCGCAAGATCCTGCACCCCGTGCATTTCGTCCCCGAGACCAAGAAGGTAGGCCCCCTCCTCAAAGAGCTGCAGAAGCGTCGCACCCACATGGCGGTGGTGATCGACGAGCACGGCTCCGTCACCGGCCTCGTGACCCTCGAGGATCTGCTGGAGGAGATCGTGGGCGAGATCCAGGACGAATATGACTGGGAAGAGCGCCCCGTGGAGCGCCTTCGCGATGGCTCGCTGGTGGTGGAGGGGACGGTCACCGCGGCCGAGTTGCGCGAAGGCTTTCAGGTGCCGTTGCCGGAATCCCCGGAGTTTGAGACTGTGGCCGGCTTCATGCTCGACCGCCTCGGCTCCGTTCCCAAGGGGGGGGAGGTGGTGACGGTGGGGGACTATCGTTTAACGGTCGTGGACGTGGAGCGCAACCGCATTAGCAAGGTCAAGATCGAGAAGGCGCCGGCCTCGGTCAAGGCCTGAGGGCGGTCAGGGCGGCGACGGGCTCGGAGCGGGCGGTCGGATCGGTTCAATCCGGGGCTCCGCTGGCGGTCGGGGAGACGGTACCGCAGGGGGGACGCCGGGTACGTCGAAGAGCAAGGGCGCGCTCTCGCCCCCGACCTGGAACGAGCGCAGGTCCTCCTCCGTGATCTGGGGACGGCGCACCACGTGGGGGGTGAGGGTCATCACGATGTCCGTCTCCAGGACCTCTCTCCTGTTGTGCGAGAAGATGCGTCCCAGGACGGGGATGCTGGCCAGGCCGGGAATGCCGGTCAGGCTCAGACGCTCCTGGTCGTTGATGAGGCCGGCCAGGATGTTGGTCTCGCCGTCGCGCAGCCGGATCACGGTCGTGACAATGCGGCTGTTGAAGGTGGGCAGGCCCTGGTAGCCGGGTGGTCCCACCGCAGAGACGTCCAGCTTCAGGTTGAGCGTGACGTCGCCGTCGTGATGGACGCGCGGCGTGATGTCGATGTTCACCCCCACGTTCTTGTATTCAAACGAGGTGATGGGCTGCTGGGGTAGACCGCCCTGGGCGATGGCAGAGAAGGTGGTGACGGGCACCGGCACCTGGTCCCCGAAACGAGCCTGGGCGGTCTGGCCCTCGGAGGTGCGGAGCTGGGGATTGGCCAGGATCCGGGTGGAGCTGTCCTGCTGGAGGAGGCGGTAGATCACGCCGGGCAGGGCGGTCACCACCAAGCTCGACTTTGCGTAGAGGTCCTCGTTCAGGGTGGTCTTCCTGGTGGGATCGGGGAAAATGCCCCCCGCCACCCCTTCGATCCCCTGCGCCTCTAGACCCGAGCTGATCTGGATCCCGTATTCCTTGAGCTTGGTTCGGTTCACCTCCAGGATCTCGACCTCCACCACCACCTCCGCCCGCCGCTTGTCGACGACCTCCACGATGCGCTCCGCGGCCGCGACCTTGTCGGGAGTGTCGTTGATGGTGAGGGCGTTGGCGCCGGGCAGGGGAGCCACCCGCCGGGCCCCCAGCACCACGCGCAGCAGGTCGATGGTCTCCTTGAGGTCGGCGTTGGAGAGGAAAAGGGTTTTCACCGTCTGCTGCTCGAACTCCCGACGTTTGGCCGGGGTGTCCGGCACCACGGACACGATGTGAGCGTCCACCACCCGGTGGAATGTGTGGCCGGTGCTCCCCAGCGCGGCCAGGGCCTGCTCGAAGGGGACCTCCTTGAGATCCAGGGTGATGGGCTGGTCCTGGAACTGGGGGTCGAAGATGAAATTCACTCCCGCCGCCTTCCCCAGAGCCAGGTAGGACTCGCGTAGGCTGGCGTTGTGGAAGGAGAGGCCGAGGGGGTCCCGGGCGCCCGGGCCCAGGGCCAGCCCCGGGAGCGCCTTCTCCCGCACCCGTTCCTTGATCTCGTCCAGGGAGACCGCCTTGGCTCCGGCTTGCCTCCGGGCCTCCGTGGCCTGGATCTCCCCCGCCACCACGGGGGAGGCGGGATCGAGGTCGAGGGCCAGCCGGTACTCGTCCAAGGCTTCCTTGAGGAGACCGCGTCCGCTCAGTCGGCGCGCGGCGAAGGTATGATCCTGGGCGGCGCGCAGGCGAGCCCGCTCCAGACTCTTCCGGTACTGGGGGTTGTCGGGATCGAGCTTCACGGCTCTGGAGTACTCGATCACCGCGCGGTCGTAGTCCTGGCGGCGCTCCGCCCGCTCCCCCGCCCGGAAGGCGCCGGAGGTCGCGCACCCCAGGAGCCCAAGCAGGGTCAGCAGGGAGGCGGCGCGCCTCATCCCCTGATCACCTCGACCCCAGGAGGGACCTGGAAGCGGAAGAGCCGGTCCGGCAGGTCCACGTTCTCCCGGATGTCGTCGAACTCGAAGCGGCTGCGGTCCCCCTGGGCGTCCTCGACCTGGATCCCGCGTACCCGGTCGGCCGCATCCAGGTCCACGAAGACCCGCTCGATCTCCGGCTCCGGCTTCCGGGGCGTGAGGCGCAATCGGGGCCGGCCGGAGGGCGTCCCCTCCAGGCCGACCTCGAACTGGCTGAGGATGTCGCCCTGGCCGGAGAGGAGCAGGGAAGGGATGCTCCGCTCGTGGTCCTGATCCCGCACCACCACTTGCCGATCGGCAGGAACATAGAAGTAGTAGGCCTTCCCGTCAGCGACGAACGTCTTCTTCTCGGGGTCCTTGTACTCCCAAAGCATGCGCCCCGGCCGCTTGATGGACAACACTCCGCGCTCCACCACCTCGCGGCCCAGGACTCCGGACCGGTAGGTCTGGACGAAGCGGGCGGTGAGATCGCCGACCCGGGCCTGGTGCGCCTCCAGGCGGTGGACGAGGCTCTCCGCGGGACTGGCCTCCGCCACGGGAAGGGGGACGGGGTGAGGGAAGAGAGCGCGAATCGCGAAGGCGGCCAGGGTGAGCAGCACAGGCAAAACATGATAGCTTAAATCCTCATGTCCCTGATCGGCACCCTGAGCGAGATCAAGCTGTCCGACGTCTTCCAGCTCTTCGCCGCCGGCAAGAAGACGGGTCTGCTCACGGCCTCCGCCCCCGGGCGGCAGGCCCTGGTGCGGTTCCACAAAGGGGCGGTGATTCACGCCAGCGCGGGACGCCTGCAGGGGGACGAGGCGGTGCTGGACATCTTCGGGTGGAGGGAGGGCCAGCTGACCTTCGTGCCCGAGGAGAGGGTGGTGGCGGCCAACGTCAGCCACGGAGTGGACGTGCTGATCATGGAGGGGCAGCGACTGGGCGAAACCTTCCACAAGATGAACGAGCTGATCCCCACCGACAACGTGGTCTTTCAAATGGCGCCTCCCCCGCCCGACGGCGCGCAGCACACCGTGGGGGCCACGGAGTGGAGAGTCCTCCGGCTGCTGGATGGGGTGCGCGATCTGCGCGAGTTGGTGGAGGCCGCGAAGCTTCCGCGCACGGAGGTGGCCCGCGTCCTCTTCGAGATGACGGTGGCCGGCTTCCTGGAAAAGGTGGAGGTCGAGAAAACCGCCCGCGCCCAGGCCCAGGGGCGCGGTCGGGAGCTGGCGGAGCTCGACGTCCGCTTCGAGGACGAGTGGCGCAAGGTGCTGCGCTTCGAGGCGGGCGTGCTCCAGGTACAGGTGCGCACGCTAGGGGCCCGAAAGCGGGCGGTGCTCGGCGTGGCCTTCCGCCCCGGCCTCATCCGCGACATCCACCTTCCCAAGAGCGCCCTCGTCGAGCTGAGCGTGCGTGAAGGAGAGGACGTTCTCGTCCGGCCCGTGGCCTGAGCCTGCTTCTCTGGTACCATCCTCGTGGTCCATGAGGCTCCTTCCTGTCCTCCTCCTGCTCTCGGCCGTGCCGGGCCGGCCGGCGAGCCCGTCGGAGCCGGAAATGCGGGGCCTTTGGGTAGTCCGCACGGCCCTCGTTTCTCCCCAAGCCGTGGACCGGGTGGTGGACGAGGCGCGGGAATCGGGCTTCAATACGCTCTTCGTCCAGGTGCGGGGCCGGGGCGACGCCTTCTACGAGTCTAACCTGGTCAGCCGCAGCTCCCTGCTCTGGCAACAGCCGGCCGACTTCGATCCCCTGGCCCGCCTGCTGGAGCGCGCCCGCGCCGCCGGCCTCTCCGTCCACGCCTGGCTCAATGTTCTCTTGACCGCGCATTTCACCCAGCCCCTGCCCGCGGGCCACGTCCTTCGATTGCACCCCGACTGGTTGATGGTCCCCCGGGCCGCCGCGGGGGCTAGCCTCGCCGGCCCGCCGTCCGCTCTGCCCCGCATCGTGGCCCAGGCCGCGCGCAGCGATGGGGACGTCGAGGGCTACTACCTGTCCCCCTCCGCCCCCGGCGTGGCCGAGCATCTGGAAGCGGTGGTGCGCGAGCTGCTGAGGAGGTACCCCGTTCAGGGGCTCCATTTGGACTTCATCCGCTATCCCGGGCCTGACTACGACTACTCGCGGCCGGCCCTCGAGGGCTTTCGTCGGGTCCACGGAGGCTCCGACCTGGTCGCGAGCCCCGCCCAGGACCCGGCGGCCTGGGACAGGTACCGCCGGGACACCCTCACCGCCCTCCTCGTGAAGATCGGGAAAGCCGCGCGCGAGGAGCTGCCAGGGGTGGTCGTGTCGGCGGCGGTGGTCCCCGACGAGGCCCAGGCCGTGAGCCACCGATACCAGCATTGGCCGGCCTGGATGGAGCGGGGGCTCCTGGACGCCCTTTGCCCCATGACCTACACCCCCGACAGCCGCATCTTCCGGCAGCAGCTCGAGCAGATGCTCACGCATGTCGTAGGGTCGAAACCGGCAATATGGGCCGGGATCGGAGCCTACCGGCTGCCCTTGGCCGGGATCCTGGAGAAGGTCCGGATTGCGCGCGAGTCGGGTGTTTCCGGAGTCCTCCTCTTCTCGCACGAGTCGATCCTCCCCGGTGACCGAGTACGGCTGCGCCACGAGGCCTTTCCGCCCCCGGACGCGCTGGGGCCTCCGGGCGCGGGCGCCCGGACCCTCTCCGGTCGATCGCCGCGGTGAGGGGATGACCCGCGCGCGGCGGGCTTGGTTCCTCGGCACCGCGCTCGCCGCCGCCGCCTGCCGCCATCAGCCCCCGGTCCAGAGCCCGCCCGCGGCTCCCTCTCCCGCCCCTGGCTATCCCTGGGCCCGCGCTACCCTGGCCCGCCTATCTCTGGCCGAGAAGGCGGCGCAGATGATCGGGGTCCGGGCGACCGGCCTCTACCGCAATCCGGCCTCCACGGAGGCCGTACGCCTGCGCGAGCGCGTGCGGTCACTAAAGGTGGGGGTGGTGGTGGTGTTCGAGTCGGAGGTGGAGACTCTGCCGCGCTTGCTGAACGAGCTCCAGGGTCAGGCCGACGTCCCCCTGCTCGTGGCCGCGGACCTGGAGCGCGGCCTGTCCTTTCGGATCCGGCGTGGAGTCGTGCCCCTGCCTTATGCCATGGCGGTGGGGGCCACTCGCTCCGAGCAGGCCGCTCGCTTCACGGGCCAGGTGGCGGCCCGGGAGGCGCGGGCCCTCGGCATTCACTGGGCTTTCGCCCCCGTGACGGATGTGAACAACAACCCCTCCAACCCCGTCATCAACATCCGCTCCTACGGCGAGGACCCTGAGCTCGTGGCCCGCATGGCCGCCGCTTTCGTGCGGGGGGCCCGCGAGGGGGGCCTCCTGACCACAGCCAAGCACTTCCCGGGGCATGGCGACACCGCGGTGGACAGCCATCTCCAGATGGCCACCGTGGCTGCGGACCGCGCGCGGCTGGATGCGGTGGAACTGTTGCCCTTCCGGCGCGTGGTCGAGGCGGGCGTGGACTGGGTCATGCTCGGTCACATCGCCGTCCCCGCGCTCGATCCCTCGGGGGCCCCCGCCACCCTTTCCTTGCCCATGTCGGAGGTACTGCGGCGCGACCTGGGCTTCCAGGGCATGGTAGTGACGGATGGGATGGACATGGCGGGGGTGCGTCCCGCCTGGACGGGGGAGGCCACGGTCCGCGCCGTACAGGCAGGGGCGGACCTCGTCCTGCTTCCCCCCGAGCCGGAAGTCGCCGCCCAGTCCCTGGTACGGGCGGTGAAGGAGGGCCAGCTCACGGAGGCGCGCCTGGACCTCTCCGTGCGGCGCATCCTAGAGACCAAGGAGCGTCTGGGGCTGGACAAGAACCGGCTGGTGGATCGGGAGACCTTCGCCAAGAGCGTGGACCGACCGGAAGACGAAGCGGAGGCGCAGAGGATCGCCCGCGCGTCGATCACGGTAGTCCGCAACGAAGGACATGTGTTGCCCCTGCACGCGGAGCAGCCGCTGCACCTCCTGCATTTGGTGCTCTCCAGCGACATCCACAACCCGGCCATCCACGGCGTCCCCGAGGAGGAACTTGCCGGGCGGCGGATTCCCACGGAGACGGTGAGCCTGGGACCCGAGGTTTTGGAGGAGACCTCCGCTGCCCTGGTGGCCCGAGCACCGGAGTTCACGCACGTGCTGGCCTCCGGCTTCGTGAGGGTCACGTCCTCCAAGGGGACTGCCGACATGGCCGGCAGCCACGCCCGGCTGCTGCAGGGTCTGGCGGCTACGGGCCGACCCGTGATTGTGGTTTCGTTCGGGAGCCCCTATCTCCTTCGGCAGTTCCCCGAGGTGCCGGTCTACGTGGCCGCCTACGGCTCCGCCGACTCCAGCCAGCGGGCCGCGGTGGCGGCCCTCTTCGGGGAGTATGCTGTCGGCGGGAAGCTGCCCGTCACGCTTCCCGGGCTCTACCCCTATGGCCACGGCCTCGCGATACCGAAGGAAGAGATGACGCTGCGCGCGAGCCGTCCTGAGGACGCCGGCTTCCGCCCGGGCGGGCTGTCGGGAGTGGACCGCGCGCTGGACCAGGCGCTGGAGGAAAAGATCTTCCCCGGAGGCGTGGTGGCAGTGGGGAAGGACGGAGGTCTCGTTCACCTTCGGCCATTCGGACGCTTCACCTACGACAAGGACGCACCCGAGGTCCACGCGGACACGATCTATGACCTCGCGAGCTTGACCAAGGTCATCGTCACCACCACCCTGGCCATGATCCTGGTGGATGAGCAGAGGCTCGACATCTCCAAGCGGGTCAGGGACTTCCTGCCCGGGTTCCAGGGCGGGGCCAAGGATCAGGTGACCGTCCGGCAGCTTCTGACCCATTCCGCCGGCCTCGACTGGGGGGGGCCGCTGTACAAGGAGATAGAAGGCAAGGACGCCTATCTCAAGCGGATCCAGGCCATGGAACTCGTCTACGAACCGGGCACACGGTCCGTTTACAGCGACCTGGGCGTGATCCTCCTGGGCGAGATCCTCGAACGGGTGGCGGGCGAGGGGCTCGACCCTCTCGCCCGGCGTCGGATACTGACCCCACTGGGCATGAAAGACACCCTGTACCGGCCCCCGCCCGCTCTTCTGCCGCGGATCGCGCCCACCGAGCAGGACCCTTGGCGCGGCCGGCTCTTGCGGGGTGAGGTCCATGATGAGAATGCCTTCGCGCTGGGAGGCGTGGCCCCCCACGCAGGCCTCTTCGGGACCGCCCGGGACCTGGCCCGCTTTGCCCAAATGCTCCTGAATGGGGGGGTGCTCGAGCACCACCGGATCGTGTCCCGCGAGACGGTAGATCTGTTCACGCGGCGGGCCGGGGTGCCGGGCGCGAGCCGAGCCCTCGGCTGGGACACGCGTTCCGAGAACAGCTCCGCGGGGACGCTCTTCTCCTCCCGCTCCTACGGTCACACCGGCTTCACGGGGACTTCGGTCTGGATCGATCCCGAGCGCCGGCTGTTCGTCGTCCTCCTGACCAACCGCGTTCATCCGAGCCGCGAGCGAGATCCCAAGGGCGCGGCCATCCGTCAGGTCAGGGCCGCGGTGGCGGACGCCGTGGTGCGCGAGCTCGCGGTGCCGTGATCCTCCCCCTGACGGTCGCCGCGCTACTTGCGGCACCGCCGGTCCAGGTGGGACTCGAGCAGGTCGAGGCGCAGGGGGGAGCACCCGTCAAGGGCAAACGTATCGGCCTCGTCGCACACGCGGCCTCCGTCACCGCGGACGGCCGCCTCGCCGTGGACGTGCTGCGCGGGCTGGGGGTGGACGTGCGCCGGCTCTTCGCTCCCGAGCACGGGCCCCGGGGACGCCTGGCCGCGGGGGCGCCCGTGGAGGAGGGCCTGGACCCTGAATCGGGGCTGCCCGTGGTGAGCCTCTACGGGAAGAAGGCGAAGCCGGCGCCAGAGGATCTGGTGGGCCTGGACGCCCTGGTGGTGGACCTGCAGGACGCCGGCGTGCGGTTCTATACCTACGAGAGCACGCTCATTCTCTGCTTGGAAGCGGCCGCGGAGGCAGGGATCGAACTCCTGGTGCTCGACCGGCCCAACCCCCTGGGCGGGGAGCGGATGGACGGACCCCTGCGCGACCCGACCCAGCCCTGGAGCCTGCTCAGCTTGGCCCCGGGCCCCCTGGTCCACGGCCTGACCCTGGGGGAGTTGGCGCGGCTCGTGAACGCGGGACGGGGGCAGCCGGCCCACCTCACGGTGGTCCCCATGCGCGGCTGGACTCGCGGAATGACGTGGGCGGACACGGGCCGCCCCTGGGTGCCCCCGTCGCCGAACCTCCGCAGCGCGGAAGCCGCCCTTGCCTATCCAGGGGTCTGCCTCCTCGAAGCCACCAACGTCTCCGAAGGTCGTGGGACCGGTGCCCCCTTCCTGCTCTTGGGGGCTCCCTGGATGAAGCCGGACGTGGTTCGCCTCGATGTCTCCGCGCCCGGCTTCGCGCTGGAGGCCACCCGCTTCACGCCCCGGGAGGCAGCCGTGGTCCTGGAGCTGAAGTACCGGGACCGTGAATGCCAGGGCCTGCGGGTGAGGGTCACGGATCCCCGGGCCGCACGGCCCTACGCCCTCGGCCTCGCCTTGCTTGGTGCCTTGAGGAAGCATCACCCCGAATTCCGCTTGGCCCGCGAGGGCGCGGGCCTGGATGGACTCCTCGGGACCCGGCGCGTCCGGGAGGGTCTGGAGCGCGGGGAGAGCGTGGACGCCATGCTCGCCGTGGACG
>Ga0210399_10002709_pt1 | contig 13786 bp, 13 predicted proteins | sample IncBWC14MmetaG_FD_150865 | JGI IMG/M metagenome (GOLD analysis project Ga0210399, IMG submission 150865) | Forest soil microbial communities from Barre Woods Harvard Forest LTER site, Petersham, Massachusetts, United States - Inc-BW-C-14-M | ecosystem: Environmental > Terrestrial > Soil >... | reverse complement strand
ATGTCGTAAGGTCGAAGCCGGGTTGTCATGATTTCGGAGGGGCTGGACTTGTCGCTCCGAATGGAAAGCTTTCGTATGGACGGCATTCCCTGGCCGTCTCTTCTTATCAGTACCAGTTCTTTGCTGCTGGCCGAATGCAGCGGTCCTCCCGCCTCCATCAACGCCTGAAGAACGGTAAGGTCCCCCGGCATGCTTACCGTGCCCGCCCGGGCAACCTCGCCTCCCACATACACTTTCTGTGCGGCGTAGCCTTCGATCTGCAGGCTGATGGAGGGAGTTTTCAGAATGTTTTTGTAGGCGATCTCGAGTTCTCTTACCGCCGCCGGAACCGTTTTTCGTGCCAACTCCACATCTCCCGCCAAACTCAATGAAATGCGCCCATCCGGCCGAATTTGAACCTTCTGGTTGAGTTCCGGATTGTAGAAAAACTGTACGTCGACTACATCCCCCGGAGACAAGAGATACTCAGGATTCAAGCTCGGGGCATTCGCGTCAGGCGTTTGGGCAGAAGCGGACCTTGAGGATGCCGCAAAAAGGAAGATGAATGTTGCCAGCAGGGAGCAATAGCAAATTGCAGGGAATGTCCTTTTCACTTGATCACCTCGAAAGACAATCTCTTTGGAGAAGTAATTTCAGTGTCTTGCGACCACTGCCAGGCCATTATTTGTGCAATCAGTGCGCGGGCCATATTCGCAGCCGAGGTAACCCACGCAGCGCCAATTGCGCCGTATCTGGGAATAGCATAGAAAAAGAGCAGCACCACAATGGGGAGAGAAATGCAGTCCATCGTGAATAAAAACTTCGGCCGGACAAACATCAGGTAATTTAACGTCAATGGAAAGCTCGCCAAGCCGGCAATGGCCCCGGGTATCAGCACGGAAATAATTGGCAATGATCTCGCAAAAGTACTGGGCAGAAGCATGGGACCAATCAGTGGAATAGCGAAAAGAGATAGCAAGTAGCCGAGGACGCATGCGCCGAGCAAGGCCGGCTGGAACTTACGATAGAAGGCGTTGAATTTTCCATCGCGCACCAGTGGCATGATTCGAGGCGTAAGTATCACCGCAAGATATGTTCCGACCAGCACAGGAACCCAGGCAATAACCTGTCCCGCGGAGAAGATTCCCACTTCTTTTAACGTGGACCATTTCGAAAGCAGAAAGATATCCAAGCGGCTGAGCAATGTTGCAAGTCCAAATGTGATCAGGAACCATCGACCATGTTTCCAAAGCTTTGCCATGAGTTCAAACTGATGGCCTTTTAGTGCTCTGGCGAACTCTCTGCCGGCTGTTGCCCGCCACGCAATGAATCCGCACAGAGGGCCCACGGCCAAAAAGGAAATCGCCAGTGGCAGGCTGACTCGGCCCACTAGGATGAGCACCGCAATTCCCCCAAATTCAACCGTCGATTGAAGAAAATCAATCAGCCCAAACAAATAAAACCGGTGCGCGACCTGGGCGTGCGCCTGGGCTGAATGAAGCAATAAGAGCGCCAGGATCGCGGCGCAAGTGGCAAAAATGACCTGTTTTTCATCCTTTTCCCGGAGCAAGCCTGCAAGCGCTGCGCAAATCGTGATTCCCAGGCAATACACCAAACCCAAGCCAATCTTGAGGTAGAGGCCGGCTTTTTGAAGCGCCAGGCAGAGTGGCTCATCTCGCCCGTGCTCCAGGGGAGCCAACCTCATCACCGCTAAGTCAAGGCTGGAACCGAGAATCGTGTCCCCGAGAAGAATAACGGTGGAGCACAGAGCGAAGATTCCAAACTGCGCAACTCCAAAATGTCGTATTAACGCCAGGTTGAGTCCGAACGTGCAGACCCCAGCCACAACCTTGGGAGCTGCCACGGACAAGAATTCAACCGGTTTCTTGGTGCTACTTGGAGTTGTTATGCGCATTCGTCAGAGGATTGCCAATTGGGTCCCGGCCACCGCAGCGGCACGGTGAGGCAGAGGAACGGCCGGCGTTTTTACGCGCATCGCGATCTTATAATCCACATACTCGGAACGATTCACGGTTAGCCACGCTAACTGGCGGATCTGTTCGAGTGTCTCGGCTGGAACCGCGATATTTTTCAGAAGCGATTTCGTCCACTTCATTTGGTCGGTATTGAAATTAACGTCCAGCTGGCCGTTTTGAATCACCATGTCATAGAGGGAAGTCCCCGGAAAAGGAACCACCGCAAACAAGTTGGCATACTGGAGGCCTTGTTCCACGTGCTGCTTCGCCATCAATATTGTGCTGTGCATCTCGGGAAGGGTCTCATCAGGATATCCAAGCATGTAATTGCCGGCCGTGGAAATCCCGACATCGCCGCAGGCATTGATCAACTCCTTGGTGTTGGTTTTCTCGATGCTCCATTTTGAGGTGGAATATTTTGATAGCAACCGCGGGCTTGCCGATTCAAACGGCAATTGCAAAGCATGAAAACCAGCTTCGGCGATGACTTCCAGGAATTCCTTGTCGATCGCCAGATCGCCCCCGAAGTTTTTCTGGAGGTGGCAGATATTAATGCCGTTTACATCCGAAAGATGCAGCCCCAGCTCGCTGACCGCGCGAAACATTTCATAGGCCCTTTTTTTCTTGGCAAGTAAACTGTCGTCCTCGAAGAAAACATACTCCACGCCCAGATCCTTCAGAATCTGGAGCTCTTGAAGCACCCTGTCAATCGATTTCACGCGAAGAGAACCAAGATCTCCGAAGGCGCTGTCTTCCACCTCCTTGGAAATATGGCAATACATACAGCGGAAAGGGCACCCTCGGGAGGTCTGCAGCGACGCATATTTAATTCTCATGCCGGGCGGAAAATCGCCCCCGTGCGGGCGCGATATGTCCCAATATTTCTCAAGCGGAAGAAGATCCCAGGCGGGGAACGGCAATTCATCCAGGTCGGTCACGACGGGGCCCGCTGGATTAATGATCTCTTTTCCCTGCGCATTGCGGAAGGCAATCCCGCGAATGCTGGTCAAATCTCGCTTTCGCCGAACCGCTTCCGCGATTTCGACAATCGTGTTCTCGGCTTCGGTCAAGACGATGACGTCAACGCCATTGTCGAAAAATCTATTTCGTAGATTTCGGGCGTTTACCCCACCCGCGATCACCAGTTTGCGAGGATCGATTTCCTTTACCAGTCGAGTCAGCTCCAAAACCATGCTGGTTTGCGTCGTAAAAATTGATGAAACTCCGATCACATCAAAATCGGCGATTTTGCGGGCGACCCGTTCTTTCGATAAACCGCATCGGATGAGCCCGCTGGGCATGAATGTAGTTTTGTAAAACGTGTCTTCCAGGCGGTCTTCAGCGTCCCCCACACACACGTCGAGGATCTGAACATCATAATTCGCGCGGCGCAGTGCGCCCGCGACGTATGGCAGGCTGAGCGAGCCGTCCGGCTTTGCCATCTCATCAGGCGCAAACTGCAGGGCGGGGTACATCAAAAGAAATCGCGGTTCTCGAAAGTGAATCGCGTTTAATCCTTGGATCATTTATTGGCCTCTCGCTTCTTCCTCGATTTGTTACAAATGAATGCCGTTGTGAAGAGGCTTTCACCTCGGCGTTCAGGCGCTTGCCGGATCGGAAAATAAGACTGACACTCGCGGATGCATTTTCATTTGCGAGCCCGTCATAGCTGTGTGTTTGGCGATCACGCCTGAATGATGATTCGCTCGGCGCCGCTAGGAAACAGCGGTGAGGTTCGTTCTGAGTGAGGGATGTGTTGCTACTGCCGATTTCGGTCTGCCTTCTGCTTTCGTTGGCATCAAAGTGATTGGGTAGACGTCGCACGCGTCAACATCCAATACGAACGAAGAATGAATTTGAGTAAGTGACAAAACCACCCGCAATCTGTTCTTCCGCAGGAGAACGCCTTCCATGCCCTCAAACGGGCCGTTTGCGATCAGCACCCTTTCTCCAGACTTCAGAAAGGGGTGAGGCTCTACACGCACATTTTGTGACACTGCGTTCCGAAGGGCGTCGATGTCGCCTTCCGGAAGCGGCTCCGGCCTATGGCTCTGTCCCACGAACCTTACAACGCCCGGTGATTGCAGCACTCGCAGCCAATCCTGCTGAAATCCAATGCGAACAAATAGATACCCAGGAAAGAGCGGCAATTGAACAAACATATTCCTATCTTTCCAGCGGCTTAAGGTGTTGCAGAGAGGCAAAAAACATTCAATGGACATAGCCTGGAGTCGGTCAAGGACGCGTTTCTCGTGACGCGATCTCGTATAGGCTGCGTACCATCTGAAATCGAGATCTCTCGAATCGATCTCAACTTTCATTGATTCATCGCCGGCGAGATTACTTACGCTTTTCATAATATTAAGGGAATTTGGACAGCGCTTCGCCCTCTCACTTACACGGGGCGTGTCGTATAGTCCAAAATTCGGACCAAAAATCTGGAATCGTGCTTCCGTTGCCGCAGTAAGATCAAAGACTGCGTCACGGACCTAGAGTTTGCGATTTATAGGTTGCTCAGCCTGGAGCAGTCCGTTCGACCCGTCTGGCGCGTCTTTCGCGCTGCGACACGAATCGAAATACTTTCAGTCTTGGCGGCATAAACGTCCGCCGAAATAAAATTCGGTCAGCTCGACCGGCCAATCAATGGGGGCGATCACCCGTTTTTGAGCCGGCGCGACGAAGTCCTTTTAGTCTGCTTCAAATATTGCTCGGCTTGCTCCCGCTTCTTCAAATCTAGCCGGAACACACCCTTGGTAAATTGGAATGAAGTGTCCTTAATCAAGAACCCGTGTGAAACCAACGAATTCACCGCGCGATTTGTTTCTTCGATACTTCTGTATAAATTTTCGTCAAATAGCCGCCAGCGCGCTATTCCTTCCAGCGTATCGGCCCCTGCCGGATTGCGAAGGAAATAGCGCAGGATGTCCTGTTCCACGGTCCCTTTGGGATCCCGCCTTTTTTTTCTCAAACTTTCACCAAGGTACGGCTGCTTTTGGAAAGCAATTGAGAGGCCAAAGTTAGGAATTAAATTCTTGATGCAACTAAAGGATTACGGGGAGATACAAATCCCATTTCGATTTTAGGAGGGGTGAAATCGCCGCGCCGAACTCCAGTCACTCGTTACGTAATTTCGTGTAGGTTGATGTCTCCTTGGGCTTTGCCGAAATTTATTTCGCCCGTGAAGCTTTCCCCCGCATCTGGGACAAATTCACCCCGTCTTCCAGATTTCCGCCACATTCTTCGCAATGTTCTCGAATCTACAATAACAGGGTGCAGATCACTGCCGAGTGCCGGTCTCGATACACGACAAGACCCGGCGAACCTTGCATTGAAGCAATCCTGCGCATCGCGCGCAACCGTCGTCGATGATTGACAGCCCTTTTCGCCCGCAGGATTTGGAGCAAATCGAGATCCCGCTATTTCCTATCTCCGCGGAAATCACTGCTGTTTTCTTGAAGGACCTTTGAGGTTTGAACCATTGGTGCCACTCGTGAGGCTCTTATTGCCGCCATTTGCCGCCCCGACAGATTGCTAAGTCATTCTGAGCAAATGGAAGAGTTGGCAGGGGCGGCAGGGTTCGATTCCCTACCCCTCAACCATTCGAATCAGTGGACGGGCCGTGAGGCCCGTGCGCTTGATCTCCTTATCGAGTGCGCCGTTTGTACCGGACGCGACACCTGCTTCGGATCAGCCCTTGAGGGTAACAAGGCCGCCGAGAGCCGGATCCGAGAAGCTGTCCTTTCCGGTTTCGACGTGACCCGCAAGCCGGTATTCGAAAGTCGGGTCTCCGGCAACTTTGACGATGAGGTCGTACCAACCATGGAACTGATCCAGCGACAACTCGTCTTCCTGTCGACGCCCCAGAAGCGGCTGTCGGTGGAAATATAACCTGATCTGTCAAGCCTTGAGTACTTCCTCCTGACCAGCCCGAGCTTTTCTACCACGACGAATGAGAAAGTCTACATCACATCCCAGGGCCGCAGCCGAAATGCGGAGGGTCAAGTCTTGCTTCAGGAAATGCTCCAACTCGCGGGGATCAGACACGTGCCCGCGCTGGATTTCGCCATCGGTGCAGTTGGCCTGGGCGGTACCAACGATGCGTTCGATTGCATTGACACCAGCAGAATCCGTCGGCATCTTGCGCCTAGTTGTTCCGTCCGAAACATTTCTGGCGATTCCTTTCCTGAATCCGTGTATCCGGTTCCGCGTGCGCCGTTTCTTCCACCTGGAACTGCCCTCGTCGATTTCTCCCGACCAATTCCCTTTCTGCTTGCAGCCAATCTTCCAGGTCATATCCGAACAGTCCGCCGTGAGCGCGGTGGATCTCGTGCGCGCGATTCAAAACCTCTTCGATCTGCAACGCGTCGCCGACTGCGTCTCCGTTAAAGATCACGCCTTGCAATTCAATTTGTTCCGCGACTTTGCTATGTGAAAGCATGACTGAGAAACCTCCTGTCTCTGCACACTCTTGTTGCTCTTTCTTCAGACCGCATTCCAGTAATGGGTGGGGGCGCGTTTCCGCGGCCAGCGCCACGAGTTTTGCAAGCGGCGCTGGCTGCGGGACCGGTGGTGGTTAGAAGTGCAAAACGATTCCGGCAGACGGCTCTGCCGAATGTGTTGTCATGTTCGAACTCAGCGCGGCAATTCCGAAGTCGGGTCGGTTGTATACAAATCCGCGGTACTCCAGGCGAAGCGAGACGTGCTGCACAAGCCGGTAGTCCACGCCTCCACCGTAAACAAATGCCGCGCGAGCCTGCTGCTCTGCCCCGGAAACGAATCCCCCCTGGTTACCAGTAGGATCGAAAACCAGTGCTCCCGCTCCCGCGAGCACATAGGGCCTCATCCTGGCGACGTAGACAGGAAGGTTGACGACCAGCGCCCCGGTTGCCTGATGCACATTGGCCTGAATGCCCAAATTTCCACCGGGAGTAAAATTCTGTTCTGTGTTTCGAACGTAGCCATAGTTCGCCTCAGCGGCGAGCCAGCCGTTGATATGAAAGCGGTAATTCACTAGGAATCCGCCTGTGTTTGTGGAATGTTCCAGAGTTCCGTTCTGCTGTGAATCCTTGGTGAAAAATCCGGTCCCTTGCACAGCGACCTCGTGGCGCATGAATTCGCCTTCCTGCGCTCTGGCCGATGAAGCCAGGAGAAGAACCGTTCCAAGAAGCCCTGTGACCAACATCTTTGTTCTTATCATTGCTATGTCTCCCTCTGTCCGCATTTAGGAATGACCACTACAAAATTGTCTACGATTTTTCTTGCCAAGCACTCTTACCTTCGCGATTGTTTTGTTCCATCTCCCAGAGCGACAAGAAATACGACGATCGCCAGGACCACCATGAGTGCGTACGTTGTCATAACTGAATGCCCCCGCTTTCCCCCGCGAAAACGTCACGGTCAAAAACACGCCATGAATTTGCGAATCCAGCGCTGCCGCCGTTTCTCCAGGATCTCCAACACGTGCTTCGTGTAGACGCCCGTGGCGATGAACTGTGCGCCGTCCTTGATCATCGTGGCGAGAACACGTTCTCCGTCTAGATCCACGAACGTCACGCCGCTTACGTCCACAATGCAGTTGCGGGTTCCGTTTTGACCATGCGACTTTTCCCAATTCGATTTGAGCTGCGCGACCCACGGCCCAGAGAGCCGGCCTTGCAGGGTCCACCGTTGTTCCTTGGGCTCGTCGGTGATCGTGATTCTCAGCATTGCTCTCTCTCCGCTCGTAGAATTAGATTGCACACGGCGTGCCATTCTCGAATTCAGAAATGAAATTCTTGAAAGTCGATCTGGCGACAGGAGATAGAACGAAAAAGTAAATCAGCGGGAGGGAAGCGTGCCGGGGTGTGACTGCCAGATTCGTGGCAGTCTGCCGATTTCATGGCACTGGGACATTTGTGAATCCAGTTGCGAAGAATGGAATCTAAATGAGAGAGGAAATCAGGATACGGGCTGGGCGCTTTCGCGAGAGAGGCCCAGTTTGCGCATGCGTAATTGTAGAGTGGAGCGTTTCATTCCCAATCGGCTTGCGGCACCGTTCGGTCCGGAAACAACCCAGTTCGTTTGCGAGAGTACGCTCAAAATGTGTTTTCGCTCGGTTTCTTCCAGAACATTCCGAATATCCTTACGCGCCGAGGATTCAGTTTTTTTATCCGCGTTCCCATTGCCGTTGACAGCACCTAGCGCGGGATGTGATTGGATCTCGCCCAGCGGCACGTGCAAGACCGGGCCTGCCGACAGGATTACCGCGCGCTCGATCACATTCTGAAGCTCCCGGATGTTGCCCGGCCAATGGTATTGCCGCATTTGCTTGAGCGTCTCACTGGAAATCGTCTCGATCTTCTTGTTCATGCGCCGGGCGACCTGCTCGGTGAAATGCCGGACCAGCAACGGGATATCTTCCGGCCGCTCGCGCAAGGACGGCACGCGAACAGGAAAAACGTTCAGCCGGTAAAAAAGGTCGGAACGAAACTTCTGCTCCTCCACCATGGAAGCCAGATCGCGATTTGTCGCGGCGATCAGCCTCGCGTTCGTGGTGAGCGTGCGCGAGCTCCCTAGCCGTTCGAATTCGCGCTCTTGCAGCACGCGGAGAAGTTTGGGCTGCAATTCCAGCGGAATCTCTCCGACTTCATCGAGGAATACGGTTCCGCGATCGGCAAGTTCAAAGCGGCCGATGCGCTGCGAGATAGCTCCGGTAAACGCACCCTTTTCATGGCCGAATAGTTCGCTCTCGAGCAATCCCGTGGGAATGGCGGCGCAATTCAGTTTCACGAACGAATTTGATTGGCGCGTACTCAAATTGTGGATGGCTCGAGCAACTAATTCCTTACCCGTTCCCGTCTCGCCATAGATCAGGACTGTCGAGTCCGTCGGCGCCACGGTAGCCACTTGCTGCAGAATGCGCCGCAATACCGCGCTTTTTCCAACAATTTCCTCGAAATTCAGCTCGGTGCGGATTTCATCCTCGAGATAAAGTTTTTCCTGCGTGAGTTTTTCCTTCAGTTCGGCAATTTTCTTGTAGGCAAGCGCATTCTCCAACGCAATAGCCACCTGGCTCGCCACCTGCATCAGAAACTTGACGTCGTCCCGGCTGAAAGTATTTTCATCGCGCCGGCCAAGAAGCAGGACTCCGTGCATCCGCCCACGGCTCGTGAGCGGCAGGACGCAAGCCGACTTCAGACCTTCCGCGAGCGCTGGAGAGTCCGGGATCATATTGCCTAAATCACTAATGAGACCTACAAATGGTTCGCCGGTCTTGAAGGCCATTCCTGAGGGAGTTCCTTCGATAGGGATGAGGACTTCCTCCCTTACAAAACCTTTGCTGTCGGGAAAGTCCAGCGCATAAAGCCGCAAATGCTTATCGTTTCCCGCATCCGGCACTCCAACGCCGGCAAGATCACAGCTCATGACGCGACGGAGATTCCCAGAAATACTCCGCAACAATTCGCGCAGGTCTAGAGTCGAAACAACACTGTTGGTTAGATCCAGAAGAAGTTTCAACTGTTCTTGCGCGGTTCGCGAGGCCTCGAAATTCAGCGCATCGTCGATCGCGAGAGCCATTTGATCCGCAACCATGCCGAGAAAACGGACTTCCTCGTCGGAATAGGCATCGGGATGTTCACTGGCAATAAAAAGGCTCCCGATGCGGCGATGCACCGTGGTCAGGGGAAGCATGCAGACCGACTGCATATCGTGTTTTTTCAAAAACTCCATCGTATCGGGGAATCGAGTTTCCTGATCGACAAACGGAATCACGAGTGGCCGCTGATTCTGAAACACCCAGCAGGTCATGGTTTCTTTTTGTACGCACTTGTCTTTCATGGTCGGATTGGGTTCGTCGCAATGAATCGAGACGTGCCAATTGATGGCGTCCGTCGATTCGTCGTATTGTGCGATTCCGATGCCATCAAATGCGATGACATGGCGTAGTTCATTGACAAGGACTTCAAATAGCTTTCTCGGTTCGCGGTAGGCGCTTACAGCTTGGGAGACACGGATAAGCGCCTCGTAACGCGCCACCACAGATTGCTCGGACGGCGCGAGGCGCAATTGGGCCGCTTCGCTCATGCCGGATTTGATGCCAGAACCTGGAAGTTAGGTTCAGCTTAAACAGAGGGAATCATGTGCTGAGGCTAGCATTTGGCTACTATTCTTGAGTGTCGCTGTTGGTTCGACAGGCTGATGGGGACCATTACTTTTAGACGCGTCCGACGCGCGTGAGCGGATACGTGGAGCGAGAACACCTGTGAGACATATCCCTGAATCGAACTTTGGCATTGGGACATCGAAAAAAGGGTAGAGAGAGGTCGTTGGTGATGAAACCTCAACTCGAAAAGTTTGAGAGAGAAGTTTCGGGGTGGGCACACATTTCAGTTCAACCGCACCGCTTTGGAGGCAGGGAATTCCGATTTCGGAAAGCGGAAGTTGGGCACGTGCACTTGAATGGCGTCGTTGATATTCCTTTCCCGCGCTCAATTCGCAATGCCCTCCTAGAGGATGGCCTTGCTGAAGAGCATCGCTGGGTTCCTGATTCAGGATGGACTACGTTCCAGATTCGCAGCGAACCGGACCTGAAGCACGGGCTGTGGCTCATGCGACTTTCCTACGTGCGCTATGCATTGAGAATTGATGAAAATCCCCGCAAATTATTCGAAAAGGAGATTGTTGACCTGGAACTTAGCCCACGTTTCACATCGCTGCTGGCGCAGTTCGTAAATGGTGCGTTAGGGATTCGCTCGATCTAGCGGCGCTTGAGGGCTTCGAGTTCGTCGAGCGTTCGCGGCCAGTCCGATCGCAATAACCGGGACAAACTGCGATCTGCAAGAACTTTCCCGCCCGTTTGGCATCGAACGCAGTAGTTCGTTTCGTTGTCCGCATAGCGAATTCGCTGAATCTTTTCTCCACACCGTGGACAAGGTTCTCCATAGCGTCCGTGGACCGCCATGCCTTTGCGAAACGCGGTTACCTTTTCCGGAAAGCCAGCTCCCGCCTCTGCGCGCAGCCGGTCTATCCAAAGCTCAAGGGTCTGGCGCGTCGCGGCGAACAGTTTTTCCCACTCGTGCGGCTCCAGTTTGTGCGTGAGCGTGACAGGCGAAAGTTGCGCGGCGTGCAGGATCTCATCCGAATACGCGTTGCCGATGCCACTCACCAGGCGCGGATCCGTAAGAGCCCTCTTGAGCGTGCGGTTTTCGGCTGTAAGGGCGGCGCGAAACGATGTGAAATCGCTCGCGAAAATCTCGATTCCTCCGGGGTCGATAGAGCGCAGACCCTCCTCGCCAGCGAGGACATGCAACGACGCACGGCGCTTCGTGCCGGCTTCAGTAAGCACGAGAGAGCCGTTGGGAAAATCGAATGACGCCAGATGCTGGCGGCCCGACAATTTTGTCGCTGGCGACCGCCAGTGCAACCGGCCGGCAATCATCAAGTGCAGCACCAACCAGAAGTCGCCTTCTACACCGATCGCGATCCGTTTGCCGATTCGCCGCAGTTCGCGAACAGTTCGGCCCTCCACACTCGCAAGCGGCGGTTGTACGGTTCGGAGCAGAAACGCGCTGGCTAGTCGCACTCGTTCGATCGGTTGCCCCAGGACGCGTGGTTCGAGTGCGCTAATATAGGCGGCGATATCCGGCAGTTCCGGCATACTGATCAGCTTGCAGGCCACACCCGTGCATTTGCAGCCTCGCCCTTATGATCGAGTGAAATCACCGGCGCCAATCGCCCGCCTAGCCAGACTGGAACGATGGCGGGCATAAAATGATGCCGCTCAGGAGGCACTCGCCGCGCTAGCTGCCTGCTGGCTGGACATTTGTTCTTTCATCTTCTTTTGCATTTCCTTAGGCGTAGGTTCCGCAACGTGGGTGGCAACCATCCAGGTGTAACCATCCAGGTCGACAACGGTTCCACAGCGGTCGCCCCAAAACATATCCATCACTGGTCCCTTGGACGTGGCGCCGAGTTTTATAGCCTTTGCAACCACCTTGTCCACGCTCTCTGTCAGCAGATACAAACTCGCCGGCGAGGCGCCGATTGTTTTCGCGCTGCGGGAACCCATCTGAGGCATTTCGGGTCCCAACATTAAAGTCGTGCCCCGGAGTGTCAGCTCAGCGTGAATCGCCTTGCCATCCGGACCGTTCATGATTCCCCGTTTGGCAAAACCGAATGCCTTTTGATAAAAGGCTGCTGCCGCCTTCACGTCGGTCACCGTTAGCATTGCCGTCATTGAACCGTACAGCTTCTTATTGAGCGGATCGATTTTCTTAGGCATGACTCTCCTTTGGTAAACTGAGTATTCGAGCTGAATTTCAATGGAATCTGCTCATGACGCACTGCTGCAAAAGACAGCGGAGCCATGAAGGAGAACAATACTTCAACGGGAAACACTCGGTCAACCTGCGATTCAAAACATCGCACCGCTTGCCACCGGATAGGAGTTTGACGGTGCCGCGGGGAGCAGAAAATGCCCTTCCCTTCACTTTTCTTGCCTCAAGGCCATACCGTTCATTACACTCAGAACATCTTACTAGGGAAACCACAGCGAGGAGGAAGCATGGAATACCGCAAGTTGGGAAAGATTGGGACACAGGTTTCGGCACTGGGACTTGGATGCATGGGAATGTCCTTCGCCTATGGACCAGCGGATGAAGAGGAATCCCTTCGAGTTCTTCGCCGATATTTAGAGCTCGGCGGCAACTTCCTGGACACGGCCGAAGTCTACGGTCCGTACAAGAACGAGGAATTGCTTGGACGGTTCTTGCGCGAGATTCCAAGAGACAGTATCGTCGTCGCTACCAAGTTCGGCTTCCGCATCAATTCCGAGGGAATCCGGGGCGTCGATAGTTCGCCCGAGAATATCCGCCGCGCGTGCGATGCGAGCCTTCATCGGCTGGGCCTCGAAACGATTGATCTCTACTACCAACATCGCGTTGATCCGAAAGTTCCGATCGAGGAAACCGTCGGTGCCATGGCCGAGCTCGTTTCGGCTGGCAAGGTCCGAATGCTTGGACTGTCGGAAGCCGGCCCGGAAACGCTGCGGCGCGCTATGAAAGTCCATCCGATTGCCGCCTTGCAAAGCGAGTATTCGCTTTGGTCGCGTGAAGTGGAGGTCAACGGCGTGTTGGCCACTTGCCGTGAACTGGGCATCACTTTCGTCCCGTACAGTCCTCTTGGGCGCGGATTCTTGACCGGTGCAATCCAAAAACTTGAAGATCTCGACCCGAGCGATTGGCGCCGGACGAATCCGCGTTTCGGAGAGAAGGCGCTGCAGGAAAACCTCAAGCTGGCTGCAACGATCAAGGAGTTGGCCGGCGAAAAAGGCGCGTCGCCTGCGCAGCTGGCGCTTGCCTGGGTTCTCTCCCAAGGCAAAGATCTTGTGCCAATCCCTGGGACAAAGCGAGTTCGCTACTTGGAGGACAATATGGGCGCACTCCAGGTAAGCCTGACCGAGAGCGACAAGAAAAATATTGCAGAGCGCCTCGCGCAAATTCAAATCGTTGGGGAACGTTACGCGCCCGAGATGATGTCCTTGGTGCAGCGGGCCTGAAAATAATTTGTAGAGCGGGGCATGTTTACGCCGAATTTCGCGAAGCGATGAACCGATCTCTAGGGCAGCCCAGTCAGCGTCGTTTCTTGCTTTCGTTCTGCGCGACGCGCGCCTTCACCAGTTTCTTGATAAGTGCGGCCGGCACCGGCTTGTCCGTGGGAAAGTGGATTGTCCCTTTGGAGGTGGTGAAGCCCTGAAGTTCATCCTTAAACGCTTCGATAACCGAGGCAGTGGGAAACAAACTGCAGTGATTTGAAAACGCTGCGAACCACACCAGCACTCCTTTGTGGTTGAA